>Ga0233414_10000265_pt1 | contig 22171 bp, 14 predicted proteins | sample Na_anoxic_10_MG_FD_189020 | JGI IMG/M metagenome (GOLD analysis project Ga0233414, IMG submission 189020) | Seawater microbial communities from Saanich Inlet, British Columbia, Canada - Na_anoxic_10_MG | ecosystem: Environmental > Aquatic > Marine > Inlet | place: Canada: British Columbia... | reverse complement strand
ATATAGGGCAGACACGAAAAAGGAAGCAGAAAAAATTACGCATAGTAAAATTACAATGTTGAATAACTCATTGTTAACTAAGCCTAATCTAACGTACCCGGCTTACACACAAGAGGACTTGGTGGCACAAACTTATCCGTTTACTATCTCAAACAAAGGTCAAATTGTTTGTCAGTATATAAGGTTTCCTTATGTACCTAAATGGACTTTTGTTCAGTTGACGAACGGTGAACCTGCTTTTGATGCATCTCAACCTGACTATCAAGATTTTGAATTACCAAATGACGATGAGGTAAATCTAATAAACAAGATACTTCAATACGCAGGTATGTCAATAAGGGAGATAGCAGTTGCACAGTTTGGAGGAGCAGAGGAACAAGCTAATAACCAAGAAGAGAAATAATTATGAGTTATATAACACAGTATCAGTATTACGAAAACGGAGGTGTAGCACCTGAAGATGCAAATTGGGGTTCATATCAATATGTTTCACTTGAAGATATAGTCAATAATTTTATGTTGATGTATCAAGGAAACCACAGTCTTGTAAACAACGAAGAAAGATTTAAGATTTTATTTCACGCTAAAAGAGCCGTTCAAGAATTAAACTATGATGCATTTAAAGAAATTAAAATATTAGAATTAAGTGTTTGTGACCAATTAAGATATGTATTGCCTTCTGACTATGTGAATTGGGTTAGAATTTCTTTATATAGAGATGGCTTACTTATGCCACTTACTGAAAATATTCAGACCAATTGGTCTTCTGCATATCTTCAAGACAATAACTGTCGAATTCTTTTTGACTTAGACGGTAACGCTTTAAGTCCACAGGACTCTAACATTGATTTTGACAGAATTACAGGGGGAACTCAGTCAATTTACTTAAATCAAAATTCGCAATACAACGGAAGTTCAGGTTGGAATATTGATGGGGATTGGTTTTTTGGATACAATATTGGTGCACGTTTTGGTTTAAATACAGAAACCGCTAACGCTAACCCTACATTTAAGGTAGACCCAAAAGGAGGGGTTATTAACTTTAGTTCGGGTATGTCGGGAGAACTTTGTATTCTTGAGTATGTATCAGACGGTATGGAAAATGGAGATGATTCATTAGTGACGGTAAACAAAATGTTTGAAGAGTTTATTTATGCTTACATAGAGTTTGCAATTCTAAGTTCAAAGCTAAATACTCAAGAGTATATTGTAGCAAGGCTACGAAAAAAGAAAGCTGCATTGTTGCGTAATGCAAGAATCAGAATTAGTAACATTCATCCCGGAAGACTATTGCAAAACTTAAGGGGTAGAGATAAGTGGCTAAAGTAATATGGCGAATATAACAAGAAACTTTACTCAGGGTAAAATGAATAAAATGGTCGATGAACGACTCGTTCCAAACGGGGAGTACATTGATGCATTGAATATTCGTATGGGTTCAACAGAGGGTTCTGAAATTGGAGTTATTGAAAACTCTAAAGGAAACCTTGTGCTAACAAATATAGAGGTTAATGGAGTATCTCTATCTTCGAGTGCTAAGACAATTGGTGCGTTTGAGGACGGGGCACTTGAAACTATCTATTGGATGGTTCACGACCCTGCGTTTACAGATAGTAATACAGGTAAATTAGACCTAATACTTTCTTGGAACTCTAATAATGGTATCGTTGTATACCACGTTATTAGCAAAGATGATGGAGGCGGTGTAAATACCACCTTAAACTTTGATGAGCAATATTTATTTACAGGTATAAATAAAATAGAAAATTTATTATTTTTTACAGATGATATTAATCCTCCAAGAAAAATAAATGTAGTAAGAAACTACGCTGACCCTAACGCATCAGGTATAGATTTATTTGATTATGATGATATATTGGTTATAAAAAAACCGCCATTATCAGCACCGGGAGTTCAGTTACTTCAAACAGGAACTCAGGAAAACTTTTTAGAAGAAAGGTTTATTTGTTTTGGATATAGATATAAGTATGATGACGATGAGTATTCAGCCATATCTCAATTTACAGACCCTGCATTTAACCCTCAGGATTTTCTATTTTCAGGTGAGAGTTATTTGAATGAGGGGATGACTAACTTATATAATACGGCTTTAGTCACCTTTAATACAGGAGGTCCTTTAGTAAAAGGTATTGATTTACTCTTTAAAGAAGCAACTTCTCCCGTAATAAAAGTAATAGAAAAACTTGATAAAAATGACCAAGGTTATTCTAACAATCAAGACGTAACATATACTTTTACAAATAGCAAGATATTTACAATACTCCCTGAAGCAGAAATATTAAGGTTGTATGACAATGTACCTTTACTCGCTAAGGCACAAACCTTAATGGGCAACAGACTTATGTATGGTAATTATACCGAAGGATACAACTTGGTGACTTCCGACTTGAATCCTGTGCGTTTTGATTATACGATTACAAAACAGAGCAAGGATTTTGAAGATACAGAGATAGATGGAAATGGTGTTAATGTTAATTATAGTATTGACGGAGCACAGACTATTGTAGATGCAGGAGCCTCTTTTGATTTAGGTACAGTAGATTTTATAGAAGGAGCAACAATTACGGTTTTAATAGATTTTGAGCACGATTCATTTGGTGGAGGGACTGCTCCTGTAGAAACGAATGAACCTCAGAGTCTTCAGTTTACGTTTAATGTTCAGCAGCAATACAACAGTGTTTATGAGTGGGCGACAAGTTCAATAACAACGGGTCAATTAGGTACTTCATTGCCGGGTGGGAATATTCAGCCAATGGCAACAAGAGACCAAGGAAGTACAATGACGGATTCTTTTAACCGTTTATGGAAACCTGATTTAGACGGAACGGAACTAATATATCAAAGTGGTATATCTGCCGTTACACAGGCAATTATATTAGAAACGACACCGGGGTCTAACACAGTTACCTTCAAGTTTCCTGCAGTTCAATATGCATCCCCTGATGTTATAGCACCTACGAATATTGTTACAGAGTATTTTAAAACCACTCTTATAGAACTTGGATATAATTCTTTAGGTGCAGGAGAAAGCCTACACAGTAACAGAGGATACGAGGTTGGCATTGTTTATATGGATGACTTTAATAGGTCAACACCTGCTTTAGTAAGTCAATACAATACTGCTCATTTTTCTTGTAACGATTCTGATACACAAAATAGCCTTATTGCTAATATACCTACTTCACAGGTCGCACCGTTTTGGGCGGCAAATTATAAGTTTGTAATCAAACCCGATAGAGAAACTTACGAAACAATATACTCAAACATATTTTTCACTGACCCTGAAGATAGTAGTACATACTTTTTATTACAAGCTGAAAATGCTGCTAAAATAACAGAAGGTCAGAGATTAATTGTAAAGACAGACGTAGATGGAGCAACATCAGGTTGTGTATTTTCAACGGTATTAGATAAAGATGCAAAACAAAAAAACTTTATTGATATTCCGTCAGAAGCAGACCCAACAGAAAATCTACCTATACCGTCAGGGACTTATATGAAAATGAAAGCAAATTCATTCTCTACAGTTCAGGGCGAAAATGCAATTATAGATTATGGGTGTAACCAAACCACAATAAAAGGTTCCGGTAATTACCCTCAGGTAGACTATCACGTTAACCTAACGGGGGCAGACCCACTTATTGCAGGTTCTACTTATACAGATTACACTATACCTTCAGGTTCAAGAATCGTATTTAATATAGAAGTTGAAAGAAGAGGTGCAGGTAATAAGTGTGAAGGTAGAAGGTGGAATTTAGACAAAACTGCAACTGCTACACAGGACTATGATAATTTTTATGATTGGTTTGAAGGCGATAACATTGATGATGTTTTAGCACTTGGTATTAGTAGCATTGGTAACCCGGGAAGTGGTTGTGATTTTGACACATCATATGAAGGTATGTTAACTTCTGCGGTACTGCCTCAAGATTTATGTACAATTTATTTTGGTTTTTATAGGAACCCAACATCGAATCAGTTAATTTTTATGAGCAGAGGTACAAGAGCCTGTGGTCGAAGTAAAAAAAGAAGGTCGAGAATAAAAGTTTGTATTACAGTATTTAGAGCAGAAAGCACTATAATTTGGGAAAGCGAACCTTTAGATTCATCACCTGATATTTGGTATGAAGGGTCTAAAACATTTGGAATTGTTAAAGGCGATGACGTATGTAACTTTACTGTTGTCAATAATGATGGTAATGATGTTGTGTTTGATTATACAGACACTAACAATTTACCTCAACAAATATTAGTTCAAAACAATATAAACGGACCTACAACGGTAAACTTTGCAGGGAAGTGTGGTACTGCATCAATTAGTGCATCTACACCTCCAACGAATCCGGCAAACGTAACTCTTAGTTCAGTTTCAATACCAACAGGAACACACCTCGGAAACATACAGAGTCAAGTATTTTCTTCAGGTCAACCTGCAATATGTGATACAGGTCTTTTTAATTGTTATGCTTTTGGAAACGGAGTTGAAAGTTATAAGGTAAGAGATAGTGCGATAGGGAAAGATTTTAATCTTGGGAATAGAGTTACATCTACACAAGCTTTAGATTATTCAGAGGTAAATAGATTTTCAGATATAACATACAGTGGTATTTATAACGATGAATCTAATGTCAATAGACTAAACGAATTTAATGGAGGTCTACTTAACTTTAAACCTTTAGAAGAGTCTTTCGGTCCAATACAAAAACTTTTTGCAAGAGAGACAGATGTATTGACTCTGCAAGAGGATAAGATATCTTATGTATTGTCAGGTAAAAACATACTTAACGATGCAGGTGCAGGTAACTTACTTCAGTCAGTTCCCGAAGTGCTTGGAACACAGGTAGCAAGAATTGAAGAATTTGGAATTAGCCATAACCCTGAAAGCTTTGCACAGTATGGTGCAGACAAATACTTTTCAGATGCTAAAAGAGGTGCGGTTCTAAAACTAAGCGGAACAAGTTACGCAAACGATAGCCTTGAAACCATTTCAGGTTATGGGATGAGAACTTGGTTTAGAGACTTATTTAACACTCAGTTTGAAACTCAAAAGTTAGGTGGATTTGACCCCTATATGAATGAGTATGTAATTACATCTAATCAAGATTTAATACCAATTGACAAACAATGTCTTGCGTGTGGGATTTCTCAGCAAATGACGTTAAGTCCTAACAACACTTTTGATGCTTGTTTTGAAATGGGAGATGTTTTAGGTCCCGTAGTTGTAGCTTGGAATGTTACAAGTGTTAGTGGTACTTTTGATGTTGATGTAATATATAATGGCATAACAACTTCTGCCACGGGTCAGTCCGCAAGTGGTTCTTTAACTATACAAAAATCACTCGTTGGTGTAACTGAAGTAACAGTAATTATTACTTCAACTCAATCGGTTACTTTAAACTTAACCGTTCCTTGTCCTGAGGCTACAGAGATAACAGTAATTGAAGTAGTAGCTACATCGGCTAACGAAGCAGGTTTGAATATACACACACAATATAGATATGTTGATGGGACATTTATTTCTCCTTTAACATCTACTCTTGTAAACTTTGATTCAGGCTCGGGGAACCCGGTGGTTAGTTATTACAATACGGTAACAGGTCTGCAAGGTCAAGGCTCTATACCAACAACAAGTTCAACAGTAAGAATGGTTTGGAATAAATTCCAAAACGATTCAGCAATTTGGGACAATCCTACTAATAAATTTAGATGGTTAAGAAGTGCAGATAATTTTGCAAACACTCCTCAGTCAATAAATTCTTTAATACCTCAGTGTAATGTTTTAACAACTGACACAACGGGTCAACCAAATGTTTACGAGGCTACTTTTACAATGCCTTCAGGCAATGCAGGTGATTACTTATACTTAGTGTGGGACTTAAGGAAACCTACTTTAATAGACTTGTGCTCAAGTGATAGTTTACTTGACTCTTGTTGTGGGTGTGAAGAAACTCCTACTTAATAAAATAAAATAATATGGCAAATTTTTATATAGACGGAACAACACTACAGAACTCAACTGCAGTATACACAGATGCTGCACTAACTAACTGTGCTCCTGCTGCGTTTTATTCTGACGGTAGCATATCAAGAGAGCAAGTGTTTGCAGGAAGCACTTGTCAATTGTTACCTCCTCAAGTATGTCCAAGTTGTGCTACTCCTTGTGGTACATCTATATCCGCATCAGGCGGTACAGGAGTGTACAGATTAGATATTGACTTGGGTGGAACGGCAACAGATACAGGTGCGATAATCATAAAGTTCGACCCTCAATCGGTACCCGATGGAATTATAGCTACATACAACGGAACTACATACAACAAGTTAAGTTCTCCGAACTTTGGATACTTACAGGCAAACAATGCAGGTACTCCTGTTACAACAGTGGCAACCTACATTGGTTCAACAGGGTCTCAAGGAAATTGTCAAGCAGGTTCTATAGAGGGTACCTATCCCAACCTAACTGTTTTTACTTATTCAGGAAGTGGGTTTGTTAACTCAGGTCTTCAAGAAACTGTAGTTATTAATGCTAATCAAAATCAGTTAACATCAGGTGGTGCTCCGGGGAATTGCGTTATGGTTGTGCCAAAACCTAATGTGTCACCCACAACAATATCTATTGATGCTATTGGTCCTTGTGGTGGTACTGCTTGGAGTATTGACGTTCAGTGTCCCGTTAAGATACCACGCTTACTCGCAGGTAATGGGAATCGTGATACTATTTGTTCGGCAGTTCTTGACCAATATGTTTATCACGTCCCTGTAAACAATTCGTCTACTCAAGGGAATGTAAATATTCACGATTATATTTTCGCAGATGCAGATGGTTCCGCATCTGTTGCAGATGGTTGGTATTTACATCCTACAGGTTATATTTATGAAGTAACATTTGGAATTGTTGTAGCAAGAACAAATGATGCTTGTGATGTTATTACGGTAGATGATTGTAAAGGTGGTGGATTATGGTCATTCAATGATAGATTTGGAACAAACACTGTCGGAGAAGTTATTAAATACAAAAGAATAGACTTGGTACAACAAGAAATTCCGTCAACAACATATTGCGGTACGATTACAAGTATCGCTACAGGAGTAGCAACAAACGCACAACAAGAAGGGTTTATTGCAAGAGATTGTGATGACACAGTGCACTGTCCATAAAATATAAAATATGAGTAATCAAGTAGATAAAAACAAAAACTATACGGTAACGTATGACAATGGTATAAAAGGGTTCCCATCTTTCTATTCTTATTTTGCAGATTGGATGATTGGTATGAACAACTACTTCTATACATTTAAAGGGGGTAACCTTTATCGTCACAACACAAACACTATTAGAAACCAATATTATGGTGTAAACTATAGTAGTGTGATGCAGTCGGTATTTAATGACGTTCCTTTAGAGAACAAACTATTTAAAACAATTAACTTAGAGGGAGATGATAGTTGGGGAACTATACTTATTAGCGACCAACAAGATGATGGGTTTATATTAGCACCTTGGTACGCTAAAAAAGAAGGTTCTTATTTTGCTTTTGTAAGAAACGATGGAACTACTCCTGCTCAACTGAGCGAGTACGCTCTACGTTCTTTAAATGGGATAGGGACGAGTGCTAACATTGTGGTTACAGGTACAACAACAACAGTTTCTTTTCCTGTTACAATGCCAATAGGTAATATAATATCTGTAGGAACAACTCTTAACAACGATGGAGATATGCTTTATTTTGGCAACCCTAATCCAACATTATTGGGAAGAGTTATTCAGGTAAACCAAGACTTCCCTGCAGGTATAAACGAGATAGTGGTAGACAATACAATTGGTGCTCCGGCACCAACAACTACAGAATATATGTTATATATAAAAAACTCAGTAGTTGAGTCTCACGGTATTCTTGGACACTATGGTGTGTTCACACTTACTAATAACAATACTGAGAAAGTAGAATTGTTTTCAGTAGAAAGCGAAGTGATGAAATCATTCCCTTAAATTTCTTATCTTTGTTGTCAATGATATTCGATATTAAAATACTCAAATCTAATGATTACGATGACACCCTTGTAAAGTGGTGGGAAGATTGGGGTTGGACACCTCCTCCAAAAGACTTCTTACCTGATGATGGCAAAGGTGGTATGATGATTTATGATGGTGAAACTCCGGTATGTGCAGGTTTTATATACCTCACAAATTCAAACGTTGCACTAATTGAGTTTTTGGTATCAAACAAAGAATATAGAAAGAAACCTCACAGGAAACAAGCGATGGGTCTATTAGTAGAAACACTAACCAATATAAGTAAAAATCAAGGAGCAAAGTATTGTTATTCATTACTGAAACACAAATCTTTGATGAATACTTTTGAGTCCTTAGGTTATGTTAAGGGAGATTCTAACACTTATGAAATGATAAAAAATTTATAATATGGCAGCAGCAACGGCAATAGCGGCAGTGGGGTTAGCGGTATCCGTAGGGAGTACTGTAGCTTCATTTTCACAAGCAAGTAAACAAAGAAAAGCACAAGAACAAGCAGAACTTGATGCTGATAAAGCAATGGCAGAAGCACGAGGGAAACTTGATGTAAACTTTGCCGAACAAATGTCTATTAAAAAAGAAGCTTACGATAACGAAAGAGAAGCTTTATTGGTTCAGGGTGCTATGGCAACCGAGTCAGGTATGGCGAGTGAAAGAGGTTCAGCTACAACTGCAGGTAGAGTCTATGCTGCACAACAAGCAGGTCAAGCAAATGTAAGAGGTGCTATGGCAGACGAAATGACTAACATTGAAAATGCAATTATAGAAGAGGATTCAAGGCTTAGAGACTTAGATGTTTCTTTAGACTTAGAAGAGGTTGCAGGAAATCAATTAAAGGCAGCGAACGCACAAGAAGCGGCACAACAAGCTAAACAACAAGGAATACAAGGGATAATGAATTCTGCACAACAAGCAGCAGCGTTTGTTCCTTTATATGGTCAGAACACGGCTAACCAAAGGGCAGCAGTTGGAGGAATTGATAATATAGATGCAGCAGCTTTTAAAGCAGCAGGAAACGGAGCAACCTTTACCGACCCTAATGCAATTGCAAATATGACTAATAGAGACTTTAGGCAATATAAAAGGAGCCTTACACCCGGTCAGAGCAATATGCTTTTTCAAAATGACCAATACGTTCAAGCGTATCAAAACCCTTTTGCTACTTACCTTGGAAATCCGGCAGGAACACAATAAAAAATAAAGAATGGCTACAGCATATAAGTACGTTGAAAGGAATAATGACAATAACATTAATTGGGCAGAAGTTGGCAGCAATGTTAACAATATGCTTAATGAAGAAGTCCGTGTACGAGAGGAAAAGAAAGCCGCTATTGACGAGGCTTCTCGTGAATATCAGCGTGTACTTAACAATGTTCCACAAGGAGAAAATAGCGAGTTAAATAAATATGCTATAGGATTTTCTGAAAAATTGCAGAAACAAATGTTAATGCAAGAAACTTTATTAAAGTCAGGTCAGCTTAGTCCAAGACAATATACAATGATGAGAGCAAACATTACCGATGGAACAGACCAAGGTTTTAGTTTGCTTCAAGATTACAATGACGAGTACTCAGCTAAAATGGCACTGCTTGGTGATGATGTGGCTTATGGAGACCAACTATCAAATATTGACTTAGAGATTATGGCAAATGTTGAAGGGTTCTCTAACTTTAATGATTCAGAGTTAGTTATTAATCCTGAAACGGGATTAGTTTCTATGGGTAAACTCATAGAAAATCCTGACGACCCTTCCGGTCCTAAGATACTTGACCCAAACAGAAATAACTTGGTGTCAGTTCAAAACCTAAAGAACAGAATTAAAACTAAAATCACAAAGTATGATGTCATTTCAGCAGCGAAAGATTGGACATCTACATTAGGAACTGATGTAGTTCAAACCGTTATAAGTATGGGGACCTCGCTAAGTTCAGGTCAACTCAGAAAGATATCTGATATTAGAAACAGAGATGGTGGCTTCAATGATATGACTGATGAACAATTAGAAGCTACTGCGTTAGAGATGGGTGTTAAGCCAAGTGATTTAAAGGCATTAAGTCTATGGGATGAGTCAAGAAAGACTTGGGCAGAAAGCCAACTGCAGGGTAAGTCTTTTAATGGGGCATCTATATTGATGGACTTTAATAAATCTACACCTGATGGACAGATATATTCCACTACTTTTGACGAGGCAGATACATTAGATGCTAACGGTAAAAGAAAACAAAATATAATCTTATTGAAAAATGAGAATGGTCGTACAGTTACAGAGATGACTGACGAACAAAACGCAGTTGCTGCAAGAAGTTTAGCAGCACAAGCTGAGATGCAGATAAGCACTATTGATGAGGTGTCTACTCAAAAAATGAAAGAACAATCAAGACCTGCAACAACAACTGAAGATGCAAATAGAAAGTTAGCTGCAGAACAACAATCTGTAGTAGGTAACTTTGCTAAACTTTGGTATGGTAATGATACAGAAGTTAAAGAGGCAGAAGATTTCTTGAGAAGTATAAATAATGACATTGTTTCTTTTGACAGAGATGGAGCATCAGTTGTTGTTGAATTTTCAGATGGCAGAACTGAAACGCTTAACTTTACAGATGATGCAGGAGCACAAGTAGACCAAGCATCATTCATAAAAGGTAACGTAAACAAAATATTAGGAGACAAGAGTAAAATAAAAGATGTAGATGCTACCCTTAAAAAATCTAAGTTCGATGGTACGAGACAGTTTAATTCAACATCTGTAGGGTTTAGTGCAGGAGAGGCTGCACCTCAGCAAGAAGCAATTGATGTAGTGTTCAAGAGAGAAATTAGAAACATCAAGCCACCTTCGAAAATGATTATTGAGGATGATGAAGATGCTTCTTTACCAAAAGTTCAACAATGGATGGCAAAAATACCGGGTATATCAGGTAACTTTACTGCGGTTACATCCTCAGACAATGCTGACTTTATAGAAATTAAAGATAAAGATGGCAATGTTGTTAGTTCAATCCTATTTGACGATAAACCAACGGCAGCCGCACTACAAACATTCTATGACAGTATTTATGAATTGTCTATGAATAATACATCTGTTGAGGATAAAGCAATTAAAGTTCAAGGTAAGAGAGGAACAGTAAAGTCTGCTCCAAGAACAAGTAAGAAACAAGGGAAAATAAAATTAAACGGATAATAAGATGAACGAGAAGCTGCAAGAATTATATGCATATATAAAAGGACAAGGGGCAACTGATTTGTCACTTGAAGAGTTTAATGCCGCATATAGCAATGACCCTTATAAAGCTAAGGATGTATTTAACTTTGTTAAAGGTGAGGGTATGACTGACTTAAATGAAGCTGAGTTTTTTGGAGCATATTTTGGAGTAGCACAGGTAAAAAAAAAAGACCAACCGGAACAAGACGGTATGGATGGTTCTTTGGAAGATGGTTCTTCGGACTTGTCAGACATTCCTGAGTTCGACCCTTCCACATTTAACTATGACCCTTCAGCACCGGGTCCTGCAGTAGACACCCGTGAGGATGGATATAGAGACCCTATTCGAAGCATAGGGATGTACCCTGAACAAAGTCAGATTGACCGTGCATTCGCACAAACGTTTGTAGACAACGACTTTACTAAGGCAAATATTTCTGAGGAAAAACCTGATTTAGATTTAAGAAAAAAACAAGAAGCAGCAGCGAAGGCAGAAGCCAAAGCAATAAAAAACGCTCAAATATTAGAAATAAAGCAAGACCCTATTTTTAAAGATGAAATAGCAAGAATAGATGCTGACCTTATAGGTAAGGAAGAAGAAGATGTTGTTCCTTTTTTGATTAAGAAATTTAAAAAGTACGGATTTACATTTAGCGAATCAGGAATTGGAGACAATGTATCAGTTGTTGCACCTGATGGATTCACAAAGACTACAATAGATTTAGACCCTTACTTTTCAAGCAGTGAAGTAAGCGGAGCAAACCAACTAAAAAGATTTATAAAAAATAATCTTTCAGGAGAGAAAGCACAACCAATTACTTCCACCGTTCAGAAAGCAATCAAGGCAAAGACAATGCGTGATATTGCACTGAAAAATTCAGACGGTTCGGAATCAACTGTTAGAATGACCTCGTTTGAGGAAGATGGTAAGCATAAGGTTATCCCTATGCTACACCCCATTGACCCTGACAATTACACATCAGACAGAATGTGGTGGCACGAAGACTTAAGTTTTGAGGAGGCTTTAGAATTATCAAGAGAAAGAAACGAGGTGTTTGAGTTTGACACCAAAGAGGAGGCAGAAGCATTTGCTCAAGGAAGTTGGAAAGATGTTTCAACTGCTGAGGCAGAAATAGAAAGTTATTATAATAAAAAAGGTCTCAACTACGAAGCAGAGAGAAAACTATTATTTGATTATGAAGAAGCAAAGTCTGATGAAGCCTTTTTAGATTGGGCACCATTTAGATTAACATCATTGTCTGCTGAAGACCAAGCACTATACGGTGACAAGTTTTATATTAACGGGAAGCTAAGAGGTGACAGTAAAGACTTGTACAATGAGGCAGGACGTATAAGGATGACCTTACAGGACAAATATCTTGACGATAAGTCTATGAAGGTAAGAGAAGATGCTGATTTATTTCTTGAAAAAAGAAGACAACAAAGTATAGGTGGTGCTATTAAAGTAAACTTTGCTGCCAAAGAAGCAGAGAAACTTATCAGTCAAAAAAGTCAAAGGTACTTTGGTGTTGACCCAAGTGAATTATCATTGGTTGAACCAAAAGATAAAAGGGAAGAACAGATTATAAAATCAATTCAACTTGAGTACGGTGCACAACAATTAAAGTCTAACATTGCCGCAGATGCATATGAAAATGCTACAACTTTTTTTGACTTGAAGTACGATAAATTTGCAGAACGAGAGTATGCAGAAAATTGGGAAGGGTTTAAAACTTCTATAGCAGAAGGTAACAATGTAGGTCAAGCAGGTGATTTAATTTTAGCCGCTACAATGTACCCTCAGTTTATGGGTGGTATAGACCTTGACGACCCTGAGTCTACTACAAGAATGGCAGAGTCAATTGTAGAGTATATGAATGCTCAACCTGAGAAAAGGTCAAGGGTTATGAGTCGATGGGAGAAGACAACTAATATGGCTGAAAATTGGGATGTTATTTTAGACGACCCATTTGAGTGGACGACTTCTTTAGCGGCACACAGTATCTCTATGATGCTTCCGTATGGTAAGAAGATAATACCTACTGCAGCAGCAACAGGTGCCGGAACAGGTGCAGCTATTGGAGCAACAGGTTTTGTTACAGGACCCGGAGGTGTAGTAACTACAGGAGCAGGAGCAGTAACAGGTTTAACTTGGGGTTTAAGAACAGGATTTGCGGCTACACAATTAGCGATGGAATATACCAATGAAGTTCTTGCAGCTATTACAACTAAAGGTTATGATATAACCGACCCTAAATCTGTAGAGAAGGCATTACAAGACCAAGGGGTGTGGGACTTAGGTAAAGAGCGTGGTTTAAAAAGAGGTATTCCAATTGCTATTGTAGACTTATTAACTGCTCGACTCGCAGGTAATCTTATAAGAGTTGGAAGAACTGCAAGTCTTCCTGCAAGAATAGGTGCACTTGCTGCAGAGCGTATGATAGCTGACCCAATAGCTGAAGGATTTGGGGAATTAGCTGCACAAATAAATGTTGGTGATGAAATAAACATCAAAGATATTATGGCAGAAATGGGTGGTGCTACAGGTAGTAACACATCCAATATGAGCATTAACCTTGCACTACAAGCAAGAAGCAAAAATAATGTCGAGTTGGCATCAGGCTTTACTGACATTAAGTTTATGTCTAATGAGTTGTCTTCAGGAACTAAAATTTCTGCTTGGGCAAATAATATGGAACGTCTTGGTAAGATTGACCCTGAAATGAATCAACGTATTCAAATGAACGTTGGGTTAAGAAGAACTGCAAGAGAGTTGCTTAAAAACACAGGAGCGTTTCAAAGAGTAAAAAGAAACGGAGATGTAGAGACAAGGGTAATGGAACTACTTGCCGCAAAAGAAGAGATGACTTCTACCACAAATAGAAAATCAATATTTAGCGATAAGGTTTCAGAAATAAACAAAGAGTTAGCTGACATAATTACAACAAGAGAACTTAAACCTTTAAATGAGCAAACAATTCTTGCAGGTAAAGGGGTGTTCTCTGTTGGGGAACAGTCAAACATTAGTGATGTTAGAGAAGGATTGGCATCTTATAAAATAAAGACAAGCCGATTTGGCAGGGTAAAACAAGTAACGAAAAATGAGTTTATTGAGTTTATTAATAATATGTCTCCCTACGAGTTGACTCGTATGAGTGCTACAATAGATAACGATGACGAGGTTGCTCAATTTGTTGCCAATAAATTAGCCGAAGCTAACATAAACAAGAAGCGAGGTACTGAGAACAGTGGAACTCAAGGTACTCAAGGTACTCAAGGTACTCAAGGTACTCAAGGTACTCAAGAAGAAACCACAACGACTACAGAAGAAACGAGCATTGTTCCAACGGCTACAGAAGAAACGGGTGTTGTTACAACAACTACAGAAGAAGTGTCTTCAAAGACACAACCTCAAATAGAAGGACGAGCACCAAGACAAATAGAAAGGTCTAATAATGTAGAGTCAAAAGATAATACGTCTGTAACCGTTCAGGAGTCTGTAGATTTTGAGGAGTCACTTAAACAAGAAGAGTCAGGTAAGAAGCCTAAGGTTGATTTCAGAACAGAGATAGAAGAAACCACCAATGAAACAGAGAAACAAGAAGCTGAAGATGCGGTAACAAATTCTATTAATGCACAGGAAAGTCCTAACGTTGACGTTAAGATTACACCGGAGGAAATGACATCAGATAAAATTGATGTTGAAGAATTAAACTCTCGTACTGATAGACCATTAAAAATAACTAACCTTAAAATTATTAAAGGTGTACCTACAATGTTTAGCATTACAGACCAACTAACTACAGGTACTGTAACTAATCCGGCAACAGGTAATGTTATAAGTGAACTTAAAGGTGCAATTGGTTTTAACGGAACAGTAGGAAACGAACAGGCAGCTTGGGCAAACGTAGAGGAGAAAGAGGCTAAAACAATTATTAATAGAGCAGAGTTAATCTTTCAAAACAACGAAGCTATATTTAGAAAGTTTTGGGCAGATAATCCTGAGTACAATGGTTTAGTTCCTATGAACATTGTTAAGATGGGGCAGGAAGCTATGAAGTCTAACGAAGCAGTTGTTAGAGTCTTAGCAGATAACGTATCATCTCTTCCTATTAAGAATAGAAAGTTAGCCGTACCTGTTTTAAAAAGACAAATGAAAGCAGACTTGGTAAGGTTAAATGCCATACCAAAGAAAAACGCTACTAACAAAAAAGATATAAAAAACATTACAGACTTACTGCAAAGACTTAGAGACGGTAAGGTTACGACTATAGACCAAGCACTTACACCTGCATTTGTAGAGACTATGTCTCTTCCTGCAAGAGCAAAGTTGGTTGGTTATTTAACTTCAAGTAAAATTCAGGAAGCCAAGGCTAAAGAAACAAAGGTTGGAGGGGTTACTAAAAGCACAAAGGTTACGGTAAAAGAACTTCTTAAAGGTGTAGAGAGTGATGCGATTAAGTTGAACTTAGCACAAATAACTAATCTACTTACAGACCCACAACTAAAGAATGTACCTATTGGTAACGTTGTTGCTTTAGTAGGAGTTGATGTTCTTAATCCCGGGGTAATTGAAACAACACACCCAAACTATAAGTATGGGGTTAGAGGTAGGTCAATAGGTATACTTGAGAATCCACAATCTATGGAGACTGTATACCCTAAGGCATTCGAAAAGATAATTGCTAAAATGGTTGCCTCAGAAGAAAAAGGTAACAAGTTTGATGCTAAAACAAAACGAACGCAAACCACAGGAGTCGGCATTGGTGTCCCCGACAAGGACTACATTGGTATTGTGGCAGCTATTAATCCTGATGAGTCTACTAAGCTTAATGCTTTTATGAACTTAGCGTTCCCGTCTGTAGTTATTAATTCAGACGTAGATACATTCAACAATGTAATGTCTCAGGACAACGTTAGAGCGTATCTAAAGGGCGATGAGATTATATATGGGGTAACAGTAGACGGGGACGTTTATATTAACCCTGAGGTACACGATACTAAGTCTTCTTTATACAACACATCTATACACGAGATGGGTCACGTTTGGACGGATTACTTACAGACGAGCAAGAAAGGTAAAGAAATTTACAACAGAGGTGCTGAGGTTGTTCAAGAAACCGAAGAGTTTAAAAGACAATTAGAAAAGTTTGACGGTGATGTAGATAAAGCCACAAGAGAAACTATGGCTATTCTTATTGGTAACAAGGGTGAGACTATTGTAAATGGGTCTATTAAATCTGAGTTTCAAGAATGGTTGATTGGTATGTGGAACTATATCAAGGCTCAGTTCAAAATGTCTAAAGATTTATCTGCAGAAGAGATTCAAAATTTAACTCTCGATGCGTTCTTAGGGACTGCACTTGCGGATATATTTGCAGGTAAGCCACTTAAGATGACGGAGAATCAAGTCAAGGCATTAAAGAATCCCGAAGCTATGTTTAGTTCAGGGATGTCTATAGACAGTATCGTTCGAAAGGGAAGGAATGACGGAATAAACGATGAGTCTATAAGAGTGGTGCTTAAGAACAGAGGGTTCTCTGCTACTGATATTAAAGCAGCAATGAAAGTAGAACTTGGTTTAGACTTAGAAATGCCAAGAGTTTTTGGAGACGTTGCACAAGGTGCGAAGGTTGGGTTTAAATTATTCAATGACGTAAGAACCATTGTAAATAAATTTGCATTTGACTCGACAGGTAGAATTAAAAGCTTTTCAGAGATAAGACAAAAGGCTTTTGAAGAAATGAAACAGAGTCCAATCTTTAAGGTTCAAACTGAACAGATTCAAAATGAACTGTTGGTGGCATTTGACAGAGTACTTGGTATTAGAAGTAATGCAAACGTTTCGAGAGAGATAGGTCAGATAAGAAACAATCTTAAGCAAAGAAAGATTAGTAAAGACAACATCACAGATGCACAAAGAAGAATGCGTATGGTTATTCGTAAGCTTTTGCCTAAATCTAAAAACTTCAGTAATGCAGTTATAAATAGATTACTAAAAACCATTAACACAACTACACCGGAAAACTTTGTAGGAAAAGTTTCTGAGGTATTGAAGGATGTTCAGATTGAAAGGAACAACGAAAAGAACAGAACGATTGATAAGATTATAGCTTTAGTTAAGAAGAAAGCTAAAACTATAAAAACGGATTCAGGAAAAAGAAGGTCAGCAGGTTTAGATGCAGCAGGACAAAGTTATTTTGCACAAGTAAAAGCAGTTTTAGAAGCGGTTAAAAAACAAGACTTCGTAAAGCTTAAAGAACTTCAAGATACTCTCGACCCTCAAGTGATGTCGGATATTGCTACAAAAATTGAAGAAGGCAAAAAGCTTACTACCAAAGAACAAGTTCTTGTTGATAGACAACTTGCATTTGATACGTTTGCAAACGTAATGACAATGGAACTTGAAGATGTTCAGGATTTATTTATTGATGTAAAACAAACAAGAAGCGAGTCAATTGCTAATCTTAATAACAGAAGAGAGCAAAGAAAAAAGAATGTTGAAGAGATTCAAAAGGAGTTCAATGAGCAAATGAATCAGGATTACAGTCAGTTATACGATGAGAATGGAAATCCTCTTGGTGAACTTGCTCTAAAATCTAAAAGACAAACGATTAGAAAAGCTTTTGAGAAAGGTGGTTTATGGTCAGCAGCACGAGCTTTCTTGGATACCTTTAAAGAAGATGGTCAGAAAAAGTTGACATCCAATAGCGTGTCAAGGTTTATGCAGAACTATGTTGTACATCTTGGTACGTTCACACGAATGCTTGATGGTAATAAAGAAGGTTTGTTTACCGAAAAATTCTATAATGTACTAAATGATTTTGATGAAAGAAATCTTCAGGGTGTTAGAAGAACTATGGGGTCTATGGATGCTATTGCACAAGCTACCAACAAAACAGATTGGACTAAATGGAAATATAATTTAGGAACTGATGTTATTGAACTCACCTTTAAAGAGACAACAAAAACCGGTAAAGTAATTACTGATGTATTTAATAAAGACCAAGCGATGAGATTGTATGCTTTGTCTTTAAACGAAGTTCAGGGTGAAAAGCTTGAGAAGATGGGGTTTGATATGGAGCAAATTAAAAACTTCATAGGGCAAGACAACCAACTTTTAGTTGAACAGTCAGTTGACTTTTTAAGTAACAAATATTTTGAAGAAACAAATCAAGTATTCTCTCAAGTAAATGATGTGAACCTCGGTTATGTAGAGAATTATTTCCCTACAAGAACTATTTCAAAAGGTCAGATTACAAGTGCAATGATTGCTGAAGGAGAATTTCAAAAGATATTTTCTGCTGAGTTTTCTCCTGCACTTAAAGAGCGTACAGATATGTCGGGAGATGTGGACCCATACTTTTCTTTTACAGAAACTATGGAAGACCACGTTCAGTCAATGGAAAAGTACAAAGCTTATGCGGTGGGAGTAAAGGAAATGAATTCAGTTCTTCAAGACCAAGGTATCCAAAACTTATTAAAAGAGTCGGGGATTAAACCTTTGTTCGATAGGATGTTAAGCTACGCTATAAATCCCGATTCGGGACCACAAGTACAAAGCAATGATGCCGTTACAAAACTTCAAAGTTTATTTACAGGTTTCGCTTTAGCACTTAAGCTTGTGCAGGTTCCTAAACAAATGTCTTCATTTATATTTGCTTGGCAAAAATATGATGCACTTCCTTCAGGAAGATATATACCGGGATTAGACACGCTTGGTTTTTTAAAGGACTATGCTGAGGTTTTGATTATGCTTAGAACTAATTTAAGAGAATCAAGAGAACTTTCAGCAACCTTCGATGCTCGTATCAAGAAAGGTTTAGAAGGAGACGTACTTGGTCTTGAGTCAGGTGGTAGAACATTTAAAAAGGCAAGAGCAGACCAAGGGAGAAAAGGTAAATTTAAAAGAGGGTTTGAAAAAACAAAAGGATTTACTACAGTAGCCGGAGATATACTCGGGGTAATTGGGTACAAAGCTTTGTATAATAGACAAATAAGAAATGGTGTAGATAAAAACCAAGCACTAAGAGACTTCAACGACTACAACTCTACACAACAGTCAAGAAGGTCGACAGAAAAAGTGGGTCTACAACAGAACACAGATGCACTAAACAGAAGTTTTACTATGTTTGGTAGTTCTTTATTCTTGATGATGAATAATGTTATGCAGTCCTCAATGAGTATTACTTCAGACATTATGAAGGGTCCTAAAGGTTGGAAGAACATAAGCAGAAAAGAGGTTCGTAAGTTGGCATTGAATTATTCGTTAGCCAACGTTGCGTTTACCGCAGTGTCATATGCTCCTGCATTACTTTTTGGTAAGGATGGAGAAAAAGAAAGAGCATACAAGGCTTTGAAAGATGCAGCGTTAGGTTTGAATCTTGTATATGCTATACCGTTAATTGGAGCAGGTATTGAATCTTTTGTAGCTAAAATGCAAGGAGACAGAAAACCTGTTTCTGATGTTGTCAATCCTCTTACATCTGTAGTAAGAAAAGTATTTAAGGATGTGGATGAGTTTCAAAGTTCAGATGGTATGCTGAAAGCTGCAAGGGTATTGTTAGAAATATATTCAGGTATGCAACTTGATGCACCAATTGGTTTAATTAAACTTCTTGGAGGTGATACTGATGACGATAACATTTATGATGCGATAGGTGTTACACCATCTTACAGACCGGGATATGGAACGAAAAAGAAAAGCACTAAGGGTAAGGAAAAATCAACTAAAGCTTCAGATAAAAGAGTATTAAAAGCTATTGACCCTGATTTGTATGAAGAATTGTATGGTAAATCAAGACCGGGATATGAGACTGAACGAGAAGTAAAAGCAATTAAAAAAGAAATTAGAGACGAAATTAATGATGCCTTGAAAAATTAAATGGAAAGTAAATCAATACCATTTTTTATATCAAGGTATCCAACTTCTTTTATAATTTTTGAATTGTTGCCAAAGTCAGTATTGATTGGGAGATATTTTTTCTCCCACACTATATCGTGGTCTTGAATGTAAAATGCCCAAATACCTTTGGGTGTAGAGTTTATATAAACAGGTGTTGTGCAATATGCCTTACACCTATTCATTAACGCATTGTACTTTGGTTTTTCTATAAGTAATGTGGGGTAATGTTTTCGTCTGCACTTTAACTCAATATCCATTTGGTACAATTCAGAAAAGCAATCGTATCTTTTACGAAGTTCCGTTGGAATCAAGTCGGGTATGAAATGATTCTTTATAAAATTAAATAAATCCGCCTCCTCCCTAATAAGCTTAGGGTTATATATCATCTTCTATGGATAAAGATATTTCTTTCAAGAAGGCTTGAAGTTTTTTTAATTGTGGCTTTAGGTTTTCAAAATCCCTATCAACTAACGATTCATATATCTCAGAAGCGGAGTCGTTGATGACATCCATCAAAAAATTGATGTGAGCAATACGTTCCTTGTCATACGCTGAGATGTCTTCTTGCATTCTATAGTGGATGTTTTGTTTTATTTGAGTCCATTGACTGTAAAAACAATGTTCCCATATTAATGTTGATGGTCTTAATAGCCGTGTATATTTTTCTTGATATGGCTCGAACCTCACGCTTTTCTAATCTCGTTGAGTCTGTGCCGAGATTGCAATACATACTGCAATCCATTTGAAGCAACTTATCTGTTTTCTTTTTAACAGACCAAGTTTTGTATGATATTATTTTTTCTATTTCATCTATTGTATACACCATTGAAGAATTGATTTAGCCTGTGAATTATATTTTCCTCTGTGCCGACCCTTGTTCTTTGTTCGACCATATCGAATAGAGGTTTTAGCCTTTCTGATTTTACCTCAGCCTCAGTCACAATAGCGTTTAACTTTTCTAATTCCGAAGATAGCTTTTCTTTTTCAATTCTCAAAGAAATTAATTCTTTTTTTAGTTCATTTTCTGTCAAATAATAAATAGGGTCATAAACTCTATTAAACTCTGACTTGCACTTCTCGTAATTATTACGAAGCTGAACGTCTGTTTTTACATACCACGGGAATTTTCTAAAGTAATGAAGTACTGTAGCGTGATTCATAATCATAGACTTAGCTATGATACTACAACCATACCCTGCTTCGTGTAAGATTTGAGAGTAAATTATTTTAGCATTTACAATATTGTGATAGCGTTTTCTTTCTTTCCTTACGTCTACTCCTAATATTGTTTTAACCACCACCCTTAAGTGATTGAATTGTTCCTCTTTCAAGAATATCGTTTCGTATTCCGGGTTCATTGTTTCTTGTGTGTTCATCTATATATGATTTGATTGATTGTTTATGGTCTATGAAGTCTAAGTATTCTTCAAGTTCTATTTCATTTAAGTCTATAAGTATTGGCATATCTCCTTCTTGCTTTAGATATTCTACAACAAAAAAGATAGGCTCTTCATTTTTAATTACTCCTGCTACTTCTTGGGTCCAACCATTTTGGTTTGGTAAAAAATCTACTACGGCAAGTGTCTGTGCTATTATATGGGATGAGTCTTCAAGAGAGTATAATCCAAGTTGATTGTAAAACCAATCCTCAATCTCATAAAAACTGCTACCCTCTAAATACTTCAGTAGTAAATCCATATTTTTCTAATTCTTTTAACCTATATTTTTGCAGTTCTGATACCTTACCTTTAGGTGTCTTGACCTCACTAAAGATTACATTTGAATTAGGTGGTATTGCGAGGATGTCAGGTATTCCATTCTTATTAGTCTTCACTAATTTTAAGACATAGTAACCCTCAGATTCTAATTGTTTAATTCTTTTTGCCTGTATCTGTTGCTCTGTCATTGTCTAACACAAAGATAATAAATCTACTTGTATATATAGAACAAGCCATCTTGTTCTTCAAAGTATAGCATATACTCTTTGTCGTTAGCTGCACCTACCCTTGGTTTC
>Ga0233414_10000264_pt1 | contig 22192 bp, 30 predicted proteins | sample Na_anoxic_10_MG_FD_189020 | JGI IMG/M metagenome (GOLD analysis project Ga0233414, IMG submission 189020) | Seawater microbial communities from Saanich Inlet, British Columbia, Canada - Na_anoxic_10_MG | ecosystem: Environmental > Aquatic > Marine > Inlet | place: Canada: British Columbia... | reverse complement strand
ATTATAATTATATAATGGATATTTTCCACGCATAAATTCTACAAAACCTAAACTGTGCTTTCTTTTTATCATTAAATATTCTATTATATTATTTTCGTTTATTCTAAAACATATTATACCTATACTGGTAATTGGATGTTTACATGTATGAAATACATGTCCATTTTTTCCACAATTATTACAAAAATTAAATGATTTATTACTCATAGATTATCTGATATATGTTTATTTACTTATCTTTTTATATTGTTTCATTTTAATGACAGAAAAACTATTTGATCCAGTAGTCTGGGGACCACATTATTGGTTCTTTTTAACAACATTAGCAATAAACTACCCACTAAAAGCAAACGAAACAACTAAAAAAAAATATTATGATCTTATTTCTAATTTCCCTTTATTTATACCACATCCACCAATCGGAAATAAATTTAGTGACTTAATAGATAAATATCCTGTTTCTCCATATTTAGACGGAAAGGATGGCTTTTTAAAATGGGTTCATTTTATTCATAACAAGATTAATTTAGAATTAAATAAGGATGAAATAACTCTTACTGAATCTCTAGAACAATATTATGATTTATTTAAACCAAAAGAAATTCGTTTACGAGAACAAATTAAATATAGAAAAAAACTAGTATTTGCTACTATTCTAACCTTTCTTTTAGGAGGAGGTTACTATTTATATAAAAAATAATTCTCTCTCAAATATAAATGGAATATATATATACAAAAAATAACAGAAAAACAACAAGAAGTAAAAATGGAGGTGAAGCTTTAACTTCTGGAGGATTTGGTTGTATATTTAAACCTGCATTAAAATGTAAAAATAATAAATCAAGAACATCTGGCGTTAGTAAAATGTCTGTAGCCAAACACGGTAAAAGTGAATTATTAGAAATACAACGCATAAAAGATAGACTTAAACATATTAAAAACTATAATAAATATTATTTATTAGATATAGACTTATGTATTCCTGATAAACTTACTAATAGTGATTTAAAAGGTTTTGATAATAAATGTTATGCATTAACTAGATTTAATGTTAATTCTAAAAATGTTAACAATAAATTGAAAGATTTAACAATTTTAAATATGCCCGACGGAGGAGTCGATTTAAAAGATTGGATATTAAAAGATAAAATCACTAAAGATAAAATTTTTTTATTAAATGAAATTATTATTAAATTATTAAAAATGGCTGTTAGACCAATGAACGAAAAAGGAGTTTTGCATAATGATTTAAAAGATACTAATATATTAATTGATAATAACTTAGATGCACGTATTATAGATTGGGGATTATCTGCTGTTGTTTCTAATAATAAAATACCAGATGAAATATTAAATAGACCTCTCCAATATAATACTCCTTTCTCATCTATGATATTATCAAATGAATTTAAAATCAATTATGAATATTTTTTACAAAAAGTAAAAAATGGTATTATTCTCTTTAATGAAAATAATATAAGAAATTATATTATTAATGAATATCTTATAAAATTGGCTAGATATTATGGTTATTATGACGATAATGTTATATTATTTAATTCTATTTTCTCTCCTGGTATTAGCGATGAAACTTATTTATCAGAAGTTAAAAGAAATGATTTAGTTGAATACGGTTATTACTTACATTATTTATCAAAATATATAACTGATATTTTAATTAAGTATACTGATGATAAATTTGATTTTGATATGGATAAATATTTCTCAGAATGTTATTTATATAATTCTGATGTATTTGGTATCATGACTACATATTACATTTTCTTTCAAGTCAAATTAGATGATATTCATTTAGATGATGACCTAAAAAGTATTTTCTTAAATAGAATTAGAAGTATGTTAGTAGATACCATATATACTAATGCAGCCGAAAAATCTAATATTACTAATATAATTAATCACATTAAAAATATTAATACTCTTATTAATTATGATAACACTATTTCTATTTCAAATATATTACCATCTAAATCTAAATCTAAATCTAAATCTAAATCTAAATCTAAATCTAAATCTAAATCTACTCGAAAATCACCTATTAGTGTTACTCAAAATCTAAGTAAATCATTAAATAAAACAAAGAAAAATAAACCTAAACATAAACATTGAAAAGATATCACATCCATTAACTAAGAGAATTAATATTTATAAAAAATAACCTTTATAAATATTATATGAAATTAGAATTACTTATTTTAGCAATAACGGGATTTTTTATAGCAAATACTTATTATGATGGAAATTATATTAAATTGATTCAAGGATGGCAAAAATATTTTAAAATGGGTGGTTTTGCTTTTGCAGGATTAAGTATTTATTTATTTCTTAAAAAAAACCCTTCTGAATCTCAAACAATTATTCAACAAGCTACCAATATTATAAAACATATGCCTACTGCGAAATCTTCATTAGATATTTTAACCCCATTTACAGATTTTACTAATAATACTTCTTTTATACCTGATTCATCTGAACAACAACAAATTAATAGAATTATGGAATCTGGAAAAAAAAGTACTAAAAGATCCGTTAGTGAAACAAAAAAAAAATTTGTTGCTGCTCAACAAGGATGGAAATGTACTGGATGTCAAAAACAATTACCAGCATGGTTCGAAGTTGATCATAAAATTAGATTAGAACACGGAGGATCTAATCATGTTGATAATTTAGAAGCTTTATGTAGAGATTGTCATGGACGAAAAACAGCGATGGAAAATCTCTAAATTATTTCTAATGATTTATTAATGAGTACTAAACAATCAAAATCAAAATCAGACAACACAACGGCGGAACAAATATCTTATAACACTAAAGAACCTATCCCAAAATACGATAATAGATCCACTTCTACATCTGGTAATTTACAATATATTTTAACTTTTATAGCACAATTAATTAAATTTTATGGACTTGGATTAATAAAAACATTTCCTATGGAAACACTTTTCATATTGGGCTTTATAATTTATACTATTATCATTTCTTCTTTATTTTTGAAAAACCCATTTGATTGGTTAAATGAAAGTAACAGTGGTGGAATTATATTTTTATCATTATTCGGGGGATTTTTAATTGTTATTACTTATTTTTTTTATTCAAAAAAAAAACAGGTATTTGATAACGAAGAAAATACTAGCGCCTTTAGTTATTTTGGAAAAATAATATCTACATCCATATTTATTATTTTCACTATCTTAATGATATATTTGTTATTTAATTTTGCTGCATACTTTAGTGATTGGAGTAAATATATATTTCTTCTATTAAATCTATTTATTTTTGTAGGTATTATTACTATTATACTTAAATTTTTCGGATTAGCTGGACAAGGTGAACCATCTGATAAAGAAAGCAATCCATCTTGGTTTAAATTAATATTTAAAATATTTCTTTATCTCCCTTGTTTAATTTTACAATTTATGGATTATCTTAAATTTCAATATTCTATTACTACCAAACCCATTGTATTATTATTAATTAGTGAAATATTATTAATATCTATTTACTTTTTACTACCTATGTTAATTAATGCTATTATGACACATAACTCTTCTTTTTTAATTAAAAAACCAATAAATACTGATCATGTAAATACATTAGGAACTTTTCAAGATATTAATTTTATACCTAATATTGGTAACGATACAAAAGAATTCTCTTATAAATATGCTGTTTCTGCATGGCTATTTTTAGACTCTTTTCCACCAGAAACAAATCCTAGTTACAGTGAATACACTTCTTTACTTAATATTGGCGATAAACCAAATATATTCTTTAATGTTTTAAAAAATAAATTAAAAATTATGTTAAAAACACAGGATAAAAACGAACGTATACTTTTTGAAACAAAAAAATTTAATATGCAGAAATGGAACCATTTAGTTATTAATTACGATGGATCTACTTTAGATATATTTATTAATAATCAACTTGTTTCTTCTACACCAGGTATAGTTCCATATAATAATAATACACTTATTACTTCTGGTTCTGTTAATGGTATAAAAGGTGGTATATGTAATGTCAGATATTTTAGAGATGATATATCTAGATCAAAAATAAATTGGTTATATAATTCTGTTAAAGAATTAAATCCACCAATAATTTAGAAAATTTCTAATGATATAATATATTAGACATGCTTAGTGTTAAAAATATTGTAATTGGTGTTGTTGTTATATTATTAGTTATTGTTATAATTCGATGGTTAATGGGTGACTCATCAAAATTATCTGGTTTAACTGATGCTAAAAAAGTAACAAAAATCGCGTCAGATGATTTAGCACAATCTTCTGCTTCTAATTTTGCTTATAGTGTATGGTTTTATATTGATGATTGGAGTTACAGATATGGTGAACCTAAAATAATTTTAGGAAGATTAGATCAAGATTTAAAACCATCTCCTTCAATTGTTTTAGGAGCAATCGAAAATAATGTTAAAATTGAAACTACAGTATATCCTTCTGCACAATCTAAAAAAAGTTCTACCCATACATGTAACGTTGCCAATGTTCCTATACAAAAATGGGTTAACTTAATTGTTAGTCTTTATGGTAGAACTTTAGATGTTTACATTGATGGTAAATTAACTAGAACATGTGTTTTACCTGGTGTTGCTAAAATTGCAAATAACGCACCTGTATATGTTACTCCATTAGGAGGTTTCTCTGGATACACTTCTAATATACATTATTATGGTGATGCTGTTAACCCTCAACAAGCTTATAATATTTATAGAGCTGGATATGGAGGCAGTGGTATTGGTAACTTCCCATATGAAATTGAAATTTCATACTTAAAAGACGGTGAACAACAAGGAAGTTTAACAATTTAATTTTCATATCTAAATTTCTTATGTATAATATATAGATATGTCAGATTATGGAAATATTTCTTCAGGAGCAGGAACATTTGATTCATTTAAGACAGATAAAACACTTAGTGGTACTAAGGATTTTTTAGAATCTAATAGTTTAGTAGCAAAAGTCGCATTCCTATTATTAGTTGTTGTTGTTTTTGTTATTGCTGTTAGATTTTCAGCACAATTTTTAGCTTGGTTGTTTTCTTTTAATAGCTCACCATATCTATTTAGTGGTATGATTGATGCAAAAACTATGAAAATTATACCTCAAGATCCTACTACCTCTGGTGCTATTACATTAACTAGATCAGATAATATGTCTAATGGTATTGAATTCACATATTCAGTTTGGATGTTTGTTGATGATTTAGTATACCAAGAAGGACAATTTAGACATGTTTTCCATAAAGGAAACGATAATATTAATTATACTAACCCTCCTATTGGTATGAATTTCCCAAATAACGCACCAGGATTATATATTGCTCCTAATACAAATGCTTTAGTTGTAGTTATGAATACGTTTAATAATATTACTGAAAAATTAACTATTGATGATATTCCAATTAATAAGTGGATGTGTGTACAAATTAGAGTTCAAAATCATCAACTTGATGTTTATATTAATGGTAAATTAGCTAAAAGATTAATTATGAAAGGTGTACCAAAACAAAATTACGGCGATGTTTATGTAGCAATGAACGGTGGATTTTCTGGATACTTATCTAACTTAAGATATTTTAATAGTGCATTAGGTACAGCTCAAATAAATAGAATTGTTGATTCTGGACCTGATATGACTATGAATAGTAGTTCTATGAGTCAATCTGAACCTAGATATTTGTCCTTACGTTGGTTTTTTACAGGAAATAAAGACGGATATAATCCTTAAATTATAAATTATAAATATTAATTTTATATTAATTTTAATATATATATATTAATTATTAATATGTCTGCTTCTATTATTAATGCACCATTAAATAAACCTAACAATGTATATACTTATGATATTTCTCTATCAAAACAATCATATGATAGTAGTATTACTAGCTGGAATTATATAAATAATGTAACAGTTGGAACAGTAGTTACAAATATAGCAAATGATGCATTTTATGAAATTAATTTTTTACAAACTTTAACTTTTGATAATTCGTCTAATGTAGTATCAATTGGATCTCAAGCTTTTTACCCATCAATTGGAGTAAATGGAGAGTTATGGAATTTAACATTACCTAGTAGTGTTAAATATATAGGTGATTCTGCTTTTAGAAATCAATCTTTAAACGAATATAGGACTACTCCATACGGAACATTAGATTTAATTAATGTGGAAACAATTGGTTATTATTCATTTGCAGGTAATAAATTAAATCAAATAAATTTACCAAATACTATTACCAGTATTCAAGGTTCAAGTTTTGAAAGTTCCATATTAACAATGTTGATGTTAGCAGATGGATTTGAACCAACCACCTTTAATTCAATCGCATTTAATAGTACTGGTAATTTTACGATTAATATGAGTCAAAATACTTTAAATTATTTAAATAATACATTTAATTTATCATTAACTTTTAATAATTCTTTTAATCAATCTTTTTTTGGAGCTACTCAAGTAGCTATAACAGAATTAGCTGTTCCTACCCCTACACCTACCCCTACACCTACACCCGAATCTGAATCTGAATCTGAAAATGGATGTGATTGGAATATAGATTTACAAAATGAAACATCCTTTTGGACAAGAGAAACTAAATCTTGTCCCAATATAGATGGAATAGGGGAAAATAACCAACCATTATCAAATGGTTATAATTTGAGTGAGAAAAGAAAGGCTGAAATATTTAAATATAAAAATAATAATTCTAATATGTCAAGTAAACAATTATATTCGAGATTAGCAAGAGGTATAGGTAAACAACGTGGACAAACATTTGCAACACAATCAGCCACATATACTAATCCTAATACTAAAAAATTAGCACAAAATAATACAAATAGAAGTCCACTATTATGTCCAAATACTAAAATAATATCTGCATATACATCTCAAAATAATACTCCAGGTCCAAATATGTTAATTACGAATTACCCGAATGCTCCTTTATATAATTATAAAGTAAAAAGACAATATTTAGCGGGTGGAACAAAATGGCCTCAATATGGACCAAATATAGGTGAACCGAGGGATCCATAATTATTAAATAACATTGGATCAAAACCATGTAATAGTGGATATGAAAATAATTAAAAGTAGTTTATTCTTAATTCTATAGAAATAGTTTAATATAATGTAATATTATATGAAATATATATCTATTGGTATAATTATAGTTGTATTGTTATTGATATTTATTATTTATGATTATATAACTGAAGAATTTGATATAATAGAAGGTATTCGTGGTGGTCGTAGAGGAGGAAGAAGACGAAGAAATATGAATAGAGGAGGAAGAAGGTGGTATGGTGGTAATTGGGGATATCGTTACAGGCCTCCAATAAGACATTACCCAGAATATTACTCTGGATATTACCCTGGATATTATCCTAGATATATACCATGGTTATCAGCTGGATATTGGTTTGGAAGTAGATGTAAGGATGGTTGTACTAATATAGGTAATAATACATGGGGATGCCAATATCCTGGTAATGGTGCAGATGATTGTGTGTTTGCCAGTGATTGTTATGGATGTGGATTATAAAAATAATAAATATATAAATAATCAAAAATAATATTAGTAAATTAAATATGTTAATATTATTTATTCTCTTAAGGATGGGTTAACACAAATATTTTGTGAAGGGAATATATCTCCTGACATACAAATATCACCTTCTTTAACTTTAACACAGCTTCTAAAACCGCGATCTTCACCAATATAACAATATCCTGATTTACCGATTCCCATTCTTTGTGTAGAACTGGTTGCATCGTCAGGTTGTGGTTCTGTTCTATCTTCAGCATCGGCTAATGCAGAATCAAGACTAGAATTAGTCTTTGGGGGGAGTTGTTGTTTTTTATTGGATAAAGGAGATTGATCATTATCTAATTGTCCTTGAATAACATTAATACCGCTTTCTACTGTTCCTGCTGCTATATCAACACCTAGCTTTACACCCTCAGCAGTAACTTCAGTAACATCTTTTGTACCTTGAGTAATACCATATCCTAGAGTTTTTAAAATATTTTGAATAAAATGGGATTCTTTAATTTTTTGTAAAGAATCACCTAAATAAGAAAAAACATTAACACCTAAAAATAATAAGATTATCACAATTACACCAATTCTAAAAAAGTTTGATTTTCCATTAGATTTAAAAAAACCATCGTTATTTGTAGTTGACGGAGTAGAATAATCATTTTCTACAGAAGGTGATGAAGAAAATCCAAAAAAAGATGCTTGATTGCTTGTTTTAGATTGAGGAACATCATCTATATCAATATTAAGTCCTAAAGGCATTTTACTTTTACTAGATTCCATTATATAAAAATAATATATAAAAATATAACATTTTATAACTGATAAAATAAAATATTTTATAATAATATAATGGATTATATTATTCCTGCGTTTACAATGATAACATTAGATAGTATATATTTATCTAAAATAGGAGGACCTTTATTTAACCCAATGATAAAAAATATACAAGGAGAAAAACTAACTATAAATCTTTATGGCGCTATGATTGTTTATATGTTATTATTATTTGTTATTTACAAATTTATTATTCTAGAGAGAAAGTCTCCAAATGATGCGTTTTTATTAGGATTTTGTATTTATGGTATATTTGATTTTACTAATATTGCAATATTTAAAAATTATAAATATTTACCCTCTATAGTAGATATGTTTTGGGGAGGTATATTATTTTATATAACGACATTGATTACTTATAAGTTATTAAGAATCAAATATTAATATAATAATTAAATTTAACTATTATCTTAATAAATGAAGATCGTTTATTGATTTTACCACATTCATATCAATCCAATTCATAAATGTATTTAATGAAATAATTAATAATTTAGTATTTTCATCTGATTCAGATTTGGTTATTTCTTTAATAAATTTCATTAATATAGTAATTCTATCGGTAGTCCATACTGAATTTGTCTGTGAATAAAAGTTTTTTTTTAACTGAGAAGCAGGTTCATTATAATTTAATATTATTGTTTCTGGATTAAAATTAGTTTCTTGAATATATTTATTAACAATATTTTTTAATTGTTCTATATTATGTGTAATTTCATTTGATTTATATATTTGATTTAATTTATCTAACGAAGTTATAACTTTTTCAAATATAATTTGAAAATCTTCTTTTTTTTCGAATTCAAGATAATTTTCACAAGCATATGTCAACGGAAATAACATATTTATAAGATCGTTTTTTGTATCACCATTAAGAGTCCTTATAGTTGATTGAAATATACCTTTATCTTGAAAATGAATTTTATTGTTTAAAATAGATATTTTAGTTCCAATAGGCTTAAATGAATATATATATAATTTAATTACTAAAGATAGTGGATCTAGTATGTCATTTTTATTTGGATAAATAATTTTTTTTAGAGATTCCATAACGATTTATTATTAAAATAGAATAATAAATCATATTTATATTTTAATTATTATATATATTTTATCATATTATTCAGTGATAATTGTATTAAGCTTATTAAATACTTCTAGTTTTTCAAATGTTTTTTCAGTATTACTTTTTTCTATACCATTAAATAAGTAATCTGTTGCAGGAGATTTTTCGTTTTTTTTTATTTCTTTGTAAATTAAATTTATTTTTTGAGTTATATTATCAACAAGTCCTTTATCTGCTATTATAGGTATATTTTCATTAATATTTTCAGTAATGATTGATATAGCGAAATATATTAAATATTTTCTTTTACTTTTGGAACCACTTGTATATTTTATACAAAATAAATCAAAAATACTTTTCAAAATTTTCTTAGTAATATCATTATTATATTTATTATTACAATTAAATAGTGCATCCCATATCATCCAAATAGGTTCTTTTTGTAATTTTTCTTCTACAGTAACAAAATTTCTTCTTTCACATAGACATAACTCTTTCTTTTTTTTACAAATATTTTCAAATTGTATTATCCATTCAAACCAATAACAAGCATCTAATGAATTTAACGAATCATTTGATAAATGAAAAATAAATTCATTCATTGCAACAAATAATTCTTTTGGATCATCTTTTTTATATATATCACTAGCATAAGTAATACTAGATGCTTTTAATCTATTAGACATTGTAATCATATCAAATTCCTTTGTCTTTTCAATTTTAATACTTTCAATAGAATGTTTTTTATTAGATTTGCAAATAACTATTATAACTTCTCCAAATAATTTACGAATTTTTAAATTATTTCGCATATTTATTTCAAATCCTATATAACCATTTTGAATAATTTCTTTAAAATTATTAAACCTGAGTTGTAAATATATAGGTAATTTAGGATTACCTAAATGAATATGTTTACCAACAAAATTTAATAGTATATCCCATAAATCAATAAATGCACCTATACATATAAATTCTGCACTCCAATTTAAAGCATGTTCGATTTTTCCATTTTGCAAGCTATTTAGTAATTCTTTTTTTGCATCTGTTTTTTTAAATTTTGAAAAAGTAATTCCTTTAAATTCTTTCTCACTTCTTATATCATTAATTTCATATTCATCCATTATAATTTCTCTATAAAAAAAATAACATAATTATACATATAAGATGCATATTGAAAAAATATACAATAGAATGGAAAGATCTTTAAAAAAAATGCCAGTTTGGTTTCATTTAGTTATATTATTAGCAATAATTTACATTTTACTTTGCATATATAGAAAAGCTAGTCCTATTAAAGAAGGATTTGTAGATCAAAAAGAAAAATTTATTGTTAAAAAGGGTATAGATTTGTATGATGATTTTTATGTTAATATATATGATGAATTATTTTATAGAGAATTGTCAAATCAATATGAAGTTGGTAGTATAGAGAATATTACAAAACCTACGTCAGAAAGTAATATATTAGTTATTGGAAGTGGTACTGGACACATAGTTAATACATTCAACGAGCAAAAATATAAAGTAATGGGATTAGATGAATCTAAATCAATGGTGAATTATTCCAAAAAACATTATCCTCATTTAAATTTTAAAGTAGGTTCACCTGTAAAAGCTATCACATTTAATCAAGATGAATTTACACATATTGTTTGTTTAAATCTCACCTTTTATTATTATAAAAATCAAACACAATTTTTACAAAATGTATATAGATGGTTGAAGCCTGGTGGTTATTTTGTAGTACAATTAGTAGATAAAAATAAATTTGATCCTGTAGTTCCAGCAGCTAAACCATTTGTTATGGTTAATCCTCAAAGTTTTGCCGAGAATAGAATAACTACTTCTTCAGTAATTTTTAATAATTTTAATTACAAATCTGATTTTAAAATATTTCCAAATGATTTTGTTCAATTTAGAGAAATATTTAAGGATACTGCACCTGGATCAAATAAAGTACGTGAAAATGATCATAAAATGTGGGTTCCTCAAAGACAAACAGTAATTAATATGGCAAAAGATACTGGGTTTATTACCTATGCTCAGGTAGATCTCATGATGGCACAAATGGAATATCAATATTTATATGTATTTCAAAAACCAGAATAATATTTAAAATATTAAAATAAAATTAATTTAATATTTTATTGTGGTTGTAAAAACATTTTTACACACTCCCAAATCTTTGCAGATTCTTGTAAATTAAATACCCCTCTTTTTTGTGCCATTTGTAAAAAAGTAACCATTACATTTAAAGCATCATTATCATTAGTAATTTTAACATCCATTACGTTTGGTGTAGGTAGTGCTGGTGTAGGTAGTGTAGATGGTGGCATGGATGTAGATGTAGTTGTGGCGTTATCATTAATTTCCATAGAATTATTATTCATTATAATTTAATATGAAATTTCTATTTAAGTAGTTATATTTTTATCTTACATATTTACCAACTCTAGCAAATGAATCTACAACAAAAATTATAAATACTCCTAAAAATGAGTATAAAATTAATTCTTCAGTTACATGTCCAGTTTTTTCATCTTGTTGATCTTCTAATAAATAAATTACTTGATTTAACTTTGTTAATAATTCATCTTTATTAACACCATTAGGACTATTATCATCTGACATTTGATTATAATATGGAATATATTCTTTATTATATTGGTTTAAATATTCACCGGGTAGTTGTGTAAATCCCTCTTTATATTTATCTGATCCAAGTTGTTGATTTTGATCATTTAATCTATTTTCTAAACCATCTTCCATAGGAGTTATTGAATTCATTCTCTCTATACCTGCTGATATAGATTGTTGCATAGGTTCAAAATTGCTTATATTATCATCATCCTGATCATCCTCATCATCATGCATTTTTTTTATCATGGCTTCAATATTAGGATTTGATTTTAAAGGTTCCTTTCTTTTAAGAGTTCTATTTTTCATGTTTTCTCTTTTTTTTTGAATAGGATTATTATTTTCATTGGATTTGAATTCGGAGGCATAGGTTGCTAAAGACATTTACTTATAAAAAATATAGATTATATTTTAAATTAACTTTCGGATAAAATATATTTTTATGTATATAAGGATGATGAAATATTTTACATTTGATGGTCTTTTAGCAAAACTATTGTTTCTAGTATTAGCTGTTATTGCCGTTCACTATCATATAGTTGCTGGTGTTGTCGTAATGTTAATTTTTATTTATTTATCACAAAACACTATTGAAGGTATGGAAGACATGAATCAATCACACCACCCCTCATTGACTAATTCTTCTAAATCATCTACCAATATTCAAGATTTTAAAGAATCTAATTGTGTTAATGGTAAATTAATGAAAGATAATACTGATATTACACCACAAGAAGTAACAAAAAATTTTCCAAATATAAAATTTACTGGTGATGTATGTAATCCATGTGACGAAGATTGTAAATTTGAAATAATTTCTAGCGAAGAACAAATTTCTACACAAGAAAATCTAAGACCAATTAACTCTAATGAAATTACGATAGAGAGATTAGAAGCTATAAAAAAAAAATAAAATGATATTTTATATGAATAAATATATCGGATCATTTTCCATAATTATTTTTATATCTATATTATTGATAATTAGACATTACACAAAACAACAAAACCAAGAACCATTCAACACATATTTTAGACAAACTGTTCGTCCTCAAATGAGAAATATTAAGGATACAAAGGAATTAATAACGTATCATTTTAATAATCAATTTAAAGATTTGAGGAGAACATTAGGAATATATTAATATAAACATGGATATAAACATGGATATAAAGATGGATATAAAGATGAATATAATTATTATATTATCCATTTTTATATTAATATATTTTCACTATTTTCTTATAATAATATATAATGGTTCCATATAATATATTAAATTCATTAAATAGTAGTAAATATTTTACAGGAATAATGATGATTTTGTTAAACATTGGTTCTAGATTTGTAGAAATTAGATTAAGCGATTCTATGGAATCTTTTATTAAATATAATATTGCTAGAGAATTGCTTATTTTTACTATAGCATGGATGGGTACTAGAGATATTGTAGTTGCTTTTGTACTTACAGCTAGTTTTATGATATTATCTGAATTTTTATTAAATCATAAGAGTAATTATTGTGTATTACCTGAAAAATATAAACATCTCAATGTTGATAAAAATAAAGATGGTGTTATTAGTGATTCTGAAATTAACCAAGCAATTTCATTATTAGAAAAGGCAAAAAAACAAAAGGAAAAAGATAGAAATTCTCAGTTATTAAATTATTTTCATAGCATTTCATAAATTATATATTAGTATTATAATATGACTACTAATATATTAAATATTCGTTTTGATGCTTCCAGTATTCAAGGAAATATTACAAAAAATAAAATTTATAAACCTATTATGAGCAATCCATCATTATATAGTTCATTTCCAAATATATTATTTATTCCAACCATCCGTTTAAAAAAAAATTTATTTGAAAGTAATTTAGGTGAAGACGACATTAAAAAAATATTTCTCTCTCCTTTACAATTTAATAGTTTTATATCAAACTTAAAAAATAAAAACATTAAACCATTATCTATAAATGAAGCAAAAGAAAAGGGAATAATTTATAATAATATAAAATTTATATTAGATTTATTTTTTAAAAAAAATGATAATTTAACTATTGAAAGTGATACATTTGTTATAAATAATTATAAATGGGATAATAAATATACATTAAAACCCGTACCTACTAAAAAAGCACCAATCGTATCCATTGATATTTCACTTATTTTACATAAAGGAAACAATATGACTTTTACTGAATCTACTAGACTCAATTGTATGCAAAAAAAACAAGATATTATTACAGAATATTATAACTTAGTTGGGTTAGAAAAACCAAAGGAAAAAATGGCTGATTATAAATATATACCAAAGACAAATTCTCTTGATAGTAAATCCAAAACAAAGTCAAGTAATAATACTAAATCAGAGACAAAACCTAAACCAAAAAAAATGACAGAAAAAACATATTATTACGGAGGAAGAAAAAAACGTATTAGTAAAAAAAATAAAAATATATAATATAATGAAATCAATTCACTTGAATTTTTTATTTTTATTTTTATTTATTATTTTTTTATTTAGTATTTATAACCATTCATTTAAAGAAGGATTTTCATCTTCTAAATTTGATAATTGTCGTGCTAAAGGTTATTCTAAAGAGTTTTGTGTACAAACACCTGTTTCTGCATATGGACCATCATCTTGTTTATGTGAAGATGGTAGATTAGGTCGATTTATTCCTGGTTTTGGAGGAGAATGTGTATGTTTATAATTATATACATATATAATTTATCTTATTTATGTATATAAATATTAATCATTTATATTTATATATGACTGCAATAAATACTATTAAATTGGTTGATAATTATTATAATAACTCATATAAAAAATCATACTCATTTAAACATAGACTTAATGAAACTAATGAAATTAAAATAAAATATCCTCATAGAATACCAGTTATATGTGAAAAACATTATGAAAACACTATGTTAGACAATTTACCAAAAAAAAAATATCTTATTCCAATGGATTTATCAATAGCACAATTTATGTTTATTATAAGAAAAAATATAAATATTAATCCTAATCAAGCAATATTTCTATCTATTAATAATATTATACCTCCGACTAATTCTTTATTTGGATATCTATACGATCAATATAAAGATACAGATGGTTATTTATATATAATATATACAACCGAAAATACATTTGGATAATGATATATTTAATTTTAACTATACCCTATAATAGCACAATCTAATCTTGCTCCTGCGTGTCCTGTAGTTAATGAATCTTCATATCCACCTTTACCTAAGTCATCTTCATCTTTATGAACAATAATAGAACGACCTAGTATAGAATACTTACCATATAAGGTAATTTTATTTGTAGATAAATGTGTATTTACTTCTCCTTCATTATCTGCATTTATATTCCCTAAATCTCCAGCATGACTTTCTTTATCATTTAATCCACCATGTTGTTTATTATATGGATTCCAATGTCCTGCACATTGAGAACAATCACTTTTCAATAAATTCCCTTTTTCATGAATATGAAACCCATGTTTTCCAGGTGTTAATTTTTTTATATGAATATTTATTTTAACTGGTAATTTAGGACCATCTTGGTAAAAAGTTACATAACTTTCCTTTAATTTTCCTTGAAATACTGCAACCGCTTGCATTATTTTATTTATATAATCATTCATTATTAATTTATATTTATACCTAATAAATGTTATAATATTTTATATTTATATAATATATTATGATACAAGTTAAATCTATTTATGATTTATTTTCATTAGTAATATTAATTCCTGATATATACCTATTATATACATTTGATATATATGCTATTGTAGGGACTGTATTTGTTTTATTACTTCATCATATTATTAAACAAATGACAACAGGATTAGAACCTTCTTCAATATTTAAAAGACCACCTGGGGCAACAAATTGTGGATTATTTAATACAGGCGGATTAGTAGAACATCAATCTGGATTTCCATCTGGACATATGACATCTATCACTTTTATGATGATGTATATATTATTAAAAACATCCAAAGTAAATTTCACAAATTTAATTCTATTTAATATTCCTATACTATTAGTAGCTATTGGAAGATATTATAAAGGTTGTCATAGATTAATTCAAATTATAGCTGGTTACATTTTAGGAGGCACTATGGCTTTGTTTTTTTATTATAATAAAAAATACATATGTGGATGTTAATATAATTATTTTTTAATAAATATAAGTAATATATATATTAATTAATGAATACTGCGTCAATAGCATATAATTACGCAATAGCGATAACATTATTTAACTCAAAGGTTATGATAGCAATAAAAAGAGAAATTACAATTTTAATTTATGATCAAATTGGTACTATAGATAGTAAATATCGTGCATTAGGCTATAATGATCAAGAAATATTTAAAGAAATAAAAAAATTAATGTTTAGAGATGTAATAAATGAAGCTGGACAACTTGATGAACCTTTAATTTCTATAAACAATAAATTAGTACCTGTTAAAAATTTGTTAGAATTAAAACGATATTTTATTCCTTCTTTGAATATTAGGGAATTAATGTCTATTACTAAAAATTTTCATTCTTCACAATCTTCTTGTTTTATGTTTTCAATTTTGATAGAGTATGTTGAATATAAAAATAAAAACAATGTATCATTTTTTACTAAAAAATATCCCATGTTGGATATTAAGAATATAGAATCTTCTGTTCGTTTAATAGAAAAAATATTAGGATTTGATATAGAAGAAGTTAATAAATGTTATAATAATCTTAACGGAGAGAAAATTATTAATACTACAAAATGTAAGCCTTTATATCTTATGATGCAAAACGAATTTTTAGATCCAAAGACAAAACAGTATACATCCCCTATCACTATTTGTTGGTTATGGCATGCACTAGTATATGGAGTACCTTATCAGGATGTTCTAAAATTACCGTCATCTAATTATATTAAACAATTATCTACAAGTTATAAGGTAGAATCATCTAACACAATGGAATGTATGGGTAATGTTTTAAATTATTTTAAAATTTTTCCACCATTATCTATTCGTGAAAAAAAATATATAACATCTAAAGGTACCAAACCTTTAGTAGATGGATTATATGAACGTCCTCCATGGACTCCACCAATTTGCTATATGAAACCAATAGAACCATTAAGCTTTTCATTAAATATTCAAAAAAAATATGATAAATTTTTTGTTAGTAATTTGTCAGGACATACTATGATTTTTATTATAGTAGCTAGATTTTTTAAAAACATTAACATAAATTTAATAATATTAGCGTGTATAATTTACATGACTCCTTATAATCATTCTATACATGAAATTCTTAAAGCTGCTAATATTGTTGATGCTAATCCTTTATACAATATACGCAATACAGATTTAGATAATATTAATAAGTTAATAACTTCTATAAATATACCTTCTATGAATTATACCCCATTGGATAAAAATACTGTGGAAAAAGTATATAAAAATATAGTCTCTAAGATCCCAGCTGATTCACCATATTATCCCAAAATAATTGGAGGAAATAAGAAATCTAAAACTAAAAGTAAAAATAAAACTAAAAATAAAAATACCTCTAAATCTAAATCTACTAAAAAACGTAAATTTACACGTAGAATATAAATAATTAATTATATTGATTATATTGATTTATAAACTCACCACTACTTTTATGTTGAGGAGGAATGTATTTATTTTCTGCTCCAGGTAATATATTTGTTTCTAATTTTAATTTTAAAAATATCAAAGAAATAAATCCCAATATCATTAGTGGAGCTAGAATTTTAGAAGGTAATATATTATTTGCATAAGCATAAATTAACCAAAAAAATTGTGTTATAATCCCTGATAATAACCATAACCAGCTTAGACTTAATGTATTTTCGATGTTAAAATTAAAAATAACTAAGCTATAAAATGATATTAAAGACAATGTAGCTGCTAATAATCCAATATATTGAAATTTGTTATTTTTTTCCATATATAAATAAAATTGATTATATTTTCTATTTTAATAAAAGTATTATAATTAAAATGGAAAACTTATTATTTAAACTTAATTTGTGTGAAGGGGTTGTTGTTAAACGACCATCTAAGAGTTGTAAAACTCCATATGTTGCTGATGTTAAAATAGAAAATAATGATGATACAATATTAGGACATAGTCCTTCTTTAGGATGTTGTGGATTAGCTGATGCAAATTCTGTAGTGTTACTATCAAAATTACTTCCTAAAAAAAATCAAACATGTTCTCATAGAATTGAAGTTGCTAGATATACAGAATCAGAAAGAACTATATATATTGGTATTAATCCTAAACTAGGAGAAACAATAGCAGAAGAATGTTTAAAAAATAATTTTATTAAAAATTTAGATAATGTAAAAAAATATACAAGAGAAGTTAAAATTTTAAATTCTAGATTTGATTTTGCTGGAATTGATAAAACTGGTAAACCATTTATTTTAGAAATTAAAAATGTTCCATTAGCGGATTATGTAGATGTTGCTAAAAAAGATAGAAATAAATATAATCATGAAATTTCTGATAAAAAATGGAATGAAAAAATTTCTTATTTTCCAGACGGATACCGAAAAAAAAGCACTGATGTTGTTAGCCCTAGAGCTCTTAAACATATACAAGAATTAGAAGAAATTGCTATAAAAGGAGAAGTTCGTGCGATATTATGTTTTATAATTCAAAGAAATGATGTCTCTCATTTTCAAACATCAAATATAGATTTAATTTACAAAGACGCTGTTTATCAAGCTTGGAAAAATGGTGTTGAAATCAATACGTTACAAGTTGAATGGAATGAATATGGGGATTGTAGTTTTTTAAGAAATGATTTACCTATATCATTGATAAACAATGAATATATTTAAAAAATATCTTTTGATAATTTGTACTTTTTATTTTTAGTCATAATTTTTAAAGTCAAATCATTTTTTTTATTACATAAATCTGTCAATTTATCATCAGATAACCTCATAAATACAATGTCTTCTATATTATCTATATTAATCATACAATTAATTATATTATATTTATTTTTTAATAATGTAAATAATTCTTTTAATGTAAAATTCTCTCTAACTTCTTCCCATCTAATATATTTATTATTAATTATTAATACTATGAACATATTTTTCATTATAATGTAGTTAATATATTATTATAAAATAATTCTACTAATAATGACGGAATGTAATCAAAATTAATTAACTGTTCATTTCTTTGATAATCTATTATTTTAGATTCTTTATTTAATTTTTCTATAAATAAATTATTATTATCATAATATTTTTCTACTGTTTTTTTTCCACATTTATTAAATAGACCTGGTATATTATCGCTTTTATCCCCTAATACTATTTTATAAAATAAATCTCTCTTTGGATCTCCACTATATGCTTTCGAATCTAATAATGATTTATATTTTAAATTATATAAATGAATTCTATCGTTAGATATTTGTATGTAATCATGATCACTTGTTATTATATATATTTGTGCATCCTCATATTTTTTATATAAATACTTTGCTGTTAATGCAAGACAATCATCTGCTTCAAGTTTATCTAACTTTACTATTTTATCTACGCCAGCTTTTTCAAATAATTCTTCTTTATTAACTAAATTAAAGAAACTTCCTATATTTGCTTGTTTATTTTTTTCTTCATTTCTTCCACCTTTATATGTTGGATGTAATTTCATTCTCCAAATTTCCTTTTGAGGACAATCTTTCCCTACAATTATTTTAGCATCTTTTATTTTAAATTTTTTCTTTATTTCATCTATTTTACTTTTGAATGTTATTTTAAATTTTTCAACAAATTCTTCATTATCATAAGGATTAACTAATTCTTCATTAGGACGTGCATTTTTCCACCATACGTGTAGTGCAAATACACGATAAAATATAAAATAGCTTGCATCAATTAATATATAGTTGGTCATATCGAATACTTAAATATATATATAAATTTAAATTAATATCAATTTTAAAAATAAATAAAATTGATTTAATATTATAATTTATTTAATATTTTAATATTTTAAATAATGTGCGCTGACTTAAAAATGTATAACCAAAATATATTAATTAATAAAAATGAAATTGAAAATATGATGTTTCATTATGATCCAATTCATTTGGCAACAACAGATATTGATAATAATATTATTCTAATAAATCCAATATCTGTGGATTTATTAGAACATATTAAGTACGTTTTAGGTATTATTGTATCATTAACTACTATTTATTACTGTATTTTAGAAACGATTAAACAAATTAATCGTCCTTAAACAATAACTTCTTTCTCTCTTCTTCACCCTTTATTTTAGTTCTTTCTCCTAAAAATTTAAAGTATTTATTTGCTAAATTGTATCGTTTTGTTACATCTTTAGCATTTGGATATTTTATTTTTTTATGTTTTTTCATAGCTTCTAAACGAACTTTCATTATCATTCCAACTTGCCATATTCTTTTATGAGAATATTTTCCATTTTTATATAACTTTTCTAATTTTTTTATAGTATTTTTTATGTCTTTAATTGTTGTATATTTTATAGATATTGTATCACTAGGATCTTTATCTATGTAAACGTCAAAACTTTTTTTAGGATCATTTGGATTATATAAAAACTGTTTTTTTCCACCTTTTTGTTTTCTTGTTTTACAGTATTTATATGGTGCACAAGAACTACGCATACTAAATCCTTTCTTACTTTTACTTAAACATTTATCTTTTGAAAACCGTCTAGGTAATTTAAAAGTCTTACCATCTTTTCTTTTACATGTTCTATGTTTATTTGATATATTGCAACAATTAGTCATTATATTATTCATTTATTAAAAAATAATTATAAGTTATATTGAAGATAAAAAAAACATTATTTATTTATTTATATTTAAAACACTATATATACTACATTAACTTATAATTTTGTCAACAATTTTCTTACTATATCTTTATGTCCTTTACAAGAAGCATCGTTTAGAGGAGTGCTACCGAAACCATTTGGTACCAATACTTTTGCACCATTATCCAACAATATATCTACTATTTCACTATTACCTTGATAACATGCCTCGTGTAATGGTGTTATTCCATTTAAATCTTTTATATTTATATCAATATCATTTTTTCTTATAAGTAAAGCTTTTACAACTTCAATATGGTTGTTATAACAAGCCCAATGTAATGCTGTCCATCCATATTCATCTTGACAATTAATATCCTCATGATATTCACGCATAACCACTAACATATTATGGTCTCCTAATTCAGCAGAAATCTTAAATTTATTTCCTGTTAATATGTAATACATGTCATCATTAGCCAATGATAATGGTGTATTTCCATTAATATCCTCTAATTTTATATCAAAATCATATTTTAATAATTCCCAAACAGTTTTCTCAAAACCATAATAAACAGCGTAATGTAAAGGAGAACAACCATTATTATCAACCATATATAAGCTAACACCATTAGCTAACAAGTATTTAACTACATCATAGTGATCGTTAATACAAGCGATGTGTAATGGTGTTATATGATCATTATCAGTACTATCTATATTAACGCTAATATAGTTATATTTAAATAATACTTTTACAATTTCAAGATGACCATATCTACATGCCCAATATAATAAAGAACGCCCATGTGTATCCGAATGATTGAGAAACGGACGTTCTTCAATAAGTAATTTGTTCACATAGTCTACATCTCCAATTTTCACTGCTACTTCAATTTTTCTTTGATCAGAAAGCATATCTTTAATATGTTCGTTATTTGTAACTTGACTAGCAGTACAAGTTCCATATTCATCTAAAGTAAATCTATCATATCCACCTTTCATTAATTCCCATACTACATCAATATTTCCTTCGTTTGCTGCAAAATGTAGTGCTGTCCATCCTTTAGTATTTGGTTTTATTGGTTCTTGAGGAATCGATGACTTTATTTCTGTTTTATTTTTTTTAATTTTTTTAATTTTTTTAATTTTTTTTT
>Ga0233414_10000262_pt1 | contig 22258 bp, 18 predicted proteins | sample Na_anoxic_10_MG_FD_189020 | JGI IMG/M metagenome (GOLD analysis project Ga0233414, IMG submission 189020) | Seawater microbial communities from Saanich Inlet, British Columbia, Canada - Na_anoxic_10_MG | ecosystem: Environmental > Aquatic > Marine > Inlet | place: Canada: British Columbia... | reverse complement strand
TAATATAATTAACATCAATATTTTTCCCATCTATAAATTCCAAATCCTTTTCCAAATCATCAAAATTTGGCTTTCCTCTCAACTTTTTAATCCTTTTATACTTAGCAGCTCTTACCTTTTCTCTTTCCGTTTTCCCCTTTTTAGGCTCGGCTTCTTTTTCTTTTTTTTTATTTTCTTTTTTATTTGCTTTTTCTAATTTTGCCTCATCCTTTTTTTTCCTAAGCGCTACTGCAGCAGTAAAACTTGCCTTTTTTGCCTTATTATAACAATCTCGCCATTCTTGTACAAAATATTCCTTGTCTTCATTGACCACAACCGCACCACTTGCTATAAAATCTATTTTATTTTTACCCATTTTTCTACCAGCACTAGTATGCATATCAATAGCATAATCGTCTATTTCCATTTTTTTCCAATCCAAATAAACTTCGCGAATCAACTCCCGATTTACAAACTTTGTACGATGCTCTTTTACCAAATCTTCAACATCAAATTTCTTTTTCTTTTTACAATCAAACCAATCCTCTTTCTGCTCCCTTCCTCTATGCATAGCAATATCAATGGAAGCAGACAAGAATATAAACCTTTCATTTCTTTTCTTTTTAAATTCTTCAAACCTATATTCCAAACATTTTCGCAATACTTCATTATTTTTAATATTTTTTCTGTCAAACAAATACTCCCAAATCATATAAATATTCTCTTTTCTTCTATACCGTACAACATCACCTTCTTCTCCTTTATTAAATATTTTTAACATCCACATGAAACACTCCGGATCATTTGTCTCGAATTTTTCCTTAAATTTCACAAAATAATAATCATCGCTTCCGTTACCATTATCTACTTTTACATTTTTCTTACCAGGACTCCAATAACCCCTAATATCACTATTTCTTCTTATCATTCTTGCACCACACATCACATCACAGATTTTATATAAATAATCAAAATTTCCACGACCACTTTTTTCAAATTCCTCCATATATCGCCTTACCACCAAATATTTTTCACACTCAACGAATAACATCTCCTCATCTAACATAATAATTAATCTATTCAATAAATTACTTATAATGCCCTTTGTAGCCCTTTTTTCCACATCTGTCTTCGCGTAAACCTGAAACAGATAAATTTCCGCAACACACCATATCATTTTATCAAATTCCCGTCGTCTCAAATATTTTTGAACAGCACTTTTCAAAATATCTAGTTTATAACCATTAAAACTAATACTACTAAAACAGGTTCTAAATGCCAATTTGGATACACCAGGAGTCGTCATCTTAAAGATATGTTCAATATTACTCATTTCTATATTTAAACTGTTAAACTTTATTTTAATTCAATTTTTATTTTTATAAATTCATATAAGTAAAAAACTATTAGGTATTATATATGATCCTGTTTTTTAATCCTTACTTTTCAAATTTTGTGAAATTTAATGTATATGAATGGGTGTTTTATATATTTTTAAAAGATAGAAAGTTAGCTAGAAATGCTTCTTGTCTTACTCACGCCACCGGGGCAATTGTGTTAAATGGTATGAATATTATGTGGCCCAGTACGAGGATATTTAGTTTATGCAAACATTGGTCCACTGGTTATTTCTTATATGATATGTATTTTATGTTAATGTATGAAAAAATGGATAAAGTAAGATTGGCGTATATGTACCATCATCTAGCTAGTTGTTTCATCCTCCAATATCCACCAGAACTTTATTACGGAGACCGAATGTTATTTTGGGGGGAATTGTCAAACATTCCTTCTTACTTTGTATATCATTATTTACGCGTTGCTCCTGCATCTCAAAAATTACAACGATGGAAAAAGGTGCAAAAAATAGTATATGGTGGTATACGAGTACCCATTCTAACATGGTTAACAATGACCTTATGGTATAAAGCTCCGAGCAAATTGCCTCTTTTATTTGTTACTCCGGTGTATTTTATGGGTTTAGCTTGGACTATGAAATTATTAAAAAAATAAATTGTTCATAAAAGTAATTTATTTATTCGGTTTTAGATTCTGGTAGAGATACTTTCACATTATCAGTTTCCTCTTGTGAAGCATATTCTGCTTTCCAAAAAGAACCCCACGCATTTTTTGCATTTGTTACTACTTTTGCCACTTCTTTCTGTGCTTCTTCCTGGAAATTGGTTGTTTCTACTGAATTGTTAGTAACACCATCCAATTCATTATAAAGTTCAGCTTCATCACCTCCTTTCGTTCCATTCATGTTTTGATATCCGTAATAAGCTAAAACGCCTAAAGCGCTAACACCGATAGTGGCCGCGACAGCTGTTGAATTACTCATTTTATATAGTTACATACTAAAATTTCTTTAATTTACTTTATTTTCTTCTTGTTTTTCTTCCTCTTTTTCGGCGTTTTCTTATTGTTTTCCTTTTTCGTCTTTTCTTTTTTCTTCTAGTTTTGCGTCTTCTTCTATGACGACGTTTTTTGCTCCCTCCTCTTCCGAGAGCTGAAGAAAATAGACCCTTTCCTCCTTCTCCATCATCACTTTCTCCATCATCACCTTCTTCATCTTCTTCTTCCATTTCATCATTATTAAAAATTCGATCAATTTCACTAGTTTTTTTTTGTTTCTTATTTTTAAATGTGGCTGTACGACTATCTTCCTCATCATCTTCTTCGCTTTCGGTGATTCCCTGCAAAACCTGACTAGGATGAAGCGCGCCTTTGGCAACCTGACTAGGATGAAGCGCGCCTTTGGCAACCTGACTAGGATGAAGCGCGCCTTTGGCATGCAGGGGGGGACCACCACGTGGGGTACCAAAGACTGATTGGCGGAGTACTCGTGGTAGTGGTATTCTGATATCCAAAGCTCGTTGAGCCAGTCCCCTTCCTGTGGCCTTTACCTGTCTTCTTTTTCCTTGCAAATATCCAAGCTGAGTTTTTTCTTTCTCCGAGGGTTGTTCCCAAAGTGCCATAGGTAAAAAATGCATTGGTATTTTTCCTTTCACTTGCTCCGTACTTTTTGCGGTCATACATATACGAGGTGTATTTCCTTGTTCATCTTTAAATGTTGCTGCTACAGCTGTTCCCATATAATCACCTGTCATATATGCTATAATGGCTGGCATAAATTCATCAGTTTGTGAAATTTGTAAAGACAACAATAATTGATGTAAATCACCATAAGTCTTAATGGATAAAAGACATTGAATCGCTAAATCTCCTGCAACTGACCATAAATCGGGGTCCACGCCTTGTGGTATACGGAGCGATGATATTATTTCAATTATCGGACCCAAAGATGAAGCACCTAATGAATTTAATTTTATCCATTGGTCCAAAGATAAATTAAAGCTGGTGGGGTTTCTTGAGGGCTCTATACTTCGCAACACAGCAACAACCGCAGGGTTTGATTCAGCTATAATTGCTTTTGGGAAATCCGCGGTTTCATTTAGTGTATATATAATATAATTTACTAATCCCCATATAGTATGGGGGGCAAGTTCAATTGATGGCTTTTTTTTTCCTGATTTTGTCTTCCGCGTCCGTTTGTTGCTGCTGCTCTTCTTACAACTTTGCCCCCCTAGTGTGTGACATATGGTCTGCTCCATAATTTCAAGGGTTTCTATATTACATACATCATGTCCTGTATACATATAAAAGTCTACTGGGTCAGTATTGCCACTAGTATATGAACCCTCAAAATGTATTTTAGACAAACCTCTCCTCAAGGCATCATTAAATTTGTTATTTGTAAATGTGACCAAATCTTCTCTTTTCGTCCTTGCTCCCTTTCCTAATATTTGCCGCATCTCCGGTCCGATCACGTCAACGACGGGCTGTTGATGGATGTTTATAGCTTTGTCCAATTTATTCGCTTCTTCTCTCCACTCCCCCTGCTTTGTTTTCTCAGCTAATATATTTGCGGGTATAATAACCTTAGGGTTATTTTTTATTCCATCCACTGTATATAAATACTCCTCATCATCATCTCTCCCTAACTCTGTTATTCCAACCGTTAATTTTAGTGGGTGTCCGTAAAATCCTTTCCCCCGTACGACGTATCTGTCGCCCTCCTCACCCACCACTGTAAATGTACTTTTTTCTTCGAAAGCAACTACTCTTTCACGTAATGTTTCTCCCATAGATTGTAGGTTCGTTTCTGACTCCAATAACGGCAATAATGCAGCTAATGCGAACGTCCAGATTGAATCAACCTCAATATTTGCTGGCAGTGCCGATGCAAGAAGATAAGGATGGGATACATTAAGAAGGCGTTGGAAACACATTTCCAGTGTCACGTTAGTCCCACTGTCCCTCATCTGTGTAACACAAGTTATCAATGCTGCTATTGGCAAACCTATTGTTTGTTTATGTCTTCGAATAAATTCTCTTCCATCCTGGTTATCCCCCTGGTATACCGAGTGAATGTCAATTAATGTATATATTCCCAGTGTTGCCCACAATTGATTACCTATACACAATCCCCCACACATACAAGTTGTGCAACATATACCCAAGCCGTTTTCTCCCATTTTTTCCAATTTTTCGGCAGTAGCCCAATGGCTTACAAAGGACCCATCATCTTGCTCCTCCTCCTGTGGAAGGGTCCCGGATGCTCTAAGGCGCCCTTGCCATGCTCCCGCAAGACGTGGACCAGATATATTTATACCATCCAATGGTACCAAATCTCCTCCATTGGCTGATTTTTTTAATTGTTCATTCAGATGATCTCGAAAAGTAAAATAATATTTCTCATCTTCGAATGACCATGTGCCTTGCATTCCATCTCCCAGCTGAGTAGATACAATCTCATCTATTACGAACTGCCCAACTTCCTTTCGGGCATATCGACCCCTCCCGAATTGGTCTGGATTTGCGGCGTAAATCAAATTCTCTGCCTTTCCCTTTGGAATTGTAATTTTAACTCCAACAATGTCATTGGGTTCGCGTTCAACAAAACTTTTCAAAATTGATAAGTCGCCAGCAGCCTCTGCGATATGTGATAAAATCTCATGCAATTCTCGAGAATCCTTAATAACCGCTAAAATATTACTAATATACGCACCATGACACGGACACCAACTAATCTCTGCTTTTTTAATATCTTTTTTCTTTTTATCGGACAATCCGGAATGCTCTTGCGACCAACAATCCATATACGCTTGATATTGCCCTGTTACTTCACCCTCTACAAACTTCATACACGCACATCCTGCACCCGATGCACACATCCCAGTTGAATTCTTAAACTCTTCCTTTCCGCATCCTCCTTTTCGAACTCCCATTAATTCTGTTAATGCGTTCGCAGTGTCGGTGCCCACAAAAACAGGTATGAAATCAGTGTTCATATTTCCTCTTGTTGGGTTCTCTTTTAAATATAGCCCAACATTACGGGGCATTGCTGTTCCTGTTCCTTTTGGAAATTCGCTTTGTTGGGCATATACACCAAGGGCCGCACATTGTAAAGTACCCTGGCAAGTTATATTGACCGGAGGAAGAGTAGGCTCGGATTGATTCGAGACCACGCTTTTGCTTGATGTAACCAACATATTCCCTTGTCCCCTTCCTGCGCGGTTACCTCTTCTAAACAATTGCAAACCGGCTTCTGCTGCTTGCTTTTCCTCCATAGCAATTGGTCCTCTAAATAAATCTTTTGCTGGATCCGCCGCCGCAACGGTTGCTGGCATCAAATTTGCAACACCAGTACCCGGTCCAACCAAAGGAGTTGTTTGATTAGGAGGAAAGGCCATGGTTAAATCATAATGTGCCATTCTTATATGTTGTGATGAACCCACCTGGTTTTGCACTGAATGCATATCTACACCAACAAAAGTTTCACAAAATACAAGTTGCATTGGATCTAAGTGGATTATGGCTGGTGTGCCATTTTGTATCACCTGACAGTTGATAGGAAAAAACTTCCCAGGTGCCATTTTGTATACTTTAAATCGCTCTTCCAACGCCCTTTCGCGAGCACTTTGTGTAGTGGACCCTTGTTGTGCCGCATAAGTAGCTTGAATTGCATGTTTAGCAAGATTATCTGTAACTTTCAATGACGATTTATATTCTCCATAGGGTGGTATTTCAAAACTATCGAGTTCATCACAGCTTCCCCGTTTGGGATCACTGCGCAATCTGGTGAGTTGATCCACAATATCAGCTCGTTTCTCCACGTCGTGTCTCTGGTTTATGAAACTACTTAATATTACTGTTTTATTTGCATTATTCGCTGCCAGTCGAAAAATTAGTTGAAGTTTTTTTAGAAATATAGGTTGTGTCTGTAAAAGGCAAAATGTTTCAGATGCACCTCGGTCTAATGGGTGTAGGGCATGGGGGTAAATTTCCTGACATTTCATCCAAGCATCTTTATCTCTATCTGCTGAAATAAAAATACCTTGCTCGGCCAAACCCACATCTTCATGGTATTTGTAAAAACTTACAACGCTGTAATACTGTAATATAGATTTAGAGCTCTCGCAGACTGAATGCAATATATCCTTTACTTTTCTATTGGTTATCACATCATCAGGGTCGTCAGTTGCCACAGCGGCGTCGAAATGCTCATAAAATAAATCAAAAGTGTCTAGAGACATTTTTTCCTCGATTGATGAATTTGATAATCTAATTTCATCGGCACGAATCTTCAGGTTTCCTATCATCTTCAAAACACGCTTTTGTGCTATATTTTGTTCTCCCGCCTGCTGTTTATTACGGTTGTCATCAAATGCATCATGAATTTGATCTTTGTGTGTCAATAAGTCTGATAAAAGTACACATCCCGGACTACCATTCCCTGGTTGAACCCTTTTTGACGAGAATGCTTTATTGGTTGGTCGTTCGGAAAAAACTCTACTGGGCCCGACTCCTTGTTCCCTTGCAAGGGACAGTTCAACGTGACCGGTTTGCATATTTAATATTTCAAGATACGCTGATAAAACATGCATAATAACCAGATCTTGTTGCACCACGGGTGTATTCATCATCATTCGCAATGCGCGTTGATTGATTTCGTTGTAAGATTTTTCACGGGCTGCATCGCTGCCCGATTTGTCAGACTGTACTGGTGCATTGTCTATACTTTGTTGGAGGAGGCCTTTAATCTTATCAAGAAAGGTCAAAAGATACTGTTTGTTCATAGCTGCATATTGACCAACTTGGATGGTAAAATTCTCGGGGAGAGATACGAGTATATTCTGAAGGTAATCCTTTGATGTGTAACTCATATATATATATATATAATTCATATTTTAAAATATTCCCTCCTAAATACGAATTATACTACTTGCACAACTTTTAATTTTTTAATTAAGAAAAAGCGTTTGTACTTCTTTTTCCCATCATCGTCATAACCATCACTTCGGCGAACCGGATCCATTTTATAATTACAGACTCTTAATATTTGACGAACTAAGTTTAATAAAGGCCATTTTTGTTCTTTTTCAGCGCAACTTTGGAGAGAAGTAAGCGCAGAACTACTAAATTTCTTCTTTAATTCCACAATGTCCATTTTTACTTGTTCATACGTTGTTCTTGATAATAACATATCTCTCGGAATCAACTGTCCCTCTAACTGAGTTTCATCTTCTAATTGAAGTTTGCACTTTTTCAAAAAATCTATTATTTCTTTATCCATAACTAGTTATAATCAAACAATAAGTATTTAAATGAAAATAAATTGAATATACTTTAATACATATTAAATCATCAATAAACCATGCTAACCGACATCGTTCTCTCGAAAGTGCCTTTTCCGCACGGAAAAAATGAAACAATTATAATGCGCGTTGAAGACCCGACCAAAGTGACTTGGAATTCAATATTTGCTTTTATCGAAAAACAATCACAAATGCCACGGTGTATAATGGCTGGAAGTGATTCCAAAGGAAAATATATCTATGGCAAACACCCAACATACCCTTGTTGGATTTACGATAATTACAGATTGTGTGAGCCTAGTGGAAGGAAACTTGAGTCAGCTGTAGTATGTATGCATTCTACACCATGGTTCTGCAACTGAAAAAAAGGCACTGAAAAAAAGGAACTCATGTTTTTGGGGTTAAAAGTCGGTGGACATTTTGAGTTTTGGACATTTTAAAATGTCCAGAATGGGATTCTGGCTATTTATTTTAAACTTTTTTTTTGCACATTTCAAAATCTTTAGATGATGTAAAAGAAAAAATACAAGGTTCTCTTTTTTCGGTATCCCATAAAAAAAAACGGACAAAACTGGCAGCGGAAATTGCAACTTTTGAGTTACCATTGAAAAGTTGCAAAAGTTGCAAAAGTTGCAAAAACAAAGAAATGAAAATAAACTTATGGTAAGACTTCTAAGTGCGTCCAGAAATTTTAAAAACATTTAACCCCTACAAAAATATCAATGGTAACAATGGTAACTCAATGGTAACGGTCACTCGATGATTGTAGGATAAGTAAATACACAATCCACTTTTTCCACACTACACAAAAATTCAAATCCAGTTTATGACAAATGTGCAAAAAAAATCACTCGCAAATAAATTTAACAAAAGAGAAAAATGATTTAGGCAACTTTTATGTTACCATTATATAGAGATGAAAAGTTGCAAAAAGTTGTCAAGAAAATATACCTGTAAAAAATGTAACTATTCTTGTAGTAATAAATATAATTTTACTAAACATTTATCCACTACAAAACATAAAATGGTAACAAATGGTAATTTAAATGGTAATAAAACAGTAAATGATGTTGAATTTTCGTGTGGGACTTGTGGAAGGGTATACAAGTACAATAGTGGGTTATCTAGGCATCGAAAAGGGTGTGTTGAAACGAGCAAATCTTTAGTGTTGAAAACAACAACTGCAAAAATTGCAAAAGCAGCAGCAGAAGGGAATGGCGCAGATGCTATTAATTTATTAGCCCAGGCTCTAAGCAAACAAGGTGATTTGATAGAGAAATTAATTGAGAATCAAAAAGAGATGATTCCAAAAATAGGCAATAATAATAACAATAAGATTTCTATAAATGTATTTCTGAATGAACATTGTAAAAATGCTATGAATTTAACGGATTTTGTAGACAATATCAAGGTTTCCATTCAAGATTTAGAATATACAAATCAACACGGCTATGAAAAAGGAATCAGTAATATATTTACCAAACATCTTACCGATATGGCTGCAACAGAACGTCCAATCCATTGTTCAGATAAAAAACGATTGCAATTTTATATAAAAGATTCTGATAAATGGGAAAAAGATAAAACACACGAAAAATTAGACAAAACAATAGATGATATCACCAGAAAACAGTTTTCCCATATAAAGGAATGGGAAAAGGAAAATCCCGACTATTTGTCAAATGATGAAAAATGCAAAATTTGGCAAACCATGGTTAAAAATATGGGATGTGGTGAAAATGAAAACAAAACGCACACCAACATCAAAAAGAACATTTCTGAAAATGTTACGGTTAAAGAATTAATTAAGAACGACCAAGATAGTCTTTAATTCTTCGTTTACCTTGGACAGTTAATCGAAGACATAGATTTCGAAATGTAAGATGCTCCTGTATGGTAGGCTTTTCATAACGTGGTTTACCGCCTTTATTTTCAGCTATTAAATGGTCCATTTTTTTAATATAATGTGGCGAATATATATAATTTATCCAATCATCACACCACCAATTTTTAATCTGCGGGGGAAAATAAAATCCAAAGATTTCCCAATGTTTTCTCGATACCAATGTCTGGGTGAGTATTCTGTGATTAGGTGGATTTATTGGTCCGCAAGCACCAATATCCTTTTGTTTTTTTAATTGTTCAATGCATTCTGATAACCAATCTATATTTTGAAACATAATATCATCACCGCATTGATAAAAATAATCATTTCCATCTTCATATGATAATCTAAGTAAATAATTCCACATTTGTGTTAAATACCCCTTTGAAATGTGACCATCAGAAAGGAATTTAATTTTTGCCTTCCCTCCAATTAAGGATATAAACTTGTTTTTTTCTATTGTTTTCGTATATATGGGATCATTTGCATCTATATTTATATAAATTGTATATTCAATATCAGCACTTAATGTCCGTATAAAACTTTTACCAAATATTGTATATAAATAAGTATCTTCCATTTTTTCCCAAGGTCTTTTTCTAGTTGTAGACGGAATCAAAAAGGCAACCTTCATTTATTCTATTAATATATAATTTTTTTAACTATTAATACATTTAAACGGTGATATTTTTCGCTACACACGATCCCCAACCTAAAACCGTGGGTGAATATACACCTTGAGACAGTAGTGGATCCAACGATTATCCAAGTATACATAATACCAAAAATTGAAATAAATCTTAGATTAATTACAATAAACATATAGGACTTATATATAAGTATGTACTTGAGAAGGTTTTCTACTATGACGAGACAGCCCATAAGCATATCAATTAGTGCTTGGGATAAAATGACACATATTTTGGAAAAAAGCAATGAATATGCTTTTGTATTTTTCGCAACTGGGGGAGGATGCAACGGGTTTAATTATAAGCTTGAATCTATTGATGAGAAAAAATTTGATAATTTAACAGCGGAACAACCATCGCCTACTATAGTTACAAATTCTAATACACAGGTAGTAATTGAACCAATGTCTGAAATGTTATTATTGGGAACAACAGTTGATTTTATAGAAGAAGATTACAGTAAAAATATTTTCGAGAGTAGATTTATTTTCACACCGAAAAAGGATTTTGCCACATCTTGTGGTTGTGGTGTTTCATTTTCTCCGAAATAAGTTAATAAGGTCTTGATTTAACGCTAGGTAAAGCCATATAATTCAATTCCTTATCAGTTGATTTCCTGCCCAATGCGTCGTTTCTTTTAGGGAATCTTCCAAATTGTTCAATCGTCCGTTTATGACCCATAACGTGTGTTTGCATTTGGTCTAACATTTTCAAATCTTTATCCGCTTGCGTTAATACATTTTCTGTTAAAATGAATTCACTTGACACCACCGCAGGCGACAATAAGTGATGTCTGCTCCCTTTTTTGGCGTCATGATTTTTGTGTGTGTCGGGTAACCCAATTTCGTCGATCCCATATAACTCGCGATGTTTATTAAATATTTTTTCACCTTTCTTTTGATATTTAAGCGATTCGGTGTGCATATATGGCATAAAAGCAAACATAAATTCGTAACCTACTAATTGGTGTCTATATAAATCGAATCCTAATTTAGTAAATATCATCGTCGAAACATCATTTTTAAATGCGTCACCAGAGCCTCTGTAAATGTGTCGTGAAAATTGGTCCGTTAAAATAATATACGCGACGAAGCTTTCTTTGCTTGTTAACCAACCGAATCCGCCACCATTTTCCGCTTCTTTTAATAAATCACCAAATTTTTCTTTGATTTCCTCATCATACTCGCTGCTTTTCATAAACCATTTGTCAAAATCGGCTGAACCGTTTTTTGGGAACCAGTATGCTAATATGTCTTTTGCTCTTGAAATATCCATTATATATAATAATATGCGTTTATTATTATATACTTTATATATATAATGGTAAATTCACGACACAAAAGAGGCGGGAAACCGCGACGACACAGGAGAGTTCCACTTTCCGTTATTTTTGGCACCAAGTCAAGTAAAAGAAAAAGACTGAAAAAACGGAAAAAATTAAAAAAACACCAGAAAACCAAAAGACTACGCACTAGACGACGCACTAGGCGACGCACTAGACGCAGAATGAGGGGCGGTGGATGAGGATACGCACCCGAACCAGACCAATAAATCTTTAAATACTTTAAATCATATGACGAGTTCCTGCTTAAATTTGTTCGCAAGAAATCCGAGAAACTAAGTATTTTTATTTTCAAACATAAAGTTAATGTGCTATTAACTTTATGAATTGGGTGTGTTATATTATTGAAAACAAAGGATATACATATGTCGGTGTTTCTAATAATGCGGCTAAGAGACTACGAGCACACAATGGAGAGATAAAAGGCGGTGCTAAATATACCACAAGCAAGGGTTCTGGCTGGAAACATATTTGTATAATTAGTGGATTCCCAACAAAAATAGAATCGATGCAATTTGAATGGGCATTAAAACATGTCCCTCCGCGGAATGCTGGAGGCATAGTCAACAGAATTAAAAAATTATTTGTTTTATGCAACAAAGAACAATGGACAAGCAAATCTCCTCTTGCGGAAACAATGCCTCTGACGATTGAATGGGTTAATGCTTTATATAAACCTGAAAATAATACATTGCCTGTTTATATCAAAGAAGAATAGAATAAAGTTATTTTTTTTTGGTATGTTTTTTCCGTTTTTTCCGTTTTTTCCGTTTTTTCCGTTTTTTCCTTTTTGTATTTTTCCTTGCCCCTCCTGACACATTCATTACTTGAAAATTATCTATGTATGATTTTGAACGGTCTTGTTGTATAATATTTAAATACCTCCAGTTCAATTGTACATTGTGTATATATATATTACTATTTTTATGCTGTAAAATGTTTTCCCACACTGCGTTTGCTTGTGGTAATGGCATATATCGCAATCCATTTGCAGGCGAATCATTATCTATTACCCAATGTATATAAAGAATGCCATGGTAATTAGGATTATCGTTCGAAATAAATACACATTGTCCGATTTGTTTAATTTCTCCGATAGACATATCCAACTCGTCATCACACATGTTTCCTTGTTCATCATATTCGCATATGCCCCCGTTTTGAAATTGATCTCCATACGGATTGCCATTTTCATCAACAACCTCTCCGTTTTCGACATTAAATATTTCTAAATAATCATCATTCATAAAAGGTACGTTTCCACCAGTATATTCGTATATCTCTTGTGTAGTTTGCAATTTTTGTTCGAATCCATCCCCATTATTATTATATATATCAACCCATGTTGATTTTTCTATTTTTTGAACAATAATACCAGTTGGTTTTACAGCATCATTCCCCTCTAAATGCACCGTAAAATCTATAGTACTTCGAAAATCTCCCCATTCTTTCAATATATTATATTGACCCTCAGCATCCCCTCCCGATCTGTATTTTGCTTTAATTATATATACCATGTATATATATATATATATAGTATATAAATTCAATAAAAATAAAAAAGGTATCTTCATTTTAACTCTCAGAGATTCACCCACCTTCTTTTTTTTTAGTTTTATTGCGGCGTTTTCTCTTTTTTCGAGTTTTCTACAAATACCTACCACAAACTACCATAAGCACACAAATTCCTATAAAACGCCCTTTGTTCTTCCCACTCCTTACTATTCATTTTCTGGACATAATTTTCTGCCTTCCCGCACCAAACGGCGCCAAACTCCTTAAAATAATCACTATTTGGGCTAATGTCGTGCTCAGCTTCAATTGCTACCCACCTATAAAAGCCGGCATCAGCATCATTCCAGTCGTGCTTTCTTAAGGCAGCTTTATACTTCCTTATTGCCATAACTTCAGGGTCAACTTTTTTAAGGGGTTTTAACTTAGGCACGGCTTTCTGTTTCTTCTCCTTTTCCAATTTCGCCTGCTGTCTTGCTGCTAATTTCTCCGCTTTATCAGTCTCTTTCTTAGCCTTAACCTTAGCCTTATCCGAGACCTTCTTGACATAGGCAGGTCTCTTCTTCTCCCACTTACTTAAGCTTGTATACTTTTTCGCGCCGGCACTATGCCTTAAAGTATACTTACTCTTTTTCTTCCAATCCGCTCCTACGGCCTTCTCACTCATAATATACACATCGCCACAATTAAGGGTTATGCCTATGTGCTTGCCTACCGGCATACCATCCTTAAACCATTGCCAACGCATCGGATAGTTATCACACCCTATACTAATGCATATGACAACTACTCTTTCTGTGTCGCCGTGGAACCCGATGCCCGTATTTTTAAGGTTGTAATATCGATTGCCTTCGACTACATTAATCTCTACTTTGGTCTTGCTTCCAATCTCTATCAATCCTTCGTCGATCTGCTTCTTTAACATTTCCACTCCCTTATTCAACAAATCCATTTTTTTAAGGTCATAAATACTTCCTTTGCCTTCAAGGACTGCTGGCTCCTGCTCTCTACCGGAAACAAAGCATAGATTTGTCCTGGCCCGCTTAGTCATCGGTCTACCGCGCACCTTAACTTCTTCGCCATTTACAACCTCCGTCCTATACTTATTCGGGTCCAAATACTCCGCATCCCACCTTATCGACGCCAATTCCTTAAAAACCTCCTTAGTCCAACCGTGAGCTCCCATAGAACTTGCCGCCCAATCCCTTAAAATTATGACTCTTGCTTGGTCTTCCTCGCACAAATCATCCACTGTGTCGTCCATACTCAACACATTAAGGTTTAAAACACTTACTTTCGGAAAACACAATTGATTAGCCTCATCCATAATTGGCGGCATCAACCTATCAAAATAAGGACCCAATCCCTCAATATCTTTGGCCGTAAAGCCCTCGCCCTTAATTGGCATTCGCCCTATTATCTCCATACCCCTATTATTTTCCCCTCCTGGGGCACAGGTTAAGGAAAACCGCTCAGTCTTCATCAACTCCTTAATCTCCGCATCACTCATTTCATAATAATTTTTTTCAACACCACCAACTTTACCCTTCACATCATAAATCAACTTGCTCGCCATATTTGATTCAGTATAACTTTTCGTATTGTTTTTGGATGATTGTTTGCTATATACTTTGCTCATTTGTTAATAACTTTATAATTCATAGAATTTTTATTTCAATTTTTTTATTATTTTGTTGAAAAGTTTCGTATAATAATCCTTTTGGTGTATGAAATATATGGGCTTTTTCTGGATAAGCAATCTCAAGATCTTTTAAAATATGAAGTTCATCATCAAAGAAATAAAAATCTGTTACTTTTCTACCGGTAAAAATTGCATCCACGTGTTTTCTTTTAAATTCGGGGGTTGGGTAAATCTGCATATTATTAAAAACAATATTTGGAAATAAGTTTTTTAAATATTTTTTACATATTTCGGGTTCGCTGCTTCGAGATCCTATATTAAGTTCGTGTCCTAATTCCTGTAAATGAGTTAACATATAATGTCTTTCTTTCGGCGAATAATCTATAATATTTCTTTCTTGAATATGTGTATCTGTTTCAACAGTAAAATCCCACATAGTTAGATCTAAATCAAAGATAAAAACAGATGGTACTGGGATTTGATTGATCCAACGCCGAAATAAATTTGCTCGAAATCTATTCATTTGTATAACTATCCTAAAATATATTAAAAAATTGAACATAGTTAATGACTAATTAATAATAGCATTCACACTCAGAAATTAACATTATGACCACTTTTAACCCTACTCAAATCGCCCCTCTTATGCAGAAACTCGAAGTCGCCCAAGAGATTAGCCAACAGGAACATCGTGCTGCTCTTAAGTTGAAGCTTCGTAATAAGCTACAAGAGCAACGGACATTCGAACAAAAACCAGTAACGACTCGAAGCTCCCGAACATCAGGAAAGGGCCATTCGTGTGCCAATCATCATCCTTTGTTTAAGGACCTGAGTGGCAATGATGCACTTTTGCTGGCAGCAAGACGTGGTTTAATTCGTGAACATATTGCAAAGGTAGCTATCATGAAACAGGTGGGGATGGAGGAAATTCCTACCTTTGCGGAGGTTTGGCAGAATTATTTGGAGAGAAATTCTTCAAATCATTCACACGAAACTCATTGCACAACTAGTAGTTGTGGATGCGAGTCCAACCACTAGTTCGTAAACCACCAACCCAGTAATGATGTGCACTATTCGGTCTCGGTCGCATAATACCTGCGGGTGGTCGTTCAGCTGCTTCAATTACCAGTTCTACGCGAGTTTCTTCAACTTTAATATTATCTTCTAATTTAGTTACTAATTTTTTAATTTTTTTACATAGTTTTTTTTGTTGATTAGCGATTGTAAAGTTCATTACTTTAAATACAAATTATTATTTTAAATACTAAGTTGCATTTTTAATTAACAACAATTATTTGATTTTGAATACATGGTTCCTATTTCAGGATGTATCGTCATGGTATCTTCTTCTTCATTTGGTTGAGCGAGTATTTCTCTACATATTATATTAAAAATTTCTTCTACATTATGTCCAGTTTTTGCAGAAGCTTCTATGTGAATCAAATGGTGTGATCTCGCATATTCTTTAACTTCATCTGCATCTATAGTACGAGATTTATTTAAATCAACTTTATTTCCTACTAGAATAATAACACAACCAGGTTGTCTGCTTTGTAATTCGGCAATCCAACTTTTAGCCCCAGTTAGAGTATCCTTTTTTGTAATATCATAGACTACAACTGCCGCCTTCGCACCTCGATAATACATTGGGGCTAAACTTCGATATCTTTCTTGTCCAGCAGTATCCCATATTTCTAATTTTAATTTTTTTCCTTGATACTCAATATTTTTTGCTAAAAATGCAGCACCAATGGTTGGTTCTTGAAATTCAAAATATTCATTTCTTACGAAACGCACAGTTAAACAAGATTTTCCAACTGCTGTATCTCCTAATAACACAATTTTACAACCAAATCCCATCCGACTCATTAATACTTATATATATTAAATATTAAATTCATTTTTTATATTAACCATATCGACTTCTCATTTCGGCATAACTTAATTGTCTTCCTGATTCTTGGTCTGTAAACATATGTTTTACCGCGGCATCCATCCCTTCGTTGGCCATAACATCTAGGGCTTTTTTATTAGGTTCATCCATCGCATTAGCAAATGCCGTTTTTTTATAATTTTTTGCAAAGGTTTGTCCCTCTTTTAAATTCGGCTCTTTTTTGTTTATGTGTCTGTCCACTCCATGTTTTGAATATTCGGGTTCATGATATACACCGCCATTTTCATCATTAATCTTTACCCAATTAGTTTTAATATGTTCACAAACATGGTCAGGATAAGCATACCTTTTCATGGTCCAATTTACATCACAAGCTCGCATATTTGGGCAATTCGTATTTAACCATTCTTTTGCTGATTCGTCTGACATGATATCTATTGTATTAATATATAATAAACAATCATTAATTCAATTTTAATTTAATATATTAAATAAATAATGTAAATTAATTATACTATGTTATGGTTTATATGGTTATTATTTTTGTTTTCAACAACACACTCACTATCTTATTTAGACAATAACCATTCGTCATTCTCTTGGATAGATATTCCAAAAGATAGTATTCTTAATGAAAAAGGATCGCCATACAAAGGCCTTGGGTGCACAACTTATGTTGATAATGACGTATATTTTATTTCTTCTACAAATCCATCGCGATATTCACATAATCAACAATATTGTGGCAAAAGCGAAAAATATGTTGAAATTCTCAAATATAATTTTTCCATGGGCAATTTTACAAATAAATTATTAATTGGAGACAGTTCAGTTAAATATCCAACCGCTATTGGTGGGAAAGGTAGTGATAATATAGTTACTTGTGGTATTCACCCCAAGTATAATTTATTGTATTATTTATCATCAAATATACATAATTGTGACACCCAGTATAAATATGACAGTTCTATTGTCAGAATTAATTTGACTGATTTTTCCTTTTTAGATAGAACCATACTGAAAAATATTAAAAATGTTCCACCTTTTTCAAAATATGATTGGGGTAAATATAAATATATCAATAATCCTACTACACTAAATAGGATAGATGACTATATATGGTTAGGATTTGGTACAAGTTATACCGGTATTTGGAAATTATATGCGAATACAACAGATATTATTCTTGATGAATCTTTTCAAAAAATATATAAAACATATGATGAAGAAATGTCTTTAATGCAAGGAACGACGTATACTTATGATACTAATCTTCGAGCAATAAAATACTCTTTTGTAAACGAAGAAACTACTCAAATTCATTTTTTAGAGGATACGGGTTATAGTGATGCCCAATTAATGATTATTAATTATAGTAAACCAATAGACGGAAATAATAGTAAATTAATTACTCTAGATGGGATTAGTTATGTCAATGATATAAAATATGATAATCGTTCTAAAAAAATATATATTATAACTGGTACACTAGCGAGTGAAATGTATCAATATGATTTAAATTTTAATAAATTAAAAATAAGCGAAGGATGTAATGTCGATTTTTTAAAATTCCCCACAGAATGGGGCGCTATTACTAATATAAATATAGATCCACAAACCGGTTTTATTTATGCACCCGTTTCGTCTAGATGGGGCAATAATGGTTTGGTTAGCATTAATCAAAAAGATTTGAATATTAATAAGAATTCTCAACTAATGTTCGTAGAATATATACAACCTAATATAAACTACAATCCGTATTACCAATGGTATAATAATATGAATATTACAACTATGATGTTAGATAAAGGGACATTAATTATTAGTTCAAATCATTACTCCTACTATACAAAAATAGCATTTGTTAATTTAAACGGTTGTGCATTGGGTAAAGGTATAACTTCTAATAAATGTTCGTCATGTGAAACGGGTAAGTTTTCAAATAAAATCGGTGGTAAATGCGAATCCTGTCAGCCTGGATATGCGACGAACATTGAAGAAAGTATCAATTGCGTAAAATGTTCTCCGGGGAAATTTACAACGGGGGATAACGCTATTTCGTGTATTAACTGTCCAAATGGTTTTTACACCAGCAACGAAGGCTCTTCGAAATGTCAAAGTTGCATAAACGGTACTTATTCTATCACATTAGGTTCAAATACTCGTGAAAATTGTGTTATCTGCCCATTGGGAAAAATTAGTGACGGTGGAAGCCATTCGTGTACATTTTGTCCCGGAGGAAAATGGTCCAGACATCAAAAAACATGTGTTAATTGCCCAAATGGTAAATATAGTTTTTCTATTGGATTAAAATCAGCAGAAGAATGTTCGCTTTGTCCTATTGGTAAATATAGTGATATAACTGGTATAATCTATGAACACCAGTGTAAAGAATGTGCGTCCGGTTATATAGGTGTAATACAGGGGGCATCATCAAACATATCTTGTCTACCGTGTGAAAAGGGTAAATTCAGAGAAAATATACAATCATGTGCTCATTGTGAAGATGGTTCTGTGGCAAAGCAGGCGGAAGACCAATGTGTTTCATGTCCAAAAGGAAAGGTTTCTGATAGTTATAAAATTAATTGTGTTGATTGTCCAAAAGGTAAATTTAATGATGTCGCAAAATCATATACCATAACGATGTGTAAAAATTGTGTAACCGGCCGATATTCAAATATAACAGGATTAATAAATTCGGATGATTGTATTAAATGTCCTTCGGGTAAAGTTAATTTGGATGTCGGGGCATCATCCCTTATGGATTGTAAATTATGCGCGGTTGGTAAGTATCGAAGTTATGATATGGGTATAGAATGTGTTATATGTGAAACTGGAAAATATTCTTCTATTGGGTCAGATAAATGTAATTATTGTTCTCCTGGTAGATACGCATTTATAATCGATGGTGTCCCAACACATTGCGAACAATGTCCTGTCGGCAAGTTTTTACCAGATAATGGCGGGTATTTAATTAATAGCTGCGAAGATTGTCCTGTGGGGCGTTGGAGCAAAACCATTGCGTCAGATTCTGAAAACAATTGTTTGTATTGTCAACCGGGAAAATATAGCGAGGTGGCGGGAGCAATCGAACATGAAACTTGTTTAGATTGTCAAGCAGGCCAATATAATCCTAACAATGGTTCTAGTAATGTAAATGATTGCAAACCTTGTCCAACAGGAAGTATATCATCTATGGGAGCGTATAAGTGCTCGCTATGTATACTTGGGAAATATTCTGAGTTAATGGGAGCCACAGAGTGTAAATTTTGTCCTGTTGGAAAAATAGCACCAAAAGAATCTAGTTTGGCTTGTTCTAATTGCCCAACTCACTCAGAAAACAACGCAGAAAAAACGATGTGTTCGTGTATTTCTGATACATATAATAATAATAATGGTAATATAACAAATTGTATAACCTGTCCAGAAAAATTCGTCTGTGCAAAAGGAACAACAATTGATAATATGGTGATAAAGCCGCATTTTTGGAGAGAATCCGCTAATACATTGGATACCTATAAATGTAAAAATATTCACGCTTGTAAAGGCGGTATAATAATTAATTCTACAGATGATTTATGTCAACCTGGGCATAAAGGTCCCATATGCGATGTATGTGTAAAAGGATGGTCTAAGGATGACGGAGTATGTTTAAAATGCCCTGAAAATATTGGAAGGACCATGAGCTTAACAATAGTCATACCTATTATTTGCATCTTAATTATTATATTTTTGATTAAAACGGCGAATCCAGCTAATAATAAAAAGGAAGAAGTCAATGGGGTTGTCAAAATTTTTATGAATTATGCACAGGTTTTTTCTCTGGCAAGTTCATTTCAAATTAATTGGCCAAGATTAATTAAATACTTATTTGAAAGAGCCAAGGAATTTTCGTCTCCAAGAGTTAGTTTTTATTCTTCTGATTGTGCCATTGGTTGGACTTATTATGATAAATTTATTGTGTATTTAGCTCTACCGATAGTGTATATTTTAGTGGCAACAATTGTAATATTTATGGTTTCATTATGTTATTGTAAAAAAAAAAGAAGAAAAATAGCAGGTATGTCTGAATCACAGAAAAAAATATTTATTGAAAAATCACCATCTTGTCTGACCTTTTTCATAGCTTGGGAAAAAACGGCAGTAGTGGTGGGAACATTTCTTAGTTGGCCAACCATAGTCGAAAAAACATTAGAAATTATGAATTGTTCAAAAATAGGAGATAAATATTATCTAGTAAAAGATGTATCTGTTTTGTGTTATACAAATAAACATTACAACTATTTAATTGTTGGATATTTGGGATTAGTATTGTATGGCATTGGTATTCCTTTGATGGGATTTCGGTTACTGTATAAATATAGATTTCGTCTTTTTGATATGCAAAATAGGTACGATGGATCAACACCATTGTCATTTTTGTTTTTGGGTTATCGGGAAAAACGATGGTATTATGAGTTTATTATTATGGGTAAAAAAGCCGGATTAATTTTGTTATCTGTTTTTCTTAGAAATCATCCGCGTTATCAGATAATTGGGGCTAGTTTATTAGTTCAAATATCATTTTTTGTTCATGTTTTTTTAAGACCATACGATACAATAACCAGTTATGGAATGATATGTAATAAATTAGAAAGCGTGAGTTTATTATCACTAGTTATGACACTTAGTACCGGTTTATTTTTTGGGACAATAGACTCGGGATATAATTTGGGATTTTTTGAGGATGTTTTAATTGCTCTTCTTTTAGCTTCAAATGGTTTTATTTGTTTGTACTTTTTTATTTATTTTGTAACCCTCACTTTTAAATCTATAAAAACACATTTCCGCGAATTCATAGTTGAGAAAGTAACAGATGACAATACACCGTGCGTGTTTAGATGTTGTTCTAAGAAAAATATAAAGCGAATTCGTGATTGGGGAGGTCTTGAAATGGTTGAAGACTATGGAATCCATCTGAAAAACCAAGTCGAAAAGGAGATTTTTACAAATTATTTCAAAGAAAAGCAGAACAAATTGGGCGTTTTAAATGACAAAATAGATAATATCAAACACAGAAGAGTATCTATTAAATTGGATAAAATTCGGTCACAAATCCAAGTTATGGAGAAAGAAAGATGTTGGCAAACTATTCAAAATAATCGATTGTATGCCGAACTTAAGAAAACAGTTATGTTAAATAAAAAAGTCCTAGAAGAAGAAGATCTTAAGAAATTAAATGATGTGTTTAAATTGTATGTTGAACATGGTATTAATTATAACGAAAAAATAAATGGATTATATATGGGAGAATTACAAGATATGATTGTGCACAAATTATCGCAACCAGAAGAAATGGAAAATATTGTAATTGTTGCTAGTTCGGGAGTAAAAATAGATACCGATTCAGATAAAGAAGAGAATGAGGTAATTATTTAATTATTTATATTTTAATTAAATAATTTATTCACTACTTGGATTTCTACTATTTTCTATATAAACATAAGCTATTTCTAGCAAAAAGGGGGTACGGGGGAAATTTCCCCCGAGGACAACAGTGGTGTTATCAAAAAAATTGAAAAGTTTATTCTTTAATATGTGATAGATATAAAACCATAAATCGAAATAGTGTTATAAACCAAAAAAGAAATAAAGAATGTTCAGTATCAGTACAA
>Ga0233414_10000261_pt1 | contig 22340 bp, 18 predicted proteins | sample Na_anoxic_10_MG_FD_189020 | JGI IMG/M metagenome (GOLD analysis project Ga0233414, IMG submission 189020) | Seawater microbial communities from Saanich Inlet, British Columbia, Canada - Na_anoxic_10_MG | ecosystem: Environmental > Aquatic > Marine > Inlet | place: Canada: British Columbia... | reverse complement strand
AAAGATGAACATCCAACATCGAACATCGAACGTCCAACATCGAATGAAAAACAAAACAAACACCCAATACCGAATATTCAACACCTATTTTTTTTCAGCCGTTTTGATACTCGTAACGAAAATCTTAATTAATTCTTCTGTTTCCTTTAAAATATCATCTATTAGTTCAGGTTTTTTAATTAGTGGTATACGCTGAATAAGTTTTAACCATCGTTGGGTCTCCCTGAGTTCCTTTAATGAGATACGAAGCTTATGGATAAAGTCCTTTGGGGATTCCGCTGCCTGGGCTTCACCATGGTTTGGGTAAGGTGAAGTTCCCGATCTTAACAATTGGCCCGTAACATGGTTGCCTATTCTGGTATTTGGAAGCTGTTCAACGGTCTTTATGATTTGTACTGAATACTCGAGCAGCCTTTCTTCCAGATCATATATCTGTTTCTTCATCTTTCCCTATTCAACGTTCGATGTTGGACGTTCGATGTTCGATGTTCATTTTTTTCAGTCCCTCTTATAATTCAATCCACAAGAACCCATATTCATCCACAGAAACCGAGGCGTCTTCTCCTACAATGACTGTGGATTCCCTTTCTTCAATAATGGCCGGACCCTGAAATTTCGCATCCGGGAAGAGCTTGTACCGGTCGTAAACCGTGTATGGGATGAAATCCTTGACAAGTCCGGAATAGGCCTGGCGTTGCCCTTTGACAGCATCATCGAGGGAGGTCCCTTTATCAGCGGGATCGATTTTAGGCAACCGCAAGAGTCGTTCCGGCAGACTGGCCCTTATCTTGAAATTTATGAACTCTACAGGGGAATCAGGATAGGTCCTGCCATATAGCCTTTTATAGATTTCATCAAAGCGCTTTCGTACGGTTTCCCTGCTTACTTTGGTAAAGCTCTTTTCAGGTATCGAGACAGTGGTCTCGGAGCCCTGTCCTACGAAGCGGGCATCAACTGAGCGGTCGAATCGGATATCTTCTGCTTTTCCTGATTTCCGGAGGGTCCTTGCCCCTTCGGCTTCCATCTCCTGATAGATCTTTTCAATTTCATTGAAGTCGGCCTCTTTTAGGGCAACCTTATGACTCCTTACCATATCGAATGCCCTGGGGGCGGTAAAAAACCCCAGGGCTGAGCCTACACCGGCATTGGGCGGAACCAGGAGCCTTGGGGCTCCCAATTTTTTGGCTAAGCCATAGGCATGTACCGGACCGGCCCCGCCAAACGCCGCAACCGTTACGATCTTGGGGTTGCCGCCCTTTTCGGCAATGTGGGTTTTGGCAGCCCCGGCCATGGTCTCATTGATGAGGTCATGAATGCCCCAGACGGCCTGGATAAAGGAGACCCCTAAGGGCCGGGCGATCTTTTCTTCGATGCCGCGTCTGGCCGCCTCCCTGTCTAATTTCATCTCCCCGCCTAAGAAGTAGTTCTCATCGAGATAGCCTAACAGCAGGTCTGCATCGGTTATGCCCGGTCCAGTTCCCCCGCGACCGTAACATATAGGACCGGGATCAGCCCCTGAACTTTCCGGTCCGACCTGCAAAGTCCCCATCTTGCTCACCTTTGCTATACTTCCGCCCCCGGCCCCGATCTCCATCAGGTCAACGACCGGCACCTGGATGGTCAGGCCGCTCCCTTTCATGAACCTCTGGACCCGGCCCACTTCAAAGGTAGGGACAACCCCGGCCACCCCCTTCTGGATCAGGCACGACTTGGCCGTGGTGCCGCCCATATCAAAACAGAACATATCGGGGATATCGAACAGCTTCCCATAGTACTGACCGGAGATGACAGCGGCCGTGGGGCCTGACTCGATAATCCGGACAGGGAACTCGGCGGCCGTTTCAACTGATGTGATGCCACCGCTGGACAGCATGATGAAGAGTTTTCCCTCAGACCCGATCGACTGTAGCCTGTCTGAGAGCTTGGAGAGATAGCGACCGGTCAAGGGTTTTACATAAGCATTCGTGACCGTGGTGCTGGTCCTCTCATATTCCCTGATCTGGGGCAGGACTTCGTATGAGATAGAGACAGAGATCTCAGGGGCCTCATCCTCTATTATCTCCTTGATCATCAGTTCGTGGGACGGGTATTCAAACGAGTTGAGCAGACAAACGGCGATAGACTCCACGCCCATGTCGATGATCCTGCGCACAACGTCTCTAACTTCTCCCCGGTCTAAGGGTTTGATGACCGTGCCGTCACTCCGGACCCTTTCATCCACCTCGAGACGAAACCTCCTGGGGATCAACGGCTCGGGAAATTCCGCAAAGATGTCATAAGGGGCGTACCGGATTTCCCTCCCAAGTTCCAGGACATCCCTGAACCCTTTTGTGGTAATCAACCCGGTCTTGGCGCCCTTTCTCTCAATAATGGAATTGATGACTAAGGTGGTTCCATGAATTACTTCATCTAAGTGCTCAACAAAATCCGGAGTTGCCTCTTCTAACTGTCGTATGCCCTGTTCCACCGCATCCGAGGGGTCACTCGGCGTGGTCAGACATTTGTTTATCTCTATTTCGCCTGTCCGGTCATTGAGCAGCACAAAGTCGGTAAAGGTGCCGCCGATGTCACAGCCTAAGCGATAAAACCTGTCAGACATTCATATCTCCTTGCTGGTTGTAGCGAAGCGGAAATCCCGTCTTCAGCGGGAATACTGGATACTTGTTACTGGATACTCGATACCCGATACTCGATACTGGAAACTGGAAACTGGGTATTGGGTGATGGGTGATGGTTATTAGAGTTTGTCGTCAGTCAATAGTCATTCTGTAGTCATTGGGTTGTCATTCGCTTCACCGTCATTCTGACCACCGACCACTGTCCACTAACCACTGTTCCCCCGTCCCCTGATCACTTCCTCTCCTTTAGGGCAGTTAATATTTTCTCAGGTGTGATCGGCAGGTCCGTGATCCGGACACCGATGGCGTTATACACGGCATTGGCAATGGCCGGGGCCGTGGGTACGAGGCCGGGTTCGCCTACGCCTTTTGCTCCGTAGGGGCCGTCTTCATCTCCCGGTTCAACCACGACCGGTTCAATAGGCACGACATCCATGGCCGTAAGCATCTGGTAGTCGCGAAAACCGGGGTTCATCACCCTTCCGTTCTGGACTTTTATCTCCTCTGTCAGGCCGTAACCGACGCCTGTGTAAGCGGCCCCGTAGATCTGACCCAACAGAAGGGTGGGGTTCATGGCCTTGCCCACATCATGTGCTGAAACAAGTTTAAGAATCTTAACTTCTCCTGTTTGTTCATCCACCTCAACCTCAACCCCGGTGGTGCCAAAGGCATAGGTCATAGAGAGATTCCCCTTCATTTCCCTGTTCAGCATTTCGGTGGGTGGGTCGTAAAACGCCTCGGCCGCCACCACCTTACTCTCCCCTGTTCCAACGTGGAGCCCGTTTCTTAGGATCTCGGCCACAGGGATCTTGAAGTAACGATGGTCCGGGTCTTTTTTAGGGAAGACCATGCGGTCTCTGATGTCCATATCTTCGGCATTGGCAGTCAATCCATAATCTAAGTCCGGTTCCACAAATTCCGGATCTTTTCTCTTTTTGCGCTTGAACCCTCCCTTGACAATCTTGGGGATCAGTTCCACTGCCATATCCAAAATTTGTTTTTTGGCCTTTGCACAGGCGATGAGTGCGGCGTTGCCTGCCATGAAGGTATGACGGCTGGCATGGGTTCCGGCATCCCACAGGGCGAGGGCCGTATCTCCGAATGTCAGGAAGATATCCTCAGGCCTGACCCCCAATGCCTCGGCAACGATCTGGGAAATGACGGTAGGAGATCCCTGCCCCTGATCAGTTCCGCTCTCGATGACGTCCACATGTCCGTATTCATCGACCTTGACCATAATACCGTGACCATCCGATTTGGTGACCCTGGCACCGCCAGCCACATGAATCAGGGAGGCCATGCCCATACCGCGACCCTTCTTCTTCCCTCGCTTTTCGTCCCATTGAAGCCTGTCCTTAACGGTCGTGATACATTCCTCGAGGCCGCAGGAGGTAATCTTCAGCTTCATGGGGGTCTCATCGCCCGAACGGTTGCGGTTGATGAGCCTGAATTCAGCCGGATCAATCCCTGCCTCTTCAGCCAGGGAATCCATAGAGGTCTCGACGGCAAAGGTGGCCTGGGGATTGCCGTATCCCCTCATGGCCTGGGCATAGATATTATTGGTGTATACGCAGGTAGCCTTGAAATAGACGTTGGGAACGCGATAAAGGGATGACATCGGCATAATCATCACCGACGGGGTGGTAGCACCCCAGGAGGTGTATGCACCGTTATCCAAAACCGCTTCGCAGTTTCTGAACGTCAGTCTCCCTTCTTTGTCACAACCCTGTTCGATATTAAACACTGCAGGCTGCCTTGGTGGCAGTGCCCTGAATTCCTCCTCCCTGTCAAAGAGGATCTTGACCGGTTTCCGGGTCTTGAGGGCAAGCTGGATGGCGATAAATTCATAGATGTCTGTATCTAACTTTGTTCCGAAACTCCCTCCCACAACCGGGTTGACCACCCGGATCTTTTTTCCCGCAAGGCCGATTTGAGCAAAATACTCTGTAATCCTCCCGATGTGACCGAAGATGACATTGGTCTGATCGTACATAGTCAGATTGTTGTTCTGGTCAAACTCGGCAATGCAGCCGCTCGTTCCCATGCAGCACTGGTTGACCCAGGTCGTACTGACAGTGTCCTTTGCAACATAGGCGGCATCCTTTCGGGCCTGTTCTATATCCCCGACCTCAAACTTCCAGGGAAGGGGGAGGATGTTGCTCTTGAGGGGCCGGCCTCTGGCATCTGTCTCGTGGACTAAGGGTGCTTCCTGTTTCATAGCCTCGAAAGGATCAAACACGGCAGGCAGTTTTTCGTACTCGACTTTGATGAGACTGACTGCCTCTTCCGCAATTTCCGGACTAATGGCCGCGACCGCGGCCACCTCGTCCCTGAACTGGCGAACCACATCTTTCTTGAGTACTGTTTGATCCCTCAAAAATCCGACCCTTGCGTCCGGAATATCCTGACCGGTCAGGACGGCCCTCACGCCCTCAAGTTTTTCCGCCTTAGAAGTGTCTATATTCTTGATTTTTGCATGGGCGTATTTGCTGTAAAGTATTTTCCCATAAAGCATTCCGGGGCGTTTCAGGTCGTCTATATATACGGCATTACCGGTCACCTTATCCGCTTCAATGGTTCTCGGAACACTCTTTCCAACAAACAGATTGTCAGGCATTTTCTCCTCCATTTCTATTCGCCCTCTTTTGCGGCCATTTCTACAGATTCGACAATTTGCACATATCCGGTGCAACGGCAGAAATTGCCTGCAATGCTTTTTCTGATATCATCTTCGGTTGGATCAGGGTTATGGTCCAAAAGCGCCTTTGAGGACATGATCATCCCGGAGGTGCAGAACCCGCATTGGACCCCGTTATTTTCAAGGAAGGCCTTCTGGATGGGATGCAATGAGCCATCCTTGTGGGCGATACCCTCGATCGTGGTCACGGATTTTCCTTCCACTTCAGAGATAGGACAGAGGCATGAATTAATGGCCTGCCCATCCATAATCACCGTACAGGCCCCACATTCTCCGACGCCGCATCCTTCCTTGGCGCCTGTCAGCTCAAAATATTCCCGCAATGTTTTCAAAAGCGTCCATGTCACAGGAACATCTGCTGTTACAGGATCGCCATTCAAGGTAAAAGAAACCAACACCTTTTTCATCTTTATCTCCTTTCAGCAGCCAGTCTGGCCATTCGGGGCACGAAAACCGCTATCATATCTCTGCGATACCATTCTTTTCCCCTGATGCTGTCCCTCGGGGAAGCTTCAGATGCCGCAATCCTGCCGGCTTCTGCTAACACTTCGTCGTCCATTGGCTTTCCCGCCAGAAATTCCTCGGCCTTGTAGGCCCTGATCGGCGTGGGCGCAGCCACTGTCAAGGCAATTCTGGACTCTGAAATGGTTTTATTATCGAGACGGAGGGAGACTGCGATTCCCACGATCGGCAGATTCATGGCCTTTCTCCTGGATTGTTTCCAGTAGGCGCTCCCGAATTGTTCCATTTCAACAGGTATTTGAAGCCCGGTAACGACCTCGTCTTCTTTCCGGACAGTCTTGTATGTCCCGGTAAAAAACTCGGTGATAGGCACACGTCGCTTTCCCTCTGGGCCTTCTATCAGGACCTGGGCGTCGAGCACGAGAAGAGGTCCAGCCGTGTCGGCTGATGGGGCCGCATTACAGATATTCCCTCCTATAGTAGCCACATTTCTGATCTGTACTGATCCAATCCGTGAGGCCCCCTCGTAGAGGGCCGTCAACTCCTCTTGAACCAGGTCGGACTTTTCTAACATAGTGTGGGTGGTCAGTGCCCCGATATGATAGTCGCCATTCTTCCTGATATAGCAAAGCTCCTTGAGTCCTCTCAGGGAGATCAGTATCTCGGGGGCCTTTTTCGTATTCTTGATCTTGACCATCACATCGGTGCCCCCGGCGACCAGGGTCGCCTTAGGGCCGTATTCTCTCAGAAGGTTGAAGACTTCCTCTAAGTTTCCGGGTTTCCTGTAATCATAGTCAATCATGTCAACACCTCTTAATCCATTTCTCTATTATCAAATACCCGTTTACTCTTTCTCTCGGATCTCGGTAATGAACCGTATTCGAAAAGCTCGATATCCGCGCTTACTAAGATCTGTTTCTTAATCTCTCCGCTTATCTTCCGGCTCAATTCAGGATTCTGGCTCGGATCAACCCCCTGCGACCGTTCCACCTTGAGGGTCATATAGTCTTTTCCGTCCGCCTTCCTGTCGAGAATTATCTGATATTCACTTCCAATCCCTTCAATGCCGGAAAGGACATGATCAACCTGTCCTGGATAGATATTTACGGCTCGAAAGATAATCATGTCATCAGAACGTCCCAGAATCTGATCATGCCTTGGTAAAATAGATCCGCAGGGGCATTCTCCTGGTACCAACCTTGTCAGATCTCTGGTCCGATAACGAATCAGTGGGACGGCCTCCTTTTCCAATGTGGTCACTACCATCTCGCCGGTTTCTCCCTCAGGAACCGGCTTCAGTGTCTCAGGATCCAGGATTTCCAAGATATAGTAATCGGCCCAGTAGTGGATTCCCGTGTGATGGACACAGTCCAATCCGGTTCCTGGACCGTAAAGCTCTGTCATACCAGGAATATCAAATAAGTGCTCCAGGCCTAATATATCACGAATCCGGTTTTTCATGGCATCACTGGACCGTTCTGAGCCGAAGATCATTTTTTTTAGATTTATCTTGTTCCTGATACCTCGCCTATTCACTTCCTCGGCCATAAGAAGCCCCATGGATGCAGTACAGCACATCACCGTAGTTTGGAAGTCGACTAAAAATTCACACTGCATATCCATGTTTCCTGGACCTGCCGGAATCGCCATTGCACCAAATGCCTCACATCCCATCTGGAAACTGATCCCTGCTGTCCACACACCATAACCTACTGCAATCTGGACCCTGTCTTCAGGCGTCAACTCGGCCATCTCATAACAGCGGGCAAAAAAATGTGTCCAATCCTCAATATCTTTTTCCGTGTAACAGAGTACCTTTCTCTTTCCGGTTGTGCCTGATGATGCGTGGATGCGCACTACTTCCTCAAATGGAACAGAAAGAAGTGGGAATGGATAACCTTCCTGCAAATCCTTTGACGTCGTAAAGGGAAGTTTCTCAAGATCATCCAGGCTTTTGATATCTTCAGGTCCAATCCCTGCCTCATCCATCTTTCTTTTGTAGACCGGAGACCCATTGTAGGCATGCTTTACAGTCCACTTTAGCCTTTCTTGTTGTAGCTCCCTTAACTCGTCATGTGTTTTTACCGCGGGCATAAATGTCTTTGTCATGATTTCCCTCATGAGACCTTTGCAAAACGCCCCCTTTTGCCCAATCTCTGCGCTTGCCCCGCCGTGCCCCGTTAAATTCCGAAGGACAGCGTAGCGTATTTAACTGGGGTAGCTCCGGAAGATGGTACTGGGGTCAGACTCAAATTTTAATCCTCGAAATACTCAATGTATTCCTGCCTGTCCCGTAGGTCCGGGAGATCGTACTGGGATGGTTAAAATTTTCGCCTTCCTTCATCTTGACCAAAATTGAGCATTTTTCAAAGGTCTCCTCATATATAACTAAGTGTAACAATTTAGATATTTGAAAATACGTAAGACAAGGACATGGGGCTCTTTCCCATGTCCTTGTGATTTGCTCATGGTTTTTTCAAATAGCTAAACTATTACAAAATAAGTAAATAATCCGAGCCCAAAGGACCAGGTTTTTTATACAAGTTAATACGCCATTCTTGGTATAACTAAAACAATTTGAGGAAACATTATTAAAATGATTATGCAAACAATGCAGGCCGCTAAAAAAAAGCTTACACTCTTGAAAATAGTGCCAAGGGGTATCTCCGGAGCCAGTGCCTTAACTACATAAATATTGACACCTACCGGCGGTGTAATTGCCCCCATTGTCGTCACCATAGTCAAGATGATAGCATACCATATTGGATCGAAACCAAGGGCCATGCCTAATGGAAAAAAGATAGGAATTGTGAGCACCAAAAACCCCAAGGAGTCCACAAAACAGCCGCCTATCAAATAAATTGCCAAGATGAACGCTAAAATAATATAAGGCGAAACCGGAAGCCCGGAGGCAAAGTCTGCCACCATAAACGGAAGTCTGGTTACTGCCAAGAAGCGGCCAAAAATTATAGCCCCTGTGACAAGAAAAAACACCATCGTCGATATCTTTAGTGTTTCAACAACAGAACTAACAATACCCTTCCAGGTGATTCTCCGGGTTGCGATTGTAACGACAAGTGCAAAAAAGACACCAACCGCGCCGGCCTCGGTAGGCGTGAATAAACCAGCGTACAAACCTCCGATTACCAGAATAAATATAACTACAGCTTCAATGACCCCGGTGAGAGATATTATCTTCTCCTTGAAGCTTGTCTTTGGCCCTGCTGGGCCATAACTCGGGTTGATACGGCAAACAACAAAGATAGTCAGCACAAAGAGGAGTCCCAAAAGGATAGCAGGCAGAATACCGCCAAGAAAGAGTTTGATGATGGACTGTTCTGTTTGTAAACCGATAACAATAAGAACCACACTGGGAGGCATAACCGTACCCAAGGTTCCGCCAGTGACAACAGTGCCGCTGCTTAACATGGTATCATATTTATACTTATTCATCTGTGGCAAGGCTACTGTTCCCATTGTAGCCGCTGTGGCAGTATTAGAACCACAGATGGCAGCAAAAAGCTCATCCGCACCTATTGTGGCGATAGCCAGTCCACCCCGCCAGTGACCAAACCACCTATAAGCAACATTGTATAGCCTTTCAGCGATCCCTGAGTTGAATGCAAGATATCCCAAGAAGATAAAAAGGGGTATGACAGTAAGCCCATATTTGGAGAATGTTGCCCAGACATCGGCCCCTACCATCGTTATGGCTGCATTAAAGGAGACCACGTACCAGAATCCGCAAAAACCAACAATGGCCATGGCAAAACCTACGGGCATGCCAAGAAAGAATAGCACGGCAAGGAGTATAATAATCCCGATGATACCCACCAGGGTCAGACTCACTTTTCACCCTCCTTTTCCGTAAACAGGGATTTCAAAAAATCAGTAAAAAAAACCAGGGAAAGAAGCGCACATCCCAGGGCCACGCCATAGGTGAAAGGATAGTAGATCACCCCTAATGTTTCAGTGACTTCACCTGTCCTGTACAGCGTCGTAGCATACTTGGTAATCTGCCAGGACACTATGGTAAAAAAGACCATGCAGATAAAGTAGTTAATACTATTCAGGATTTTCTGGGTCTTTTTTGAGAACCTAATCACTAAAATATCTACAGCTATATGGGTCCGTTTGATCTGGGCATAGCCAAGGGCAAAGGCAGTAACAATAGCCCCAAAATATCCCATAAGCTCAAAGGTCCCGCTGATAGGATTCCAAACCAGGCGAAGAAATATGTTTGCACATGTCAAAAATATCATTATTCCCAGGAAGAGGCCGCCTATCCAGATAAGAACTTGGTTCAAGACCTGGGTCACCTTATCCAAAAACACCATAAGAACCCTCCAGTGTCCAACCCCCACCTTAATCCTCCCCTTCCCCCGCACTATGTGCGGGGATCTTCGGTAAGGGGGAGGAAGTTATTTTAAACTATGAGTTATTTATTCTTTTTTGCAAAGGCTTTTATGTCTTTTATTATCGCTTCCGCTGGCAGGCCTTTTGCCTTTGCATCTGCAATCCATTTGGCCGTCACAGGTTTAAGCAACTTATTCCACCTGGCCTTTTCCTTTTCTGAAAGTTTTATGATTTCAATATTATGGTTCTTTTTTGACCAGGCAATGGAATCATCCACATGCTTATCCATGTATTCACCAGTCCATTTGGCCTGCTCTCTTCCCATGTCATTCATGACCTTTTGGACATCCTTGGGCAGTTTCTTCCAGGAATCCATGTTCATGACAACGGCAAAGGGATAAACCGGCCCGTTGAGCATTGTTACATATTTGCACATTTCCGCGTATTTAAAATCCTTTAGTGTTTCCAGAGAAGATACGGCACCTTTCACAACACCCTTTTGAAGTGCTTCAGGTGTAGCTGACTGGGGCATACCAACCGGTGCTGCACCCAACGTCTTCATAACCTTCAAAACACCTCCGGAGGCCCTCAGTTGCAGGCCTTTAAGGTCTTCCAAATTCCTTACCGGCACTTTTGCATATATATTTGCTGGGGCACAGGTAAACATTGTGAGAACTTTAACCTTTGCAAATGCCTCGGGTTTAAACTTATTATAAAGATCCCAGAGCGTGAGGCTTGCTACTGTGGCATTTGGAAAGCCAAGTGGTAAAGCGATTGCGTTGGTGACTATAAACCTGCCAGGCTGGTATGCCATGCACAGGCAACCGATATCGGCTGTCCCTGCAATCACACCATCCATCATGCCCTTTGCCCCAACGAGTGTACCGCCAGGGAATGTTTTAATGGCCACCTTTCCACCAGTTCGCTTCTCCACCTCTTTTTTCCACCTTTCCATCTGGACACACGGGAAGGTTGGAGCAGGTGGGAAATTGGCATATTTCAAATTGATAGGCCCTGCCGTTGCTGGTACGGGGTTAAAGGTAATTGCAAATACTGTTGCCAAGAAAATTCCGGCTATTATAAATCCTAATTTTCGTTTCATTTTCAAACCTCCTTTTTTGTGGGTAATTTGTTAATTAATTATCACTATTAAACCCCCTTTCACCCCCTTTCTCTGCAAGTCACATGCCTAAAGTAAACTAATCCGCATTCCGCATTCTAAATTCTAAAATCAAAAGATATTGGGTTCTACATATTCTCCATAGACATCTCTGAACACATTGGCCATTTCCCCTACTGTTGCATAGCATTTACAGCATGTTACCAAATAGGGCATGACATTTTCCTTTTCCCTTGCAGCCTTTTCAAGGGCATTCAAAGATTCCTTAACAGCCTTATTGTCTCTCTCTCTTTTCAGCTCCTTAAGCCTTCTTATTTGCAATTTTGCCCATTCATCGTTGTATTCATGGAGTTCCACCTCCATATCAACGCCTTCTGTATATTTATTTACTCCGACCTTTGTGACTTTGCCTTGCTGTATATTTTTCTCAAACTCATAGGCCTGCATGGCCACTTCTCTTTGTACATATCCGGAGGAAACAGCTTTTACCATACCACCAACCTTTTCTATCTTTTCCATCTCTTCCAATATCTTCTCTTCCATTTCCTTGGTCAATGTCTCTATAAAATAGGAACCGCCCAAGGGATCTACAGTATCTCTGAGGCCGATTTCATCCATAAGTATTTGAAAAGTCCTTAACGAAAGGAGTGCTGCCCTTTCCGTAGGAATTGTATAGGCCTCATCAAAGGAGCAAAGGGCAGTAGTCTGTGCACCAGAGAGAGCCGCTGCAAGTGCATAGTAAGCACCACGAATGATATTGTTTTCCGGCTGTTGTTTTGTCAAACCAGAACCCCCTCCCCCAAAAATGCCACGGAGAAACAGGGCCTTCTTATTCTGAACACCGTATCTTTCCCTAAGGAGTTTGGCCCATAGTTTTCGTGCCGCCCGAAACTTGGCTACCGTCTCCCAGAGGTTGCCATAGATATTTAAGTTGAAAGAAAATCTCCCCACAAAATCCTCTGCATTATATCCACGAGCCACCACGTTGTCGATATAGGCAAAGGCAATCATGAAGGCATAGGATATTTCCTGAACCGGCGTACAGCCAGATTCCCTGATATGGTACCCAGCTACAGAGACTGGATTACACCTGGGCAATTCCTTCATTGAATACTCGATTGTATCTCCAATGAGTCTGACTGCCGGCTCCACAGGATAAATCCAGGCACCTCGACCAACAATTTCTTTGAGAATATCATTCTGTGGGGTTGCAGAAATTTCCGTTTTTTTGTATCCAAATTTTTCCGCCACCGATTGATACATGGCAAGCATAATTGAGGCTACTGCGTTGATCGTCAGACCTGTCCCAATTCGGTCGAGTTGAATATCCTTAAAAGCCACCTCAAAATCTTTCAAGGAATCAATGGCCATACCCACGCGGCCCACTTCTCCTTCAGCCATGGGGTCATCGGAATCATAACCCATTTGCGTGGGAAGATCGAAGGCCACATTAAGCCCTGTTTGTCCATGAGAAATCATCAATTTGAATCGCTCGTTGCTCTCCTCGGGTGTACCAAATCCTGTGTACTGCCGGGTCGTCCAGTTCCGACTCCTGTAACCTAATGGATGGATGCTCCTTGTGAAAGGAGATTCGCCAGGACCCCCAAGGTCCTTCTGGTAATCAAACCCTACCCGATCAAGATCCTCAGGAGTATAAACCGGCTTGATCTCTATGCCGGACTGTAAAACAACTTCTTTAATTGCATCTTTTTCATCTTTAGTATAAGTAGCTACGCCCATTGTATTGCCTCATAAACTCCAAAAGTACTATCTGGATTAATTCTGTTTATTTCTTAACTACTCAGGTTGCCAGGTTCACGGTTCACGGTTTCTTTTCTTTTGTTAACCTTGATGAACTCGTAAAAAGTCGTCACTCCGGTGAAAACCGGAGTCCAGAAACCCTGTAACCAATTGAAAAAAATGGACTCCCGCTTTCGCCGGAATGACAAAAAATGGTGTTTTTCGACTTTTTACTAGTTTATCAAATGTTGTCCCCGATGAATTTCACGATTTCGTCAAAATAGGCGCCTCCCGGGAATACCCCATTTACGCCCATCTCTTTAAGAATCGAGGTATCTTTGCCTGGGATAACCCCACCAACAACCACCAATTTATCATTGATCTCCTTTTCTGTCATCATCTCCATCAATTTCTTGCAAATGGGTATATGGGCCCCAGACATAATGGAAAGACCGACAACATCCACATCCTCTTGAAGGGCCTGGTTCACAATACTGGCCACGGTTTGGTGAAGACCGGTATAGATCACTTCCATTCCTGCCTCACGCATTGCATGAGCAACAACCTTTGCCCCCCGGTCGTGACCATCCAGACCTGGTTTAGCCAAAAGGACTCTTATTTTTCTCTCTGTCATATCTCTTATGTTCTCCTAAGCTGCAAATACTTACTGTTTCTCGTCAATTTCCAGGAACCACCTTTGACAGTTTCGTAAAAAGTCAAAAACTCCCTCTCCCTTGAAGGGAGAGGGTCGGGGTGAGGGTGAATAAAAATGGAATTTCAACCACTTATACCCCCTCCCCTTAGTCCCCTCCCACCAGGGGAGGGGAAATGGGACTTTTTACGATTTTATCACCTTTGGCGGTATTAAAGCCCTACCCACCTGGCAATATTGGGCTGGAGAATTTCGTGGGTTCCTCCACCGTAAAGCAAGAAGCGATTGTCCCGATAGTACCTCTGGGCAGAGTATTCCATGGAATATGCATATGCGCCGAAAATCCGGGTTATCTCATCTCCCGCCTTGCAGGCCGCCTCTGTAGCAAAATATTTAGCCATTGATGATTCTTTTAAAGCCTCCATCTTTTTGTCAATCATATGGGTCGCCTTATAAGTCAAAAGATTAGAGGCTTCCAGGTCTACTGCCATATTGGCGATCTTGGCCTGAATCAGTTGGTACTTGCTGATTGTCTTGCCAAACTGAGCCCTCTCATGGGCATAACGTATAGAATCATCAAGTGCAGCTCGTAAAAGGCCAATAGCCAGGGCTGCTGTCATGGTCCTGATTTCAGCCAATATAGTCAGAAGATTATTTAATCCTTGCCCCTCATCTCCTAATCTATACTCAAAGGGGATATGACAATCCGTGAATGATATTTCCGAAATTGGTGTAGTTCTTGTCCCAAGCAAATCAAAGGCCTTGCTCCGAGAAAAACCTGGTGTATCCTTCGGGATAAAGAAGAAATTCAATCCTCTGAGCTTCTTTGCCGGATCTGTCTGCATCAAAACCGTGTAGAAATCGGCAACCGGACCGTTCGTGACCCAGGTCTTCATTCCGTTTATTACGAATCCATCATCGGTCCTGGTTGCTAAGGTACTGACATTTCCAAGATCCGAACCTGCCTCAGGTTCGGTCAGACAAAAGCACGCAACCTTTTCCCCCTTCATGGCAGGAAGGAAGAACTTCTGCCGCATTTCTTCTGTTCCGAAATGAAACAAGAAATTCGTTCCCATAAGACACTGCATGGCCGTGATAGCCCCTAAGCTCATCAATCCCCTGGCCAGTTCCTCGCAATTGATGCAAAAAAGAGTAGTGTTCCCTCCGGAACCACCTTTATTCTTTGGATATCTGGTACCAAAGACACCCATCTTTGCCATTTGCTGAAACATCTCCATGGGAAATTCGCCCTTTTCATCTATTTCCTGGGCCCTTGGAATAAGTTCGTTGTCAACAAAACTGGCCATACTTTTCCTGACTAATTCCTCAACATTTGACCTAAGCATTTGCTTCTCCATCCCAGAATTCCTTATTTACTTGGACCCTTGTTCAACCGTCTTAACATTTCATGAACAACTTCATGGAGATCCCCGACAATACCCCAATCAGCCACCTGAAAGATAGGTGCCCTGGGATCTTTGTTGATTGCAATGATATATCTGGAATTCATCATTCCCGCCCTATGTTGAATTGCCCCTGAAATGCCGCAGGCAATATAAAGTTCGGGGCGGACGGATTGCCCTGTCTGCCCTACCTGTTGTGAAACTGGAATCCAACCTTCCTCAAAAGCCACCCGTGTTCCAGCCACTTCGCCGCCCAATGCATTAGCTAATTTTTTCAGAACCTTAAATCTGCCAGCATCACCAACGCCCCTCCCGCCAGCAACAATGACCTTGGCCTTTGAGAGATCAACACCTTTTTTCTTTTCCTTGACTATCTCCAGAACCTTTGTACCGATCTCCTTTTCAGTCATGGAAAACTTGTGCCTGATCACATTTCCTTTGTTCCCAGGCTTTTCCAGGGCTTCCATCACTCCCGGTCGCACTGTAGCCATCTGAGGACGTGAATATCGGTTGGCAATTGTGGCCATTACATTTCCGCCAAACGCTGGCCTGGTCTGAAGAAGTATTCCTTCATCCGAATCTATACTAAGCTCTGTACAATCCGCAGTCAGCCCTACACCCACTCGACGCGAAACACGTGGGGCCAAATCGCGGCCAATATGGGTAGCCCCCATTAGAAGGATATTCGGCCTGTATTGATTAACCAATTCCTCAACAACTTTGGTATAAGAATTAGTGCGATAGTCTTTCAGGGTTTTGCGCTCAGCAAGATACACATTGTCGGCACCATACTTTATTAAGATATCGGATATCCCTGAAATCTGGTATCCCAACAGTAAGGCAGAAACTTGTTGATTGAGAGTACCAGCCAGCTCCTGGGCCTTTCCCAGTAACTCAAGGCCGACCTGGCTTAATTTGCCGTTCCTCTGTTCAGCAAAAACCCAAACACCTTTCCTGTCGCTGAAATCCGGGATGACCCTTGGTTCGGCATCTGTTTGAATGGCCTTCTCCTTACATACCTCCAAGCAGGCACCACATGACGTACAGCGATCCAAGATATACGCTTTCCCATCTCTGAGCTCAATAGCATCATAAGGGCAAGCCCTTATACATCGTTTACATCCATTACAGAGATCAACTTCAATCCAGATGGTCATTTATGTCTCCCTTCTAAATGAGCCTATTTTCTCGTAGTTTGCCCAGCACAACATTCACTGCCTCTTTGGTATCACCCTCTATAATCTCTCCTTCTCTCTTGAATTTTGGAGCAAAGGTTTTAATGACGTGAGTCAAAGAGCCTTCCAATCCCAGATCATTCGCTTTGGCACCGATATCAGCTGCATTCCAGACCTTGATTGGTGCCTTTTCCTTACACGCATCAATTAAATTGCCAATCATTGGGTATCTGGGCCTATTCAATTGGCCAATCACAGTCAGCAAGGCGGGAAGAGCGCACTGCACCCGCTCAAATCCATCCTCAAGTTGCCTTTTAACCACAATGGTTTTCTTCTCAATTTTCTCAATCTCTGAAACATAGGTGACTTGAGGTAAATTTAGATAATCAGCTACTTGGGCTCCAATCTGGGCAGTATCTCCATCAATCGCCTGCCGGCCACAGAGAATGAGATCATATTTACCTATCCTTTTTATTGCCTTTCCCAAAGTATAAGAAGTTGCCCAGGTATCTGCTCCTGCAAAAGCCATATCTGAGAGAAGGATTCCCTTGTCCGCTCCCATTCCCATTGCTTCCGAGATGGCATCAATGGCCTGAGGAGGCCCCATGGAAACAACTGTTATCTTTCCACCTGTGGATTCTCTCAGATTGATAGCTGCCTCAATAGCATGCCGATCATCAGGATTGATTATGCTTTCTATGCCTTCTCTGATAAGGTTTCCCGTCTTGGGATCCAGTTTTACCTCTGTGGTATCGGGTACCTGTTTTACTAAAACAATGATATTCATAATCACTCCAATCTGGAATTCTGTTTAAATTATCCCGTTCTGCTTAAGGCTCTGAAGCTCTTCATCGGAATATCCTAATTTCTGACCGTAAATCTCCTGGTTATGTTCTCCAAAGCGAGGTGGAAAAGAGAGTTGACGATTGGACTGTTCGAGATAGGTTGTCATATTTGGTGGTGGCGGCAAGGTGATTCTAATCCCTGTTCGCGGGTCTTCTGCAAACAGCAACTTCCGTTCAACAAGAGGATCAGCTACCACTTCTGGAATAGTCTTAATCTTGCTTACTGGAAGCGTGATGGAGTTGAACAAATCAATCAGTTCCTCGGTTGTGTAATTCTTTGTAATTTTGTTAATACCTGTATTCAAGTCTTCAACATCTGCTATCCGACCTTCATTTTTTTCATACTCCGGCTTATCAAGGGATTTAAACATCTCCTGAGAAACCATAGATTTCCATTGTCGGTCATTTCCTACTGCCAGATAAATAAACCCATTACTCGTTTTATAAACAGAAACCGGACAGAAAAACTCATGAGTATTTCCCCTGCGGGTGATTTCTTTTTTTAAAAGCATAGAAATTGTAATTGGAACCGTTAGCCATGATACAGAGGACTCAAACATGGACATATTGATACATGAACCCTTTCCCGTGACCTGTCGAAAATAAAGGGCCTTCATCAAAAGCCCATATGAATGCTCACTTGTACCCATATCTGGAAGAGGTATGCCCAAAACCTGTGGATCACCCTTGTTTTCACCGGTCATTTCCATTAAACCTGATCTCGCCTGCAAAACAGGATCATATGCCCCTTCATTGCTATCCGGTCCAAAACCCGTAACACCTAACCATATGATATCAGGTTTAAGGGCCTTCATCGACTCGTAGTCAATACCCAGTTTCTTGTAATTTCTTGGAAGCTGATTTGTTGCAAAGATATCGACTTTCAGATTCTTGACGAGAGAATGGAAGATCTTTTGTCCTTCCGGTTCCCCAAGATTTAAGGTCAGGGCCTGTTTGCCTGAATTGATACAAAGGAAATAGGCGTTCATCCTCTCTTCTCCGAGGGCATTTTCACCTATCAGCCGATTCGGATCTCCGTAAACAGGATGCTCCAGTCTGATCACCTCCATACCGTCTTGAGCTAATCTGTAAGTCAAATAAGGTAGAACGGTCGCCTGTTCGAGGGATAATACGGTGAGATTCTTGAAAAAATCCATCTGTCTCCTCCTTCCGGGCCAAAGGCCCTCCGGGCCGGTGGCCGTATAAAAATAAGGGTGGTTTGGAGAGGTGAAGTGTAGCTACAAAATAACTACATTGTAACATTTATGTACTGAATACCCCTTGCTCTGTCAAGAACTTTCTCTGTGCCTAATCCTCCTTTTTTTCTGATAAATTTCAACTGCCTGGTTGTGCTCAGAGAGGGTCTTGGAAAAATAGTGAGTACCATCTTTTTTTGATACAAAATACAAATAATCGCTATTTGCCGGGTAAAGAACAGCCTTAATTGCTTCTTTACCAGGGTTTGCTATTGGTCCTGAAGGAAGTCCTCGTATTACGTAAGTATTATAAGGTGTTGGATGAGACAGGTCTTTTCGTGTTAAATTTCCATTGAAATCTCTAATTCCATATATCACTGTAGGATCACTTTCAAGACGCATGCGTTTTTTTAAACGATTTAAAAAAACGCTTGCAATAATTGGTCTTTCTTCTGCCTGGCCGGTCTCTTTTTCAACGATGGATGCAAGGATTACCACCTCTTCCAGCGTCATGCCCAATTGTTCAACCCTTTCCTGAAATGGTGCAACCACACTCCAAAAACGCTTGAGCATTACATCAATGACAGATATAGAGGACAGGTCTTTTCCAAAATAGTAGGTATCAGGATACAGGTATCCCTCCAAACCTGGCCCAGATATATCATAACGTCTTGCAATTTTTGGATCTTCTGCAAGCAATAAAAACTCATTCTTGTCAACCACACCTTTCCTCTCCAATATCTCCCCAATCTGCCTTTTTGTAAATCCTTCAGGAATAGTGACAGGGTATGTTATTATGGTCCCCTCGTTAATTATCTTGAGAATCTTGAGAGGTGTCATGCCTGAACTCAGACGATACTCCCCTGCCTTTATGTCTCTGCTGTATCCCATGAGCCTGGCCCAAAGCAAAAACATATTCTTGCTGGAGATAATTTCCTTTTTCGCAAGCTCATCAACTACTTCTTTTAAACTTAAACCTCCCCGGATAAAAAAAACCTGATCAGAGCCTTCCTCTTTGTTAGGGCTATTGAGGAAATACCAAAACCCAACAACAAGAGATATTCCGATCAGGAAAATAATACAGAGGGCAATAATCGTGGCTTTTTTACCGGATACATGAAATGGCATTGTGCCTCTCGGACAAACTACCCTTTAAAATCATCGCTTGTTACTGCTGAGAACTCGCCTATTATTAGAGCTCTAAAACATATAAAGATGGTGGCTATCAGGGTTTTTCCCGAAACAAGTGATATCATCGACCTTGTCAAGCAAAGGCCCACGGCATATGGCATAAAGGGTCCTCTCTACACCAATACCGCCACCAAGTGTTTCAGGAAATGTCGGTCTGCCACGTTCATCTTTCTTTGCAGCCATCATCAGAAAAGGCCCATAGCCGCCCAGCTCATCAAGATTCTTGATATTCCCTTCAAAGATAACCGGCCTTTCAGGAATGATACCGTTATCAAGCAATCTCTCCACAATAGCCTCATAAATCCACTCTCTCACACCACCTGATAAAATCTCAAGAGCAGGTGTCTGTTTTCCAGTATCCCGAATGATGCTTTTGGCACAGATGTCGTAGTTATAAATCATATCCGAGGTCATTTCCGATAGAGTGGCTTTACCTTCTGGTCTCAAATATGGATACACCAGGTCATAATTCTCTCTCAACATTCCATTAATCCAGAAAAATGGTTCATTAATCTCTTCTCCTAATTTCTCCTCATATCGCCATCCATACCTCTTTTTGCCTTCATCACATTTGAAACGTGGAAACGGCTGTTTGGGCACCTCAATAGCTATCCCAAGGGTTCTCAAATCATCCTCATTTTTTTCCACAATCTTTGTCATTGAATAGATAATCAGCCGCTCAAACATATCCATACCCTTTTCCATATCTTCAATTAGGGCCTTCTTCACATCATCAGGTTCCTTCAGATATGTCTCCAGGTCAATCCTCCTGTTCCTCTTAACTTCCACATCCATCTGGCTGAAATCGATAAGGTACTTTCCCCGCTGCACCCGGTCAGGACTTTCTATCTCAAGTCTGACGTTAGGCGAATCTATAAATACCCCTTTTATCTTAGGGTTATAGCACGCTAAAAGTTTGGAATAGATCATACTGTGAGTCATCAAATAACGCTGGCCCTTATAATGAATATTGGGAACATGTTCCACGTCATGGACCAATGGGTCGGTTAAAGGGCTTATTTGTATTCGCTCAAGGTTAAATAAGCCCTCATCTGCAAGAAACTGATGCATGGCATTCACAAATGTAGTTCTTAGGGACATGGCTGCATATATTGTATCGCCCATCCACTTGTTGAAATAATATTTGTCAAGATATTCCTCTAAACTTGACCCTGCCTGTTTCAAAGCGGCCTGAAAACCAAACAGGCTCTGACCAATAATGGACATGGTTTTATCTTTCATGGCTCTTGATTCCTTTCAAAATCACAATTTTGGCAAATATCTTTCAAGCTCAAATTGACTTACATGGGTCCTGTACTGATCCCATTCAATCTTCTTATTCTCAATAAATTTGTTAAAAACATGATCACCTAATACTTTTTTTACCAGCTCACTTTTTTCTGTTTCGAGGATAGCAGCATACAAATTTCCAGGCAAGTCTATAATCCCGTGCGCCTTTCGTTCTGCCGGGTTCATCTCATAGATATCTTCTTCAATAGGATCCGGCAATTCATATTTCTTCTCAACGCCTTCCAATCCTGCACCTAACATCACCGCAAAAGCAAGATAAGGGTTACAAGCAGGATCAGGAGACCGGAATTCTATCCTGGTCGACATTTCTTTCCCTGGCTTATACATGGGGACCCGGATCATTGCAGATCTATTTGTTCTCGCCCATGAGACATACACAGGCGCTTCATAGCCTGGAACCAGACGTTTGTAGGAATTGATCCACTGATTAGTCACAGATGTTATCTCTGGCGCATGACGCATCAATCCTGCAATGTAGTGTTTGGCAATATCAGACAGGTTGTACCTGTCATTCGAATCATGAAAGATATTTTTGTCCCCGGTAAAAAGGGACTGGTGGACATGCATACCACTTCCATTCTGCCCAAAGACAGGCTTCGGCATAAACGTAGCATAGACATCATGTCTCCGAGCTGTCTCTTTCACTGCCAAACGATAGGTCATGGTCTTATCGGCCATTTTCAGCCCTTCATCATAACGAAGGTCAATCTCATGCTGGCTGGGAGCCACTTCATGGTGACTGTATTCCACCTGAATGCCTATATCCTGCAAGGCGAAGATGGTTTCCCTCCTTAAGGTACCAGCCATATCCAAAGGTAAAGAGTCAAAATATCCCCCGGTATCTAAAAAATCTGTACCGGTATTATCTTTAAAATAAAAATACTCCAGTTCAGGCCCCAGATAAAAGGTGTACCCTTGTTCAGCGACCTTTCTCAGGAGTCGTTTTAATACATATCTGGGATCCCCTTCATAGGGGGTTCCATCAGGGTTCAAGATATCGCAGAACATCCTGGCTACAGGTCGGTCCTTACTTCTCCACGGCACCAGCTGAAATGTAGTAGGGTCAGGTTTTGCAATCATATCACTCTCCTGAATCCTGGCAAATCCCTCGATAGAGGAGCCATCAAATCCCATCCCTTCTGTCAAGCCGTCACCCAGCTCTGACGGCGTGACGGCAAAACTCTTCAGGAAACCTAAAACATCAGTGAACCAGAATTGAATAAAGCTGATATTTGTTTCCTTTACAATTCTTTTCACATCCTCAATATCATTAGTGTTCATTACATCTCCTCCAAAAAAACGTTCTTGGTGAAATCGTCTATCATAAAATTTAAGGATACCCTTTGTTCCGTCATTTGTGCAACAAAAAATTTTGAAACTAAAAGCTTTGAAACATTATTGTATATCATTGAAAATTCATTTATCATATAGTGAAAATCATCATTTAGAGATCACAATTAAATAAAAGGTAAAAGTTTAGCTATTTGAAAAAACCATGAGTAAATCACAAGGACATGGGGGTCTCTTTTAAGAAACCGACTAGGCCGCCACTCTGGACTCAGCGGTCCGGGAA
>Ga0233414_10000260_pt1 | contig 22393 bp, 20 predicted proteins | sample Na_anoxic_10_MG_FD_189020 | JGI IMG/M metagenome (GOLD analysis project Ga0233414, IMG submission 189020) | Seawater microbial communities from Saanich Inlet, British Columbia, Canada - Na_anoxic_10_MG | ecosystem: Environmental > Aquatic > Marine > Inlet | place: Canada: British Columbia... | reverse complement strand
CTGGGTGAATCTCATACTCGACAATGGGTACGTAAAGGTTCTTTTAAACAGAGTAAAGCTCGCCAAGAGATGCATATTAGTAAATATACTGGTGGTATAAATGTATTCAGTAGTGATACATTCCGGAAAGTGGGTGGATTTGATGAAGTGTTTGTTAATTGGGGCGCAGAGGATGATGCGTTCCATATCAAATGTAAACGTTTAGTTGGTCCCATTGAGCGAACTGATGTTGATGTTGAGCTTTTGCATGTTTGGCATCCATCATGTAAAACAGAAGAATATACTCAGAGTAAGCCTTATATTGAAAATAAAAAACGCGTAGCTTGTATTAAGCGAATGAGTAAAGAAGACCTTGTTGAATATGTTGATTGTAGAGGACAGGACTCATTGGATAGAATGGGTGAACTTCTAATGTCATATGAGAGTAAAGGTAAACTACATATCATGGTTAAAGTTCGTGTAGGTAATGGTCATGTTACGATGGATTCTACTGTGTATGATGTTGATATAAGTGATATTGGTGAAGTAGTATTGTATGATATACTTGAGTGTGTTTATCTCGAAGAAGGACCTAATTTTGTATTAGGTGTTATTACTCAAATACGTGGGGCTATTTCAGACATAGATACGTTCTCTGAATCAATATTATTTGACTTTGAAGAACGTTGTAGTGTGAGCTAAATTACAAATTTTTATTAGTGTGAATTATCTCACATAACTAAATGTACAATCTTTCTATATTATGATTATGACCATAACCAAAGGATAATAATCATGGAAATATTTGCAGTAGGAACCGGAAGTGCGTTCACATACAAAAATTGGCAATCAAACTTTTTAATACGCCAAAATGGTAAATACCTACTCATTGATTGTGGCGGTGATATTCGCCACGGAATGTTTCAAGACTTTGGATTAACATCATCTGACCTTGATGCAGTTTATATCAGTCATTTACATAATGACCATATTGGTGGATGTGAGTGGCTTGGATTTACAACTTTATTTAATCCTACATTGAATAAACCAAAATTATATGCCGAAGGTAATGTAATGAAGGATTTGTGGGACGCAGCGCTCAAAGGTGGTATGGAGGGTCTAGAGGGGCATAAGTATACTGAAGAGCAAGACTTTGTTGATTTGAATATCTATTTTGAAACACATCCGATTCGACGTAATGGTCATTTCGTATGGGAAGGTATTAAGTTTGATATCGTACAATCACTTCATATCACTTCTCGTTATAGTCACTGTGATTCATTTGGGTTGATGTGGAATGACCCTGATACAGGCGAGCGTATCTATATGACGACAGATGCTCAGTATAGTCCTGAGGCTTCAATGTTAGCCTTCTATAATGAATCAGATGTCATTTATCAGGATTGTGAAACTAGTCCCTCTAAAAGCGGCGTGCACGCTAATTACGTTGACCTAATAAATTTACCTGTTAATATCAAAGCGAAGATGTGGCTATACCATTATCAAGATAATGTGATAGATGATTGGGATGAGTGGAATGCTCGTGCTAAAGCTGATGGGTTCCGTGGATTTATCCCAACCGGTGCTAGATTCACTCGTAGTTATATTGAGTATGAAGCCGGAAGTGTTGGTAATCTTTACAATCGTGTTCAAGTTGCATTTGGGACTCTTGGTGCTCGACCTGAGAAAATAAACAAATTAATTGATTATATCGGTGAGTTGGATGGTATTGATACAGTACTTGACTACCTAGAAGATATAATTGAAAGAAAAAGTATCGAATTTACTGGCCCAGATAGTAAATAGTTTCTATATTTAAAAATACCACTGCATTGGTCTCATAGCTAACATGTAAATGGTATGGTCTAAAACCCCTAATGTCTGACGGCGTTAGGGGTTTTTTCTATATTAAGGGTATGACTAAATATTATGCAGGTATAGGCGCGCGAGCAACCCCACGATGGGTTATGGACATTATGATTTCACTTGGTATCAAGTTGGAATCGGATGGATATATTTTACGTAGTGGCGGAGCAGAAGGTGCTGATTCGGCATTTGCTGATAGAGTAAATATCAAAGAAATATTTCGTCCACAGCAGGCCACACCAAAATCATTAATTCATGCCGAAAGGTTTCATCCTAATTGGCATGAACTAAAAGATTATGTTAAGAAGTTACATGCTAGGAATTCTCAGATTATTTTAGGTGAGAATTTAAGTCATGCTGTACAATTTGTCATCTGCTGGACTCCTAATGGAGCAACGGTAGGTGGTACGGGACAGGCTATTAGAGTTTGTAATTATTATAACATCCCTGTATTTAATTTAGCTGACCCAAACACCTTACAAAGATTTAAAACTTATTTAGATATCGAACCACCAAAGGATTTATTATGACCGATGCACCTGATGTATTTGTATTGATGCGCCGCAATAGAGACGGCCAAGAAGAAGTAGTTATTTTAAAGTCAAGAGCTCGTAGACATTGTGTCGATATTGACGGAATGACTGATGAGGAATTTGAAGAGCATTGGGACTACAATATTGCTGGTTCACTTGGATTAACTGAGTATTGTACGGTTGATGATGAAATGGACCAAGAAATTATGCAAGAGATGATGGATGAAGATGAACACGGAATTATTGACCCTCGTGGAGAAACTTCAGAGTTTGTGGATACACGTGCAGAATAATATGATATCTTAATGATATGATAAATTATTATGCAGTTCTTGGTGTAGCTCGCAATGCTAAAAAAGCGGATATTAAAGTCGCTTACAAAAAATTAGCACGCGAGTACCACCCAGATAAAAACAAAGACACCGAAGATAAATTTAAAGAAATTGCAGAAGCATATGAAACTCTTTTTGATGACAAAAAGCGTAAAACATATGATGCTAAAATGAGTTTCTCATTTGACTTTAATCGTTGGGGTCAAGCATTCGGTGAAGCCAGCACTGCAGAAGATTTCCATAAGACGGGTAGGCCAGAAGCTCCTATTGGGTCCAATGTTGAAGAGAAGATTAGTGTTACACTTGATGAAATAATTACAGGTGTTAAAAAAGAAGTTACTTATAAAGTTTCGAAGGGCTGTTCTGCATGTGATGGTAGTGGAGCAAAATCATTGCAGAGTTGTTCGATGTGTAAAGGTCATGGTGTAGTTCGAGAGAAAAAGCAGAGCTTATTCGGAACTACTTTGGAATCCAGTACATGTAAAAGATGTTGGGGGACTGCAGTTGAGATTAAAGACCCCTGTATGAACTGTAAAGGCGAAGGTCGAATATCAGTATCAGAGACTACAGAAGTGTCAATCCCAGCAGGTGTCAAATCAAGTAACTTTATTAATATAGTTGCTAAGGGTCATGCCGGGAAGCGTGGAGGGCCGAGGGGTAATTTAGTAGTTTCAGTTACTGAAGATATCCCATCCAATATCAATCGAAAAAATCACGACCTTTATATGGAACATGTTATTACTGTAAGTGAAGCGGTTCTTGGTACGATTATTAAGGTGGAAGCACCTAAGAAGACAGTTGATTTAAAAGTATCCCCTGCTACCCAGAGTGGTACTCTACTTAGAGTAAAAGGTGGTGGGATATTACGTGGACACTTATATGTCCAATTAAAAGTTGTGATTCCAGAGGTTATTTCGGATGAACAGCGCAAACTTTATGAAAAATTGAATGAAATAGATAAATACTTTTCATTTGATGGCGAATAAAATATTTTATCATAATATTAACAGAGAGGTATAAAAATGACTAAAAAATTAACCCTAGAAGACCGTTACTACATCAGCATGTATGCTCGTAAACTCGAATGTACTCTTAAATTGCGATTTGCAATTGATAACTTCCTTGACCAAATTGCTATCTCAGCAGATGAAGTTAAGGAATTTGAAGTTGACGTAGATAGAAATACAATGCAATTTACTTGCAATGATTCCGATTACTCAGTTGAGTATTCTGAATTCCCTGAACCAGTTATCGAGGCCATGAGTGGTTACATGGGTATGTATGACCATGATAAGAACAAAGATAATGTTCTATTACAACGAACTTTTGAATTTTATAAAAAGATAGTATAATGGAATTTACTGGAATCACAACTATATGGGCAACCACTCCTGAAGAATTTAAGTTGGAATTTACAACTGAGTTCAATAGGATGACTGAAGAGGAGGATGTGGAAGGAATCCATGTTTTCTATTTCTGTCGATATAAAGAGTATAAAATTTATACGGAGCAGCTCACTGCACATATCTACAAAGATACCGTATTGTTTTATCTATATGGTGGTTCCATGGTGATTGACCTTGATGAACAAATGCAGATTAAAAGTGGTGATATTATCCCTATTACTAATCTAATAGAATCGGCTCTCCTTGGTGAGAAGCCGGTTCTTGAATGTCTCAATTGGGTCTGTACACCTGAAGGTCATGGGTTTGATGTATATTCATTGAAATTTGAAAATCCATTGAGGCGTGCATATGAAATTATTGATAATGAAGATTATAACATCTCTGGATTAAATGTCGTAGAGAGTGAATTGATTGATATATCACTATTATTACTAAAAGCAAAGATAGAGCAATGGGAAAGTGAAATTAATAATTCGGTAAGTGCTGACCAAGCATCCCCGACTATTGACGATAATCCATTTGCAAATCAATTTTATGACCGAGAAGAAGATTACCAAATGCGTAATGAGAAGATTCGACTCGGTGACAAAGAGGTATAATTATGGAAGTCTGGAAATATAATTCAGTCTTTGACCATGTTGAGATAACTTTAAGAGAGTTATTTGGTGATAATAAAAACTTTAGAAATGTTGTATTCGTACTTGGATATAATCTACTACCTTCATTAGAAGTTGTACGTAGAGAACATAAAGGTCGTTATGTCATTGTCTATCAACTTGAGCAATTTTACGATGAGAGCCCTTGGGCCCAGAAAAAGCATTTGAACATTTTATCTCAGGCTGATGAAATATGGGATTATGATACCAGTAATATTACGTGGCTTCAAAAGAAAACTCGTATGAAAGCTAAGTTCATGCCGATGGTTTATAGTGAATCATTGAAAAGACTCCCAAGTATTTCTGAAAAGAAACCAGATATTGACTTTCTTTTCTATGGATACATGCACGAACGTAGAGCTAAATTGATTTACCATCTTCAATCACAGTTACAGGGTAAGGCTAAGATTGTAACACTTTATGGTGCGTGGGGTACAGAACTTGATGAATACATCAGTCGTTCTAAAATCATCCTTAACATCCATACAGATGATATTGCTAAGCAAGAACAAGTACGAATGTATTATCCTGTTATTAACGGTCGATGTGTTTTAAGTGAGGCTAGTGAGCAAAACTTCCTCGGTGATTCCATTGTCCAAGAAAAATATGAGAATTTAGCTACACGTGCAATTTCTCTATGGAGGACGGGTAAATGGAAGGATGTTGCCGATAATGCATCCAGTCGGTATTACGAATATACTAAGAAATTTCTCCCTAAAAAAGATTTAGTAGGATAAAGGGTCGCTTGCGTCCCTTTTTCTTTATAAACTATTGAAAACAACAATGTAGTATCTAAAATGGCAATTGAATTACGCGTAAAAGCAATAACACCAGAAACAAACCTAGTACTTGGGGTCACTCAGATAACTAGGTTTAAGTATGATTTTGAATTAGAATGGCTTAGTGGTCCTGCTGTTAAGTTTGCTGATTTAAGAATCCGAACATTCATGTACCATCACTATTCTTCTCGTACAGGAGAACAAGCATTTTATGGCCCTGATATTTCAACAGGAGCCAGCCTGATTATATTAGACCGAGGAGCGGCTCCTGATGTAGTTGTATCATGGGAATGGAATAACTGGATGAATGATGTTTTCCCACCCAGAATTGATAATGTATTAGCTCCCACCCCTCCAAGTCCAGATGTTTCTGTACCTGATAGATTTTATAAATTTTCTCAGGAAATTACACTATATCCCGGTGCTGGTACTATTGATGAAATTAGTGCAGCAACGCCAACGGCTAATACATTAAATCCAATTCCGTATGCAGGTCAGATAGGTGAAACGCCTAGTACTAATTTGAAATTTGGTAGGTTCCATGATTGTGAAAAAAGTTATTCATTTTTACACCCAAATGATAATGGCGGTTCTTTTATTACCGCACCTGATAATTATGTATTAGAACAAAAAGTAGCATCATCACTTATATCAGCTATTATTCAAGTAGGTAGTTTTGTGAATGTCACAACCACTACCCCTCATGGATTTTTAGTGGGTGAAGGTGTTAGGATTGCTGATGTAATTGTCTCACCGGGATTAATATATAATGGTAATTTCGTCATAGCGACCGTAAACACACCAACTACATTTACCTACGAGACTAAATCGTATCTAATACCCCAACCGGGAATTGGATTTGTGGGGCATGCTGAAAAATGGGAAGTTATTTCAGGTATGGTGCCATCTGGTGCAGTTGGGGTTAACTATACAATCCCTCCAGTGATTACAGTTGATGACCATACAGCATACACTTCATTGATTTATGCCGAAAAGGATACTGCTATCATTCAAAGTGGCGGTACTCCAGTTATTTCACAGGATTGGGGAACATCTCAAATTCTCCCTGTACAGAATTATAATTTACCAGTAACTCAAGAAAAAAAGGCCGTATGGCGTTTTCCATTAGATACAGTTATCCCATCTCCTCTATACATATCAGAAATAAACTTATATAATTTCGGAGCTAATACAGGAGCTGTAACATTTGATTTATTTCAGATATTGAATGATAGTTGGTCTGAAACTAATCTAGCTACAAATAGTTGGCCTTATATCAACCCATTAATTAATGAGAATGATTTGGTATCAACATATCAATACGATTCTAATGTTAATCAAATAGATGAATTTACTTATAGTAAATTCGATGTAGCTACGTCAACTATAACAGATTGGGTTGATGGTAATAAAGTTCCTGATGTAGCACTCGTTAAACGAGCAGATTCTATTTTAGAAGAATACTTTTTTACATCTGAAGATGCTATCAGTGAGCCATATATCCAAACTAAACCTTTTATTATAATAGCTAGTAGTCAAGCTGCGGTCGATGAAACTCCACCAATCTTATATTTAACTAATACAACGAGTAATTTGGGTATTGTGAATGTAAGTGGTGATGGCGCTGGTACGATTACATATGAGTTAGTTGATACGAGTACAATCCAAGCATTAGACATAATTAACGTACATGGTACCAATTTATATGATGGGACTAACTTAATCGTAACGGGTGTGACTGCGACTGATATTACAGTTACTATTACTGGGAATGTAGATACTACTATTATTAATGCTGGTATTATGAATACACCAAGTGCGGTAACTGCAAGTGCTGAAGCAGTCGATAATGAAGAAATTGACGCAACCCCTGCAACTATTAATATTGATAAAACATTAGCTTTGAATCCAATCACTCCTCTGAATATAGTGAAAAATGTTGCATCTACAATGACATTTGATTTTGTACTGGAAGACCTTGATGATGGATATTACCAAGCACAGGTACAAGATATTGCAAGTAACTTAAGTCCTGTATTAACTGACCCTATCCTAATGGAAGTATCTGAATGGGATGGAATTAACCCAATTATTCCTAGTCCGGCATATGTGCGAACAAATGACCAGATTCTGGTAACTGGATTTAATGTAGAAAGTTTTGTTAGTACTTTCCGTTATGTTGCAGGTGATATTGCTGATGGTGGCCTTAATGTAGCACCATCTGCTATTTCTATTGGAGCTCCTAATCTTGAACCTACTCTGAATGGATTTCGAATGCTGACACCAGCAAACCAGAGTAAAGAATTTACAATCGGTGTAATTGATGATAGTGCTAATACATTAACTGCATTGAATGCACCTAATATGTATATTGGACTTCCTGTAACATTTGCTTATAGAGAAATTATACAAGACCCTATTGAGGTAGGTAAAACTTATTATATCGAATCTATCTCATATGTGACGACAACAGCAACTATAACAATATCAGAAACATTAGGTGGGGCTCCTTTGAACCTTACACCAACCATTGATGTTGGTCAAATGTACTTATATAATAAGGATACAACTTTACATGTCACGAAAGATGGAGTGGATAGCGCTGACTATAATAATATTGTTAGATTTAATGTGGACGATTTTGGTCCGATTATAACTCTTCCTAACATTACAGCACCAACTGCGAATATTCAGGTATTAGTAACTGACCCTGCTGGTGTCGATATCAATACAACCACTGTCACGTTTGGTACAATTACCGGCTCGGTTGATGTGAATGGCGATGGGACTGTATATCTATTTGATGTAGAAGTGGGTCCAACTCCCGGAACACTTCGATTCACTACTCGTGATGTTTTAGGTAATGAGCGTTTTGCTGAGGGTTCAATACCAATTATAGGTGAACCATTTATTAAAGTACTTACTTATGATATTATAAGCCCGACTTCATTTATTTTACATGTTCAAGTTGTTGGTAATTCAGTACCTTTCCAAATCGCTACAGGTGTAGGTGACCCGGGTGTTTTTGTTGCCGATTCAGTCAATGCTCCGTATGGTACTATAAGTAACTTAACTGATACCGCCGAAGGTCTTGAATTTGATTTAGTTGTTACGAGTGTCGGTGATGGTGTATTTACTATATGGGCCGACAATGTACAGAATACTGATACATTAACTCCTATTGTGATAACATCCATCTCACCTCCATGTATTCAAACGAATGATATTATTACACTTAATGGTGCTAATTTAGGCGACCCTAGTATGGTTTCTTCGATTAGTGTAGGTGGTGGTATTCTTATTACTCAGACTGATACATTATATCAAGTACAGATTACAGGTACAATTGAAGGTACATCAAATCTTATATTGAGTGTAGTTATTGATGGTGATAATGTCACAAGTAATGAAGTATTTTTTACGCTTGATAATACACCTCCAGTAATATCAATCATAGGTGATGAAATTATTACTCTAGAGCATAACTCAGGTACTTATACTGATGACGGAGCAACTGCTGTTGACCAAATATATGGTCCAGTTCCTGTTGTATCTACCGGTGCTGATTTGGTTGATGTGTCTGTGATAGGTACATACATAATCACATATACAGCTAATGATACCTGTGGTAATATAGCAGAATCAATTAGAACGGTTAATGTAGTGACTGGATGTAATTTATCAATTGCAATCTCACCTGCAAAAGGCCAAATTGGTAATATCGTCGATATATTTGCTATAGGAGATACATTCAATCCAATTGCTACTGATAATGTTGTGACGTTTAATGGCATATTAGGTAATGTAGTAGGTGGTTCACTTACTGTACTTCACGTGCAAGTTCCTATCGGAGCAACTACTGGTCCGGTTCAGGTTGAGACACAAGACCCTGAATGTGGTATTTCGAATCCTGTTGATTTTATTGTCTTCTTTGATGATGAAGAGTTTAATACGGGTACAGTATTAAATACTAGAGATAGCCGTAATGCGACAACCCAAGGTAATGTAAGTATATTTGGATTCCAAAGTTTACGTCCTGCTATTTATAATAGAGACTACGCTTATAGCGATTACACTGAAGTTGTTGATGAAAATAGTATGATACAGAATGTCGCATCTATTGTTCTAACTAGACAAGGTGAGCGTATTATGAATCCTGAATTTGGTACGGTACTTCATACATATGTATTTAGTCCTATTGATGATATAGTTGCCTTTGAGGAAACTGTTATCAATGAAATTGACAGAGCTGTTCGAATATATGAGTCTCGTGTTACAATCGATAAACAACAATCAATTGCTAGGTTCTCACCTCAGAGTGGTGAACTTCAAGTTCTATTGTCCCTAATCGTTCCTCCGGGAGTATCTCGTGAATTGGGACTTACTCTTTCATCAATCACAAAGGTTGAATTATGATACTATACGAACCTAAAGAAAATGTTCAGGTAGTTTTTACTCCTAATAAAGAATCCGACTTCAAAAAAGTTGTCGAGAGTCTTGGATATGCAAAAAAAGATGGCCAACCCTACAAGTACGTTAATGTACAGAAGGGTAGCTACCTAAAACTCGACGGTGCAGTTGAAACTTTACCTGCAACTAAATTAACAGCTAAAGGTAAAGAGATTTACATAGTTGATGATTCTATTGAAGTTAAGGCTTCGAAGCACGGTGCTAATAAGTTTGCTGCTACAATTAATAGTTTTGGTACTAATACTGAAATCACAATTGATAAACGGAACTTTAAAGGTAAGTTCACATCTTTAGGTGATGGTTCTGTTAAAGATTCTGATGGTGTAACCCTTAGTTTAGGTGGTGATAGCACCCCTGACAGTAACCCTCAATTGAATATGTTTATCTACAAGATGCGTCAGGATAATGGGAACTTACTTGCTCCTATTTTGAAGAAGTATATCACTACTTTACACTTTGTAGGTAAGAACCGAAAATTGATAACTGGGTATGCTCATTTACCGACGTATCTTAAGTTAATTAAGTCACCGTTCGGGGACTTTGCAAAATCAATGCGTAAGAATAAAGGTGCTGATGCCGGACTAGTATTAGGTGAAGGTAAGAAAGAATTTATGACTAAAGTTGTCGTTAGAGGCGCTAAAGGCCGTAAGTTACTTCTACAGTTAGATTCACGCGAAAAATTAAGTAAACTTGGTGATGATACAAAAACACCAAATCCTTATGTTCTATTCACTACAGCTCCTATAAAAATCACATCAGAGGATGTTCCTAAATTTACTATAAAATTAGGAAAACAAACTATCTTCGTGAGCATTTTTATGTTTGAAGCTGAGAAGTATTTAACGGACTTAAAAGGTGGGAGTAATCTTTTAAAGATGTGGTAATTAGACCCCCTTTCATTTACCTTAGAAGTATCTAAAATAATTGAAAGGGAAGTCAAATGGCCCCAAGAGCTAAAAAAGAGAAACCAGTAGAAAATTCATTTGATTTTTTTGCTACTCTCAAAACAGGTAACAAAGATGCTGACTCTAATGCAGCACCAAAAGAAACAACTTGGATTGATACCGGATGTTATTCGTATAATGCGCTAATATCAGGTGATTTATCTAAAGGGTTCCCAACTAATAGAGTATTTATGCTTGCCGGTGAAGAAGCAGTTGGTAAAACATTCTTCGGTATATTCGGATTCTGTAAGCCACTTGTAGACCAAGGCTATTTTATCTATTATATCGACACAGAAAATGCTGTAGATGAAAATCTACTTGAAGGATTTGGACTACCTAAAGGAAGTTTTAAAATCTTACGTGAGGATGTTGTAGAAGAAACGCGAACTAGGGTTGATGGGATTCTCACGAAGCTTGAAGATGCTAAAGGTCGTAAAGCTGTTAATGCTAATAAATGTGCATTTGTACTAGATTCTCAAGGTATGCTTGACTCACTTAAGAGTCGCAGAGATACTGAATCTGAAAATTACGTAAACGATATGACATTACAAAAAGAACTTAAAAAGTTCTATAAAACAGTAGTGAAACGTTTAGGTGACCTTGATGTACCGATGCTTGTAACTAATCACGTATACGCCAATATTGGTGGATATGGCTCAGCTACTAAAGTTGCTGGTGGTTCAGGTGGTTTATATGCATCTTCAGTAATCCTACATCTTCGTAAAAAGCAATATAAAGAAGGAACACTTCGTACAGGAACTATCGTTACTGCAAAAAATGTGAAGAGTCGTATATGTCAAGATGGTTTAGAAGGTGCTATGTATCTAAACTTTGACCGAGGTCTCAATAAGTGGTATGGATTACATACACTTGCTCTAGAGGCTAAACTAATTGAGAAGTGGAGTGCAGCTAAGTATGACAAAAAAGGTGTTATAGGGCCTGAGAAAGCTGGTAATAGTAACTGGTATGTACTCAAAGACCCTAAAATCACAACCGATGAATGGATTGTCTGTAAAGAAAATGACCTCCATAAGAAATCTACCATTGGTACTATATTTGACGAGATTAATGACCATGTTAAACTCACGTTCAAATTGAAGCGACCAGCTGATTTCTCATGGGATGATGTTGAAGACGAGCAAGTATTAGATATCGACGAGGATAATCTTGTTGATGTTGATACTAAAGAAACCAAGGCTAAGAAAAAAGCAAAAAACATGGGACTTGAGATTCCACTCAATGATGATTAATTAGTTTTAATTATCAGTCGATGTTTAAATATTAAGGGAAATGATAGTTTTTTTATGACTATCGTTTCCCTTTTTCTATATTTTTCGATATGAGGCTAAATATATGACCGTACCTACCCAGCAAGTGCAAGATATTACCAGAGAAGATGTCGTTCTACGACGTGTGTTTGAAGACCCTATTGTACAAAGTAGAGTCATTCATCACTTAGAGCAAGACTTATTCGACGACCCAGTAAACAAGATTGTTTGCGATTTAATTAAGCGTTTCTTCGAGAAATATAAAAAGTTCCCTACCGCTCAGAGTTTAGTTACAGCACTTGGTGCATGCCAAGCTCGTACTAAAATAATGAACTTAGCTAACATGAACATCGAGAATATCGACCGTGATGTTGCAGTGGACCTTATTACTCAATTTTTTGTTGAACAGAAGACTAGACTCCATTTGACCGAAGCCGCGGAAAGTATTCATAATAGAGACTTTACTCGGATAGCAGAACTGATTAAAAAGTTACAGGATAGTGTAAACTTTTCCCTTCACTTGGATATTGGTCTAGACGGTGTTGCTGATGTAGCAGAAGCTCTTCGTCGACTGAATGTTTCTATGCGTGCGATTCCATCAGCACTTCAAGATATACGAGAATTTACCTCCAGTGAAGTATCAACCGGTGGGTGGTATCGTAAAGCTCTGAGCGTGTTTATGGGAATGCCTAACGTAGGTAAATCCATCATCCTAGCCAATGAGGCAGCTCATGCATATCAAGAGGGTTATAACGTCTTATACGTGACCTTAGAGCTTGCAGAGGAATTGGTATGGGAGCGTATCGCCTCTAACATTACTGATGTACCGATGAATAAGATGCGTGGAAGTGACCCTGATTTTGTTCAGGACTTAATGGCAAATAATAAAACCGAACATGCAGAAACATGCGGTAATATTATTGTTAAAAAATTACCAACAACTACAACAGTTGTAGAACTTGATGCTCTTCTACAAGAGATTAAACGTTCTAAGGGTTATGATATTGATTTACTAGTAGTGGATTACATCGGTATTATGAAACCTGCGAAAAGAGAAAGCTCTTTTAAAGACCAGAATCTTTATACTTCGGGTAAAGAAGTTGCTGAGCAATTACGTGACTTAGGAGCTTTATATGAAATTGCTGTATTAACTGCTTCTCAGTTTGGTCGAGAAGGTTATGAGAATAATCAAGCATCCATGAAACATACAGCAGGTAGTGCTGGTCTAAATGATACTGCGGATATTATGATAACGATTAACCGTGACCCATACATGAAGCAATATAAGATGTTTATCCATACTATCCTTAAGAATCGCTTTGGGCCCAATTCCGATACATTTATCACTTCAGTTGACTATTCGCATATGCGTGTACGGACTGCAAGTACGAGTCAAATTGACCAGTTTAATGATTATATGGTAAGTAGTGGAATCGTAGTAGATGGATTTAATAGTGCTGAGCGTGAAGAGGGTAATACCAAATCATCACCAAAGAGTTTTAAAAAAGAAGATAAAGAACCTAACGAGTCTAAATCTAAAACTCCTCGTGGTCGCGAAGCTAAACGAACCAAGGATACTAAAAAAGAAACCAAAGGTGTAGTTCCGGATGGAGCTATATTAGGTTCCGAGACTGTATCTCCTGCCCCTCAACAGGGTATTTACTAAGGTGGTTATAAATGGGATTTAAACGAGACTATGTCGATGAGATAAACCAAATTCTCATGACGAAAAGAAATGATACTGATACACAGATTACATTGAATATTCCAGAGCATAAATTCAAGAAAAATTCAGTGAAATTTAATTATGCAGTTAAGACTATCTATGATAGATATTCAGATGGTGAGATGAAAATGTTTCACCTCCTTCTCTCGCTACAAGAATATTTTGATATGGAATGGCTAGTTGAAAACATTCTTGATGATGTAAATAAAAACATTATTAAATCAGAGATGATAAAAGAATATAATATTGATTTGAATGCTAAGCCTAGACCTAAACCGGTAATTGAAGAGGATGAAAATCCTGATGAAATTCCAGATAATCTATACGGCAGAGCTGGATTTTAAGGTAGGAATATAATGGCTAGAAAAATACGCGAAAGTCGAAAAGAACAATTTGCTAAGATTCAGGAAGAAGTTGATGTTCAGAAAAAAGAAGCTGAAGCTCAACTTCCTGCTATTACTCGTGATAGTGGTGGGAGCATTGATAAACTTCCAACAAAGACTAAAGCATTCAATAAATGGTTGACTGCCCATCAAGACGCAAATCCGTTTATCGGAAAGCATGTTACATCTGCGCCTGAATTTAATGTTGAACAACATGAAATTGAGAATGAAGAAGTTGATGCGACCCCTGAGATGTTAAAGAGTATGGAAGATTCCGAATATAATCCAGATGCTACTGGTGGCCTTCAGGAAGAAGATTTGGGTGAAGCACCTAAAATAGATAAAGGTTCCGATAAGAAGTTTATGGATATCACTATTACGGAAAATGCAACACGTCGACTAATAGGTAAAAGTAATGAAGAGATTCAAGATTATGCCATCAACACGATGAAATCATATCATGAAGACTCAGATTATGCACCAGAAATTGAATTAGACAGTGTTATTGAGAATGCAAAAATTCTAATATTAGAAGCCGGACCGCAAAAGAAGAAATATTTGAGATAATAACTGAATAGTTATTCTCAGAATAGTAAAAAAGATTTATATTAACTATGTCCACTAAGTAGATAGACATGATAAAAATTAACAGGAGAACACCAAAATGTTAGATATTCTAAACATTACCCCCGATGCAGCAGCAGCAAATAATCCAGCCGAATCCAAAAGAGGCGGAAAAAAAGAAAAAGATGCTCGCTTATTTTACCCAAACATAAATAACCCTGAGAAAGAATACCAAGCTCGTATTCGTCAACTCCCTCAAGGTCTAGTGGGTATTCAAAATAACCTTCCAGTTTCAGTTGAGCAACATACTCACTTTATTAAAGAAAAAGAGCATGGCCTTTGGCTGACAGTAAAATGTCGTAAAACTCTTGGACCGAAAGAAGATTGTCCTATTTGTAAAGCAAACTGGGCTATGTATGATGCTGCTAAATTAGCAGGTGATAAACAACTTATCGGTAAAGCATTGGATAGAAAAAACCAAATTAACCATATTGGTAACTTCCTTATCCGTGACGACATTACCAACCCTGACAATAGTGATACCGTTAAGCTGTGGAGACACACTAACAAAATGCACAAAACATTAATGGAGCCTACGCTCGCTGATGTAGTTGATGCAAGTAAGAAAAGTTTCAGTAAAAAGAAAGACCGTTTCACTCCATATAGCCCAGTGAATGGTAAAGACTTTTACGTTATCGTTACTGAGAATCCAGAGAATGGAATCCCAAGTTATGATGGTTCTTACTGGGATGAAGATGGTTTATCAAATCTTGCCCCAACTGAAGATGAAATGATGGCATATCTTGAGTCATGTCACGACCTTCGTGAATTCATTGATGATGTTAAGCCTGTAGATGAAATCAATCGTCTATTCATGGAATTCAATCAGAAATTGGATGAGAAAATGGGTATGCGTAATGCTGGTGGTGGAGCACAACCTGCTTACATGGGTGGTAATAATGGAATGGGCGCAGCTGCAGCACCTGTACAGGTAGCAGCCGCATCTACGAAGACTGGTACTGATTACTTCGCTGAGACACAAGAAGTTGCAAGTCCATTAGATATGAGTCCTGCATCCCCTCTATCAGTTTCAGCTGATGAACCTCTGATTTCAGGTAGTGATGAAGAAGATGAATTACCATTCTAATTTTTTGCTTATATAAACAAATTAGGAGAGTCGATTGACTCTCCTTTTTTCGTTATGGGGTAAATTATGAATAGTAAGCAATTCAATGAAGAGATGGTTAAATGTACCCACTCTGAATCAGAAAACTATAGAAAATTAAGTGGTACTTTGCTTAGAGCCGAGTCAATAACCAAAATACGTCGATATGGAGTAGATGCATATCATAAAACATTTATCCAAAATCCTGATAAAGCATTTAGCTCATATATGAATACTTTTCTATATTTGAGAGATATGGAAGCATCTCATAAATACATAAGAGATATTTACCGACTAAAATAACTAGCAAGTAAGGACCTGATGTCTAATTTTGATATTCAATCAATCCCAGACCATGCAATGCATGAGGCAGTTAGAAAGACTCTATCTGACAGTACTCTCACGGGTGGAACTGGTACGACTCCTTACAATTTCAGGTGCCCTATCTGTGGTGATTCCAAAAAGAATAAACACAAAAAACGTGGATATGTAGTATTCGGTAGAGGTGTATGGAGTTACACTTGTCACAATGAATGTGGTAAGATGTCATTTCTCAATTTCTTGAAAACCTACCATCCTTCGGTTCATCGTGAGCTTATGTTTATGGCCCTTATTGACAAGGGACCTAGAAAACCTAAGGCTCCAGAGAAAAGTGCAGCAGAGAAGGCTTATGCGGCCACGGCGACCTATCAGTTCAAAACCGGTGAGTTGATTGAAATAGTGGGTTCATATCACCCATTAGCACAGACAGCTCTAGCATATTGCCAGCGTAGACAAATTCCATACTCAGTTTATTCTAGATGGTTTGTTTGTGTTAAGGATGCTCGATATCATGACAGAGATACCGCCGGAAATATTCTCCATAATGATAAAGGAACCCCGAAGGGCAATGAATACGCTAACCGATTGATAATCCCTTATTATAAATTTGGTGGGAAGTTTACTCAGTTTGATGCTAGGTCATTGGATGATAAAGCATTTTTACGTTACCGAAATCTTGAAGGTGCCGACCGCGAACTTTATATGTATGAATGGTTAGATGTAACAAAACCTTTCTTTCTTTTAGAGGGTAGCATAGATTCTACTTTCATACCAAACTCAATTGCATTTGGTGGAACTCAGCATTTAATGAAGTTTCTAGAGATGTATCCTGAGATTATACAAAATGCTCATAACGGTACTGTTATTTGGGATAATGATGATGCCGGTTATGATGAGATGCCCAAAACAATTAAAATGGGATTTAGTTGGTTCGATTGGGATACTATTAAACCCTTACCTCAATTCGCATTAAATAGCGATGGAACTCCTCATATCATTAAAGATGTGAATAATATGGTACTTTATACTAGTGCTGTTGAAACTGATAGTAATGGTTTTGTACTATATGACAGTTTAATAAAATATATTAGAGAACCAGACGGCGGTATTATTGCGACTATGCGATATGGCAACCGTGATAAAATGAAAAAAGAACGCAATAAAAAACGCTTTGATGAAATGAAGCGTAACCGTATTAAAGAGAAACAACAATCTAACTGGTTTTTGGGGTAACAAAATGGCTAAGAAAAAAGATGTAAAAAGTATTTTGAAAAAAAATAAAAATAAGAACAGCTCTCCACTTACAGCTGAAAAAATCGGAGATGATTTCTTCGAGGGTGATGGATTCATTGATGCAATTGATGATGCAATCGAACAGCAAGACTCTGCTCAAGAAGATAAATTGAAAGAGATGGCTGAACGTACTGCTCTGAAACGCAAGGAGAAGAACCAAACTAAGAAAGAACTTGGTATTCGTCCTCCAAAGCAAAGTAAATTTGCTACACAGAAACATAGTTTTCTAGGTGAGCCTATGAGTGATGCTGGTGTTCATATTTTATTGAATGGTGACTACACTGAGATTTATGCCGATGGTGCTGATTTTGCCCCTCGTATATTTCTCCCAAGGCCCGGATATGGAAATAAGAGTAATAAAAATGCATATCAACATTTGATGACTATCCAGAAAAAAATTCGTGAGAATCGTGGAGATGACCCATCAAAAGCTCCTGAGTGGATTGTTATCAGTAACGACACATCTATGATTATGGACCGAAATCTTCTTACTCGTTTAAAAGAACTTAAAGAGGGAACTCACATTGCAGCTCCATATGGATTTAGCTCTGTTCGTTCAAATGGTCGTTGGTTTGATGTTGCTGAAACTGACCAGTCAACTATACGTGGGTGTTATACTCAAGGTAATATGGAAAATACTGATTGGGACTTTATTATCGGTAGCGATTTTAAGCGTTCACCTAGATGGCGTATATTAATTGGTCATGGCCCATTTATTGCAGTTCGTGGTGAATCATTTATGAAAATTGATTTCTCATATATGGCAGATAATTCTAAACATGGATTTTGGCACTACATGGCTGATATCTCATTAGAAGTTCATAAGATGGGCCACAAACTCGCTCAGATTAAAGCTTCATGTATGCAGTTTGATGATATCAGAAAACATATCGACGAAGATGTATTCGAATTTGACCAGTCTGTATTTACAACTAAATGGCAGCCAAATTTACCTGCGTCAATCCACTAAATTGATATAAACTATCTAAAAAGAAGTAGGTATAAATATGAACTTATCAGGATTTGACGATTGTATGCAAGCTGCGGCTGACATACAAGCATCGTCTACAGGAAAAGCTGCCACTCATCTGGGGAATAATGTAAACGCCCCGATAGAAGCAGGTAATCACATATCTCAATTCAATGCTGGATTGGACTATATGGAAACACTAAACACTAACTATATTCCATTATCGGAATCGGGTTCATTTCAATATGATTTGAGTGTAATCCAAGATAATATGGATTCCATTGACAACTGGCTGAAATCCAAGTTAATGTCCGAGAATGGATATAAAGCAGTTGATAAAAAGCAAAGTGATGTGCAGTTGGGTAATAAGACAGAGTTTCTTAAGGAAATGACTTCAGTATTCGGTACAATGGATGCTACTAAAAGAAGTGATTTACTGAAAAGTCTATCTGCTTATATTACCGCACATAGCGTTGATACTGTTAGGGATTTGGTGAAAAAAGTACAGAATTCGACTGAAGAATCTAAATAAATAACCAACAGTTGAATATTTTATTACCTCGACACCAATTATAGGTGCCGAGGTTTTTTTATTTTCCTATATTTCTGAGTAACTAGTTATATGTAAGCGCGGAGAACCTATGTCATATGATATCAAATTCAGTAAAGAATTTCTAGATATTCTAGATAGAGTGAAGAAAGTAGTTAACAGCTTGTCTACTGCTACCAAGCGCTCGTTATTGATTTTTAAGCATGAAGAAAACCCAATGATGTCAATCATGGATATGCAAACATTGGTTAATATCAGTACCGGTACACAGCATTGTGAATTCGGGTCCGATGAAATACCTATTACAAACTTCCTAGAATTTATGGAATATGTCAAAGCTATTGATTATCCAAATGAAGATTCTAAAATATGCTGTTCAGATGAAAAATCTACTCGCGGTAAAACATACACATCATTTGTATTTTCTGGTTTATATGGCACGTATAGAACTATCGTAGCTGATGGTACTAAGTTTGAGCCTGAGTATGACCGAAAAGTTCCTACTGTCCGAGACCAAGACCCTTTAAAGCTAGTTGCTAAATTTATGATTACATCTGAAGAGTTAAAGCGCCTTGATAAAGATTTAAGCTTGATGGGCTCTCCTAATAGTTTTGGTGTTATTATCAATGATGGTAATATCAGTATCTACATCCGGGGAATTCAAGATAATCAAGTAACTAAAGATATTGACAAGTATAGTGCGAAGACATTCGATGACTATACCACTAAGACCGAAGGAGGGGACCCTTTTAAGCTGTTTCCGGCCAAATTCTTGAAGTATATGAATAACATAGGCTGTGACTTCGAAGTTGAGATGAGAGTACTCCAAGGGCCTCGTGGAAGTGTCAGTGCTATTAAAGCATATGGTGTACTTGCCGAAGAAACTGACCAACCGATTCGTATACTTGTAGCTACTCCAGAAAGCTCAGCGGAAGTGGTTTCTAACAATTACGAAGTAATCGAATAATAATTCGTGCCGTCGTTTGTAGGGATTTATAAACTATAAATAACAAATAAAGTGTTTAGGTGAATTCCCATGAATGTAACAAGGGCTGAGTTGATACAATCACTCCAGAACGTAAAAACATCTCTTCGTCCAGATGAATCTTCTTTTATGGAAGCTCAGGATGTTGCTGATAAGCTACGCTCAACTGTACCAAAATCGGATACAGGTAAAAAAATTGCTTCTCGTATTAAGAATCAATATAATGAAGCGTTGACTGAAGGTGCCAATATTGAAAAAGAATGGCGACCTCAAAAATCTAGTATACGTAATATCATGGACAAAGTCTTGGTGGAAGCTGCACAGCAACCACAGAATAGTCCAAATGCTATGCGTCTGAATCTTCAGAGCATGGTAGTTGATAAAATGCATGCAAAGTTTAGTGTTACTCGTAATGGTGTAGAAGCTATTGTCGAGTTACTATATCCAAATGTTAATGAAAAAATTACTGTTAAGGTTTCTGTTAAAGGTGCTGACGATAATTTAGAAGAAGTTGGGTTAGAAGACCAACCTTACTTAACTGACTTTGGTGCTTACATACTGAAATTAATAGATGACACTATTGCCAATAGCGCACAGTCTTCTGGCTCAGTTGATGGTACACAGATGAATCTAGGTAATGCAAGCGCAGGTGGTTCAGGATTAACTGGAAATACACCATCTTGGGAACAAGGTGGAGAATCGGCTGGAACTAATATGTGGGAGTCCGATAATAGTCGTATTGCTTCTTTGATGACTCTTGTTGAACAAGAAGAGGAAGAAGAAGATTTTGACGTAGATTTCGGTGGGGTTGATGATGCTCTTGCCGGAGCAGAAGGAGGAGGACTTGATGTTGGTGGTGATGCAGGATTTGGTGAAGATGATTTCGCTATTGATGCTGGTGCCGAAACTGATACTGGTGATTTTACTGCTGATTTCGGTGGTGATTTTGGCGGTGGTGATTTTGGCGATGAAGGCGGTGGTGACATTAATGCAGCCGACGATGGAATGATGGGAGGCGAGGGGGAACCTGATGCTGAATGGTCAACATTCCGTGATAAAAGTGATTGGTTACAATCATCATTAGATACAATGCAAGAACTTACATCCTCTTCAGTTGCACAAAAAATGCAACAAGGTACTGGGGTTGTTCTTACAAGTGATGAAATTCTAAATGGTTCAGTTGGTTTAAGAAACGATATGCCTGTAGATGTCATTGATAAATTCCTTAATGTTTATCCTGAACTTGATAATATCGAACTTAAAGAATCTGACCTTGAGCAAATCGAAGAAAAATTATCTCTTGATGATGGGCAATTTGATGCATGGTTACAGCAGAGTCTACCTAGTTTCACAGGACAAGACGAAGTTTCATCAACACTTGATAACGATATGTTTGAAGATTTTGATGCTATGGGTGGTGAACCTGTAGGTGATGATATGATGAGTGCTGACCCAATGGGTGGTGATGAATTTATGGATGAAGATGCTGAACGCGAGGCAGGAGCAACACCTGACGCAAGTTTCGAAACATTCTTAGATGATTTGAACCCAGATGAAGAAACTTCTGCTGATGAAATGGAAGCTGAATCTCAAGTAGATTTAGAAGAACTTCCGGAGTTACCTAATTTATAAGTAACCAACTTATAGCTTAATTACAAAAAAGACCCGTATGGGTCTTTTTTGTTTATCGTATATTTGAATTAATGAAATTAAATAAACGAGGACAATATGTCTGATATAATTGAAGCCGAGCCTCAAATTGTAATGGTTGTAAGTGAATTCAGTGGAATTGCGCAACGCCTAAACTTTATGGCCCAATCCATCCAAAATGAAGAAGAAGCTAAAACAGCTAACGTGTACATTGAATGTTTCACGCGTACTGAAAAAGAGAAGGGCATTGATAAAGAAGTTAATGTGATTCGCTTTAGTACTGACTTAAATCTATGGACTGAAATTCATCCATATAACAAATATACTGGTGCGTTACTTGAATACTCAGTTGCTGTAAATCTATTTGATTTCTATAATATTGTAGATAACTGTAAAGATGACTTGGTACATTTTACAATTGATGTAGCGGATGATGGTGAGCCTGAGTTGACTATTTCTAGTTTCTATAATGACCAGAAAGATATTAATGAACTTGAAGTTACAATGGCAATTCATGAGTTCGCGTTCCCTGTACGTGAATTGACTACAGAAG
>Ga0233414_10000258_pt1 | contig 22481 bp, 19 predicted proteins | sample Na_anoxic_10_MG_FD_189020 | JGI IMG/M metagenome (GOLD analysis project Ga0233414, IMG submission 189020) | Seawater microbial communities from Saanich Inlet, British Columbia, Canada - Na_anoxic_10_MG | ecosystem: Environmental > Aquatic > Marine > Inlet | place: Canada: British Columbia... | reverse complement strand
TGCTGGCAAAGCAAAGGGATTTGTGTGGAATGGGAACGCTGATAAAAAAGTAAGTTGATGAGGCTCTTTTAAAAGAAGAAGGGCACATTTTAATCATTAGTATTCGATGTCTAAAATTAATATTTAAAATGTGACCCCTGATCAACATTTTATTGTAATCCCACAATCACAAGTCCCACAAAAATGGAAACAACACCAAAAACTTTTACCCGGTAAGGCGGTTCTTTAAGGAGAAAAATACCCATAAGTACACCCAGCGGTATACTCAGTTGCCTGAAGGCCGCCACATAACTGACATTGGTCACGTAGTTCATGGAAGCAAGGACTAGCCCGTATGTCAGATAGATTCCGATTCCCGTAATGGCGGCTGCCGTCTTATAATCCCTGATAACGGCAAAGAACGCCTTTCTTTCCCTGTGGCTGGCGATGACTAATATACCTTTCCATATGGAAGAACTGATGGCCTCCAAAACCATGTAAGTCAGGGTGGCACCCACAGGACTAAACGGACGACCCGGGAGGTTTCGCAGAAATGCGAGCGCCTCATTGTCAATCATGGTATAGCCTGAAATGCAAACTGCAGCAAGCACCGACAGCAGGCAGCATAAATTCATATAGTCCCGAATCTGATAGCTGCGAAGGCTTTGCATGGGCACTATGATACATCCGACGACAATGAGAGCCGCCCCGACAATGAACCACATGCTTAGCGGTTTTCCGAGGCCGAGGGTCATCGAGATTACAGTCACAAAAACAACTGGAAGGGCTCTTGCCAAAGGATATGCGATGGACATGTCTCCGCTTCTGTAGGCACCAGCAAGTGCTGCCATATAGGCCGCAAGAAAAAACCCTGAGCAACTCAGACAGATCCAGACAAAGGCAGGTATCAGTGATATTTTATCCCAGTAAGGAAAAAGAATGGGCAGCACTAGAAGGACACCTATGTTATTGGCCATAAAATAAAAAGCAAGGGTAGGATGATGCTTTTTGCTGATGAAGTTCCACCCGGCGTGAGTGAAGGTGGAGAGAATAAGGAGAATTGCTGCAACCGGAGACATATTAAAATCCTTTTTTTATCTGAGGGTCAGTCCGAATAGGCTCACCTTATTCTGCGCCGGATACTATGGGGAGTAAAATCGTGACAGGGTTTTATTCTTTCAGCATATGAATCCGGTCTTTTAATATCAGCTTCACTTTTTCGCCTTCCTTGAAAATACCAAGATACTGGGGATCTGCTTCATCCAGATAGAGGGTACTGCCCCCGACAGTTATCGTATACCGCACGATAGAGCCGATATACATGAATGATTCGACACTCCCTTCTAAAATATTTACCTTGTTGTCAATCTTGCTTTCAAAGCCTGCGATGCTGATCGATTCGGGCCTCACAACGGCTTTTAACCGATCGCCCACGGACAAGTCGAATTGAGGAGGTTCGATTTTCAAATCCCCGTGCTCCGTTCTGAAGGTAATCTCCTTTTCCGAGACGTCGGTCACTTCACCGTCAAAAAAATTGATGTGCCCCACAAAATTGGCGACAAATATATCCACCGGACGCTCGTATATCTCCGTTGGCGGACCGATCTGTTTGACGATGCCGTCGTCCATAACCACGAGAACATCTGAAATGGACATGGCTTCTTCCTGGTCGTGGGTCACAAAAATAATGGAAAGGTCGAGCTTTCTTTGCAGCCGCCGGATTTCTTCCCGCATCATGAGCCGGAGGTTTGCATCCAGATTGGAAAGGGGCTCGTCAAGGAGCAGGATCTTCGGGTGAAGACTGAGTGCCCGGGCCAGGGCCACCCGCTGCTGTTGCCCGCCGGACAGCTCCTGGGGTTTCCGCTTGCCGAGCCCCTCGAGTTGTACAAGTCCCAGCAGGCGTTCGACCTCCCGGCGGATTTCCTCTTTCGGTCTTTTTATGATACTGAGGCCAAACCCGATATTTTGTGCGACGGTCAGATGAGGGAAAAGTGCATAATTCTGAAATACCATGGCCGTATCTCTGGCATTGGCGCGTAAGGTTGTAATATCCTCTCCATCGAGGATAATTTTACCCTGGGTCGGTTCTGTTAATCCGCTGATCATTCTCAGCAGCGTGGTCTTGCCACAGCCACTCGGACCGACAAAAGTTACTAGTTTTCCTTTTTCCAAAGAGAAAGAGACGTTATCGACAGCGGTCATTTGGCCGAAACGCTTGGTGATATTTTGGAGCTCGATGATCGGGTTATCAATGTTAACAGCCATTACAAATCTTCCTTTTTCATGAAATATTTTGTCTAATAGACTTCCGTCTTTGTATACTTTCCCACAACCTTCAAGGCGATCAAGCATACCAGAACCACGACGATCAGCATGATGGAAATCGCACAGGCCATGCCTAGGTTCCCCTGTTCTGCGACGGCCAGTATGTAGAGGGCGGCAAGATTATTTCCCGGTGAAATCAGGAAAATAACCGCGCTGACAGCGATCATCCCAACCATGAACGTATAGATGAAACCAGCGATGAGGGCGGAACTGATCAGGGGAAGCACGATCTTGGTAAAAGTTTTGAAGGCACTCGCGCCCATGTCAACTGCGGCCTCTTCAATGGCGACATCGATTTGATGAAGTTTGCTCGACCCGGCCTCCAGGCTTACGGACAGATTCCTGAAAGCTTCATTGATGATCATGATCAAAAAGGTGCCGGTCAATTTGAGCGGCGGTGAATTAAAAGCCAGAATATATCCCACGCCCATTACAGTTCCTGGTACGGCGAACCCGAGGAGCGACAAGAATTCCAGGGCCCGTTTGAACGGTACCCGTTTTCGTACAAAAATATAAGACAGGGTTACACCGAATAAAGGCGCGATACATGCCGCGGACAGTGCGAATTTTATACTGGTGGCGAGAGACCGGATACCGTTGGGACTGTTGAAGTGCTCCAGCGTAAACGTGTTGTTGATCATCAGGATTTCTGTAAAGGCGCCCAGAAATATCATGCCGAAGCATGCCACGATCAGTATCGACATGGGACCGACTACGACCATCATCGGATAAAAGATTTTTTTGGATATGGACCGCTCTTCTACGAGCTGAGGTTTCCCGCCGATGGTTGTGAAGGATCTTCCCTTGAGCATGACTTCATGGGCAATGAACATCATCATGCTCGGAATGATCAGGAAGACGCAAAATACGGCCGCCATTTCAAGGTTGTTTTCACCCACCCAGTATAAATAGGCATCCGTTGCCAGGAAATGGACGTTGCCGCTGATAAGCATCGGGTTCCCGAAGTCGGCGATTGCCATCAGGAACACCAGCAGAGCAGCTTTCAGGATACCCGGATACGACAGCGGAATGGTAATTTTGAAAAGGATATTATAATCACTTGCCCGCATATCTGCCGCCGCATCTTCCAGGTTGGTTCCCAGGGATCGAAGAACATTTTCGATCATCAGATACCCCAGGGGTAGAAAGGTGATCACCTGGGCGATGATAACACCCGGCCAGCCGTAGATATTAAAGTCGAAATCGAACAGCTTGGGAATAACACCGGATCTTCCCCCCAGAAGAATCAGTGAAAGGGAAAAGATAAATGGTGGCGCAACCAGGGGAATTAGCCCCAGCACACGCAAGGGTCCCCTTGCCCAATGAGGGCCCCTGAGGCCTACATAGGCGAAACAAAACGCCATCAGGACAACGATGGTTGTTGAAACGACAGCCAGGACAATGCTGTTTCTCAGGGAATGCCAGTACCGGCTATGGGAAAAAAAATCCCGATACGTCTCGGTACTGTACACGCGTTCTTTTCCGAGCCTGTACCTGACCTTTTCGATATGGGGAGCAATGGTGTCCTGAACCGGCAGGATTGCCCGTTTGGTATCGTTGAGCCCCTTTAGATCATCCCACCTTTTCTCGAACCGAAGAATGATGGAAGCATCCTGCACACCTTTCTTTATTACCGTTGTTTTGATCAGGCCGGGTATAGGCTTCAGTACCGTCATCACAGGTTTAACCAATTTCCTGTCGAGATCGGCATCGGATGAGAATTGATGGTGGTATTGAATGGTTACGATGGGATACCCCACGGTCATGCTTTTCTCCAGCACAAAACCGATGGGAAGTACGATAAAGATAAATATCAATATCGTCGCCAGGGCCGTCAGGCCAACAAGCCCGGGATTTCGAATAAATCGTCTTACATCCTCAACAACTCTGGAGAAATAGCTTTCCGTGTTCGCCATGTTCATGCAGCTCTCCGGCTGGCGATTGGATTCCTTGGGTTCAGTATGGACCGACTTCGGAAACATAAGCGGCGGTCCTGTTCGTCAGCACCGCCGCCATGGGATCCGATAACCTTGTCATTAATGGTTTCCAGGTAAAATGAAAACCTACTTCTGAAATTTCTCTTTCCAGGTGCTCATGATGCGGTTTTTATTTTCACCTGCCCACACCGCATTGTATTTAATCAGTTTCGGCTCCATGCTGACTGTTGCTTTAACTCCCGGGCGAGTGACCTTGGAACGGGTCTGGCCAAAGAGTTCCATGGCCTCTTTTGTCGCAATCCAGTCGATAAGTTTTTTTGCGGCCTTTAGATTCTTGCATCCCTTTAAAATAGCAACGGAATCGAGGTCATAGGCAGTACCTTCGGACGGAATTATTCCTTCTATCGGAAAGCCTTTATCCACTCGGCTGTAAATAGCATGATCCCAGCTGACACCTACGGCATATTCACCATTGGCAACGAGTTTGGCTGGCGCACTACCGGATTTCGTATACTGGCCCGCATTCTTGTTCATGCCATCCAGCAGTTTCCAAGCCTTTTCTTCACCGAAAATCTGCATCATTGCAGACACGGAAAGAAAAGCTGTTCCGGAAGTTCCGGGATTGGGCATCACCAGTTCGCCTTTATACGCCGGGTTGGTCAAATCAGTCCAGGAAACAGGTTTCGGCAGGTTTTTCTTTTTCAACAAATCAGTGTTCACAACGGCTGCCGCAAACCAGTAGTTGAATCCATACCAGTAGCGATCCGGATCCTTGAATTTTTCCGGAATATCTTTCCAGGCAGGCGAATCATAGGCTATAAACCAGTCCTTGGCTGCGCCGATCATGGCTTGCATATTCATAAAGCCCCAGATCACGTCTGCCTGAAAATTCGGTGCTTCGGCCTCAGCCCTGCTCCAGAGCTCATTGGAAGAGAATCGTGGGCTCCATTCGATTCTTGCACCAATGGCCTTCTCGGCAGCAGGCGCCCATTTTTCCATTTCGCTGATGTCGGTATGGGTGTAGACCTTTAATACGTCCGCCGCCAGGGCTTGGGTTGAAAACAAAAACATCACTGTAACTGCCACTAAAACAACCGCCGATAATATCCCTTTCTGTTTCATTTTTCAGTCCCTCCTGAATTAAAGATTGTATCCAATTGCTTCTCGATCCTACTAACGTGAAACATATCCTGTAGATATTTCATATGATCAAGTTGTGAGGAATGCGCTCGTTGCTTTAGTTCACTCCCCTTCAAACCATTTCACAATCCTGCTTCCCATATCTGACAGGCAGTGTTAAGCGAAAATTATCAAACCTTTTTGTGTTTATTTTAGTTCATATCAAAGACGTGTGAAATTAAGGAATTAAATTAATTCGATTTATGTCTTTATAAATTAACATGATACTTTAGTCAAGGAAATAATGTCATACCATTTAACTTATCGTTATTACTACTTAAATAATCACTATCTTCCGAGATTAAGAATTCGGAATCCGATTTACCCGGGGAACAAAGCCAAGGCAAAGAAAATTTTAATATGTTCGTTTTATTTTATAACTTAACACTTGACAACATTTTCGAACATAGTATAATTGTTTTTCTACAAACAAACTTTATGCCTTTGCAAAGGTACTACCATGAAAAATAATTCGTCACTTCTTCCGGCCGAACGGCAGCAGCGGATCCTCGAAATCCTCGGTGAAGAATTTACCATCCGCAGTTCCAATTTGAGTGAATTGCTCTGTGTGTCTGAAATGACCATCCGTCGCGACCTCGATGCTCTTGAGCAAAAGGGCCTTGTGGAAAGAACCCATGGCGGGGCAGTTTTCAGGCAGGAGCGGGTGGCAGGCAAATTTCATTACCAGAATAGTATAGAGGTAAATCCTAAGGAAAAACAACGAATTGCACAAGAGGCTGCCTCCATGATCGAGTCCAATGACATTATTTACATTGGGGAAGGAACAACGGCAGCGATGGTGGTTCGCTTCGTGGAGCCCGCCATGCCTTTTACCATATTTACCAATAACCTCGGCGTTATCGCTGAAATGGAAAATACGACTGCCGAACTGGTTTTACTGGGGGGGACCTATAGTGTCACCACCCATTCCCTTGCTGGCCCCCTTACCATGGAAATGATCAGGCAGGTAAATGCCACAAAAGTCTTTTTAGGCGCAGATGGCCTGAGCCTCAGCGCCGGACTTACCACGCCCAACCTTGAAATCGCAGTAATTGAGCGGAGTATGATCCGCCATACCAGAGGGCAGATTATTGTGATGGCGGATCACCCAAAATTCGGCCTGGTTGCCGAAATGTCGGTTGCACCGCTGAAGCACCTTGATGTCCTGATAACGAACCGGAAAATACCTGTCGATTTTCAGAAAGACCTCGAAAAAATGGGGGTTCAAGTAGTGATTGTCTGATCCGTAATTGATCGGCGGTTGAAAAATACACTCCTTGTTTGGAGGAAGGAGAATAGAATGCTTATTGTCGGAGAACTTATCAACGCCAGTAGAAAAGCGATGGGGCCTGCGATTGAGGCCAGAGATGTAGATTTAATAAAAAAAACGGCGCGTGATCAACACCAGGCAGGTGCTGATTACATTGACATAAACGCTGGAATCTTTGTCAAACAAGAAGCAGACTACATGAAGTGGCTTGCCACCACAGTACAGGATGCGGTCGAGGCTCCCTGCTGTATCGACAGCCCGGATCCAAAGGTAATCGAGGCGGCTCTTTCACTACACAAAGGTACCGCAATGATCAATTCCATCTCTCTGGAACAGGCGCGCTACGATAACATTCTCCACCTGGTCGCCGGAACGGACCTAAAAGTTATAGCACTGTGCATGAGCGATGAAGGGATGCCTGAAACCGCCACAGACAGGCTGAAGATTTCAGAAAGTTTGATCAGCGGGCTGGTGAAACATAACGTTCCTCTGGAGAACATTTATATAGACCCGCTGGTTCAGCCGATTTCCACGAAGGATAATTTCGGACTCGAATTTCTCGATGCGGTCGATGCCATCATGACTCGGTTTCAAGGTGTACATACGATATGCGGCTTGTCCAACATTTCCTATGGGCTGCCGATGCGAAAACTCATTAACCGGACATTTGCGGTCATGGCAATGGCCAGGGGACTCGACAGCCTTATTGTCAATCCCCTGGACAGGCAAATGATGGCAAATCTGATCACAGCGGAGACCCTTGCCGGTCGCGACGAGTTCTGCACTAATTTCCTTCAGGATTATCGGGAAAAGAAATTCGAACTGTAAGCTGAAAGGGTGTCATGAATGGGCTGGTGATGTTCGACTACGACGGTGTCATTGTTGACTCTTTTGATGTCTTTACTTCTGCATTTCTTGAGGCATGCCGGAAATGCAGCGGTTGCAGAATAGATTCCAATGCCAGACTCATGGAATTGTTCGACGGAAACCTGTTCGAAGGTATGAAGAATCTGGGGATGGATAACCGTGAGATCGATCATACGCTAAAGACCTTCGAGACAATCGTATCGGAGCATCTCGATTCGGTAAACTTTTTCAGCGGCATGGCAGATGCACTAAAAGCGATTTCCCTTAGCAACATAGTCTTCATTATCACCTCAAATGTTTCGCACATCGCCTATCGGGTATTGAAAAAAAATGGCGTCGATTTTGTGAAGGATGTGTTGGGTGCCGATAAGGAGAAAAGTAAAGCCAGAAAAATAAGCGGTACAATGGCACGATATATCAACCATCCGGCATATTATGTTGGGGATACGTCAGGTGATATCATTGAAGCCAGAAGCACCGGCGCACTAACAGTGGCAGTCACCTGGGGATGGCACGATGCCGGAAAATTGGGAGAGTCTTCACCGGATTTCATGGTCTCCTCCCCTGAAGAATTGACAGCGCTGATGTGCGCTACAGGTTGAAAGAAGGATTGAAAAAATTTCCCATCCGTTCAACTGATTGACGGCACATCACACGGGCATTTAAGGCAGATTTTTTTGCAGCAAAATACAGAAAATTAACAGATGATACTCACAAAAGAAAAGGAGCATTAAATGGAACATAGTGAGCACTTTGATAAACTAAAAAATGCAATGATCGCATTAGAAAAGGATGATGTTGTTTCCATCACTGCGAAGAGTCTTGAGGTTGGAATCGAGCCTCTTGAAATTATTGAGAATGGATTGTTGCCCGGTCTCAACACGATTGGAGAAATGTTTGAGGACGAAGAACTTTTTCTCCCCGAGCTTATAAAATCGGCACAGATCTTTCATGGGGCGATGGATCTTCTTCAACCCAAAATCCAGGAAATGGGGACCAACGTGAAGAAAAAGGGTACTGTCGTCATTGGAACGGTGAAAGGTGACATGCACTATATCGGCAAAAACATCGTTAAACTCCTTATGGAAACATCGGGTTTTGATGTCCACGATCTCGGCGTCGATGTTGACCCTTTTGCATTCATTGTAAAGGCTGATGAAGTAAATGCCGATATGATCGCTCTTTCCGCCCTTCTAACCACGACCCTCATCGGCCAGAAAGACGTTATTGAAGCCCTCGAAGGACAGGGCAAGCGTGAGAAATATAAGGTGTTGTTGGGCGGCGGCGCCGTTACAAAAGCTTGGGCAGATGATATCGGCGCAGACGGTTACGCCGAAAACGGCTACGGAGCAGTCAAACTGGCCAAATCATTTATAGCATAGTTAATCAATACGCTGACTTTCTGAACCACAACAAGGAGCAGCGGTTAAAAGCAGGAGGAATCACATGCTGGATTTAATCGAGGTTTTTGAGAGAGCGGACAATGGCATTCTAATTTTGGATACCGATTATTATATGAATCGCTTTGTACCGAAGCTTGCTGAAATTATCGACCGGTACAAGATCAAATGGGACAGGCAAACCATTGTAAATTCAGACGACGACCTGGCGGATCGAGTGTTCCAGGCTGCCGTAGACCTTATAGCAGAAGCAGGGGCCTATTGTCCCGACACAAACCGGGTAATGGAATTTACCCGTGATGAAATCTTGAGGGCGGCGGAGCAGGCACCCCAATCCACCCGATTCGGGGAGGGGCGTGAAGCCAAAACCATGTACGGCCGAGACGTGGATGAGGATTCCGTGCCCTGGATTCATGTGGGCGGCGGCATTTACACTACCGATGAACAAATTTTCCTCGATACGGTCGAAGGCCTTGCGAGTATCAATATCGTAGATTCGCTAAGCGTTCCGTCCATCCTGCATCTTCGGGGTAAAGACGCGCGGGTAAGATCTCCCCAGGAACTGCTGTCAGCCATCAAAACCGTGATTTTAGCCCGAGAAGGTATCCGCCGTTCCGGGCGCGCCGGACTGCCCATCATCAACGGAATTTCCGCAGCGTCCAACTCGGTTTCCATGATTGCCGCAGCATCACCCCAGTTCGGTCTCCGACCGAGCGACGGTTTCCTTATTGATTTTCTCTCCGAGATGATGGTCAACTACGAGGCATTGCAAAAGGTGGCGTACTTCAACAGCATCAGCGCGAATATCGGCTCAACATCGACACCTCTCTTTGGCGGATATGCAGGTGGGGCTGAAGGCGTGGCAGTTTTGGCCACAAGCTATTTCATTATGGGCAATCTTATTTACCGGGGCAGCTACCACTACAATGCACCGCTGCATCAAAATTTGCGTCTGTCCTCCACCAAACCGCTCCTGTGGGCCATCGGCATGTCCAATCAGGCCAATGCCAGAAATATGCGATACCCGGTGGTAAACCTGCCCTATCTGGGTGGCGGCGCCGGAACCAGGATGTACCATCACGAAATGGCGGCTTACATGCTTTCCGTGGTACCCGCCGGAGGAAACATCTTTTCCGGACATCCTGCAAAATCGGTGGAACCGAATTCACTTCTTCCCAGGGACCACCAATTCCATGCGGAACTGGGTCTGGCGTCCGCTAAATTTTCGCGCAAGGACGCCAACCCCTTAGCACAAAAATTCTTTGAAAAATACGAAAAACTCATTAAGGATCCAACACCGGGGTTCAGATACGAGCAGGTCTATGATCTGAAAACCAAAAAAATCGTTAATGAAGAATATCTGAAGATTCAGGATGAAGTTCGAGTCGAATTCAAGGAAATGGGGATAGAAGTACTTACGTCCTAGGTTGCTCTGAAGTGAGCAGATATCGATTTACAATGTAAACAAGCGGCGTTATTTAAAATCGCGCAGACTTTAATAGGGAGAATCATCATGAAAGACAGTGCCCAGGTAGTGATCATAGGCGGTGGTATTATTGGGTGCAGCACAGCCTATCATTTAACGAAGATGGGTTGCACAGACGTGGTGCTGCTTGAAAAGAACGATCTGACCAGTGGTTCCACCTGGCATGCGGCCGGTCTTGTCGGACAGTTTCGCAACGAACGCAACATCACCCGCATGCTGCAATACAGCGTCAGCCTTTATGAAAAACTTGAAGCGGAGACCGGATTGGCAACGGGATGGAAAAAAAGCGGCTGCCTGCATTTGGCCAGCACAAAGGAGCGGATGTTCGAGCTGAAAAAGGGTGCGACCACGGCGCGAAGTTTCGGGCTGGAGATGAATATCATCTCGCCAAAGGAAGCCTATGACCTTTGCCCGATCTTGTCTTTGGAAGGCATCGTCGGCGCAGCCTTCATGCCGACAGATGGCGAAGCCGATCCCTCGGGCATTACGCAGGCCCTGGCCAAAGGAGCCCGTAATAGCGGGGCCAAAATCTACATCGATACGCCCGTGACCGGATTCGAGTTCGACAAAAAACGGGTGCCCGCGGTAAAAACCAAAAAGGGTGATATCCAATGTGAAATCGTCGTCAACTGTACGGGCATGTGGGGATACCAGGTGGGAGAAATGCTCGGCGTCAACATCCCGGTGGTTCCCTTCCAGCACCAATATCTTGTGACCGAAACCATTCCGGGATTGCCTCCGAACCTGCCGACCATTAGGGACAAGGACAACCTGATTTACTATAAGGGTGAAGTGGGCGGTATAATAATGGGCGGTTATGAGCGCGACGGCATCCCCTGGCGTGTTGACGGAGTGCCGAACGACTTCACCGCCACGCTCCTTCCACCGGATTTCGATCATTTTGAGTCACTTTCCGTTCCGGCCATGAAGCGTACCCCGTGCTTGGAAGATGCCGGCATCGTCAGGCTGATAAACGGTCCAGAAGCTTTCACGCCGGACGGCGACGCCATTATGGGCCCAGCCCCTGAACTGGAAAACTGCTTTGTCGCGGTGGGGTTTAATGCTTTCGGCATTGCTGCAGGCGGGGGCGCGGGACGGATGATGGCGGAATGGATCATGGAGGGGGAGCCGAGCCTGGATATCTGGCCGCTCGATATCCGCAGATTCGGCAAGTATCACCACAGCCGAAGATACAACGTGGAAAGAACCAGGGAGATCTACGGCAAGCACTATACCATTCACTGGCCCCATGAAGAGCATGACTCCGCGCGGGGGGTAAGACGCAGTCCCCTTTATTACCGGCTCAAGGAGAAAGGCGCAGTTTACGGGGCAAAATACGGGTGGGAAAGGGCCAACTGGTTTGCACCGGAAGGTGTCGAACCGAAAGACGATTTCACATTTGAGATTCCGAGCTGGTTTAAATACGTGGCGGCCGAACACAAGAACGCACGGGAAAATGTGGTGCTCATTGATCAGACCTCTTTCTGCAAATTCGAGGTGGAAGGACCGGGCGCTCTGGGCTTTTTGAACCGGCTTTGCGCCAACCAGATCGACCGGCCCGTCGGTAAAGTGATCTACACGCAGATGTGTAATAATCGAGGCACCATCGAATGCGACATGACCGTCGGTCGGCTGGCAACGGACAAATTTCTGATCGTAGTCGGCACCGCCTTTGGCCTGCGTGTCTCGTGGTGGATCCAAAACCATATGCCCGACGACGGGACGGTTTTATTTCAGGATGTGACGTCGGCCTATGCGGTTATCAACGTCATCGGCCCGAAATCGAGAGCGCTTTTGGAAAAATCAGCGAATGCCGATTTGAGCAACAATGACTTTCCTTTTGGGACATGCAAGCGGTTCACGGTGGGGTATGCTCCGGTCATCTCGTTCCGTATGACCTATGTTGGAGAGCTCGGCTACGAACTGTATATCCCCATGGAATTTGCCAGCCACGTATACGACACCCTCTGGGAGACCGGTCAGGAGCTTGGTGTGAAAAATGCCGGGTACCGCACTATCGCCTCCACCCATCTGGAAAAGGGATACGCCGACTGGGGTTCCGAGCTCACACCCGAATATACGCCGTTTGATGCCGGGCTGGGATTCTGTGTGGCCCTCGATAAGGATGATTTTATCGGGAAAGACGCCCTGGAAAAAATCAAGGCCGAAGGCGCCACATGGAAGCTGTGCATCTTTACCATTGATGTCGGATCACCTCTTATGCTCCAGGGAAGCGCGCCTATTCTGCACGACGGCAAAGTGGTGGGGGTGACCACCAGCTCGGGGTACGGGCACACCGTGGGTAAAAACATCTGCTATGGATATATCCCTGCAAACCATACGGATCAGGACGGCTTAGAAATCGAATCATACAAGGAACTATACCCGGCCAGGCTTGAATCCAACAGGGTCCTTTACGATCCGGAAGGTAAAAAGATACGGGCATAAGACTCAAAGTAAACCGGCTCGTTTCAATGGCATTATGGATTTTACGGGGTCGCTGATCAGTTTTTACAAGAAAGCAGATAGGATCGAAACTTTTTAAAAACCACCCATGACTGATACTTTGAAATGATCGGAGAAAACGGCGTGACGAATATCGACAGGGCAATTGAGCAGGCGCCCGATGAATTTCGCGATGCTCTTAAGTCGGAGAGGGAGACCTACAAACGGATCCACGAAACGACAAAAGCTGTGTTGGCCGAGGTCGGAATCGAAACCCGAAATAAAGCGGTTATCTCTATTTTGGAGGGCACAGAGCTTGCGGGCTATGATGCTTCTAACAGTCGCATTTATCTACTCCCGGACCTGATCGATCAAAGCATTGAATCGGCAAAAAAAACATTTTCGGGCGACGAAGGTCAAAACACTCTCGGGATTGGCGGCATCCCGCCTTTTCTCTACCGCGAAACAGATTCCTACCCCATGCCGGCAACCTACGAAGAACTGGAACACCTAATAGGTATCGTGGCGGAAAATCTCGATGTGGTAAGGTTTTTGAGCCAGCCAGTCAAGGTGCACAAGGGAGCTCCGCTGAAGTGTAACCAGATCATGGACCGTCTGAACGGCTGTATCAAGATCACCTGCAGTGCATATATGCAAGATGATGCTGCCGTGAAATGGTTTGCCGGACGGGATGACTGGCACGATTCCATATGCGGCGTCAAGTCCCCGCTCATTTGCATGGACAACATGATGGATGCACTCATCAAAAGTGCTCAGGTAGGAAATAACCTGCGCTTGACCACGATGCCCCTTGCAGGGAGGACGGCGCCGCAAACCCCTGAGGCCTGCATCGTGATCACCCATGCCGAGATCATGTTCATGCTGGCCGTGGCGCAGACCGTCAACCCCGGAATGCTGTGCATGCTCGGCGGTATGCCCTGCACTACCCGGCCCGACGGCAACCTGGCGTATTCCCATGATGCCATGAACCTTTTAAATGTAGCCGTGGCCCGCCTCAACATGTGGGTGACTGGGCTTCCCTCTGTCCAATCCGGGGGAAGCACGGAAGAAAAATCTCCGAACGACCAGGCATTTTCTGATGGAAAACGTGGTCGTAAAATATTGTGTGACTTCGGGGTTCACAATGCCAGACACTGCTTCGGCGTGCTGGACAACCTCAATTTTTTCAGTGAAGAGGCTTTCCGGTTTGACTGCCAGGCACATCGTGAATACCTGGCATCCCGCAAAGACGCCACCTCATTAAAGCCTTTGTATCTCCCCGATGACAATCAAGCGTTCGATGTCATTCAACGTGTGGCCAGTTGTGATTACCATGTGGATTACCATACCACAGCGAATTTAGGCGCATTTGACAATTGGGCCAGAATGATTGTAGACAAGGGCTTGCTTCCTGAAAAACCACAGATAAATCAATGATCGAGTGTACCGAGTCTGCTGATTTGAAACCATAGGCCTGAAAGGCAAGGAACCGGGTAGAGGCCATGTGAAGTCTGCGATAAAGACAGTGTCCGCCTAACCTATCCATAGCGTACGAGAAGGAGGTTTGTTGGAAAAGCAGATTTCGGAACTCATTGAAAAATTTTACGATATCGGCACGGTGCGTGAGATGACTGAAATTCTCGGTGGGTACAACAATCGGGGATTTGGTATCCGTACACGTAGTGGCAGGTGCATCCACACTAATAAATGGGGACCTTGATATATAACGTAGGTTCCAAAACGACTTCAGCCGCTCATTCCAGATACCTTGCCGTCATTGTATATAAAGTACTCTCTCCCACTTTCATATTTCATCCAAATCTCATAAATTCAGCGTGATAAAATTTGTACCAGATAGAAAATATTAGATTTTTGCAGATGTTCATTATAACCATCTAATTATTTTAAAGATAATTGGATTTTGTTGTCTTGAAGGAAAAATTGATGTATCAAGTGATTTAAGGAGGATCGTGATAAAAAGAAGATCTCTGCTTAATAACTAATGTTCGGCACTCATTGAATTATTCACAAACATAGTTGATAAACTTACTATGATGGAATTTTTTCGTGAATTTTGATATAATTGATGAAATTACAAACGTTGCGACGATTGCAAAAGGTTCAGGAATTCGTGAACTTAATCGCTTGAGAAGGTTTTATGGGCTTGGGAACTGGAAGAAAATGAAAGGAGTTGCCCATATCCGGCTTTTATCAGGGAAAATCAAATTAGCCGAGCTTCATTGGTATGAGGCTCATGGTGTTGGTAAAAAAGAAATTAAACGTAAAAGGTATTTGGAGTAATACATGAAAGAATCAAAACAGCCTTTGCCGGAATTTGTGGTTTGTATCAATAACGTTGATTATCCTGCGTCATTAGAACTGCATAAAATTTACCGTGTACTTGTAGATAAAGATGCTGCTAGGGAGGGGGATATTCGTATTATTGATGAGAGCGGAGATGACTATTTATATCCTTCCTCCTATTTCGTACCCATCCAAGTTCCCCAAACAGTTGAAGAGTCATTACGAAGAGCGTCCTAAATCAAGCACCCCGTACCGAACATTTGCTTGGAGAATGATGCTCATTTCGCTGAGCTTTATTCGCATCTCTCAAGCTGTGCGTTCTGCATAAATATGCCTTTTCCAGCACACGTAAATGTAAATGGGGACGTAGGTTCCAAAACGCAGTCGCTAATTCCAGATACCTTGCCACGACCCGCATCCTAAAAATGCTCCATATTATTTCAGGGTTCGCTATATGATAGACACAATCGATATTATCTGTATCCATTGCAAGGGATGCAAGTCTGGTGGACATAGGTTCGCCTGTCTTATAGATGAAGGTAATATAGGATAGTGCCAATTCTGTGTAAATGGGAAAGCCATGGAATGTTCATCATGTTCATCATGCTTCTTGACAATAAAAAAAAAGATAGATAGCGTAAAATAAATGATCAACTAAATTTAGAAAGGAGTAAATGAAATGAGAAAAAAAGTAACTGTTATTGGGGCCGGAAATGTAGGCGCAACTATCGCTATGAGGATTGCTGAGAAAGAATTGGCGGATGTTGCATTGATTGATATCTTGGATGGTGTGCCGGCTGGAAAGGCACTTGATCTTACTGAGGCTGCTCCGATCGAGGCCCATGATTCAAAGATTACTGGTGTAACTAATGACTACTCTCTCGCAAAGGGGTCAGAAATAGTCATTGTAACAGCAGGTATTCCCAGAAAACCAGGAATGAGCAGGGATGATCTGCTTTCAACCAATGCAGGTATTATGAAATCAGTTATTAAGGAGATTGCAACTGTTGCACCTGATGCTATTCTCATTATTGTAAGCAATCCTTTAGATGCAATGTGCCATGTTGCCTTTGATACAAGTGGTTTTGATAAAAAAAGGGTCATTGGAATGGCAGGGGTACTGGATTCTGCGAGGTTCAGGGCATTTATTGCCATGGAGCTAAATGTTTCTGTTGAGAATACTCATGCCTTTGTTCTCGGTGCCCATGGGGATACCATGGTTCCTCTTCCCAGGTATTCTACGGTAGCAGGCATACCTATCACTGAGCTTATCTCGGCTGAAAGGATTGAGGCAATTATTGAAAGGACGAGAAATGGTGGGGGTGAGATTGTTGGTTTATTAAAAACAGGAAGTGCCTTTTATGCTCCTGCATCTGCGGCCACGGAAATGGCTGAGGCAATTTTAAAGGATAAAAAAAAGATCCTTCCCTGTGTTACCTACCTACAGGGTGAATATGGGATACATAATCTATTTATAGGTGTACCGGTAAAACTTGGTTCAACCGGGGCAGAGGAGATAGTGGAGATAAAACTTACAGATGAGGAGAATGAGGCCCTTCAGAGGTCGGCTCAGGCCGTTCAGGGGCTTGTAGATGACTTAAAGAGACTTGGCTAATTTTTTGGATAATAGAGATGAAAATAGTAAGAGAAAGTCTGATCGAAGGTGCTAAGAGGGCTCAAGGGCTTGCTATTATTATTGATGTGTTTAGGGCATTTACCGTGACTCCCATATTTTTTTATCTCGGAGCCCGAAAGGTAATCTTTGTGCGCAATCCTGAAGAGGCCTTTTCACTTAAAACGACTCATCGTGATATAGTCTTGGCAGGTGAGGTTAACGAGCAACTGATCCCTGGTTTTGATCTTGGAAATTCTCCATCTGAACTCATCAGGAATCCCAAGCGATTCCTTAAGGGAAAGATGGTAGTTCAAAGGACAACGGCTGGTGTTACCGGTGTCATAAGCGCACTTGCTCAAGCAGAGATAGTTATTCTTGGAAGTTATGTTATGGCGAAGGCTATATCCAGATATATACTTGCTCAAAATCCCCTTCCTGAGGTTGTAACAGTGGTAGCCATGGGAAGAAGAGGTATCACTAAGTCACCAGAGGATGAAGGATGTGCTGACTATTTAGAATATCTTCTGAAAGAAAGTAATTACGATCATCTTGAGATCTTAAAAAATATTATATTTAATGAAGCTGCTCAAAAATTTATAAGGGGAGATAAACCGTATCTTCCAAGGGAAGATCCCATTTTTTGTTTGCAAAGGGATCTCTTTGATTTTGTCTTGGTAGCAGTCAAAGAAGATGGTCTGGTGACGGTAACATCTAAAAAGTTATAAGTGAGCCCGCCCTGGTGCGACGTGATTTGAATATACGTTTGATTTTGATGTATCACCAATCCTGTTTTACCTTTGCTGAGTCAGGTTTTGCCAGGTCTGGGCCAGGGCTAAAATGCCTAAAGTGCCTAAAATTAATAGATCCATCCAATTTAACTTGAATTAAACGTTAACATGATTATATTCGATTTTTGGCATGGTTAACTCACGGTCCTGTCCCAGACCCGCCTGCCAACCGCTTGCCCCGATATAATCGGGGACAGGGATGGCGGGCAGGATTTAGACATTCTCAAAGAAAGGACATAATTTATGGATAAAGATTCAATAAATAAGGCGGATGTTTATGATGTTATTATTATAGGTGGTGGACCTGCAGGTTTGACCGCAGGGATATATACAACAAGGGCAAGGCTGTCCACGATATTGATTGAAAAATTAGGCATTGGTGGGCAGGCTTCTCTGACGGATAAGATAGAGAACTATCCTGGCTTCATCAACGGAATTTCAGGCGCAGAGCTCGTTCATAACATGGAAGAACAGGCCAAATCCTTTGGCACAAGGATAGCGAATGGAGAGATAAACCGAATCGAATTTAGTGAAGATAGCAATATCAAGAAGATTTTTGTAGATAACGATCCTGTGCCGTATCAATCTTTGTCCATAATTGTTGCCGCGGGCGAGGAGCAGAGGAAACTGGGAGTCCCGGGCGAGCTCGAGTTTACTGGCAAAGGTGTGTCCTATTGTGCCACCTGCGATGGGGCCTTTTTTCGGGATCTTACCGTGGCAGTGGTGGGTGGTGGAGATGTGGCCCTGGAAGATGCCCTGTTTCTAACCAGATTTGCACAGAAGGTTTATATTATCCATAGAAGAGATAGGTTTCGGGGAACAAAAATACTCCAGGAAAAGGCATTTAGTAATACCAGGATAGAGGTAATCTTTGATTCTGTTGTGGATGAGATATCTGGTCAGACACTGGTAGAAGGAGTAAAGCTGAGAAATCTCAAGACTGGCGAAATGAAAGATCTCGAGGTAAACGGGGTATTCGTTTTTATTGGGTATCTGCCAAGCCTGGGCTTTCTTGGTAATATTCTTAAGAAAAGTGATGATGACTACATCATAGTAGATAGGGAGATGAATACATCGAGAGACGGCATATTTGCATGTGGTGACTGCTGCAAGAAAAATCTAAAACAGGTTGTAACTGCTTGCGGCGATGGTGCTACGGCTGCGTTCTCTGCCCAGCATTATGTGGAAAGGATAAAAGGAGAAGAATATGTCTGAAAGAAAAAAAGTGAGGTGATTTTTGAAAGAAAGGGTTTTAAATGGTGGAGCTGAGGGGGCTCGAACCCCTGACCTCATGACTGCCAGACGGAAAATAGGGGTTTTAGTAACATAACGAAATTACGTAACTATTTAATATTATTACCTTTGAGGAGTATAAGCAATATAAAGAATATAAGCAAAAAAAACAATTACTGTCACATTTTGTCACAACAATGCCTAAATTTTATTAAAGTTTTCTATTGACATTGCCGATATAATTTTTATAAAAGGTGACATGAGATCACCTTTATGTTATAATTCAAATTGGAAAAACGTAAATCGCATTATCTTCTTGCAGACGTGAAGGAATTAATAAAGCAAAGGAAAATAATCTCGCCTAATATAAAAGTTGTAGAATCTGCCAATGAAATTGGGTTTTCCGAAACCGAAGCCTACGATGTAATTTTAAAGCTTGAACCGAACAACTGTTACAAATCTATGACAGAATACCACAATAATAAAGTATGGCAGGATGTATACAAGACCAAGATTGAAGATCTACCGATATATATTAAATTTCAGATCATAGGTGATAAATTTTTATTGAGGGCCTTTAAGGCCCAATGAACAGGCATGAGGTATATTATGTTTAATTTAAAAAGAGGTCAACTTTGTCCTGCATGTCAAAAAGGCAAATTAAATGAAGTCAGAAAGGATCTTATATTCAAATATAGAAATAGGTCCAAGAAATTTCAGAATGAAAAAATATTTAAATGTAATATTTGTGATTATGAAGGATTGAGCATAGAGGCTAATAAAAGAATTGAAAAGGAATTGACGGATTTCCGTCGAAAGATTGATGGGTTGTTAACTAGTGATCAATTAAAAAAAATAAGGGAAAGCTTAGGACTAAATAAAAAGAGACTGGCTGAACTTTTATCTGTGAATGCGAAAACGGTTGGAAGATATGAAAATGGCAAAATTACTCAAAGTGAGCAAATTGACAAACTTTATAGATTTTATCATCGTTTTCCTCCAGATGTGGCTAACATCCGAGGAGGAGGTTTTGGTTTCATTCATGTAAAGGTTTCCCCAGCAGATACATTAGAACAAAGTATTTATGCCCGCCCTAAAGCTAACTTCATATCTTCTAACCAGGGATCGCTAAAAAAAGGAATTACAGCATCAACTAATACAACTTATTTTTTTGATATCCCTGAAGGCTTTGTTTTACAGACCGCATAAAATCTTAAATACAAAGAGGAAAAAAATGAACATAAGCGACAATTTTAGAGAGCTAATTATAAAAGAAATCAAATATGTTGTTGATAACATGAAAAAAAGCCCTGACCCAGAGGAAAAACTTTATTTTTTTAGTGGCGCATACGCTATTATCCAAAGAGTTCTTAATTTTGAATATGATTCAGATCTCATATATATACATTTTATATTGCGTGAAACTTATACTGCATTACTTGGAAGGCTTCAAGCTATTCAGAAGGGTGGAGAATCCCTGATACCCTTGAAGGAAGAACATTTTAAAAAATTAATCTCGATTACAGGAGATCTCGGAGAAAAGCTTAGATTAAATAAGGATATAAATAATACATTAAAGAAATTTGCGATATTATCATACACTACGACTGGAAATGGCCATTATCTGCAACAAAAAGGATTATTAAAAATCGAAGATCTTTGATATAGGATCAACCCCCCCATCCAGGGTCTAATCAAGAACTTTAAAATACCCTCTGCCTTTAACATCTCCTACAAAATTTTCGTATAGTGTTCCAAGCTCTGAGCAATTAATATCTTCGTAGTGGTAGTCAATAAGCTCATCCATATCACTAATTATGTTGCCTCTCATCTGCTCGAAAAGTTTCTGTGAGTTCTTGGGATCCAAATGGAATGTTAGCTTGGAGCTTTTTTACAACTTCATTGGCTATTGTTTTAGATGCAGTTATGGTATGTAAGCGGGCTGGTTCAGTGGTAGGTTTTAATATCCCCGATGGGGGATTTTCCAGGGCTCTTTGTCTGTTTTTTTCATCTGTGAGAAGATTCGCTCTATCCTTAATTTCGCGTTTCTTTTCATCAAGCTCTCCCTCGGTGATTTTTTCTTCTTTCGGTACTGATTGATATCTATTACTTTCATGATTGCACCTTATATTTATATATAATCTGTTTATGTCAATTTGTCAAATGCTTGTGAAGGTATGTAACAAGTGCGCCCTGTCAAGGCAGGCAGTAATCCTAACCGAAAAATGGCAATTTTACTTTCTGGTCAATGGCATGTCTGCCTAAATATTAAATATGATTGGATCGAAGATTAGAAATGGTATTGGAAAGTTTTTGATGGGTGATCTGGGCTATGCTTATAGCAGTATGTTACTTTCAAAATCGCAGCTATTTATCTAATTCAGCTCTAATAGCTAGCCCGATTTTCTCAAGCAAAAATGGCTTTTTTACATAGGCCCCTGCACCCAGTTTTTGGGCTTTTTTCACACGTTTTGTTTCGGAAAATCCACTTACGATTAGTGCCTTCTGCTTGGGGTGCAATTCAAGGATTCTTTCGTAGGTTTCAAGACCATCAATTCCAGGGTCCATAATCATATCTAAGATCAGGAGATCTGCTGAGTTGTCTTTCAGATAATCAACCGCCTCTTCACCGCTTGATACTGTTGTGAAAGAGTAGCCCAGTTTTTTGAGTATTTTTGTTGCAATCTCCCTTTGTTCCTCCACATCGTCCACCACCAGAATTGACTCTCCCTTGCCCATGTAATCATCAATGGTTAGGAGGGATTTGTCTTTGGCTAGCTCTTTTCTGGTTACCGGGAAATAGAGGCTGAAGGTGGTTCCTTTCCCTTTAGCGCTTTGGACATCAATATAGCCTTTGTGGTCTTTTACGGTTCCCCACACGACTGCCATGCCTAGCCCTGTCCCACTTCTTCCCATGACCTTTTTTGTATAGAATGGCTCAAATATCCTTTCCATGTCCGTTGGAAGGATACCTACTCCGGTGTCAGAGACTGTGAGGATAACATAGTCACCCTCCTCTACATCGTCATAACCTGTTATGGGTCTGTCGATGTATCTGTTTTCTGTGGATATGGAGATTGTTCCCCCTTCGCTCATGGCCTCAGCTGCATTGGAGACTAAATTCATTACTGTTTTGGATAGGTGAGCAGGTGAGCCTAAGATATTTAGCACATCTGCCTCAAGGTCGGTTTTTACCTGAACGCCAGGGTGGAATGATATTATCCTTTCATGCTCAGGGCTTTCCACATATTCGGAAATAATAAGATTGAGATTCATCACTTCCGTAACAGCGACCCCTCTTCTTGCCAGTGTCAACAAATCCTGCACGACAGCAACGGCCTTTTCCCCTGACTTCTGTATGGTTAATATTGCATTTCTTAAGGGGCTGTCTTCAGGGATCTCCAGCAATAACAACTCAGGATAAGTTACAATACCAGAGAGGATGTTGTTGAGGTCATGGGCCACCCCTCCTGCAAGGGTTCCGATGGTCTCCATTGTCTGGGCTCGTTGGAGTTGGGCTTCAAGTTTCTTCTTTTCTTCTTCAGCTAGCTTTTTTTCCGTAATATCCCTGATAATACCTCTAAATCCAATTCGCTGACCTTCTGAATCCTCTCTTAAGGATACAGAAGTCTCTACATATCTTTTAGCACCGT
>Ga0233414_10000257_pt1 | contig 22492 bp, 14 predicted proteins | sample Na_anoxic_10_MG_FD_189020 | JGI IMG/M metagenome (GOLD analysis project Ga0233414, IMG submission 189020) | Seawater microbial communities from Saanich Inlet, British Columbia, Canada - Na_anoxic_10_MG | ecosystem: Environmental > Aquatic > Marine > Inlet | place: Canada: British Columbia... | reverse complement strand
AATTAAAGAGATTTATACGATGACAGGAATCCGAGAAAGCTACCGGCTGAAAGGGGAGCATATCCTGTCTGCGGATGATGTGTTGTCAGGATTCGGGGAACAAAACAGGAGAGATGAAATAATTGCTTTTTCAGACCACCCTATCGATATCCATGGAGGAGTCAACCCCGGACTTAAAATACTTGATAAACCATATGGAATCCCATATGGATGCATTCTGCCGCAAAACATATCCAATATGCTGGTTGCATGCCGTGGTTCGTCATTTGACAGTACCGCGGCAGCTTCATGCCGGCTTTCAAGAACAATGATATCTTTGGGAGAAGCGGCAGGTGTTGCAGCCGTTATATCTCTGGATTCAAAAAAACAACCGCATGATGCGGATGTCGGAAAAGTAAGGGAACTTCTCGGATTGCCTGCATTTACCGAAAAACTCAGCAGGGAGTATGATTTATAGCCTATTTAAAGCGTTTGAAAAAGCAGTCGTTAAAATACTGTCAATTCCTTTTTTAATCCTTCCCTTATGCATATATTCAAGGAAACACTGTACTTCATAACCGTCTTCATCAATCATAGAGTCAGTTACAATGTATGCGCATGCATCCGTGTATCCTGTAAATATGACATCATATCCTATAAGGGATTTTTCAATTTCAAATTTAACTCCGCATACAGGTTCGCCGCCCATATGAGCGATGACAAGATTGTCCGAGAGTTTAATAATGCCGCAGTGGAGGGTGAAAGATTCCTTTATAGAATCGTAATTAGTATAAATAGATTCTGCGTTACGTCTCAAGTGTCCGCTTAAATTAATATTTAATTTATTTTGCTGAAAGTATTGTCTTCCTTCGTCAGCGGTCGGTACTTCAACGCTGAATGAAACAGAGGCGAATGATGGCTCTATGGGTCTGAATAATGGTGTGTCGAGTACACTCATTAAGGAATCCTTCATTGAAGCGGCCATTGATTTTATAAACTCAAATGACCTGTGAGCAAATCGACTGCCTTCGGCCGTTCCCAGCGGGCGTACGTCCGCACCCGCTCCCTGAAGGAACAAAGGGGTGCATCCCTTGAGTTCTTCTTCGATATATCTGCATAAGTATCCGGGATATTCGGAGGTAAGTCCCAGCGTGTCAGGATAGTGCACCGGATGGCATGCATAGTTAATTATTAGACCCTTGATTTTGGCTGTTCCCGATATTAATTTAAGGACATAAATGTTTTTGTCCCTTGGTCCGCCGGGATTAGGTGCAAGTATTATGCCGTCGGGTGAAGGCCTGCGGCGGTTGATATTCCAGTCGCCCTCTATGATTCCGTATTCCATTATGCCCGGTTCCATTTCGGCTAATGCGTCGTCAATGCATTCAGCTGTCTTTCGTTTCAGCAGTTCCTCGTATTCCGGTGAAGCGCTGAAATTATTGTATCCCATTACTGACGGTGCATTGTGGTCATGGGTATAATTTATAAGGATATCCGGCATGCCTATATCAAGCCTGCCGGATATATAATCATAAACAAAATTATATAGGTCGCGTGAATGGAAAAGAAGGTCGTAGGAAATAATAAGAACATAATGGCCGTCGTTATTTAAAATAGAGCACCGTACAAATATATTGTCATGTATGCGCTCAAAAAGAGTGTCCTTCTGCTGAGAACATGCAAGGCATGTAGGAAAATCCGGGGTGATATTCTGTTTTGATAATCCAAAAGTAAGACCCATGGCACTATTCCGCCGGTATAATAAAGTTAATGAATCCCTTTTTGATTTGTATATCAGCCTTCTTTGCTAAAAACAATTCACCTTCAACGTTTATTTTTAATTCATCTTCACTTTCGATAGACATCTTCTCAATCTTGCGGAAGTTGACACCCTTCATTTTAGTATGCTTGCCCTTCATATACTTAGGGATAAGATACAGTATTTCGGGAAGGCTTTTTGCTTCGACAAAACACACATCTAAAATACCGTCGTTGAACTCCGTCGTAGGAACCGGGATAAATCCTCCCCCGTAATATTTCCCGTTTGTGCATGCAGCAAGGGCAATTCTTGTTTCAATAGTTTCTGAATCATCAAATGTTAATTTTACAGGAAACTTAATTTTACCCTTAATTAGTGCAACGACTATGCCAAGCAGGTAGGAAAGCATCCCGGCAAGATGAAGTTTTTTATTTATTATCCCGGAATAGTATCCAACTTCTGCGTCCAAGCCCACGGACATTATGTTTATGAAGTATCTTTCATTGATTATTCCGCAGTCTATGGGAGTAACATCGCCATTTATAGTTTTTTCCAGAATATCTCCGTAATCACGGCTTTTATATATGCTTTTAATGAAGTCATTGCCAGAACCCGCAGGAAGGACGCCAAGTGAACAACCTGAACCCGCCATTCCGTTAAGCACCTCGTTAAGTGTCCCATCTCCGCCGGCAGAGTATATCTTGTAATTGCCTTTTTCCGCATACCATGCGGCGATATCTTTGGCATGACCTGGATTTTGAGTGATTTCTATATGATATTCTTCTGTCTTTCCCCTGAAGTGATTGTGAATAGCAGGTATATATGAACTCGCATGGCCTTTCCCAGCCACTGGATTAATTATAAACAAGTGTTTCATAAAATCTCCTATTATATATATATTATTAAAAGTATATTAAATATTGTTATATAAATCAATTTTAATGTTAGAGAAAAACCTTGATGTTGACTTATCTGCGTTGAATTATATAATGGGTTTCAGAAATAATCGGGATGGTAATCTATGAAAAATTTACATTTGGTCTGTAATGCACATCTTGATCCTGTATGGCTTTGGGAAATAGAAGAGGGTGTGGCGGAAACACTTTCGACATTCCGTGTTGCTGCTGACTTCTGCGATAATTATGAAGGATTCGTATTCAATCATAACGAAGCTTTACTGTATCAATGGGTAGAGGAGCATGATCCTGAACTTTTCACCAGGATCCAGAAGCTTGTAAAAGAAGAAAAATGGCACATAATGGGAGGTTGGTACCTTCAGCCGGATTGCAATATGCCGTCAGGTGAGTCGTTTGTACGTCAGATATTGATAGGTAAGACCTACTTCATGGCAAAATTCGGTGTAGAACCGACCACAACCATTAATTTTGATGCGTTCGGCCACACACGCGGCCTTGTTGAAATAATGAAAAAGGCTAATATTGACTCTTATTTGTTCTGTCGTCCTGAACCCGATATGCTTGAACTTCCCGGTGATGACTTCGCTTGGGAAGGATTCTGCGGGTCAACAATTGCAATGCACAGGGCATACAATTCATACGAATCGCACCGCGGTGAGGCCGATGAAAAGATAAAAGGATGGATAGAACTGAACAATGATAAAGAAACGGGTTTGGTATTGTGGGGTATAGGAAACCACGGCGGCGGACCTTCAAGAATAGATTATGAAAAAATTTCAAAGCTGGCAGAAGAAAACGGCAAGTGGAATATTATTCATTCCACACCTGAAAATTATTTTAAGGAATTAGAGAAGAAAGAAACTAAGCTGCCTGTTTATTCGGGTATCCTGAATCCCAGGTATACAGGGTGCTATACATCTCAGATAAAAATCAAGAAGCTTCACAGAATGCTTGAGAACGAACTCTATTCAGCTGAGAAAATGACTGCACATGCGTGCATCAACGGATACTATGAATATCCGGCGGTTGAAATAGACAAGGCTGTTGAAGACCTGCTTTTACTTGAATTCCATGACATTCTTCCAGGTTCATCAATTCCGGAAGTTGAAAAATACAGTATGAACCTTGCAGGACATGCCCTTGAAGAAATAAGAAAGTTGAAAACCAGAGCTTTCATAGCCCTGTGCTCGGGACAGGAAAAAGCCGAAGAGGGAACTATACCTATTATTGCTTATAATCCGCATCCTTATAAAGTGGATGGTATATATGAGTGCGAATTCCAGTTACCTGATCAAAATAAGAACAGGAATATATTCTCCATGCCGGTTGTATTTAGAAACGGTGTGAAAATCCCATGCCAGGTCGAACATGAATCATCGAACTTTAATGTGGACTGGAGAAAAAGAAGCGTATTCCGTGCGGAACTAGAAGCCAATTCTATTAACAGGTTCGATGTGAAAATTGAAATGATTGAAAAGAAGCCTGAACCGATGATTAAAATTGAAGAAGGCGTTATTTCTTTCAAAACAGAAGAGCTGGAAGTTGAAATAAATGCCGGCGATGGCACTGTCGGTAAATATATTGTTAATGGCATTAATTATATAGACGGAAAAGGCTTTCTGCCGCTGGTTATTGATGATGATGAAAACTGCTGGGCTCATAAAGAGAAGAGTTTCCGAAATGTAAAAGGAGAATTTGCAGTCATGAGCCGTGAAGAGGGCAGCCGTTTTTCAGGGATTCTGGATGGTGACATTGATTCAGTGAGGGTGATAGAAGACGGAGATGTCCGTACGATAGTTGAAGCGGTCATGAAATATAATAATTCCTTCATATGCCAGCGGTATTATTTACCAAAGCATGGCACCGAAATAAGAATTACGATAAAGGTTTATTGGAATGAAAAGATGAAGATGCTTAAGATGTCTATCCCGACAATTCTAAAAGATGCTGACTTTATCGGACAGACTGCGTATGGAAATGAAAAGCTTTTAATGAATGGCGATGAAATGGTCAGCCATAAATGGAATACATTATCCGATGCATCGCATGCCGTCAGTTTCATAAACACTGGAACATATGGCTCCGACTGTCTTGAAGGCGAACTTAGGGCGACAATGCTCAGGTCTCCGGGATATTCAGCCGGTAAATCTGATTTTTCTGTGAGGAATCCTCAAATTATGCCACAGGACAGATTCTCGCCTTATATAGACCAAGGGGAACATGATTTTGAATTCTATTTCAATGCAGGTGAAGTTTCAAACAGGATGGAATCAGTTGAAAGAGAAGCGCTGTCAGTAAATGAAAAACCGATGCTGCTGTCATTCTTCCCCACAGGCAGGGGTGAAAAACCATTAAGGTTAGTCGAAGTATTATCCGGCGGAGCAACTGTATCAGCTATGAAGAAAGGCCGCGGTACGGAGGAATATGTTGTAAGGATATTTAATCCTTTGAACAGCTCTACTGAAGTTGAGGTTGTGTTTCCGGTAATTGACAAAGAATTCAGCTGTTTGCTGAAGGGAAATGAATTTAAGACGTATATTTTAAATACAAGGACAAGTGCAATAGCTGAAGCTGATATCCTCGAAAGAGTGATATCTTGAGCAATATCAGGAAAAAACATATAAAAAAATTAATAAAAATAATACCCAAAATCTTTCTGAAGTTCCTGCCGGATCGTCTGTTTGTAAAGCTGTTTTATTATTACTCATACGGGAAATTTCCGGACTTAAAAAATCCCCGGACTTTCGATGAAAAGCTGCAGTGGTATAAACTGTATTACAGAAAGCCTGAAATGACTATACTGGCGGATAAGTTTGAAGTAAGAAGCTATGTTGAAGAAATGGGTCTTGGGAACATTCTAAATGAGTTGTATTTTGTTAAATCCAGGCTATCCGCAGATGATTTAAAAGGACTTTCGGGATCTTATGTAATAAAAGCAACCCACGGATGCGGGATGAATGTAGTAAAAGTTAATGCTGTTCATACAGATAATGAGGAATTGGTCAAAGAGGTAAATGGCTGGCTTAAACTCAACCACTATTACCATGGCAGGGAGTGGGCTTATAAAAATATCAAACCACGGGTAATATGCGAGAAGTATCTTGAAAATAAGGAATTCGGTGAATTAATCGATTATAAATTTTATTGCTATGGTGGAAAACCCGAGGTTGTGTTTGCCTGTGCAGGACGGTTTTCTGAAGATGGCGTAAAGTACAATGCTTATGATATGGACTGGAACAGGATTTATACTTATAAAGGCAAATCCGGTGTGGATATAGACTTCCAAAGACCTGATAATTTCAACGAAATGAAAGAAGCAGCACGAGTCTTGTCAGGGGATTACCCCTTCATCCGCGTGGACTTATATTCCGTTGAAGGTAAAACAGTATTCGGAGAACTGACATTTTACCCCGACAGCGGCATTGTGCCTTTCAGCCCGGATGAATTTAATTTTTTCTTTGGAGACTTATTTATAATTCAATAAAAATTGATCAGTTATTCAGTTGACTGACCATAAACCTGGCTTCTGAAAAAGAAAGGCCGTCATCTGTTTAATCAGATATGTCAGCCTGTTTGTATATTGAGTCAGGTGTGATGGAAAAATAACCTGTCAGACGAATAGCAAAAGACTTATAGCCATTACTACCATTCCCGCGACAAGGCCATAAATGGATAGGTGAGCATCGCCGTATTCGCGCGCAGCAGGCAGCAGGCCGTCGAGTGATATAAATACCATGATTCCCGCAACTGCTGCAAACAATATGCCAAATACCACATCATTCATAAATGGCATCAATATCAAGTAGCCTATTAATGCACCTACGGGTTCTGAAAGCCCCGATAGGAAAGAGAGCCGGAAGGCTTTTTTCTTATCTCCTGTTGCGTAATAAATCGGCACTGAAACAGCGATGCCTTCAGGGATATTGTGTATTGCTATTGCGACAGCTATTGCAATACCAAGGGAAGGATCTTTCAAAGCCGAGGTGAAAGTCGCCAATCCTTCAGGGAAGTTGTGAATGCCGATTGCCAGGGCAGTCAGGATTCCCATCCTCATTAGCTTGCTTTTTGCTTCTGAGGATTCCAAATTTCCTACCTTGCCTATTTTTTTCATGTCATGAGGATTTTCAACTTCCGGTACGAGTTTATCAATAAAAGCTATTAATGCAATTCCTCCGAAGAAAGCAGCAACGGTAACCCAATATCCGCCACGTTCTCCCATAGCTCCCTGAAGTGCATCCTTAGCCTTGAAAAATATTTCTACCATTGAAACATATATCATAACCCCGGCTGAAAAACCTAATGCGACAGCAAGGAACTTAGTGCTGGTTTTTTTTGCAAAAAAGGCTATGGCGCTGCCTATGCCGGTTGAAAGTCCTGCAAAAACAGTTAATCCAAATGCAAATAGAACAGTATTAAATTCAAAAGACATAGTTTCTCCCTAACAAAACAATTTAATAATAGTATACCAAAACATAGAGAACTAAAACAGAAATTGATAATCTTTGGTCATGGGAGACATCGCCGGATAAAATATCATCTGTGCTATTAATGACGACCATTATAAATTTTAGATGTTATTCCCTGAGCTTTGTTATGGATCTGTTGAGGATGTTATTATCATATGGAAAAATGCGCTATGATATTGTACAATTGACAGGAACCCTTATTAGGGAATGGAGTAACAAATGAAAAAGTTTTTAAGTATCATAGCAATCATTCTTGCAATCGCATTATTAGCATCATGTGGATTCAACATAGAGGCCGGGGAAGAGTTTTCATCGAAGCCGTCTTTTAGTCCGGAGCGGTCTGAAAATCCAACTGAGACACCGACGGCCACACCAACACCTGAACCGACAGAAACTCCTGAAATAACACCATCAGCAAGTGCTTCGCCGTCACCGACACCGACGGCCACACCTGTTCCTACAGTTACGCCAACAGCGACCCCGACTCCGACGCCAACACCAACACCAACGCCGACTCCCATTCCCACCCCAACACCGGGAGATACACAACCAAAGGAAATACCGGTGGTCAAAGGCATCTATCTATCGGAAGGGAATGTCGCCGACCGTACAAAGCTGGATAAATGGATAAAATTTGCAAATGAAACTGAAGTTAATGCATTTGTTATAAATGTTAAGAACGACTCAGGATATATTGTGTATGATTCACAGAATGAAACAGCTGCAAAATATGGGGCAATAGCACCTATGTTCAACGCAACAAACCTGGTTAATGAGCTGCATGATAACGGAATATATGCCATCGCAAGGGTTGTATGCTTTAAAGATGAAATAGTGGGTGCGAGTAATCCCGATTGGGCACTTATGAAGACTGACGGCACCCCGTACAAAGAAATCACATACAGTTCATCAACAACCTGGATGTCCATAGCTAATGAAGATGCAGGAAAATATATTGTAGAGATCGCAAAGGAAGTGTTGGAAAAAGGTTTCGATGAAGTACAGTTTGACTATGTCAGATTCCCCGGCAACGGTCATGGGATTGACTATAGCAATTTGACTGAACCAAGGGAATATTATGTCCACAGGTTTGTGACATATGCATCCGAGCAGCTGGCCGGGCATGTAGTTTCAGCCGATATTTTTGGAATAACATGCATAGAGAGTTATGATGCAGGTGGAATCGGGCAGTCAATTTCAATATTCAACGATAATATAGATGTCATATCGCCTATGATTTATCCATCCCATTATGCAAACTCTTCAACAAGGACCATGGGAAATGGAATCGGTTCAATTATCAACGGCACTCTTTATGAGAAACCTGACCTTGACCCATATGGGGTCGTATATGATACCCTTGCCGTTGCAGCAGACAAGATATCAAAAATTGAAGGATACGGAGCAACCATGCGTCCGTATCTGCAGGGTTTCACAGCAACCTACCTGCCGGATGGATACTGGACTGAATACGGAATTGATAAATTCCAAGCCCAGATACAAGCTGTATATGACGCAGGATATGATTCGTGGATATTCTGGGATTCGAGCCCCTCTTATCCAACTTCATATTTCGGTCCACCCGAAGAATAAAGGAAAATTATGAAAGAGCAACTTGGTATCATATTTGATATGGACGGCGTGCTGGTAGATTCTGAAGATGCAATGAAAACCACATCCATAGAGTCACTGAGAAGATTTGGAATAGACCCCCAAAAAGAAGATTTTGTGGAATTTACCGGGATGGGCGAAGATGCGTTCATTGGCGGTGTGGCCGGTAAATACGGACTTGAGTATGATAGTGAAATGAAAGATTATGCATACATGCTTTATGTAGAAAAAGCCAGGGATCTGGTGTATGTTTATCCCGGCGTCAAGGATGTAATTTCATCGGTTAAAAGAAAAGGTTGTAAAATCGCAGTTGCTTCGGCTGCCGACCTTATAAAAGTCAGGACGAATCTAGCATGCATAGGCGTTGAAGAAGATTTCTTTAATACATTTATAACCGGCAGTGATGTCAGCAGGAAGAAACCCGATCCCGAGATATTCTTGAAAGCAGCACAAAATATGGGAGTAAACCCGGCTGACTGTATTGTCCTTGAAGATGCAAAAAGCGGTATAGCTGCAGCTAAGGCGGCCGGTATGGCCTGCATAGGGATAACAACAGCTTTTTCATACGAGGAGCTATCGGCAACTAAAGCCGACTATGTCGTTGATGATATTCAAAAAGCCCTCCTTAAAATATATGAGTGGATAGAATCTAAAAATTAATTTTGAAAATAGAACAACTTGTGTTATGATGTGTCAGCCTAATTGTAAGGATAGCATATAATTAACTTATCTATATATAACAAAGAAGCAAAAAAGAATAAAGGAAAGAATAATGGAAAAAAAGAAATTTACGGAGTTAAAAATTTCCGAGAGTATACTCCGGGCAATAGAAGATATAGGTTTTGAAGAAGCTACGGCAGTTCAAACCGCTTGTATACCGCTAATCATGGATGGCAGGGATGTAACAGGTCATTCAAAAACCGGAACAGGAAAGACAATTGCATTTGGTATTCCGGCTATTGAAATGATAGATCCGGAAAACAGAAAACCGCAGGTGCTGGTTTTATGTCCAACAAGGGAACTGGCTATACAGGCATCCGGCGAAATCAGAAGGGTTACTAAGTATATTGAAGGGGTCAAAATCATTCCTATATACGGAGGACAACCCATTGACAGGCAGATAAAGGCACTGAAACAGGGTGCACAGATAATTATCGGTACGCCGGGCAGGGTCATGGACCATATGAGAAGAAAGACAATTGATTTCAGTGAGCTGAAAATGGTTGTTCTGGATGAAGCGGATGAAATGTTGAATATGGGATTCAGGGATGATATTGAAACAATTCTTAAAGGAGTTCCTGAAAAGAGGCAGACTGTGTTATTTTCTGCAACCATGCCGACTGCGATAATGGATATAACATACTATTATCAGGACGACCCGGAATATGTGCAGATAATTCATAATGCGCTGACGGTTCCCGAGGTTGACCAATTTTATGTTGAAGTATCATATGGCAGAAAACCCGAAGTGCTCGGAAGCCTGATTGATATTCATGATCCTAAGCAGAGCCTTGTATTCTGTAATACAAAAAGGATGGTTGACGAACTGGTCAGCCAGATGCAGCAAAGGGGATATATTGTAGAAGGACTTCACGGCGGAATGCGGCAGACAGTACGCGACAGGGTAATGAATGGTTTCAGGGACGGAAGAATTGATATTCTCGTAGCGACGGATGTAGCAGCCAGGGGCATAGATGTTGATGATATTGAAATGGTTATCAATTATGATGTTCCGCAGGATGAGGAGTATTATGTGCACCGCATCGGAAGAACAGCAAGGGCCGGAAGAAGCGGACGGGCTTTCACTTTTGTATCAGACCATAAGCAGCTTAAGGAACTTGAGGAAATACAGCGATATACCAATGTTGACATTGAATATATGAAAACTCCTTCAGGTACAAATGCAAATGCAGTCCAAAACAACAAAATGACAACGAAAATTAAAGAAATTATAGAAGAAGGCAGTCTTGAAGGCTACATGAAGATTATTGATAAACTGATGGAAGAAGACTATTCATCAGTTGATATAGCGGCGGCTATGTTTAAAATTACAATGGATAAAGAACTTGCTCCTGAACCAAAGTTCAGTGAGAAAGATATTACCGATACGGGTGGAGAATCAGGTATGGTGCGGCTTTTAATCAATGCAGGCAAAGACCAGGGAATTCGACCTGGTGACATTGTAGGGGCTATCGCCGGGGAAAGCGGAATTCATGGATCAATGATAGGTGCAATACGGATTAACGATAAAGAAACATTTGTTGATATTCCCCATGAATGTGCGCTTGAAGTTCTTAATGTAATGTGCGACTCGAGAATAAAGGGAAAAACAATAAAGATGACACCTGCAAAAGCGAACCAAAAACCGGAACAAAGCACTGCTAAACCTTCATCATCAGGGCGCAAGCCATATGACAGACAGAATAAAAAAGATTCAAAAGGCAACTACCGCAAAAGGAAATAAAGACATCAAAAAAAGGGATGCTGATGCATCCCTTTTTTTTATTATGAATTAAATCCCTTTTATACTGATAATACGTTTTGTCGGTGACCAAGCTGTGAAATAAACAGTGAATGCATTTGGTACTTCAGGTAGAGAACCTCTTAAATCTGTATGGTAATTTGTTTCTCCAAATGCACCGTCTATACGAATCATATCATGACCCTTTATATAATCAAACTTTCCGTATCTGAGCATAATGTGCTGACCTCCAATTGCCTTAAACTCTGCCTGGGCTGAATCAAAGAAGCCGTCGGGTTCAAATATCATTTCAAGTTTACAGGGGAGATTTTCAACTCCCATAGAATCAATAACCAGCTGCATGCCGTCATCTGAAGGCATAATATCTATATTAACTTCAAAGACCTGCATGTTGGCAGTATCTCGGTGGTCAATATTTGTATGGCCGTTCTTGGTTGGATGATCCGGACGTCCGAGGGGCCGCACATAACCCCAGTCGCTTCTATAATGAAGCCTGTAGCCGCCTTCGATTTCAACCAGTGAATCAGGAGTAAAGCGTCCTTTTGTACCGAAGAATGATGATGCGAACCTAAAGGCAACCTGATTACGTCCTTTTTGGAATTTGCAGAACATGGGGCTGTCCCCCATGATGGTAGTAATAATATCGCCTTTGCGCTTCCTGACAATATTGGAATCTTTATAAAATTCTTCAAATTCGGTCCAGTCATAAGGTTCCTTTTCAAGTTCGTTATTACGAAGGAAATCTTGGAGCATATATCTTGCGATACATTTTGGAATAGTACCTGCATTAAGAGGACCGCTGTCTTTTGGAAAATCATTTACCATGTTGAACAGATGGTCGGCCATGTATGCAAAGTGCTTATTTTTCAGATAATGGGCTGTCATTAAATAGTTTTCATAATATCTCATCGGATACATTTTCATGCCAATATCCTGACGGTGTGAATTCATTGTACAGATAGTGTCATCAGGTTCAAGATAGGAGAACATCATATAGAGATTGCGCTGAGCAGCTTCAAGCAGCTCCCATTTGCCAAGCTCTTCTGCCATGATTATCATTCCGTCATTATTAACTTTGTTATAAACTCCGGCAGAACGTTCAGTCCACTCTCCGTCTTCGTTACAATCTATGCCTTCATTCAGATAGAGGTCAATTTCTGCCAGGAAGTCCTCATTTCCAAGTTCATTGTAACAAAGTGAAAGTGCTGAGGCGATAACCCATCTATGGTTTGGAGTGTGGAAACCCCCGGTCATCATTCCATTTGCAGCTTTTTCTATATAAGTAAGGCATTTTGCCTGAAGTTCATCTTCGCCTTCAGTATGCTGGTTATATTTCTTTATAACTCTATAACCTGGTACAAAGTTCTGCAACGTAAAACCTGCAGATGCAGCACAGTGGAAATTTGTTTCAACCAAATCAATAGTTCCGTCATCATTTTGAACTCTTAGGGTATAATCCATAGCAAGATTAGCGGCATCCAGAAGCCGTTTATCTCTGTGGTATGTTGAATCTTCATTGTAATAAAGCACAGCCAATGCATGTGCAGAACCAACCCCTGCTGAATGCTCGGAAAAACCTTTTCTCATATCAGGATATCCGCCGTATTCACGGTCCATGGGATCTTTACACTGTCTTTTTAGTGTCAGTTCCACACCTCTGTCTGCAAGCTGAACAAGTTTTTTATAATGGCTTTTCATTTTTTAACCCTCCAAGGTCATAGTAATTTAAATTTCAGGTATGAGCTATCGCTCTTAGCTGCATTTTTAAATCTGAAAGACATCCTGTAAATAGTCTCGCCCCAGTTCTTTTTATGAAACTGGTCTTCCAGATTGATTTTTTCATACTCAGGCTCCAGATTGTCGCTGTATGAAATTTCCAGTGTCTTATCACCGGAAGTGAGTTTTACCAGGCCGCTGTTTATCACTGGTTCAGGCAGGGTCATCATCCGTAGATATACCTTGTCACCTGATGACTCTAATTTGTATGAATCCCCAATGATTATTTTTGAATCATCATGATCCATTGTCACAGTTCTGGTCCAGTTTAAAATACCGGACTCTTTGGGATATGCCTCCTGGATTTCCATTGTCATGACTGAGGATTCCGGGCTATCATCAAACAAAACATTGTTTGCCCTATGATTACGACCGCATATTTGTTTAAAACCGTTTATATCAGGTGTGTTGTGCCATAATGCGCAGTTTGACCAAATTTCATATCGCTGCGGACTGAAAGTTTTTTTAGTATATACCATGTTGCCAACATCAATTAAAAAAGGTTTTCCGTCACCGTATATGATAAAGTTGCCGACATCGTTGTGATTATGGTTTTCAAGGTTATTTCCGCCTTTTGCGGCAATAAAAAGTTCGCCTTTATTGGTTGATGTCCGAAGATATGCTACTTCAATATCTTCTAGGAAGACACTTGGTTCAGCTATATATTCCTTTTTGTACCCGGTCATTTCATCGAAGACCATAAATTCTCTTATAGGGCCATTTAGTCCGAATCGCCCCAGAATTGAATTGTCTGATATCTGAAGACTCTGCTGTTTAACCCCAAATGCCATAGACTCAGGGTTGTTAGTGCTTTTACCAAACCTATAAATTAGTGAAGGATTTATGGTTGCGGTTGGAGATGCATCGGCAAAGTTAACAAATAAATTTCCACCGATGTGGGCTCTGTGTATGAACGCACACATATTTTTAATTTTAGGATGTGTAAATATATCAATAGCTCCACCTGTGAACTCATGAAGTATTTCAATACACTCAAACAGTGAGGCTCCGGCTTTTCCCCAATAACCAGGCCCTTCATCACAGCCGCCGTCTTCTGGATATCCGGCAAGATACTCATCAAGACTCATAGTCAATTTTTGGAGTATATAGAATCTATCTTCTGGGTTTTGTTCGGTCATCAGAAGGGTTAGCAGGATGTTAGAATTTATCCATGGATTCCAATTATTTAACTGTTCTATCCGGTCACCCATGAAACCCATCCACCAATAATCAGTGTGATTCTGGTATTCCCGGATTATACGCCTGTCGAGTTCATATTTGATACGTCTGCTTATCTGGGGGGTTACAGCATCAAGTTTATCCCTGAAAAAATATAATACCGCGGCCATTGAAGCGCCGGTATCTGCAGACATAAGGTCAATTATTGGCCTATCAAGATCAGGAAGAGGAAGCCTGGTATGCTTATACCCTCCAATGTTGTTATGAGCAGGTATTATCCATGTTGTTTCTTCACATATCATCCAGGATATATCAATAATAAAATCAATAAAGCGTCCTTTATTTTCCATGAGTTCTGAAAGAATTGCGGTATTTAATGCTTTTCTGCGTGCAGAATAAAACTTCTGATAATTTGAACGGTTTCCATTCCTGTGGAATTCCATAAATAGTGAAGCTTTCATCACTGGTATGTCAGATTCCATATATGATTCGGTTTGGGAAATATAGGCGTTTTTTGTATCTGAAGAAACGTTGTTCCAGAAATTACGGTCATCAATAAGCGGGAACGGTTTATATGATTCCGGAAGAAGGTTTTTAAGCTTCTCGAGTTGTTCTGTAAGCATAGGTTTCTCCCTCCGTCATAAAGTATCACATGAACATAGCCAAATCAATAGATATTTAACCGGATTGTATACATTGGCCAAGGTTACTGCAAAGCCTGATGAAATGTTGCTACTGAGGAATAGGGGTGATAAAATACAGATGAGGGGTAGTTCGAGTGACTGGGAAAAATAATAACACAAATTTATGGGTTCTTGTGCCTGCAATACTGGCTGCGGTTATGGTCGCAGGTATTTTTATTTTCGGAGATCCTGACGAATTCATGTCGGGCAGTTTTACAATAACTATCCTTGCTGTTTCAATAGGCTATTGTCTGTTTGCTATTTGGTCTATGTTTTCACTGAATGATAAAGTTATTGGTGACAACAGGGAATATAAGAGGACGGGAATGATCATTGTTATCCTTATATTCGCTTTCATAATGAGAATTTATGTAGGTATGATGATAACAGGCTATCCTACTGATATGTCCTGTTGGACATCATGGTCAGCCGATTCGGCCGGTAATGGTCTTTTTAAGTTTTATTCCACCACCACCTTCTGCGATTATCCGCCCGGATATATATTCATACTCCATATCGTTGGCAGCATCGGTAAAATTATCGGAATTGAAGCCGGCACCGAAGGTTATAATTTATTACTGAAAATACCGTCAATATTAGCAGACATTGCCATGGCATGGATATTGTACAGGTTGTGTGTAAAAAAACTCAAACCCACAATGGGATTGATAATAGCGTTCCTCTATGCGGTTAATCCGCTTGTTATCCTGGACTCAGCTGCATGGGGACAAATTGACGCTGTTCTTATGCTGGCGATAGCCGGTTATCTCTTAACACTTTACAAGAAAAATATTATCGGCGCTTCGCTTTTTTTCACCGTTGGTTTTTTGATCAAACCCCAGATGCTGTTTTTCGGGCCGGTGCTGGCTGTGGTCTTTATAAAATATATAAGCGAACGCGGATGGGGGCAGGCTATTAAAGTTTTCCTGATTAGTATTTTCAGTTCGCTGGCATTATTCGCAGCCGCCGTTATTCCATTCACAGGTGATAAGCCCTGGTACTGGATTTTTGAAAAATATATGGGAACCATTGGCAGTTATAACTATATAACACTCAATTCAGCCAACATATTCGGGATGTTCGGTTTGAACTGGGTTCCGACGGACACAGTGAAACTCGGTTTGTCGCTGGGCATATGGGGAATAATTGGCCTAGCCGCTACTGTAATACTCTACTTTGTCCTAAGTTTTATTAATCGGGATAATAAAAACATATTCATACTGACGGCTATGTTAATGACAGGAATCTATGCATTTGGATTAAAGATGCATGAAAGGTATATATTTCCTGTTATAGCGATCTTGTTAATCGCATATATTTACGATAATAGAAAGAGTATACTTGCTAAATTTATTGTCATGTCCACTGCTGTTTTTATCAACGTAGCCCAGGTCCTTGCATTAATTCATATTCCAAGAAAGGATCTAATTTTCATAGTTTCTTCAGGTTTGGTTGTCGCAGCCTATATTTGGATTACTGTTTTTTGTTTCAAGAATGTCATAAAATCTTACCGGGACAGCAAGGTGAACCTAATGGAAGCCTCCGATGAGGCTATGGGCTTTTCAAAACCGAAATAATCCTGTCAGCATAATTTGTCAATATTGTATCTATTCCATCATTTAGCCGGTTTTCAATTTTTCCCGGGTCGTCTTCATAGAATAGATTGCTGATAAGACCGGTTTCAGATGCTTTTTTTACAACAGAAGGTGAGTAGACCCTGTAAAAATGCTGGACCCGTTTGCATTTATATTCAAGGGCAATATCTACAATATCTCTTTTTTCATCAAAACATTCAAGCATACAGCGATTAATTTCAGGAGCCAGCTTAAGGCACCACTCCATTTCTTTTTCCTGGGCTGCAAAATAGACCGAATCAGCAATGTCGTATTTATCAATCAAATTTTTTAATTTTGTTACAACGAATCCATCATCGCCCGCCTCATACACATGAATATTCATTGCTATCCTGCTTCCGAGTGACTCAAATATCTCTTTTGGGGTAGGAAATGAAACTGATTTCCAACCCATATACTCTCCGGCGTTCAGCTTTCGGATTTTATCGAATGTAAAATCAGATACATTTCCGCTGCTGTCGGAAACACGGTCAACAGTGCCGTCATGGCACACAATCAATTTTTTATCTTTGGTAAGACGGATATCAAATTCAATTTCATCGGCTCCAAGCGCTAATGCAGCCGTAAAGGCCGGAAGAGTGTTTTCCGGAACCAGGCCTGACAATCCGCGATGTGCGCAAACTTTGGGAAATTTTATCATGTCCGGTTGTTTTCCCGGAGTGTTTTGCCTGTATAGGAACGGAATTCTGAAATTTTCAACAATTTCCCTTGAAGGCATTTTTCTAAGACCATGGGCAAGTGGCCGCATTCGTTTATTTTCCGGCTTAATATCAACTGTGAATATACCTGTCTTCTGACCAGCATTCAAAAGGATGTCTCCGGAAGGACTAATGACATAGGATGTTCCGCCGTTTTTGGAATCCTCACCCATGGAATATGAAGCCCTGACAAGAAAAGCTTCGCTGTCCAGCGCACGCCCCATCGCTTGCTTGAGCAATATTTCAGAAGCTTCAGAGCGTTGGTATGACGGGCAAAGGATAATGTCCGGGTATACAGCTGAGAGTCTTTCAAAAAACTCAGGGAAATATAACTCAAAACATACTGCAAAAGTGATTTTAGCACCAAGGATATCAAGAAACACCGGTTTTTCACCGGGAACCAGTTTCATTGCATCAATTTCTGTATAGGCCAGGTGAGTCTTATCATATTCAGAAATTATCAAACCCGTACCATCTATTATGAATGTAGTGTTTGCAAATCCCTCTTTGCGTTCAAAAAGCATATTTACGGAAATCGTAATACCAGTGTCAGATGCAGCGGTTTTCAATGAATTAAGGAAAGCTGCATTGGATCTGCGGCAATGGGCAAACATATCGTCCACACCGTTCATCGGCATTCCGGGACAGTTGGAGTATTCCGGCAGAACCAGCAGGTCCGTTTCCGGGGGGCAGTCGTAAGGAGCAGTTTTAAATTGCTCCATTACTTTTATGGTCTCATCATAATCAACCGGGTATTTTGGTTGTATCAATGCTAATTTCATAAGTCATAGCCCTTTCTACAAATACTTAAGTTTATAGCCGTCTTTGGTGTCTTCGATAAGAACCCCAAGCTCCTTCAGTTTATCCCTGATTTCGTCTGATGCAGCGAAATCCCTTCTTCTACGGGCGTCAATCCTCATATCGACAAGAGCCTGAATTTCAGGTGTTATTTCTACTTCAATATCCTTTTGGAGAATACCGAGGACACCACCTATTTCTTTGATAACTGCTGCGGCTTTGCCGGCAGTTTCTGATGTTTTAAGAAGTCCTTTAGACAAAGACATATTGATTTCTTTTACTATGTCAAATATATCGGCAATAGCGTCAGCGGTATTCAAATCGTCGTCCATATGAGCAATGAAATTATCTTTGAAGACAGTGATGTTCTTTATTATATTGCTTTCATCAGCGTCAGGAGACCCTGCACCAGTGACATTAGTCAGGTTTTTTAAGGATTCATATAAGCGTGACAATCCATTCCTGGACTGGTCCAGGAGTTTATCTGAGAAATTAACGGGGCTTCTATACTGGGCCGATAATAAGAAAAAACGGATTTCTTCGTAGTCATAAAGTTTGACAACATCCCTTACAGTGAAAAAATTACCGAGTGATTTTGACATTTTTTCATTATCAACATTTATAAATCCATTGTGCAGCCAATACCTGGCAAATGGTTTTCCTGTTGCACTTTCACTTTGGGCTACTTCGTTCTCATGGTGGGGGAACAGAAGATCCTTCCCGCCGCTGTGAATGTCAAAGCTGTCGCCGAGATATTGCATGGACATGGCGGAGCATTCTATATGCCAGCCGGGGCGTCCTTTTCCCCACGGGCTTCCCCATGATGGTTCGCCGGGTTTCATTGCCTTCCATAATGCGAAGTCCGCAGGATTTTTTTTCCTGCTGTCAGTCTGCACGCGAGCGCCCGCTTCCAGTTCGTCGAGTTTATGCCCTGAAAGCTTGCCGTATCCATCGTAAGCCGATGTATCAAAATAAACATCTCCGTCAACTTCATAGGCATACCCATTGGCCTCAATTTTCTTTATAAGCTTGATAATGGCACCAATATTTTCGGTGGCTTTCGGATGGACGTCAGCTTCCAAGACACACAAGCCCCGGGCATCGGTGAAATACTCTTCAATATTCTTGTCAGCAAGGTCCTTTACTGTGACACCGTCCTTTATAGATTGGGTGATCATCCTGTCGTCAATATCAGTAAAATTCTGTATGAAAGTTACATCATAACCCCTATAAATAAGATATCTTCTCAGTGTGTCGAATACCACGAAATTACGGGCGTTGCCAATATGGAAATAGTTGTAGACAGTAGGTCCGCAGTTATACATCTTAACCTTATTATCTTCAAGGGGGATGAATTCCTCCTTAGTTCTTGTCATCGAGTTATATAATTTCATATGACCAGCCTTTCTTCTAAAAAAATTCTACTAGGATTCCTTTGTGAATCAAAAAATAAAAACCGCTCCCATGCATATGCATAGAGGCGGTATAATCGCGGTTCCACTCTAATTTGTTCTTTGTTTTGATAACGGTGCGGACACCGTAGCGGTATTTGGCCGCTAAGCTCAGGAGTGCACTTCGACGGATTCGCGTCATGTCCGTTTACAGCCGGCGGCGGACATTCTCTTTCACACGGGATTCGCTTACTTTTCCCCTTCAAAGCATCATATTGTGGCTATGATTATAGCACCGAATTACAATCGTTGCAATCACACATTATAAAACCTTATACAACATTTCCCTGAAACTTTCATAGTCATCGGCATCTGTACTGAAAGGTCTGCCAAGCTGGGGATTGTCATAACCCGTGTCCGAAAGCTGTTTCAACGTTGTATTTCCAAGGAGAAGTGCATAAATTTCATCATCAGGGCATACGCCTTTTATTTTTGCCATTGTCATAAGCTCAAAGTCTTCAATTCCGCGCAGAAGGGCCTTGTATCTTAATGAAAGAAGGGGAGCGCCGTCATTGCCGGGGTAAACGAAATTCATATCCCCGGCAAACCATTCGCCTGACCTGAAAACGAGGTCTTTCCTTGGGTCTTCCGGCCAAACAGTATAATTCCATCTTAGGAATCCATCAAGGCCAAACAGTGAAGTCAATATTCCTATTAGACGGCTTTCAAGTAAATGCGACTGAAGGAAAGTATTGGGAAAATGAGGATGGCAGCAGACGTACCAGCTGACTTGTTTGCCATCTCTGCCCATAAGGTTTTCCTTTATGAAGCTGTAATCTTCCGCAAGGCATTTCAATGATGGTGTGGCGTCGCTCATAACATCATCGAATTCAGTGGTAAAATCGGCTTTGTTTATTGCAATGGACAGTTTGAACCCCGGTGCTTCTTCAAGGATTACTTTTATTGTCCTTCGGTATAGTTCAATATCGCCCGGCTCATCCGCGGCAATACGGACTTTGTCCAGCCAGCCTTTTTTAATAAAGTGATTGTATAGAGAATTTATGTATAGGCGGATGTGCTTTTCTTTGTTCATGTAGCAATAAGTTCCTGAAGATTTATCATAATATCGCACACGCACCCCGTCGGGGAAATCAGGCGCAACCTTTCCAAAGCCGTTTTCTTCAGTCATCCATATTCCACAAAGACCGAAAACTTCAATTTTTTGGTCAATCCCATGGGAAAAACACATTTCGATGTATCGGTCCATTTTTGAATAGTCGAAGGAAAAAATTCCGTTTTCATCTTCGACTGAGGTAACCAGGCTGTATTCAAAGAGGTCTGTTGGTTTATCAAGGTCGTTAAATGTGCGTTGGCCTGACCATGGGATATCCGATGCAATTATTGTGATTGCCTTTTGGCCCAGTCTTGCAAGGGATTTAACATAATTTTCTATTACTTCGAAATGAGCGTTGCTGAACAACCTGATGTCATGCTTATGTGCAATATTTGAAAGGTGCTGCCATAAGTCAAGGTGCATTGAATAGTCACCTGGATCAGGTAATGAAATATTTACGACTTCCAGTGTAATATCCACTGATTTTTCAACGGATTCGTTTTCAAACAGCTTCCTTTTACAGATGGAGACTTTGCCGTAATATATCCCCGGGGAAATATCTTTTGGAACTGGGGTTTCGCACCAGAATGTCTTTGTTTCACCGGCCTCCATATGAAAATAGTCCCTGTTTTCAATGCAGTCAGCTCTTAGGACTCCATCGTCATCCGGCAGAAGGCTTATATTGCTTATAGAAACAAGACCTATACCATCAATAGATGATGCTATCCTATACAGCGGTCGCTCCGGATAAATGGTAAAGGCAGGGGCGTTGGTCATGCAAACGGTGCAATGCTCAGTTGCTTCAATGATCAACTGGAAAGCCGCAAAACTGTTCCTGACACATTTCAGTGTGATTGTCTTATTGCTTAACAGGCCTTTATTCATGGCACCTGTGTGTTTATAGCTTTCTCTTTTCAATCCGACATTCATTGTGTTACTCCCCAAATTTAATTGCATATATATCTGCGTCTTTAAGGTCAATCGCAAGTCTTACCTGTCTGCCCCCGAATTGGTTGAGCGAAGTACCGAAATTAACTTTTTCAAAAATCTCATCACCGTAAATAGCAGCTGATTCCAAAAGTAAAGAACCTTTTTCATCAAGTAACGACACTTTTACATGACCGACCGCTGACGTTGAATAATTTATGAATAATGAATTGCCTTTAAAGGTAAATGGTTTGGTTGTAAATGAACCGCCTTCATACCCGGCGCTTACTGACGCAAATCCGTATTTTCTGATTGCCAGCCTGCGGATGCCGTTGGTTGCTGTCCTGTAGTTCTCGCTTATGTACATTGAGAATTCGTTGCCTCCGGTATCGATTATGCCGCATGCAGGCATATTGTTTCTGTTAACCCAGTTTTTCCTGTCAAGTCCTGGACGCACCCATGCTTCCATGAAAGTGCGGTTCCAGTTAATACCATCCCTGCTGCTCATGAATATAGCATCAGATACTGCCGGAGCTGCGGTAAAAAAATCACGCTGCCTGTCTGCTACGAAGCGCTTTGGAAAAGACAGGTAAAAGTGTTCGGCTCCAGGACAGCATACGGTGGCGTTGGTATAAAATTCTTCTTTATATGGTACATCATATGAATTATTTACCGGTGTTTCCCATGTCTCGAAATTATCGGATATAAAACTTTTTATAGACCGAATCCCATGATATGGCTTAGGCTCTATGAGTCCTTCTTGGTCAAAGTACCTTGCGTAGCACCTGTATTTGCCAATATTCCGGTCGAACATGGCTAAATTATGGGAGTCGAACATACCGTCTGTTATTATTGGTTCGTTACTGATACGCTCCCAATGGATGCCGTCGGCTGAAACTAAGCCATACAGCTTTGCGTGCTTATTGTCTATCCTTTCATGTCCGCCAACGGCTTTGTATTTATGCTTATTAGGAATCCCGGGGTTCGTGTCAATGAAAGGAGCGAAATTATGGCACTCGGGCACATGTTTTAGTATTATATTGTTGAGTATATCGCCGTTATGTTCATGAATACCAAG
>Ga0233414_10000256_pt1 | contig 22513 bp, 20 predicted proteins | sample Na_anoxic_10_MG_FD_189020 | JGI IMG/M metagenome (GOLD analysis project Ga0233414, IMG submission 189020) | Seawater microbial communities from Saanich Inlet, British Columbia, Canada - Na_anoxic_10_MG | ecosystem: Environmental > Aquatic > Marine > Inlet | place: Canada: British Columbia... | reverse complement strand
TCCAATCATGGAAGGGACGTGGAAGTCCCCGACCGAGAGGATTCGTTAGCCGTTAGCCAGCCTATCGCCCCCAACAGGTATCAACTCGGAGATCCCTCATGGCTAAGACCCTTACCGCTACGGATCGCAAAGCCCTCATTCGGCTTGCTTCCACTATGCTCAAGGGATCACCTGAGCGAAGGGTGATCTTGGCTGGGTTGAGTCGGTAGTCTTGATCTCGGTATCTCTCCTATCGGGCCATCAAGAGCAGGAGACTCGACATGACTCGCAGGCCATTGGTCACATCCGTCGCTTATCGCCACGCTAAGACCGCCAAAGCTGACGTGACCCCTGTGAGGCAACGCACTCAGTTTTCGTGTATGAGCACTTCGATGATGATGTGCCTGCAAGCGTTGGGTCACGACGTTGACGAGGACGAGGTTAATAAAGTCATGGGCGCTCGCCCCATGAAGGGCGCATCGTGGGAGCAAGCTCTTGCCTGTGCCCAACACTACGGAGTCCGTGGCACCCTCACGACCCCCTCGACTGTGCAGCAGTTGAAGGAATGGACCGACGCGGGCAAGCCTGTGATGATCGCGTGGAATCCCGAAGGACGGGAATGGTCACACGCCAGCGTCGTCTTCGACGTGGACGATGATCTCAACGTCCATGTGGCTGATCCCAACATCCCGGACCCCGACGAGACGGTGCGAGTCATCCCGAAATCGGAGTTCTACTCTAAATGGTACGAGAAGTGGCCCAACTACTTGGTTCGCAGACCTGCCCTTATGCTTGACCGGGAGATCACCCCGGAGGGGAAACAAGTCATGGCTTCTCAGAAGAAGGCGTCCTCCCAGAGAGTTGCAGAAGGATATGATCGTCAGCGTGATCGCCAGTCGGAGCGTGGCACTTATCGACGCCGCTCCCCACGCAAGCCTTTGCCACCATCTGCGCCGAACCCCTCCATGAAGACCGTCAAGGAGAAGAAAGATGTGATTGATTCCGGTGGGTTGGAGGTGACTCTTGTCGGCAAACAACGCGCAGACGGTTTTATCCACGTTGCGATTTACTACCCGGTGACCCTCTACGGGGCCAACCCCGTTCAGGAAGCGATCAGAAAGTGGTCCCTCTCGGATGGGAGTTGGGTAGCCCAGGGAACGACCCTCGCCTCCCGTCGTTACTGGCTTGTGGACTCCCCAGGCCAATTCGGAGGTTGGTCCGAGGTCCGCAGCCTCAATGATGCGATGCGCGAGACCGAGAAGGCTCTCCACAAGGTCAGGGTTGCTTCACGGATGACCTCCCGCCGTGGTCCTCCTAATCACATGGGATCAGCGGTCATGCTCAAGCGGCAAGGCTTTACCCCAGTGGATGTCATGTTCGGGGAGACACTTCCTCACCGACGCGCAGTAATCAAGCCAGGCGAGGGTCTGCTAGACCGCTCTGGCAACCTCAAGCTCTTTGTCGGAATCAACGGCGACGGCACCCCCATTTTGGCCAGGGACGAACGGGAGTTGAAAGTGCTCTCCAAACAACTGATTCAAGACCGCCTGCATGTGACCACGGCTTCAACCAAGCGGGTGGCAGCCCGACACACTCGGCTGGCATCAGGTGAGCGGCTGGACCGCAGCCTCCGTCAGAAGATCAACAAGGCGATGGAGCGAAAAGGTCTGGAGGGCAACGGTCGCTTCCGCAAGCCCGAGGAAGGCTACTCCCGAGCGGTTGAGGTGATGCAGGATCACGGCATCGAGTTGGACGAGGTGGTGTCCTCACATCTCTTTAGCCCCCGCCCTTCTGGCACGGTGAAGGCTGATATTGCCTACTCCAACGAGCAAGATCCCTTTTCCCCCGTCTCTATCACCAACTCCATCCTCTATCTCCAATACACGGAACTTCGTGAGGGGATGTATGAGGTAGTGGCGTACTTGTCGTAGGTAATGAAATGGCTGCTGATATCCATCAAGGCATGAACCCCCTGCGATCCGCAAAGAAACGGAATCGCACCGAGGAGGTCCGCGAGAAAAAGGACCGGAACGCCCCTTTGAAGGGCAAGGCTCTCAAGCAACGAGATGAAGCCTCCCGAGCCTTGGCTGAGGGCAACGTCAACATTCGTCGAGGCCCCCACAAGAACAAGCCGCAGCGCGGCAAGGGCACGAAGGGCAAAGGCAAGGGTCAGCGACACCAGAAGCACAAGAAGCCGTTGGTTGCATCTGCCCCTCGCGTGGCGACCATGCACCTGCTGTCACGCCAGACGAACGAACTGATTCGCATGAAGTACAAGAACCTCGGGGACTTCGGAGGCACTGATCCCGTCGTGGACTCATGGTTCCTGGATGTCGCTGGACCCTACGAGGCGATGCAGGAGTTGACCCCCATCCTGAAGAAGTACAAGTTCCGTTGGCAGCCTGCTTCAAAGTCGTGGACCATCCACGCCATGAAGTACGCCTACAACAACCGCAAGCGCGAGAACTTCTGGAACGCGGCACGCCGCAACCAGGAGGCTGCGTACCCAATCCTCAAGAAGAAGATCGACGAGATCAATGCCGCCCTCCGAGCCGAGGACGCCAACCCGACGCCAACCCGAAAGGAGTTGATGCGGGAGATCCAGCAGGGAGAGCGCATCTCCAACCGCCTCAAGAGGTTGGGCATCGAGGTCGAGTACGACTACCCCAACCGCTATTCGGTGGACGAAGCCAAGGTCTGGCTGCGGAACACCCCCTTTGACCTCAACCCTGTCCTCAAAAAACACGGGTTCCGTTGGGGGAGTGGCAGAAACGGCGAGGGCTGGTGGATTCCCATGCGGGAGTACACCGCCATCCTCAAGCCTTTGGTGGCTGACATCTTCCGAGCGATGCCTGTCCCCGACGAGCAGGACGAGCCTGCTGGAGGCACCGGGGTGTTTTCGGACATGAGTCACCGGGAACTCTCGCAGTGGCTTGATCCTGTTGTGGGCAGGGACATGGATTTCAACGAGGGCTACGACGGCGAAGTGACCGGTGCAGAAGTCAAGCTCAGGTACATGCGGGCACTTCCCCGCATGAAGGCGCACGAACAAGAACAGGCGATGCAGAGTTGGTTGGGCGGCGGCCTGCCTGACCTGCATGGCCGCTAGGAGGTAGACATGGGCAAGCGAGGCGTTGGCGCACAACGGCCATTCACGATGATCGTTGCGGCTTTACGATCGGGGTCCGATCCTTCACGGGGTGCGATAGGCAATCCCATCGTGGCGATCGAGACATACACCAGTCAGTCGTTTCCAGAAATCCCCGGACGTGGACCCGAGTGCTTCTACGCTGGGATCAAGGGCACCACGACCCGGAAAGGGCTTCTTTCTAACCCCGCTGGAACCCCGCAGAACGCCACGGGAGGTCGCATCACAGTGGCAAGCAACGCTTTTCTCGGCCCCACGAGCATTCTGCTTGGTGAATACAAGCTGACCACAGGCGACGATTTTCTTATCGGCGTGGACGCTGCCGCAACAGCGGTAAATCTCACAGCCCTCATTAACGGCCTCCCCGGCTACACTGGTTTTCATCTTGGCGCGGGCGTTATCTCCTTGTCCGGCCCAGTCGGCCCAGTCGGCAATGAGGTTTTGTTAGGCGCGACCGGTGTGAGTCCGGGTAACTTCACCTTGACCCCTCTCGCTGGTGCCGAACCTCTGATTGGGGCAGCTACCATCACTTGAGTGGAGTTCTTATGGGTGTTCAGAAAAGAACAGACCGCGAATACATCATCGCCAATCTGCCTGATGGTGTACGACGGGTCCAGATCACTGAGCCGAGCGGCAAGCAGGTGTACAAGCGCCCCGAAGACATTGACCTGAACCATGACCAGATCATGCTGTCTCTGGGAGGCACCCCGATTGTCATGCGTGGCCGACCGGGACGGAAACCCAAAGCGCAACTGAAGGCGGTGACTCCACAGATCGCTGAGGTGGATGAAGCCCGCAACGATCATATTTCCCATAGCGCCCTACTTCGAGAAGCCCGGAAGGATGCAGAGGGCGATGGTGTCCTCAATTCCATTCTGGAAGCGATGGCAGAGGAGTCCGCTGCTATCGAGTTTGAGCGTGACGAGGCGGCACGGCATGGTCAGGACACAGCGAACCTGTCCGCCAAACGTGCGCGGGTGCTCAAAGGCATGGCAGACACATGGCTCAAACGGAAGCATCAGATTGAGGGTGGCGTCATCGACATCGACGCACCCGCGTTCCAAGCCTTGTTCAAGTTCATTTTGGAGACTTTCAAGGAAGCGATGGGAGGTGCAGGGGCACGCCCTGAGCTAGTCGAGACTACCTTTGCGAAGCTGGTCGCCGCTCTGGGGGAGGAGGCATGGAAGCAGGACGCTAGGCTTCGTATGAAGGATGTGATCAAGTGAGTCTTGCGGACGTAGCAGCCGCAATAGGTCGCCGGTCAGCCGACAGTGGCACAGACGACTGTGTTGACATCATCACGTTCATCGAAGCCGAGTGGGGCCTTGGCCTCAAATTGTTCCCAGTTCAGCGGATCATCCTCAAGGCCCACTACGGGATGGCTTTAGATGACAACGAACACGACTACCCTCTGGACACCCCTGTTCCAGAGGAACACCCGGAGTACGACCCCGAACTGGTAGACGAGGACGGCTTCTACCTGTACCGCATTGTCGTCACCGACTTCCGCCGTGAGAACGTCCAGAACATGACGGAGGCAGGCTACCTTCGCTTCCTGCACGACGAAGGCCGTTGCAATATCCGAGAGGTGGTCCCAGGCAAGCAGCGTCGGGAGATGGTGCTCTCGGTCGGTCGTCGCTCTGGCAAGACGCTGATCACCTCGTGCATCGTTGCCTATGAGTCCTACAAGCTGTTGCTCAAAGGCAACCCGCAGAAGTATTACGGCTCCTCACAATCCAACGTCATCCAGTTGGTTTCGGTGGCCACCGACCGAGATCAGGCGGCTCTGCTGTATCGGGAGGCGTCCGGGCACTTCACCAAGTGCGATTTCTTCCGTCCCTACGCCGCCAACGCTACGCAGAGCTTCGCGACCTTCCAGACTCCCTTCGACATTGAACGCTATGGCTCCTACTCTGACAACCAGAAGGCCCGGTACAGCATCAACGTGACCTTCCGCTCCTGCGTGGCGAAGGGGCTTCGTGGTGGTGCTAATATCCTCGTGGCCTTGGACGAGGTTGCCCACTTCGGAGATAAAGGCCAAGCCAGCGCGGATGAGGTGTACCAAGCGGTCGAGCCGAGTACACGGACCTTCTCCCCCAAGGATCCTCGCAACACGACGCGGCCTATCGGGGAGAACGAGGGGCGGATCATCTTGATCTCGTCGCCTCTCGGACGACAGGGCTTGTTCTACAAGCAGTTTCAGTTGGGCTTCGGCAACAATATGGCAGCCGACAACCTGCTGTGCCTCCAAGCTCCGACGTGGGAGGTCAACCCGACCGTCCCCGCTGAGACGTTCGTGGCGTCGTATCTCAAAGACCCCAACGTATTCTTCACCGAGTTTGGGGCGGTGTTCTCTGACCGTACACGAGGTTGGATCGAAGACCCTGTTGATCTCATGGCCTGTGTGGATCCCGATCTAAGGCCCAAGAGCCAAGCCCCGGCCCGGATGCCACACTTCATGGGCTTGGATATCGCCCTGGTTGGTGACTACACCACCGCTGCGATTGGCCACAACGATGCTGAAGGCCGTGTGGTCCTCGACTATATCGAGCGGATCAGGGCAGGAGAGGGGGAGTTCGCGCACCTCGACCGGCTGGAGTTCGATGACGTGGCTGATTGGATCTACAAACTGAGCCGTAAATTCTACATCACGGAAGGCATGTTCGATCAGTGGTCAGGCATCCCAATGGAGCAGGCCCTCAAGAAGCGTGGCCTCTCTACCCTCAAGTCGGTTCACCACACGAGGAACTTGTCGAGTCAGATATTCCAGAACTTCAAGAACCTCATGTTTGACAAGAAGGTGGTCTTGTTCGACTTCCCGATCCCGGACAAGGAAGAACATTCTGTCCACATCGCGGAGCTTCTGGAGCTACAGGTGGAGTACATCAGCAAGTACATCATCAAAGTGGAAGCCCCTAACATCGACGGGAAGCACGATGACCTCTCGGATTCACTGGTCCGCATGGTCTGGGTAGCAACGAACAACTCCGCCAAGCGAGTGATTCTGTCGGGAAGGCGCTCCCGCGCAGCCGGAATGCCCACCACAGGGTCCGGTCGCTTTGCCCGCAACCCTTACCGGGGTATCACGCGCAAAGGCTCCCACCCTTCTCGTGTGCCTCCCAAGGGCAAGGGCGGCGGTGGCAGGGGCGGTGGCGGTGGCACCGGTCGCCGGTAGGGCGGCTATAGACCCCACCCGGTAGGAGACTGTTTATGGCCACTTTCATTCAGAATTCTAATCGTGCCGATTCGGGGGATGTTCAACTCATGTTCCCCGGTGATCGTTTCCCGGTCATTGCGGGTCCGAACCTTCGTGTTTCGGGATGGCGTGGTGGCCTATGGGTTCAGTACGTCACGGCTGGCGATGACTTTACGGTAGAGGTGAGCGACGGGAACGCCGCCTGTGGTTTCATCTTCTTTCAAAGTGAGGATTATGATCTCATCCCACCTACGGGCACCGGGCCGGGATCACCCCAGAACTTCACCTCCCAGCAGTTTCTCAATCCCACGGGAGGCAACAACGTCGTCACGATGGTCAACGGAGGCACCCGTGCCTTTTTCCGTCTCTTTGAGACAGTGGCGTTGAACGGAGCGGGTGCAAGGGCGGGCGGGGCCATCACCTATGTGCTCAACGAGGATCTGAAAATCAGCGAAAACGGTCTTCTGTGCAACGACTCGGATGCAAACCTTGCGGTGGCGGGTGTCACGACTCCCGTTGTCGTCGGTATTGTGTCCGCGATACCCCTGGCGGCCAACGGCACCCGGCTGTGCATCGACATGAAATACTGAGGTTGCTCCCTTGTCCCGACTTCGCGCCACAACATCTCCCACGGACACAGACCGTGAGATCCAGTTAGCCCTTGACCGGGCAGCCCGAGAAATCGAGGTGGCGCTGCGAGTGGCTGCCGAGTCCCCGTTGTTGCGGCACTTGAAACGCCGAACGGTAGGCGACCTTCGGACTGCTTTGGATTCGGTGCAGCGGGTTAGGTACACCCAGTCTCCTGAAACCGAGCGGGAGTCCTACAAGGATTGGAAGGCTCGACGCGACTTAAAGCGACAAGCCCAGAAGCAACGGGCAGTAGCGCCGAAGGAGTCGTCTGATGTCTGATGACACTGACAACCAAACCGTCCGCACGGTGAAGTCGGGCGATGGGAAAAAGAAGGCCAAGACAGGCAAGCCACGCAAGATCACGTCATCCATGATGAAGCGTGCCTACGCTGGAGGTGGCATGGGCAACGCGGGGTCGGTTGAAGGGGCTGGGGGTAACTTCTACTCACCTGAACTCAGCACCGACTTCCTAGAACTGCCGCAGAGCCTCCACGAACAGTGGAACTACTACCGCTTTTTCTACCGCACGGAGCCATTCGTCGGACAGGCTATCGATCTCCACACCGAGCTTCCGATCAGTAAGGTTCGGATCGGCATGGCGAGAGCCAAGGATCGGGATCTCGCAGTCAAGGCTACTCGTTTCTGTGAACGGTGGGCACAGCGCATCAATCTTCTTGAGCGTCTTCTTTCAATCACCCATGACCGAAACCTCATTGGTATCGTCAATATCTGGTGCGAGGACGCCAATGCGGAGATGCCCCAGGACATCCGTGAGGAGCAAGTTCGGATCCTCCGTGATGACGGGGAGGCAGTAGAGGAATGGATTGATCGGGAGGACGCCGATGCTCGCGCTGTAAAGTGGCTCAAGAAGAACTACAAGGGCTGGACCAGTGTTCGGGTTCTGCCTCCCGAGCAAGTCAAGATGGAGTCCTTCAACTTCACCGACGAGCGTATCTACGAGTTGATCCCAGACTCCAAGACCAAGGACATTATCGACCGGTACAAGCAAGGCGACCCAGATGCCAAACGCATCGTGGAGTCAATGCCCCCGGCTGTGGTCAAGGCCGTCGTCGAGGGCGGTAACATCCCCCTCAACACGGACCCGATGGCTGGGAGCTACATTTACTGCCTCTCAAACCGCAAGTCGGACTACGATCCCCAAGGCCGGTCCCTGCTGGAACGCTGTATGCGTGCGCTTGTTTACCGGGACAAGCTGCGTCAGGCCCAGACAAGCATCGCCTCGCGGCACATGACCCCTATCCGTCTTGTCTACGGCGAAGACCTTGATGCTGCCGATGTCGAGGCGTTGCGAGAGCAGGTCGATATGGCCCTGCAAGACCCGGACTACAGCATCATCGCCAACTTCCAGGTCAACTGGGAGGAAATGGGGGCCGACCAAAGGCTTCTTGATTTGAGCAGCGAATATGATCTGACCGACCGGCAGTTGTACGCAGGGTTGGGTGTCACCGAAGGCTTGCTGTCTGGGGAATCTTCCTATTCAGGCGACCGGATCAATCTGGAGGTCATCAACACGCGGTACATGCTCCTACGAGAGCAGTTGCAGGACTTCGTGGAGAACCACCTGTTCAAGCCGATGTGCGCTCGTATGGGCTTTGTCGAAGAGGACGAGGACGGGGAAGAACGTGTCATCGTGCCCACCCTGTCGTTCACCCGCCTTGCTCTGCGGGACAACCGCGACACCTTCGATGCGCTCTACAACCTCTACCAGAAGGGATCCCTCGACGTGGATACCATTTTGGAATTGCTCAACCTTGATCCTGTCGCAGTCAGGGAGCGTATCGAACGTGACCTGTTCACGGTCAACGATCCCACGTTCAACGAAGTGCTACGAGGCGTCTATGGTGATGCAGGCCGCGCTATCGCGGAGAACTCGGACGCTGCCGAGAAGATCGCCAAGGTGTTGGGCCTCAAATACGAGAAACCACAGGAGGAAGACGGCGGTCGGTTCTAGGTCAAAGCTGCCGTGCTTCCGCTGAGGCTCGTATCTTGGTCTTGTAGACACCGATCCACAGACCGTTCTGATTCCATACATGGTAACCATTCAAAGCCTTGTCCTTTGAAATCTTCCAGGTTCCGAGCCAAATGAGCGGTGTGGGATACATGGTGGACCTTCTTTTGGTGGTTGGACGGTTGGCCGGTAGCTTCGCTATACCCGTAGAGGGGTGTAAACCCTCTACGGGAAGAACCTGTCAATGCCACAGCCACCATATCTAGTCGATGCACTTCAGATCGAGCCGGGAAGTGGTGACACCCTCACGGTGTCGCGTGATTCCACAGCGGGAGCGATGGCGTTTGTTGACGCCGTGCTCACGTCTGGGGTGTTGCTTCCGAGCCTTGTTGGGCTGCGGAACATCACTGGTGCTTTTATCGTAGGGCGCGCTGGTGATGGTGCTCCTTACACGACCATCCAAGCCGCACTCGATGCTGTCCCAACGGCTTCTAGTGCGTCCGCCCCTTCTCTTGTCTTGATCCTTCCGGGTGCCTATGCCGAAAACGTCTCCATACAGAAAGACGGCGTTTATTTGGTAGGGCTTGGTGGGGTCACAATCACCAACTCCGGTGGCAGCGACACTGTGACGATCAGCGCATCAATCGCTGCGACTCCACAGGACACGCTGCTCCGGGGGATGGTCATTCAGAATACTTCAGCAGCCGGGGCCTGCGTTCGGATCACCGGGGCGGATTCGTTCGCCACGGGAACAGTCACGGTGAACAACGCTCCGCTCGCCACAGGGGATACCGTCACCATCAATGGCACGGCCCTGACCGGAACCGCAGGCACCCGCACGGCGGGAAGCAACGATTTCTCGGTGTCCAGCGGGACCGTCGCGGGGATCGCTGCCGAGATCGTTGCTGCCATCAATGACACAGCCAACTCCTTTGCCACGCTGGTTGCAGCGGTGGCGACCGGTGGTGGTTTGGATGTGGTCACCCTAACCGCAGTCACCGCAGGATCAGGCGGTAACGCCATCACGCTCGCAGTCAGCACAACTCCCGCAGCAGGCTTTACCGCTTCGGGGGCAACTCTTACGGGCGGAGGTGCAGCCGGATCCCTAGTTGGGGATGGCGTCATAACCATTGAGGACTGTGATCTCGTAGCCTCTGGAGTGGGTGCATATCAAGTCCGAGCCGATACTTCGGGGCATATCCGAGTCCGAGGCGGAACATGGCGCGGTGCCGATAACGCCAGCATCTCATCTATCTCCAACTGCGCTCTTTTCTCGGTTGCTGGAGTCGAGTGGGTGAGGATCATCGAGGTGGCCTACGACACGGGCATCGATCGACCCAATGACCTGACCTGCGAGTACCTGATCTCAGACATCAGCCGTGCTACAGGTATTTTGTCGAACCTTGTCGGTGCAGGGACGTTGACTGTGAGCAACTGTCCGAGCATGATCGCCTTGTCGCAGGCAGGGGACCAAACCCTTGCCGTGCAGCACTCGTCGGTCGGTGCTTTGACGTTGAGCGGCACCACAGTAGCCGCACTGACGGCGAGCACCCGAACGACCGTAGCCGTTGGTGCGGGCACCCCAACGCTGTCCGAGGCCAAGATCACGGACACGCTGGCGTTTGTGGCATCGGCTTCCGAGTCGTATGTCTTCACTGTGACCCAGCCTGACGCCGCTTACACAGTGCTGTTGGAAAGTCCGACGACGGCTTCGGTCTTGGCGGTCACGAACAAGACCACTACGGGATTCGACGTTGAGGCTAGTGTGGCCCTTACCGGCACCGTTAGCCTGTCTATCGACCGCAGCCTGTAGAGCACCCCGGAGATCACATGAGCAAACTACGCCGCATCCTCGCTGAAGAAGGCTTTGGCAAGACCGCCCTCAAGATCGACCCCCGCAAGGTGGACGCTATCAATGAGATGACCGACTACAACGATCACACGGGAGCCGCGATTGCTTATGCCGAGTTGGTGGGCGACCGTAAGACCGCGAAGGTGTTGAACCATGTGGCAGACATCCACAAGATCATGGGGTACATGCCCCATGATCTCGGTCAGTTTCGTTCGGCCCTGATGAAGCCTGTGTATGCAATAGCGAAGAAGATCGCGATGCCCGATGGCGGCTCACTTTACGACCACCTGCACTAAGAGGCACTCCCATGAGCAACCATGACGACTTCTGGACCACACTCGCTACAGGCCACTCCAACACGGTGCTGGCCGGTGCGATGGATTCCCATCTCACAGGCAAATCTTTGGATGGCTCCTTTGGCTCTGTGCGTACCCTGACTGACCGCCATCGCGCGGCCAACGCACTGGACCTCCCAGTGACGGCAGGCACCAAGGTCGTCTTTGCGGGTGGTCTGGGCGCGTACATGACCTACGACGACGTGCCCGCCGACGGGGCCGTTGGCGAAGTCGTCACGGTCAAATCAGCCACGGGTGAGATCACGCACCACGATGGCAAGGTCTTCGTGAAGTGGGCCGATGGCAAGTTCCGTCCCATCCACACAGAGCATCTGCGGTTGGTGACCTCGGGCAAATTGGCTTCCGTGATCCGTGTCGCCAGCCTCGGTGATCTCACGCAGTTCCTCAAACGGGCCGATGGTAAGCTCATCCACAAGAGCACTGACGACCTCTGGTCCTACAGCAAGGACGCGGATGGCAACTTCCTCGTGTCTCGTTTGTTCGACGACGAGGGCGAGCCTTTGAAGGCGTGACCTTCGGTGTCGGTAGACGGTCTATCGGCTCCACCTCGGTAGGAGAGACATCCATGCGCCCAGATCCCAAACGCATCGCAGTCCGCTACGATTCGCAGTCCGAGACTGCGTGCGCTGTTTCTCGCACGAAGACTGCGGGCGAGGTTCGCTTCATCAAGGACCGCAGCGGTGATGCTGGCGAGTGGGCCTTTGGACCCCCCGGACCCAACGAGCGGGACATTGAAGCTGACTTTGTGTTCAACGCGAAGTACCTGAAACCCCTCGCGGCTACCCTCCGGTCTGCACTCATGGCTCTCGGCCACACGACCAGTGCCTACAATCGCTTCGTGAAGATCAAGTCCCGCAATGTCAGCCCTGACGGCAACCTCGGTGGCAAGGGGTACATTCAGAAGATCCCTGACATGAGGCGGCAACTGATGAACTGCGTGGAAGCCCTGTCTGCCTTGACTGATACGGTCTATGACGAGATGAAGGCACCGCATTGGGATCCCAATGCAGACACCCTCGACCCCCGTGACCGAGATGCAGTCAAAGAGATCATCGAGGACGCCGAGGAAATCAAAGACGACCCTGAAGGCTGGGCAGAAGATCAAGAGGCTGACATGGACGATGACAACACGGATGCAATGGGCAAGACCGCCCACCGCGTCATGCTTCGCTACGCGAACGGGAGGCTCGCATGAGCAACAAAGAAGCTGATCTTGATATCCTTGCGGAAGCATTCCTTCCTGCCGACCTTCTGACTCCCACCCTTGGCTCCAACTACGGCATGGATGGATTCCCGGATATGCAATACGGCATGGGTGTGTTGAAGGGTGTGTTGGATCAGGAGTACCAAGAGGCTCCCGCGTTCCCCACAGGTGTCCAGAAAGCGGGTGCTTCCGACATGGACCTTGGATTTCTGTTGGCCGGTGAGTCGTTGGCAGACCTTAACTGGCTCGATCCAGACCAACCGCAAGACCCCGACCGGCTCCCACGGAACCCTGTAGACCTCTCGATCCCTGAACTGGTAGAGGCATGGGGTGTCCACAGGCGCACCGATGGTGTGCATCAGATGGACCTTGCTCATGCACGTTCCACCGAGGAAGCCCCCAAGAAGAAGGCCAATGCCCGAATCATTGAGAAGGTGGTCACCCACGCGATGCGTCGGTCTATTGAAGGCCAGCACATTGAACGCATCGTGCGCGAAGCCGCAGAGAGCATGGGTTCCGAAATGGAGCGGGTGGTGCCTCTCCTGCGTCGAGTAGTCACAGACCACGGCCTTGCAGGCAACGTGTTTATTCGTGCATCGGCGTATCCCGGCTGGGGTGCAGGTAAAGGCAAGGCCCACGCTAAGAAGCACGCCAAGAAGGCTCGCTACCTCGTCGTGTCCAAGCAGGACATGGACCAGGCCGTGTGGATCCAGAACGGTCGCTGCGCTTACACAGGCAAGCTGGCTGTCACCGAAGTTCCGTGGAAGAAGGCCCACGCCCACTACGCCCCGCGTCTGGAGGCCACAGGCCACAAGGTTGCCGGATCCTCAGACCCTCGTGAGGCGCTGCGAGTGGCTTTCCTATCCCAGCCGCGCAAAGTCGAGGCGGACACAGGCTACCTGCCTACCCATGAGACACCGGACCAACGAGTTTCCCACGAAGACGCCAAGAAGGCGTTTGCTTCACACCGTCCCGAACGAGCGGTGTACGACCACACGGATCGGGACCATGCGCGACGATTGGCGAAAGTCAAGACGCGGCTTGCCCAGATGGAACGGGACAACCTGATCCCGTTGGGTGAGGCTGATCGCATCCTCTCCTCTGACGCAGACCCTATGGGAATGCTGCGTAAGGCCACACAGGTGGCTCGTCACGTCAGTCAGCACACCTACGAGAGCAATGCAGTCACACATGGGCAGGCTCTACTGTCTGCACAACGAACCGAGCGTTCCCATCTTGCCCAAGACGGACGGTCCCAACGACTCCATCGTGCGGCGTCCGACAAAGCCATCGCAGTAGTGCGTGGTTTCTTGGACAGAGGCGTAGCCACCGAACAGCGTGTGCGACAGCTTTTCGCTACACACAAGGACATTCAAAAAGTCGCTGCCTCCCTCTCCCGAGAAGCCTCGCAGGTGCTCGCACCCAAGCGTGACTACAAGGGCATGGTCTTCAAGGCAGCCTCTCTCAACAGCACCGATCAGGTGGACCTCTCTGACGAGAACAAGGCCATCGCAAAAGCGGCGGCTGACAATGGTGTCGCAGCCAATGAGATCAAAGGCGTCCTGAAAACAGCCCGTCGGGTGATGAGCGAGGGGTTCGCAGGCAGCGATCTGACCTCGTACTTGACCAACCGTTTCTCGAACTCCCTGCTTACCGCTTCAAAGGGAATGGTCGATAGGGTCCGCACGGCGCATGAGGGGCTGTCAGGCTTCGTCTACGTCGATGCAGAAGCCTACGCCTCCCCCGCTGGCGTCAAGGGCTGTGAGTCGGGTTCGGTGAAGCACCGGGCCAATCAGATTCAGAACGTCCGGGAGATTCCTCGCTGTGGTTCCTGTTCCGTTGCCCGTGTCCGTGAAGACGGGACGCGCAAGTGTGGCATCTACAACAAGACGCTGGTGACAGCCGTGGATGTATCAGGCCCAGAGTTGCTTCAGATCAAGCAGGCAAACATCAAGTCCACAGAGATGAACGACGCAGAGGTGACTGCCAGCTTGTTTGCCCCCACCTTTGATCCGAGCGAGTTCGGGTTGGTCAACGCCAGTCTGGAGGATGTGGCCTTTGACAGCCTTCCCGAGACGGAGAAGCTCGCCAAGATCATGTTCGATGGGTGGAGGATTGAATGATCCCTTTTGCAGCATCCCCCGCGAGGGTAGCCCGTCGTAAACAAGCCGAGATGTCCACCGAGGCGTCCAAAGCATTGATGAAGTGGCTGGGGAAGACCCTTGGAAGTAAAGCCAAGCACGTCTACGTCGTAGGCGGTGCTGTCCGTAACTTCAAGCTCGACCAACCCATCAAAGACATCGACATGGTGGTTGACTCCATCAATCTCGGTCACGATGCAGCGTGGGTGGCTCAACAGCTTGCGCGGAAGATTCCCGCCCCTACGAACATCGCAGGTCCAGACAACCTGCGAGTCACGAAGGTCAATGTCACCGGCACATGGGTGCTGGACGGCTTCGATCTCAACGGGGAGACTCTGGACATCGTAGACGCCCGCAAAGAAGAGTACGAGGTTGACCCCGCAACAGGTGAGTACGTCGGACACAAGCCAACCAAGGTTGAGCCGACCACGATGGAGGTGGATGTCTCGCGTCGAGAGTTCACGTTCAACACATTGATGTGGCGTCTCAGCGATCTCGCCAAAGGCGTGGACCAAGCAGAAATCATTGACATGACCGGCTGCGGACTGCGGGATCTGGAGAACCGAGAGATGCGGTGTCCAATGGACCCCGATGAAGTGTTCGCCCTTGATCCCACTCGCATCATTCGCACCATCAAGTTTGCGTTCAAGTACGGCATGAAGCTCCCGCCTGACGTAAAAGCCGCCGCCAAGCGACAGGCGAAAGGGCTGAAGCGCATCCCAGCGAAAGCATACGGGGCCATCAAGGACATTGCTCTGGAAAGCCCTGACTACAAGAAGGCCCTCGATGTGATGGCTGATCTCGGTGTCACCGACGTGATCGCAGAGATAATGAAGTCGGACAAGCAGTTCAGAAACTCCCTGCTCAACTACGCAGAGAAGAAAGGCGTCTCATACCTGTTTGATCTCATGGACGTTGGCATCCCGGTGTCAGCCCCGATGTCGTTTCTGAGCCGACCCCAGCAAGCGCGGCTTCGTGAGATCGCGGCTCTGATGGACCGTGAAGACGCGATGGCGTTCCTTGGTGCGCTTCGGAACCCCGGTAAGGCATATCAAGATGGCCGGTTCATCCCCTCATTGGCTCAGGAGAAGGGCATTGAGAGGAACCAGATGGGCAAGTTTATGCCCGCTGTGAACGCAGCGGCCCGCGAAGCCCTCTTGGCAGAACCTACGTTGCTGGAAAACCCCTCTGCGCTGAAGGGAGTCGTTCGGTCCCGTGTGATCAAGGCATCCCGCAAGGCCACAACGGACCTTGGAGTCCTTTTGGAGACAATGGAGATACCGGATATGCGGCGAGACCTCTCCAGTAAATCCAATCTAAGGTGGCTTCTCCGCAACCTCCGGGTAAACAACGGGTCGCATCCACAGATTGACGAGGCAATGGCAGAGATAAAGGCCCTGGTGAGAGGCAAGCGTGCCGATCTCACAGCACGTTGGGGCACCACGCTCCTCGCAGGGGGCGATAAAATTCCCGGTGGTCGAGCGGAAGGTAAGAGTCCCAGCGACTTCGACCCTAAGCAAATCGAGATGGGCACTGGGGTCGAGATGGAGCACACCACAGATCGGGCAGTGGCGCGTGAAGTGGCGATGGACCACCTCACAGAAATCCCCGACTACTACTCCCGTCTGGACAAGATGGAAGGCGAGGCTGGAGTAAAACACGCATGGGTACAACGCCTTCAGATGAAGCGGGAGGCCGCAGCCCAGCTACGTTTTGCATGGGCTGACGACCGTGGGTGACCTCAAACGTATCGCAGCCCTCTGTAGCCGAAGGAAGCAGACCCCTTCTGCCTCACGGGTCGCTAAGACCTACTCGGTCAACAAAGGTGATCTGGTCTGGTACGGCAAGTACAAGAACCAGCGCGGCGAGGTCAAGAGTTTCGGCATGGGCGACAAGGGTGATCCCACAATCACCCTTGAACAACTCCCAAGCCCCTCCGCCCGGAAACCAAAGAAGAAATCCCCGAAGACGCTGAACCTGTTCCAGATCCGGCCCCGTAAGGAAGATGAGCACGACAAGGCCAGGAAAGAGGCGGTGTCAAAGGCGCTCTCCAAGAAGGAAGTCCCGAAGGCCGATGGCTCTGGCACCACTACGGTCTACGAGTACGGTCCACGGCAGGTGGCCCAGCGCAACAAGGAGAAGGCAGTACGCATTGAGTCCCTTCGCAAGAAGCTGGGGGATCTTCGCAAGAAAGCGCGGGGTGATCTTACCGCTAAGGATCCCGAAACCCGGCTCACTGCGTTGGCCGTGGCTCTCATGGACGAAACCTACGAACGGGTGGGCAACGAGGAATCCGCTAAGGACGGCCACTTCGGAGTCACGAACTGGACTGCGGGTCACGTCACGATGGGAAGCAATGGTGCGACCATCAAGTACACGGGCAAGTCTGGGGTCAAACAAGAGAAGAAGGTCACCGACGCACAGGTGCTCAAGGCCCTTCGCAAAGCTCTCAAAGGCAAAGGCAAAGGCGACAAGATCCTGTGCGATGGCGATGAATGCGACATTCTCGCCAAAGACGTGAACACCTATCTGAAGTCCTATGAGATCACAGCCAAGGACATCCGTGGCCTACACGCCAACGAGGAGATGAAGCGGCACCTCAAAGAGCAACGCAAGGCGGGTCCGTCTGATCTCCCGAAGTCTCGGAAGGAGAAGGACAAGATCCTCAAAGCCGAGTTTACGGCTGCCTTGGAACTCGCTGCCGAAGCGGTAGGACACGAGGCTTCCACACTACGCAATCAATACCTTGTTCCCAGCATGGAACTCTCCTACACACAGGACGGCACCGTGCTGGACCGGCTGGACAAGCAGGCCACCCTCTCCGACGCTGAACGTGACGACAGGGAAGCCGAGCGTCTGATCAAGAAAGCCCCAAAGAAGAAGCCGCCTCGGCTAGACCGGGAACGCCGCGTCGTGAAGGACAAGGACAACGACCTAGACACTGATGCAAAGCAGGACGTGAAAGATCGGTCCAATCGTTCCCGTGACGCCTCGGCTCGCGTAGCCCTCCGATTCTTGTTGGGGGGTGACGCCCACCACCTGCCTCGGCTCGCCCGCCGCCCTAACAAACGGCAACGCAAGAAAAACGAGAAGAACAGGAAGAAGAACCAGCCCGCCGCAGAAGCGAAGCCCGCACCGACCCCAGCACCGACCCCAGCACCGACCCCAGCACCGAAGCCCACATCGAAAGAACAGGTTCCGATGTTCAACACGGAAGCCGACCAAGTGGTCATGGTGTCCCCCGACACGGCCCAGGCGGAACCTTCCAAGTACAAGACACCTTCAGAAGACCAGTTGAAGGCTCACCAGGAGGCCGAGACGGCTCCCGCCGAGACGGCTCCGCCCGAAAGCTCCCCCGCTGAAAAGCGAAAGGAGAGCGCCGCCTCCGCTGATGCAGTCGCCTCGGCTCGCGCCGAAATCAAGAAACTAAAGGAGGATGACCCCTCTCTCTGGAAGATCGATGAACTGAAAGAAGCCTTGGGAAAGGAGTACGGTGCCATCCCCGGCATTGATGCCAAGGCCGTAAAAGAGATTCTGAAGGCAGCGGAGTACAAGGAAGGCGAGGGCGACGATGGCGGTCGCGGTCGTGATCCTAAAGAGACGTTCATCACAGCACTGGTCAAGAAGTTGAACGCCGGACCCAATGGGAAAGCCATCAAGATGTTCGCTAAGAACACCCGTGATCAACGCAAGGAAATGATGGGTGAGATTGAATCCATTGTCGGCAGCACGCTTACACGGTCGCTGGGGGATGTAGACGCAACCTTCCTGGCCAACGTGGCTCTGGAACTAAAGGAACGCAAAGGAGAGGTCGCAGAGGATCTTGTGACACTGGGTCGGCGTAAGGGTGTCCGAACACGGGCCACAGCCGCCGCCAAGGTACTCGAAAGTGTTGCGGACAAGGATGAGAGCAAGCGCCCGGATGCTCCTGACCTCGTTTCCGCCATGCTCGCCAAACGATCCGCTGAACTCATTGATGACCCGAGTTTCCTAGATCCCACCAAACCATTGACCAAGGCCAGCACCGAACCCCTTGGCTCTGATGTGCTTAAAAGCAAGAAGCACAAGAGCGATATGGCTGACCTCACCCTTGAGCAGACACGCAAGTACAGGGGGATGGACAAGGAGGACCGGGAAGCACACCGTAAAGGCTTGCTTGATCTAATCAAGACGCTGGAGCACACAGGAGCGAAAGGCTCCGAGCAACAAGAGTTGGCCATCGCACAGCAACGTGCCGTTGAACTTGCCTCCGCAATGGAGGACGAAGACTCTGATGTGAACCCGACGTTCCGTGCTCTCTTGAAGGCAGCGGAGACGCAGGGGCGCTTCAATGAGTTCGCCAAGCTCAATTTCACAGGTGACGCCGGGGACGACATCCCGATGCAAGCGCAGTACCGCCGCCTAGTGGCAGATGTAGACGTAGAGGATCTAGCCGACTTCTTGCCTGATGATCACCCCTCCAAAGATGACGTGAAAAAAGTCCTTGATCTGATAGACCCGAGAAGCGTCAAGCGCGAGTTGGGTGACGCGGACTACTCCTCCGTTATCGGCCAGGAAGGCCGCGACATGATCCGTGAGGACATTGAGGACATGATCCTCTCTGGAGTCATGGTTACTGACTCGGACCTGACAGGCAAAGGCAAACGCAATACGCAGCGGAAGCGGGTGAAACAAGGCCCTTCAAAGGGAGTGGACATCGGTGCCTTCCTCTCTTCACTGAAAGCGGCTCTTTTGAAGGGCGAACCCGTTGGGATCAGGGACGTAGTGTCTGACCACCAATCCAAGAGAACGCCCAAGAAGGTCGCAATGCCCACAGGTGACTACGACTTCAAGCCTTGGGGGGGCCTACTTTCCCCGAACTTTGTAAATCTGTCCCGGTAGACTTTCTATACTCATTCCCTATGAGTAGGGCTACGGGTGTATGCCTTCCATCGGGAACCACTTTCACTGGAGACAACATTATGAGTAAGCTCACCCGCGAGGGCGCACGCAACCTGACCACAACTATTGATCGCATTGCTTCGGCTATTCAGGAGAACGCTGCCCTTCTAGGCATCGACTCCAAGATCGCCAAGGACTTCGCGTACCGCTGTGATCTGGTTTCAGACGCCGTGGAGACAACCGCTGTGGCGAATTACCCTAAATCCGTCGTTGCCGAGGAGATTGCTGAAGAAATCGGCAAGGAAGTTCCCGGCCCATTGGTTGATGGTGAGGTCACGAAGGATCTCGGGGGCCAGTTCACCCAGAAGGAGTTCGCCCAGTTGACCGAGGTGGCAGAGAAGCTGGCGAAGGCCGCTTCCGTTTTCACCAGCCGCAGCCGCAAGCCTGTCGCTGACTACGGTTTCGGTCTGATCAAGTGATCTGGAGGGCTTCGTGCGCCGAAAAGCCGAAAACAACGTAAACTATCAAGAGCGTGCCCAAGAGTTCGCTGTCGGGGCTGTTGTGACCCCGTTCGGTGGTTGGGATGCCCAAGGCGGTCGTGTGACCGCTGTTTGGCCTGCCATTGGCATGGTTGACGTTGAGTTCAGCACTGGCAATCGACGCTACCCTGTCGAGGACTTGCAGCAGATTGACGCCAACGGAAACGCAGACCCTCCAAACACCAACTCGGTGCCTGGGGGTCAGCCGACCGTGCAGGTGCCGGGAGGCCCTAGCGGTTCTCGTGTTGCCGTAGCCTTTGAGAAAAAGGCCCTCTACTGGGCGGCCCGTGATCGGAAGTACCGAATGACAGGACCGGAAACGGCGTTGGGGCACCCAAAATGCCCCAAGTGTGATGAGGACCATTCCCTTCAAAGGGCCATCTACAAACGACGAGATGGCTCCAGCGAACGTCTGATGGGCTGTCCTGGGTGCATGTTTTTGATCAAGGACTCTGACATCGTGAATTTCGGACCCATTGCTGAAGTAAAGGTTGAGGTCTGATGGCATTCCTCAAACGAGCCAATGCGATGGTGGTCCACCCTCGGATCTCGTATCAGGGATGGGGAGGCATTCGGAAGATTGCCTCGTCAGGGTCCAGTCGGAACTTGACTGATCAAGCCCGTGAGATTCTCGGCACCAACCTTAATTCGGACACGCATCTCGTCACTCACTGCACCATCGTCGCCTCGGTAGACGTGGATGACGTGTCTGGCGTGAAGCTAGGAAACATCAAGGTCGGGTCCACGACGGTCAATCGGAGGTGGGCTGATTACCATATCAAGCCCCAATGCTCCCAGTATGTGAACAACAACGGAGACTCCTGGAGCCGTTCCGTGCTTCGGATGGCGTACCCCACGTTCATTGGAGCGCACAACTTCCGTGAGCACGTTCAGATCGAGGACCAGTCGAAGGGCCGGATCATCGACGCCGCAGCACGCGACATCGGTGACTCCCTCTACATCGACATCCTCGTTGCCACCGACCGTAAACACGCTGGACTTGTGCAGGACATTGAAGCAGGGAAGCTGGCGACCCTCTCGATGGGTTGCACGACCGATTTCACGGTGTGCTCCCAGTGTGGGCACTTCGCCGTGGATGAGACGCAGCTTTGCGACCATATCAAGTACGCGAAGCTCAATACGTTCATGGACGAGACAGGGCAGAAGCGAGTCATCGCAGAGCTTTGTGGTCACCAGACCTTCGATGAGAATCCCGAAGCTCCCGGTGGAGTCAAGTTCATCGAGGCGTCATGGGTCGCTGTTCCAGCGTTTCCCGGTGCGGTGATGCGTAATATCCTCTCACCGGGAGAGGTTTCAGGGGAACAGATCCGTAAGGTGCTTGCTTCACCTCCCCCTCAGTGGTCAGACAGCGCCATCGCCAAGGCCGCGAATCTATCTGTCCCCTCACAGGCGTACACCCGTACCGCGTTTGATTTTGGAGAGGATGGTGATGACGAGGGCGGCGATACCCCCTCCGAAGACGAGAAGATTCCCTTCCAAGATGTCGAAGACGCCGTATATGAGTCGCTGAAAAGCCGTGTACGCGAACGCATTGAAAAGGAACTGGCCCAAGAGAACATCGAGGAACTGGCCGAGCCAGAACCGGCGATGGAGCCAAATGACAACTTGGTCAAAGAGGCCGCTTCCAAGCGCGCTTCACAGCGTCGGTACGCTACGACCCTTGCTACATTGGTTCACGTTGCATCCTCTCCCGCTGCGGTGGTGGAGGGAGCGGCCCGAATCAATGCTTCTTATGGTGTCCACGCCAGCCGGGAAGTCTATCGGACTGCCTTGGCTGCTGGGATCCCGACCGATTATTCATCATCTGACCGTTATCTGTTCGCTTGCCGTAAGGCAGCGGGCCGGGAACTCAGTTCTGCCGAAATCCGGGTTGTTGTCCGGGTCGGCACCCTACTGGCTCAATGGGCCGGTACTAACAACCCACTCACCTAGAACCTTTGGAGAACATCATGCGAAAGCGTATGACTTGGAACGACAGTGAGGTTCGGCAGCGTCGAGCCTCAGAACACCCCGCAACCCCTGACGAGGGCGCGGCTTCCCCCGCTTACGGCGGCCCTGATCCGGCTGCAAATGCTTACGAGAATGGCGACACCTCGTCCTGGGCCGAGGATCCCCACCCCGGTCCCTACGCCAACAGCGAGCACCCCGCGTACCCCGACGAAGGCCCCGCCTCCCCGGCGTACAAGGCTGCCGCGCTGGAACGCAAGGCTGCCAAGTGCATCCGTATCGCTACTGCGATGCTCCCCAAGGGCGCTTCGGTTGCTCTTATTGAGGACCAGGCCCTCTCCCTTATGGACCTCTCTGACCGTGCGGTCAAGGCCAGCCTTGCTCGCGTTGCAGACGAGGACGAGGACGCAGACGAGGACGAGGATGTCGAGGAGTCCAAGTCCAAGAGTGCTTCCCGACGCATTTCCCGTCTTGAGCGCGTCCTAACCAAGTTGGCCGAGAGCGAAGACCCCGGTGACGACGATGACGACGACGATGACGACTCTGACGACGAGGCCGAAGAAGCCAAGTCCAAGAGTGCTTCCCGACGCATCTCCCGTCTTGAGCGCGTCCTGGCCAAGATGGCCGGTGACGACGACGATGACGACGAT
>Ga0233414_10000254_pt1 | contig 22530 bp, 36 predicted proteins | sample Na_anoxic_10_MG_FD_189020 | JGI IMG/M metagenome (GOLD analysis project Ga0233414, IMG submission 189020) | Seawater microbial communities from Saanich Inlet, British Columbia, Canada - Na_anoxic_10_MG | ecosystem: Environmental > Aquatic > Marine > Inlet | place: Canada: British Columbia... | reverse complement strand
ATTTCTTTTAATTTAACGGAACAAACCCAATGCCCCAAAATAAATATTCTTGTTTCGTTTCCACAATCACATTTTTTTTGCACGCTATTCCAAAAATGTCTTAACGTCAATTTAATCATCGCCTTTTAATAATTTCTCTGTTCGCCATTTTACTTTATTTCTTTCTCGCTTTTTCTTTTCTAGTTCTTCATATAATGGTTTCATAAAAGCATTCATTGCTTTTTGTTGTGTTTCCTCAATATGCTTTTTACAACCTTTACAAACTTTCCACAAGTCGTCAGTATCATAATTTGGATTATTTATTAATTTCGTCCCTTCATTTTCTCCACAAAAATCACATTTCATTTTATCATTCTCCCTCTAATGTTTTTAGCTTTTTAATAAAATCACTATAATTTTCTGGAAAAAACAAATTCCACATAAATCTTGATTTAGTTGCACCCAATGTGAAAAAGAATTCTTCTCCATAAAATAATGAAGCATATAAAAAACTTCCAATTCCAAAAGCATACCAGCTTAATTTAAGCAGTTGTTCTTCGGGTATAAAAAAGAATCCTATACCTAAACAAATAAGACATAAAATTCCGCCACTCATTAAAAAATATGTTGCTCTAGCCAAACTTATATTAATTATTTCCAAAGTTCTATCATTCAACATCAATCACCATTCACAGCATACGTTCAACTATGCTTTATAATTTCCTCGCAGTTTTTAACATTCTATTAAAATAATCCATTGTATCTTGATATTCTTTTAACCATTCCTTTATTCCTGCACTATATGATTCAAACTTCTTTTCGTTCTTGATTAGTTCAATATATTGTTCTTTGTTCTTTTTCTTTTCAGCTAATAATTTTTTAATAATTTCATCTTTCTGCATCATATCTCACCTTAGGCTTTGTTTGCTCCTTGTAATTTATCTCTTTTCTCTAATTTGTAAATATGATTAATTTTAGTTTGTACTTGCCCAAAACTTAAATATCCTTGAACATCAGGCAACCAAGAACACAATGTTTCAAATAAACCTTTATCACCACCATAAGAACCATTATTTAAAATAATACTTAAGTTGTGTTTTTCACATTTGTATGTCCAATGTACGCCCCAACTATCTCTTTTAAATTCAACTTCCATCATCAATCACCATTTTACTTTATTTCTCGCTTCCTGAATTAATCATTTCGTAAAAATTTTTAACGGGTTCTTTCGTCTTCGGTCTAGTCCACCATAAACAAGCCAACGCAACCACAATAATAATCGCTAAATAAAACAACGTTAACTCAATACTTCCAATATTAAACCCTGCTGGAACACCTAAGACGACCATATTGTACCACACTCCCCGCATTTTTGTTCGTGTTTGCCCCCGTCTAAAACGTGCAAACTACCACAAGACGGACACGCCATTATACCCGCCCCTTAACTTGTTCAATATACACTGCTTTATTAAGATTAAACGCTTTGTTATTTTCTGGCGAATAAATCCATTGCTTTTTAATAAATTCTTCCATTGTTCCGTCAAAAGATATTTCTCCGTTAAACATTTCAAAGAACATTTTAAATCGGTTCATTATTCCGCCGCCCATTGTTTAAAAGCGTGTTGTCTTTGCCGACGACGAAAACGCACCTTATCTATTGTCGGCAACAACTTACCCTCATCATTCTGAATTTTAGCCCGACACCGTTTAATAGTTTCAAACGCTGGAATTTTCTTAAAATCCTCGAACGGAATATATATTTTTGTAAAATGTTGCATTACTCGAAAAGTCAAGTATTTATCATCATTTCGACACAGTTCTTCTTTTTCCAATAATCCCTTGACTATTGAATAAACTGTTTTAATCTCTTTATTAGTGTTCAATAAAAAAACCCCCTTTTCGACCAACCATAATGATTGAATATAATACAAAATAACCACAAGCAAAACCACTCAAATAACTACCTTGTAATTTGTCTAATATCGTGAAAGGGCTAAACAAATAAATTACAAACACCATTGTAATAATGCTAATCCAATCTCGTTTATTATTTTCCATTAATACCGCCTTGATTTTTAAATTCTTTTTCCCATTGGGCCAGAATCTTTTTTCTATAAGAAATTTCGGCTTCGTCCTTTTCCAAATGTTCCCTTAAAGAACGAATCATCATTTTAGCAAACGCATTATAATCAAGCATTGTTTTCGCCCCGTTCTGCGGCTTGAGAATAACTTGCACTTTCAACCGCGTTAACAATCTCTTCAAGTTCCTTACCGAACGCTTCCGCTGTCTTTCTCAACATTTTGTTATAAACATTAATATCTAAAGCACCCTCTATCATTCGTTTTTTACGAAGTTTTAATCCTGTAATAGTTTCGCGATATTTGCTTTGGTCTTGTTCAGCAACTTTTTTAACTTGTTTTGTTTTTGCTTCTTCAAGCTTTGCTTCGATTAAACCAATTTGCGCGCGGTGTTTTAATAATTCTTCTTCCAAATTGTGTATTTCATTCGGTAGGCCGACGGCAATTCTTAATGCTGCGTCTAGCGTACTCGATATATTTATGCCTAGTTCTTTTGCTGTTTCAAGTATGTCGCTATCAACATATAATGAAGTGGTTGTTTTTGTCATTGTTCCACCCCAAGCAATGCGTCTTTTAGCATTTTGTTAACAACGTGTTTTATTTTTGTTTGATTATTAAATGCTATTGTTCTAATTCGCATATATGTTTGTTCTTCTACTTCGACCAAATATCTTTTTGTCATTTTGACACCATTCCCGCAAGTGTTTTGCTTTTGTTTTGTCCGTGTTTCATTTTGTAGTGTTCTCGAACCGCGAACATATTTGTTGTTTGTTTGTTAAAATTCAATTTATCACTTCCTTTTTATATACTATATAAAGCAACAAGTTTATAAACTGTTCTATTAACTTACAACACAACTTGCAATAAAGGTGTCTATAAGAAACACTCTATATATATATATATATATATAATACATAATTATTATTATTATATATATAACCCCTTGTAACAAATTAACTTATTTATAAGTTTCTTTTATTGCCAACTCAACAAGCTCTTTCTGCGTTTTCTTACGTTTAAACGCCAATTCACGCAATTTGTCGTGTGTCGCTTTTGAAATAATTACCATTGCCATAACCAAAACCCCCTATAAAAATATAGTCATATAACCATATTTTAACGTTTTTGGTTAGATAAATATAAGAATTTATATATAGACCTATATAGAAAAAGGCCGTTTTTAACCCATTTCTATATAGACCTATATATAAAAAATAGCTGTTTTTGGTGTTTTATATATAGACCTATATATAAAAATGTTAAACAAACTTAACATTTGAACACTTTTTCTATATAACTCTATATATACTTTTATTACAGTTAAGCGTTTTCTAGGTCAAAATACTTTCGACCCTTAACTTTTTCACTCGGAATATGTCGAACAAAAACAGAAATCGGCTCTTTAAAATAAGTTTCTCTGTCATTGCTTAACACTTCATTAACCCCGACCGTTTCAACCGCCTTTTTTAAACGGTGTAAAATAATCGTGTTGAACCCCGTAGTAAATAATTCTTTTTTACCCGTGTTAAAACAAACAACCGCGAACTTTCCCTCGCTGCCGTCCATTTCAGCAAATCCAACGATATGAATTACTGTGTCGATTATACCTTCTTTGTTTTCGATTTTTTGTGCTTCGCTAAAAACACTTTCTATATTTGGTAACTGTGCCATTTAAAACCACCCCCTTTGTACTGTAATTTTGGTTTAAATAACAACAATATATTCTTTTAACACTATATAAAGGTTAGTCAACCCCCGTGCCAACAAAAAGACTTTTATTTCTTTTTTCCAAAACCGCGTTTTATACGTTCGTCTTTTTTTCTTTGTTGACGTATTGACAATTTTGATTTATGTCTAGCGTGCTTTCTTTGTTTTCTATTCAACCCTTGTTTCTTTAATGTTTTGCCTAAACCACTCCGACCCATAAATTAACCACCTTAAATAAATATTCCAAGAGTTATAATAAAAGCAACCGCCATAATTACCGCGCCAGGGATTAAATTACCAAACGGTTTGTTAAACCGAGCTTGAATAACAGAAATACCAATTAATACTATAACCAAAATGAGCATAAATACCCACGGTGCAGACATACCCAACACAATTAACCCAGGCAACACCCAAAATAATATGCTTTGGTCGCCTTTTGCAAAATACTTGACCCCTTTGCGTTTATTTAAGGTTTCAAATACTTTGTTAAACACTACAACTATTCCAATATGAATAATGTAAATGAAACCCAGGCCTAAAGGTATTGTGGCCATTAATCCTGCGCCTGTCATAACGCTGTTTCGTCGTAAGTCTATTTTTCGTTCGCGTAAATCTGAATAGCATATTATTGCGAAAGTTATTGCTGCCATTGATAACCAAAGTTTTGCCACGGGCAAAGTCAACTCAATCATAATATCGCCTGCTTTTCTTTAAACGCACAATCAAAAACGTGCTTTCCGAGTTCGGGCAAAAGGCAGTTTCTTAATAACGTGTCTTTTCTAATTGGAATCGTTATGCCTGTTAAATCTATTCCTTTTATTCTTGCCATATCCTTAATATTTCCTGTTATATTACGGCTATTGAAATTAATGTTCGTTATATTAAAGTTACTCCAAAAATAATGATTATTTAATTTTAAAGGTGTTATTAGTGGTTTATAATAACTTACGACGTTTTCGACAACATATTTACCTTTCCATTTAACCCCGCCACTCATAAAACATTGTTTTAAAAAAATTATTTCTTCATATAATCGCATATCGGGAAATATGGGTTTGTTTTGTCCTCTACCAACACCCGCAATATTTCTTATTTTAGAGTGTGACGGACAAGGCGGGCTTGACCAAATAAAATCAAAGTCTTGATAATTCTTAACCAAGTATTGGTGTGCGTCGTCCACAACAACTTTATCGTCGGGAAAAAAATCTTTGTAAATCTTTGCGATTTTAGGATTATTTTCGACGGCGGTAACTTCTACATTTTCCCAAAGCTTTCGGTTTCCACCAATACCCGAATATAAATTCAATACCTTAATCATTCTTTCCCCACCTTATCAATTTTGTCAAAAAATTCTTTTTCAACAATAATATTATTACCGCTTTCAAATACGATTATACACGTGTCTTGTTTATCCAAATAAAAGCTTTCGATTTTTAACTCGTTAACGTAAATAGTTTCGCCCGAAAGTAAAGTAGCTTTAATAAAATCAATCAATGCAGACACCTTGCAGTTTTATCGAAGCAACGTAACCCTCGCCACGTTTATCAATAATCAACTCAACAATACGCGCTTCGGTTACTTTAAACCAAGGAAACTTTGATTTAACATTCGCTTCCGCTTCTGCAAGACCACTTTTCTTAATCATACGATTTTGAATAAAAGAATTAGAATAAACCGCTTGAGGAACAACCAAATGCTTAACCGTGTCCAAATCTTCAAAATCTTTACCCTTTAACTCTTTCTTTTTAGGCATAAACTTCCAAAACCGTTTAAAATCAGTTTTAGACATCTCGATTTTTTTAACACCATATTCAAAAACCCCGTCTTTAATACTAATCGAATAAGGGAATTTCTGCCCGTTATCCACGGGCTTTGACTTTCCAAACTTCAAAAACTTCGGCATAACTAACCACCTATTAACGACCCTGTTACAATATTCGTCGTATTAGCACCAACCACCGCAATCTTATCCATTTGCGGAGCAGCAAATAACAGAATTAACACAATCCCAATTATAACAACCATTGCAATAAAGAAAGGGTTAGAAATTAATTCCATTAAACCACTCGGTGCAAACTTATCAACAACCCCGCGATTCAAAGCGTGAATATCTTTTGATAAATCCCTTTGTTGTTCCAACTCTAACAAAGACAAGTGTTCGGTCATAATCGTAGTTTCCAAACCGCCCAAAGCTTCCTTAGTCAAAAAAGCACCCGTTTTAGAATTATACAAAAAAACGGGTTGGTCCATAAAACTAAAATTTGATTCTGTGAAAGTCGTTTTATCAATTATAATACTCCCCGCTTCGTCTTTTGTATACGTTCCTTTGCTAGGAATTTTTAAATAGAAACTTATAGCTCGATTAAACAAAGTTCTAACATAACCCTTTTTAGTTTTTAAATAAATATCTTTACCGTTAGCCATTGTTACAAGCGTAGGAATCATAAACCCAGGGCTTGAAATATCTATTGCCCAAATTCCCGCACCCTCAAGAGCTGAAAGCCAAGGGTGTTTTGAGAAAGCTCGTCCTAAAAAGACACCGCCAACACACCCAATTATTGCGACGGTTGTCGCGGTCATCAAAGTTGTTTTTACCATTAACAACGCAACGTTAATTATTATTACGGGTAGAAAACCCGCCATTGCGTAACTAAACATATTCTTGTATTTAAAAAAATTCATTGCCATTTTATTACCCCTTTATTATTTTTTGTTTCCAAACCAACCGCCCCCTTGTTGTCCTTGGTTTTGTCCTTGTTGTGCAAAACTTGGAACTTGGTTATAATTATACACCGTTTCGTTTCTGTTCGTTGACAAGTCAACGAACGCTTTACCGTTAATCGATAAGCTTGACCTTGTTAGTGCTAAATAAACACCTATCATTTTTTTTATGTCTTCGTCCATAATATTATATGCTTGCATTATTGCTAGTTGTCCGATTTTACTAGCGCCTTTTTCGCGTAAAATACCAATGTTTCTTAATCGTGTTTGTTGAACAGTTATCGCTTTGTGAATCCAAGTCAAATATTTGCATATTAAATAACGTTCTTTTGGGTCGAGATAAACTAATTTTAATTCGTTTCCGCTTAATAAGTAACCAAGTCTTCGTAAATCGCCCGCGGTTAAATAATCTCTTTGTATTAATTCTTTCATTTCGTTAACTTCGTCTTGTGCTAATAGTTTATCCGAATATGCTTTTGGGCTTCCAGGAGTATAAACGGCTTGTGCCATTTGTTGTGCAAATGCGTTTTGGTCGGTCATTGTTTAACCCCTTTAAAAGTGCTTTTTATTTTGCCTGCTATTTTGAGTTTTAATATTTCGCTTTGTTTTTCGTTCAAAACGTAGAATATACCAAACACTAGAATGAATATACCCGTTAACATTATTTCTAGGCCTAGGCCCGCGAATATCGTGGTTTGTGCGAAGCCGACGAACGCAAACACTATTCCAAGTAAGGTAATAAGTTTTATTCGTTCTCGAATTTTTAATATGTCAGACCAAGCAACGGTAATGCTTACTTTTTGCACGGGGTCTTTTTTAGGCGTTTTTTTTACTGTTTTGAATCCAGATTTTACTTTGTTAAAGTGTTCGTCTTCGACAAAGATTTTTTCGCCGTTTTCGTTCATAAAATATGACCCGCTTACTTTTTGTTCTTCCATTCTTCAACCGCCTTTTTCACGCTGTCTTTATGACTTAATACTTGTTCTGTTGAAAAGCCAACAACAAAATCGTTATCGATTTTTATTTTAAGTGGGAAGTCTTTGAAAACTTCTCGTAAGAATTTTTTTGTTTTCAAAACGTTTTTGTGTGCTTCTTGCGAAACTTTAATTGTAGTCTTTCTTTTCATACTATTATGAATAAACTACATACTCTTTTTAAACTGTTCTATAAATATAAAAATATATGAACCAAGAAATAACACAAAGCGCAGCAAACTATATCTTAGAATTAAACAACGCAATAACACAATTTAATATACTCGCTGGAAACTATTGTAACGTTTTTGTAACCGCCCAATTCTTTCATAACTTTAATTCCAAAGACAAAGTACAAACACAAGACGTAATAAAACAAATAGACGAAAACGAAAGGCAAACAATGTTAACAACGGTTCAACAAGCAAGATTTTATGCAATTCAAACATTTTTAAGAATAACCGCGCTAAAAGACCAAATAAAACAATTCCAAACCGATTATGACAAACTAAAAGACCACTACAACGAATTAATAAATAATCCTTTCCCTACATACGACCAAGTCCAAATTTACGCAATCGAATTAAACAAAATGTTTGCAACCGTAGCAGCACAAGACTTGTTAACTCGGTCGGTTGAATATTATGACGAAATCAGTAACGCAAACGCAAACGAATAAAGACGCTTTACAATTAAACGCAAGGTTGTTTAAACAACAAAGTTTATTCGGGGAAAAGAAATTAGTTTTAGTTATAGAACGGCGCTTTTTTTTATGCGAGAAAAACTTTGGTTTTTTTCAAAGACTTATTGCGGAATCTTTGTTAAATGCTGAAACTCAATTAATGGCAACGGCTAAAATAAGCTTTAATGATAAAACCAAAGCCATTTTGACCTTAAAAGAATTTGGTGTAGAAATAGAAAAAAAATAAAAAAAGAATCTTTTTTTGTACCCGAAAGGGTAGGCGCGACAAGAAATTTAAGCCATTTAACTTGTCGGCCCATAATTTTTGCGGTACATCTATAATGATGTTCTTGAACCGCCGCTTCCGCCTAGTCCCATAATCAGACCAAGTATAATGAAAATTACTATTGCCAAAACTATTAATGGCAAATAATCCCCAACAGTTTCCATTGCTGAAAACCCTGCTTGAGCTGAACTTTGAACACTAGCTTGAACGTTTGTGTCTGAAATCGCAGTTATGTCGTCTTCAATCAAATTGTAAGTGCTACCACCTAAAACCGAAACGAAAACAAGAACTAATGCTGCAATACCTACTCCAACAATCAAAGTTATAATCTCACTAACTTGACCGCCAACAAATCCGTCTTCTTTGTATTCCATAGCTAAAACCCCCTTTTCAATTAATTTAAAAGTATAAGACTTTAAATGCTTTTAAAGGGTTCAAAGTAGTAACTAAACCTAATTCTTGTTTAAAAACCAAAACCCAGCGATTAACAAACAAACAACAATAAAAATAAGTATTATTAAAACACCCGAATCGCCGTCTTGCTCCAACATAATAACCGTTTGTTTATTTGGGTTATAATAATTATTGTTATCTTCGTAAAACGCTTGTCCTAAACCCGACAAACCAATAACATTAAAATCATTGTATTGGTTCGGAATCATTGCCAAGTTTGTAACGTTACACGTTACTTGGTTCGTGTCCCAATTAGAACAAAGACTTTGTAAAGAAAACCAATTAGAATCGTTTAAACTATAATTAGCGTCCGTTATTGTTCCCCCGTTTGACGCAGTTATAAAAAAATATTGTTGGTTTAAACTCGTGGTCGCGTCTTGTAATGGAAACAACCAATTAACATCTAGTATAGCAAACTCGGTTAAATAAACTATTACTGTTTTGTTTGAATCTACAACCACATTAATCGTGTTAGTATCGTAACCGTTACCCGCAAGACTTGTGAACTCACAAGAATAAGTATCAGTGTTCATATCTAAACTAATCGGGCTTGAAACGCCCGAATTATTATAACTATAAGTTAGCCCGCTACAATTATAATCGACTAAAGTTAAATGCGCGTCGTTAAAAGAATCTAAAACATTAAAATCAATATTAAACAAACTAATTACGGGAGCGGTTATTGAATAATCAATATTTAAATCACTTATTAAACTATTAACCCAAAAATAACCTGCGTCATAATCTATTAATTCTGTGATCGGTTTAAACACTGCGTCATAACCAAGATATATTGAATTTGAAACGGATAACGCTACATCCATATTATTATTCATATCTGTTATATACTGTGAAGAAGTTCTTGTTGCACAATTCGCGTCACTACAAGAATACACATTTAAATCAAGTTTACTAACTCCTTTTCTATAAAGATCAACTACTTCTTGTTCTGTTAATGCAGTATCCCAAATAGCAACTTCTTCAATTTTTCCGTTTAATGGGTTTGAAGTAGTATCTTCATCTATCCCAATAAACAAATCTACAGCACTTGTTGCAAAGTCTGTTGTTGCAACACTATTAGTTATAATACCATCCCTTGTTCCATCGACATAAAAAGTTAGAGTAATTGAATCTTTAGTAAACCCAACATGATGCCATTTACCGTCTGTTACATCAGTGGTTGCTCCTGCACCCGCACTTGCGCCATAATTATATATTGAAAGTTCTCCATTATATCCTCCACCAGTACCTGTGTTAAAAGAATATGCTGAATTTTTATGCGTAATTCTTTGAATATTCCCATTATCATTTACTTTTATCCATGCAAAAATAGATGCGTTTTCAGTTAAATCTAACGTATCGTCATCAGTTATAGTTATATAATCAGTCGAACCATCAAAAGTTCCAGCATTAGTTCCCCACAAACCACTAGCATATGCCTCACTACCATACCACGTACCATCATTTCCATTTCCGCTTGAATCAAGTGCGTCGTCATTTAAATGCCATAATGCAACAAGATTATTTCCATAATACTTGTTTTCATCAAGTTCGTTTCCGAAATTATAGTTTATATCTTTATTAATTTTAAGTTGTGTCCAATTTGATTCTACGCCAGAATCAAGAATATTAGTATCTACAAAATTTGCGTCTAAAAAAGTATTATAATCTGCAACAACTTCTTGTAAACTAAACTCTTTATCTTTGTAAACTTTTAATTCGTCAATTCTTCCATTAAAAAAGTTTCCTGTCGAAGTTAAGAATTGTACTCCGCCGATTCGTGGTGTTGAACTAGAATCTCGCATTGTAACATAAACTCCTGAACTAGAATTTGTACCGCTAGATTCTTCTTTACCATTTATATAGAGTTGCATTCCTGTTCCGCTTCCCGTTCCGTCATAAGTAAAAACAAAGTGTTGCCAACTTCCTTCAAGAATAACATAATTAAATGCTCTGCGAATCCATTTTAACCCGCCAGAAGTATCGTATTGAGTGGTTAATAATTTTCCGTCAGTACCTATTGTTAATAACCATTCTATTTGTGTTCCGCTAGAAGTGTATTTGTTAATCAAAGCGCTTCCGCCTGTCAAGTCATCAATGTATATCCACGCAGAAATAGTGTAAGGTAAATCGTTTGAACCGTTACTAAAAGTAAAATCGGTTGTGTCGGGTATTATACACCAATCATTTCCACCGTCTAAATTTATTGCGTTAGAATCCCACAATCCTTGAATTTCTATATTCGCGCCATTACCCATAACACAAGTTTTGCCATCTGCTGAATCTGTTATAGTTGTTCCGTTAACACTATCGAATTTAAAATAACCTACTAATTCGGATTCCCAGCTTGTCCCGCCTTCACTCCAATCGTTCGCACTATCTTTATTCCAATCTATTATATTGGTTGGCGTCCAAGCACTAGAATATTCGCCTTCTTCTATCTGCCAAACAAAACCGTTTAAATCCCAATTATGATTTAAGTCTATTGTAGAAGAAGCATAATAATATGGGTCGATTAAATAATCTTGTTCGTTGTACAATAAATGAAAATTCCATTTTCCTTTTTGTAAAAACGAATTAAATTTAAAATAAATAGTTAATTTTTCTTTTGGTAACACTTCGATTAATTCATTAAAAGGTTTTTTTATAATGTGTTTTTTTTGATAAGTGTGTTCTTGTGATAAATCTATACAAGTATGTTCTCCATAATAAGGGTCGGTGCAAGTTTTGTAATGGTAGGTATACTCGCAATATTTGCCTAGTTCTAAATCTATTTTTTCAATACAAACATCTTTTTTTGGTTCGGTTGTTTCATATTCGTAATCGTATAATAATTCATAATCAATATAATCTGCTGAAAAATTGTTTTCGTTTAAAAAAAAGCTTGTTGTTCCATTATTAGTTAATTCAACAGGGTGTTCATAAACCCAACCGTCTTGTGAAAAGCTCGTTGAGGTAATTGTTTCGGGAGTAACCCAAACGTCAACGTCCCCATCGGTTAAATATATTTCTAAAGAATTTTCTCCTAGTTTAAAACTGTTTTCTTTTCCTTTATTTACTTTTACTTTTTTTGTCCAAGTTTGTCCTTTTGCTTTTCTTAAATCATTTGTTGTGGCTAATCCGTTTGCAGTTTCTTTTAAACCGTCGTCGCGTATTGCTTTAACCCATTTAACAAAATCGTTATTTTTTGGAAAATAATTTGATAATTCCGAATATTTATCTTTGAATTGTCCAAGATTCATTGTTGTAGCGTCTAACCAAAAGTCTTCTTGCCATTCACAAGAAACCTCTACTTCTTTTGCTCCGACTAACAAAGCGCTACAATCTAAATAGCTATTACCCTCTGTTCCGCTTTGCTCAATTACGGGAACTTCTAAAACTAGGTTAGGCAAACCAATATTCCCGTTTTGTTGTATTGGTTGAGCGGAAACAATCGGCGATAAAACCATTCCGATTAAAGCAGCTCCAATAATAATTAAAAGCAATTCTTTTAGATTCACAATATACACCTATTAACGTCGGCGGCCACTCCGCGAAAAACTAGAGTACATTGCAATCACTTCAAGAACCGTTAACATTATCCCAAGAATTAAAAAGAAATTCATTGCAACCGCAAACAAAGAAAGCGTTACATACGCACTATTAGTTAAAACAAAAGTTTCCGTTCCCGCCGTAACAACCGAAGAATATTGAACGCTTGACAAAAAAGCGACCATATAAAAACCATAACAAAGCAACAACAAAATTAAAGAAAAAACAATTAACTTATAATCTCGCTTTGGTTTCTTCGATACTAATTCAATCAAGTCATAAATTTTAACAAGGATTATAACCACGGTTGCGAAAAGACAAATTAAAGCTATTGTTGTTTCAATCATACCAAAAAAACCCCGTTACATAAATATATTATTATATTAGTTTATAACGCTTTTGTTTCCCCCTGTAAAAAAACTAATCGCCATTAACGCCATAGACATAAACAAAGCCAAGATGACGTGCATAGTGTTCCAATCTAAATTAACAAAAATAATGAACTCTACCGCAAACAACATAAATAAAGAAACCAAACCAACTTTCAAGTCTTTTGAAAACAAAATAATTGCCCCAAGCGCGGTTAAAATCAAGATTAAATCGGGTAAAACAAAACCCAGCGACGTCGCTATTCCAAAAATACTTTCAATCCAAGCTATATTAAACCGCCCCCGCTTCTTGACTTACTAAGGAAACTAATTAATCCTAAGAAATACATAACACTAATTATAGTAAAAACAAACAACTTGAAATAAGTTTGAACCACGGGGTTAATGTTCGGCACTAACATAAAAAACCCTTCGAGTAACAAAGTAAACATTTGCGGAATCGCCGTAAAGAAATTTAACACCAAGTCAACGATTAAATTACCCGAATAAAATACAAGTGCCGCCGCATTAATTAACGGAAGATTAACTTGATTTTGCAAATTGCTTTCTAGTTCTGGCCCAATCGTTTCAAGAGTATCTGCACCGCTAGAATCCACGAACAAAGTAACGGGTGTTAAATGTGCTGCTGGAATCGTAGCAACCAACAAAGTTATTCCTAACGCCCAAAATAATTGTATCGTAAAAATGAATTTTAAAAATTCTATCATTAATTAACACCCCGCGCATTGTTTGCAAATATAATCCCTATAAAAACGGTTATTATAACAACTATCGCTTGCATAAATTGAATATACCAAAACCCTGGTGCAAAACTAAGTATTGCTATTGATATAATACAAAGAATCAAACCAAAGAAACCAAACGCATAACGATAAGCAACAAGAGTTAAACCGACAAACAATAATAAGAACGAAAAAATTATTGCTAACGGCGCGTTCATTGTGCCGCTAAAATCTTCGCCGCGTAAATTAAACCAATAATCCGTGCTAGTTGAAACGTTCCCCGTGTTCGTTTTGGTAACAACCAATTTTAAAACGTCGTCCGTGTTAACGTCCATACTTCCATAAAAAACATTTGTGTTAAACTCGTTCGGCTCGTCGCTTTCCGTGTACTGCCATAATAAAGTGTTATCTTTATACAGTTTATAATTAACGCTTGCATTATCTGCTTTCAAAGACTTATAATAAATACTAATCGTGTTTTGGTCGCAAACACCCGTCGTAATATCTTCTAAACATTTAAATACAACCGTGTCCGCGGCAATATCAAACTCGTACGTTTCAGTATTAAATTCTAAAACGTCTAAATTAATGACTATTGCTTTCGACCCGTCAATCGTAGCCAACAAAGTTTTAACTCCGCCAATCCAAGTGTACAAATAATAAGGTTTATTAATCGTGAACGCCCGAACCATTAAAGCATTTTCATAAGCAAACTTTGTCGAACTTGCAAGATTATAACATTCTGCAAAATCATTGAAAATAACAACGTCTTTTTCAACGCTTGAAACCAAAAATTGTTCGTAAAAACTTTGAAACGGTGCAACACATAAACCAACGTTAACATCGTTAACAATACCAAAATCTATTTCGCGCGATAATTTTGTTTCCGAAACATCATTATAAGTGAAATCGAATCTTATCGTTTCACTATAACCAATAAAGTATTGGTCGCCAGGCGAATAAATATTATAATCAAAAACATTATTTCCGTCGTAAGTAAATGCTTGTAACGTCGCAACGTCAACCAAGTTTAAATCGGTTATGTGTGCTGCTGTTTCTTCGTTTATTAATCGAAACAAAATGGGGTAAATCGTATTTAAATCTAGAGTAGTCGCATTGTTTCCGTTGTCGGTACAACTAATAGTTATTTGGTTTGCCATTCCTAACTCGGTAACGAAATCGTGTGTTTTTGTTAAACCGTTTGAATCTTCAACCGAATATAACGTATTTGTATCGTTCTTTATTATTTCATATAATAAGTTTGTGTCGCGGGTGTCTTGGCAATAAACATTAACTTCGACCGTGGTACTCGCAGAAAAGCCCGTATTAAAAACAAGGTTTCCGTCTATTGTTGGCGGGTAAGTATCAATAGAAACCGAACGGCAATAAATATCTGTGTTATTAAAGTCGTCCATAACCGATAAACAAGCATTATAATCCGTGTCAAGACTTGCGGAATAATCAAAATTTTGGTCGTCGCTTTGTTTAACGCTGTCAATATACCAATTCCAATCTACAACCGTGTTCTCGGCCGTCGAATTATCGACAAAGCTTATTTCAGAAGTCGCGGCGGCGGTCGAATAATTAAAGTCAGCTACTAAGCGAATTTCTGGCGTGTTTGTATAAATAATTTCGTCAACATAAAAAGCGGATTCGCGTCTTAATAATATTTGTTCAATCGTTCCTTGCGGTGCATTACCACTATACGAATTTAGTAAAGCCCCGCCCGTGTTAAATATTCTATAAGTGTATTGTGAACCGTCCGCAGTTATAGAAACTTCGTGTTTATACCAAGTGTCTGCACTTATAAGTTCAAGGTTTCCCGACCCTGCATTAACCGTAGCAATATACGTTTGAACTTTTGCCCAAGTATTACTTGCCCCGTCTTCGTCCATTGAAGCACTTATCGAATTTGTTGAAACCGCGTCGTCGTTTTCAAAGTTAATCCAAAACGCACGGTTTTTATTAGTGCTTGCGTCTACACCAGCATAACCCCAAAAGTTTATATCAAAACTGTTAGCGTCAACGGGTGTAGGAAAATCGTATACAATCCAACCGTCGACGCTTCCATAAATCGCATAATTTCCAACATATTTAACACCGCTTTGAACTGCCCAAGTACCGCTTAACACGTCCCAAGTCGGGTTATTTGTATAGTCCCCGTCTTCAAAACCGTCAATCGTAGTTAACGCAAACGCGTTTAAACTAATTAAAATGATGAATAGGCATAATAAAACATTTTTTTTTTTAAACATTATCTAACGCCCCCGCCACTCTCAACTTGTTGTCTGGAAGCCATAAACAAAATTAAAACGATTATTACAATTATTAATAACCAACCGTATTGATAAAACGTTGACAATATTTCAACTTGGTCTTCGGTACTGTTTAACATTGCGTTTTGCGCGTCTTCAAATACGGCTCGCGCGTTCGCGTCTTGTATTTGACTTGTAGTATTAGCGGACATATTTATTATGTCTTCGCCCGCAGCATAAAATTCGGTATTAATCGAAACTAATAATGGAATTCCAACACCGAACAAAAATACTAGCGTTAACGCTAAGAAAACAAACGCTATAAAGTAAGCAAAACTTCCACGTTCTTCATTCATCAAACCTTTTTTCTTAAATTTCATTTTTTCGCCCTCTTTTTCTTTGTAGTTCTCGCACGTTTAAACGGTAATGGTCCGCCAAATTGTATGCCTTTATAGAATCCTTGTGCTGAACTCAACTCATTATAATATAATAATTTTCCCTTTCCCTTAGCTCGTTTCTGTTCGTTGCCTGCGAAAGGAAAAAAGAACGGAAATCCTGTTCCGCCCGCGGGCGTAACTATCGGAACGTTAACGTTTGTGCTTGTGGTTGTAGATTCGTTAAAAACATCAACGTTAACTTCGCTAGTCGTTTCGTTTCGTGTTTCGTTTGTTGTGTCGCCCTCGTTAACTATCGTAGTATTATTTGTTGTTGTTCCTGTGTTCGTTTGTGTGTCGGTGCTAGTGCCTGTGTTGGTTTGTGTATCTGTATCAGTATCAATAGCAATATTAATTCCTGTACTTGGTTCGACCGCTGTGCCTTTACCTCTTACTTGTGCAGCTAAATCTTTATGAAGCGCGTTTTGAATTATCGCATTTTCTTGTGTAGAAACATTGTATAAACCTAAATTAGCAACGCCCATATTCCCAAGCTTTGTTTTTAATTGTTTTGAATCGCTTGCGACGCTAGTCGTTGTTGTTGTCCCGCCCGTACTAACATTTGTTGTTGCAACTCCTGGAATAATAACGTTTAAACTTCCCTTTGTTCCAATGTCAACAATCTTATCCCCGATTATTTCGCCTGGTGGGTCAACGGCCCAACCAGCAAGCTGCGTTATTTTTCCGCCTTTGCTTCCGAATCGTCCCGTTAACCCGCCACCCAGAAAATTAAATGCGCTGCTTGTTACTGCACCGCTAGCCCCTGCCGTTGCGATTCGCATAGGGTCTTGCTCGCGTTTTTCAAAACTACTTTGAGTTATTTCGCCCGTTGCACCCTCTAAAAAACCAAAAGGCGCAGATTCTAAAGCAAGCGTTCCGCCTAAACGCAAACCCGTTTTTAAAGTGTTGGGAGTTGTTCCTTTCATTAATCGCGGAACGGTAGATTTTGCCAAGTTTCTAAAAGCATATTCGCTTGCTACTTCTTGCGAAACTTGACCTACTGCTTGACCCACCCCAGCAGAATATAAATAAACGTTTGTTACTGCGTCAACTTCGGCATCACTCAAAGATTCGCCGTACGCTTTTTTATATTCTACTTTCAAGTTTTTCTTAAAATCGTCGTCGTAAATATCCACGGGGTTTGCTTTTAATCCTGGAAAAGCACCCACAACGAATTTTTGTAAATCGCCACCTTTTCCTTTTACCGTTTCTTTTTTAATAACGTTTCCTTGTTCATCAACGGAATATTTTGTTCCGCCAAAATATTCTTGGTTGGTTTCGGTAAACGTTGAACCAATTACTTTGTCGAATTTTTGGCTTCCAACATCAACGTCTTTTAATTGTTCTCGGTTGGTTTGAAGTGCTACTTGTCGAGCCAATTCGGGTGCTTGTGTTCCGCCAGCATATAATCCTGCACTAATCAAATAAGGTTTTACTGTTTGAAATGCTCCGCCTAGCCCAGCTTTTGCGGCTACTTGTCCACCACCTTGCGCGGCTAAATTAACTACTTTTCCACCCCCACCAAGGGTTAGACCTAACGCAAAAGTCTGTCCGCCTTTTGTTGCTTGTCGACCCGTTTGAAAACTTAAAAGGGCTTCTTGTTCTTTCTTACTAACTTTTCGGTCTGTTCCTAATTCTATAACGTTTCCCGTTTTTGTTAATTGTTCGTAACCCGTGCCTTTAAAAATCCCCGTTCCTCTTTCAAAAGGAACACCATAAATCTTTTGAGAAATAACCTTTTTCTGTTCACTCTTTAAACCAACCGTGTCGGCAAAAATGCTTTCGGTGTCGCCCGTTTCAACCACAAGATACTTTTGACCCGTTGACTTTTCCACCGCAATCGGTTTATCTTCGCCGATTATATTTTTTAACAATCCACCGCCTGTTTTCATTGTTCCAAAATAAAAACCCGTTTGTTTAGGTGTTTTAATGTCTTGGAATCCCCCGCTTGCTTTTAATTCTCTTGTAGCGCGTGCAACTTCGTTCCCCGACATAACTACTTGTTGAATCGAAGAATCTGAATCGACAACGCTTTTGGTAGCTACTGCGGCCACAACGCTTGCGGTCGGTGCTGAACTAACTCTTGAAGTATCAAGACTTGCCGTTTTAACCGCTGGTCCACTTCTTAATTGTGCGTCAAGCTTTGCGGGGTCAGTAGTTGAATAACTTTGCCCTTTTGAATCTATATATTGCATTGTGTTCGGGTTATAAGACCCGCTTTGAAAAGTTTGAATAGATTTAACCGTACTCGGTGCGGGTGCGTTTCCAGCTTCGTAAGCTGCTTTATATTCGCCCAAAGTAGAAAACCCCGCGGCTTTTACTTGTCCATAACTAACTTTTCTAAAATCTACTCTTGGCGAACTTGCTATTGTAGGCGTTGCGCCTGTTCTTCCCGTGCTTATTACTCGTCCAGAACTACCAACGCTTTTTTGTAATGTTGTGTCTTGGCTTGCGGGTCGCGTAGATATACGCGTCATTTTTGTACCGCCAGGCGTTACATAAGTCGTCGTGTATGTTTGTGCCGTTCGTGTTGCCATTTAAAACAACCCCTTAAATTTAATCGGTTTAATATTAAAACCAGCTTTTATTTTTGGTTTAGATATTCCTCGCGATTTTTTCATTGCTCTTTTTGGTCTAACACTTTGCCCTGGAAAAACGGGTTTAATAAAAACTTGGTTACTACCTTTTGGGCCAGAAAACAAGTCAACGGCTTCAAAACGACCTTGGTGCTTTTTGTGTTGCATTGTGGGCATTTTAATATTAAAATTTGGTAATTTAACGTTTCCGCGCGGTTTTGTTGGCATACCATTATTTTTGAATAAATTAACGGGTTTAAACCCTGTTACTCCAACGTTTATGCTCGGTTTTGTTTTTCGGTTCGGTTTTTTGCCGTTAAAATCAATTCCAACGGCTTTAAATTTTAGGTTCGGTTTTGTTTGTTTTCCTTTTTTATACGGGTTAAAATCAAGCGGTTTATTTCCTACATTAATATTTTTTATTCCTTGAGCTTCAAAATACGACGAATCTATTACACTAGGGTTAACCCCGTTTTTTGCACAACACGCACGCATTTTAACGTTTGCTTGCGCGTCGCTAATAAGTTTCTTTGCTCTTTTTACGCTTATGTCTTCCATTTCTAAAACAAACGGTTTTAAACGCGCGGACGCTTTGCTTCTTGCTTTTGCAAAAAAAGCGCGAATATCAGAAATACTTTGGTCCATTTAACAAATATATTGTTATAGTGTTTATAAACGGGTTTAAGTAGTATCTGCGTCGGTGTTTATTGTGCTGGGCTTAACGTTCTTTAATTCAAGGTTAATTTTACCAACTTTCGATTTTTTCATTGCGGCCAAGACCAAACCAATTTTTTGTCTAGCTAAGCGGTTTTTTGAATCTAACGAACTAATCGTTGATATAATTAGTTTCTTTTTATATTCGCCGTTTTCTTCCAGTCCAATTAAAGAGCAAGCGTTAGCACATTGTTCAACGTCATCAGCGGCCCAAATACGCATTGTTAATAATTCTGGCATTTTATAAATCGCGCCTGGTGTAATGTCTAAAACACCAAAATAGCGGTCTAGTGCGTCCCATAAATATTTTTCGGGTTCTGCCCGTATTTTATTAACTTCATAATCACTTAACTTTTTACTAAATCCTTTATTTGACATTTGAATCCCCCAAAATAATTTTTTCTTCAACAACTTCTTCGTTTAAAGCAACTTCGCCGTCAAACCGTTGACGGTCTTTATTACCTTGTAAATAAGTCGATAAGTTCTTTTGTAATTCTTTAACTTGTAAATCACTCAAATTAAAGTGTGTTTTGAATTCTTTGTTTAATTTCCATTTGCGGTGTTTAAATTCCCCGTACTCGTTTATTTGTTCGGGGTTGTTTTGTAAATATTCAGCGATTTTAACAACCCGTTCCACTTCTTTGTTAGAATATTTATCTTGTAAATAACGGTCGAGGTTTTCAAATTCTGCTTCGATTAATTTGTCTTTGGCTTCGTACATTATACCGTTGTATTTGTCCCAAATCTCTTTGCGTACTTTTCCAAAGTCAATCTTGTTTAATTGATAAGGTTGAATATTCCCGTGTTCGTTTTCTATCATTCCCGAAACAATCCTTTTCTTTGTTATTGGCCTGTCAAGGTTTCGGTCGTCAACCCAAAACTCGTATATTTTAGCGTGTCCGCCGTCGGTGTCCCTTGATACTTTAACATAATAGTCTATTGTTTCGCGTGTTGCGCGGTCAATGTCTTTTAAGCTTTGGGCCACGATTATTATTGCCATTGGTTTTATTGCTCTTGAAAGGGAGTTAACCATTGCTATTGTTCTGTTAACTGCTGTTGCCCAATCTTGAGAGTTAACGGTGGCTTTGGCTTCGTCTATCATTATAATAAATGCTTTCTTTAAATCTTTGTCGCGGAGTATCGCGCGGGTCTTGCTTCCGAACTCGACGGCCGACATTATAACGGTCTTGTCAACGTAGTCGGCGAAGTCAATGCCTTCTAGTTCGTAAGTTGAATCACTTACGAATAATCCGAAGTTGCTTTTTCCCTCGCCCGATTTTCCTACAATACATATAACGCAAGGTTTGTGTCTTTTTACTCGGTTTATTATTAGTGAATGTATTATGCGTTTAGTCGTTTTTATGATGTCCCCGTCGTACTTAACCGAGAATCTCCAATAAGCCATATAGTAATATAACATTATATCTTTTTAATTGTGCGTGTTGGTTTGGCAAAGAGTTTGTCCTTAGGAAAGAGTTTGTTAGTGAAAGAAAAAATTTTTGGATTAAGGAAAAAGAGTTTGTCTTTGGGACAAAGAGTATTTCCTCGTAATAGGGCTAATAATAAAAAACCCTCTCCAAAAGTTACCCTTTTAAGGGTGTTGTAGGGAAAATATGTATTTTCCCAAGTGGGGTATGAGAAAGGCAGGAAAAGAACATTAAGGTTTTGAAAAATGGCAAGAGGAAATATATACAAACGTTCATTAATTGCGTGGTGCAAGCGCAACAATATAGACCACCGTAAGCACTCCGATAAAGACCTTGCGTTAATGCGTCAAGCTAAACTCAAATTGGTTTCTCATAAAATAACTAGCGAGGGCGAAAATGCCTAAAATAACTTACGAACCTTGGCTTGCTTTCTTAGAAGAAAACAAGTTTGCAGACAACGAAGCAGCACAAAAAGCGTGGCGAGAGTTTCAACCGTTAACAAAAGCTTGGTTAGACGAACGGCTTGCAACAATCAAATATAAAAACGTTCATAAACAAGCACAAGGGCGTGCGTTACTAATTATAGGGTTCTATTCTGGCTTAAGACCTATTGAAATATTACGATTATATCCTAATAACTTCGATAAGAAAGGCAAGACCGTGTTTATTAAAGTTCAAGCTGCTAAACGTGGTAAATCGGGAGTAATAGGGTTACCCCTAAACGAACATATACAAGAGGTATGGGATTTTGTAAAACCTAAACACCCCGAATTAAAATTATTTCCTTACTTTATTAGCAAAACCAAAAAAACGGTTAAATGGAATCGGCCAATCAAAGTGTATAAAGACGGCGAAGTTATCGACGCAATACAATCGCGTAAAAAAACGTATTTAATTACGACGAAAAAAATAGATTATTTTGCACGTAAACACCTTGGTTTGCCATTTTATTATTTAAGGCACAATCGTTTTGGGGAAATGCACCAGCGCGGCGCGCCGATAAGTCAAATAACAGAATCTAAACTTGGAAAAACCGACACCAGCACTTTACGTTATGTTCGTTTTGGTCGAACAGAAGCAAAGCGCCGAACTAAATATTATAAGGTTGATTAACTCAACCCTGGCGTCGTGTTCCAATTACTTTGTCGTTTAATTACTTCTTCGTTTAAGAACTCTTGTACTTCTTGGTCTAAATCGCAACCGCAACGGTCGGCCAACCATTCCATATTATTGTTACATATTTGGTTTTGTCCGTTTATGTAAGTTGTTGCTTGGTAATCCCGAACCACAAACATTAAAACCACTAATAGCATTAAACCTATTATGCAGTAAGTTAATTGTTTTTGTGTTAACTTTGGAATATTCATTTTTACACCCCCGTTTAAATGAGGTTTCTCGCTTGGTCAAAATTAACGTTTTGGTCCGTGTTAATTAGTTCCAAGCGGAAACCTTGTTTTTCTAATATTTCTTTTAATTTAACGGAACAAACCCAATGCCCCAAAATAAATATTCTTGTTTCGTTTCCACAATCACATTTTTTTTGCACGCTATTCCAAAAATGTCTTAACGTCAATTTAATCATCGCCTTTAATAATTTC
>Ga0233414_10000253_pt1 | contig 22629 bp, 40 predicted proteins | sample Na_anoxic_10_MG_FD_189020 | JGI IMG/M metagenome (GOLD analysis project Ga0233414, IMG submission 189020) | Seawater microbial communities from Saanich Inlet, British Columbia, Canada - Na_anoxic_10_MG | ecosystem: Environmental > Aquatic > Marine > Inlet | place: Canada: British Columbia... | reverse complement strand
AGCCCGCTATTATCAGTAGGGGGACTCGATCTCAGGAGGACTAGGATCTGGAATAGAAATCGAATGCGATACAGTCGGTTCTATTTTATTCCACAAATTGAGCGCTTTCATCTTACCCTCTTTATCACCAAACTCTTTCTGAAGTACAGCAATAAGCGACTTTCGCGTTGCCCTCCTCCCATTCGAGCTAGTAAGTTCAATGGGAGGTCGTCCTGGTATCGACAACTCTGACAGACCATGTCTTAGTAATCGATCCTTAAGCTGAGCTTTAAGATTACGCAGCTCACGACTTTTATTTCCGAGCGCTTCTTTAATATAATCTTGAATTTGAGCCGCCTGAGAAGCGAGCTCTTGAATTTCTTCAAGCTCTTTAGGATTCGGTGGTCTCACCTGCTCTGCAATTATAAGCCCTTCAAGCGCCGTATCAGATCGAGCCAAAACATCGGGCGACCCTAAATGGGCCGCCCTTATCAAATCTCCAATATCATAATTCTCCACACCATAATGATCAATCACGAAGAACCTCCGCCTTGTATGCACTCAAAAACTCTCGAAGATTCTCAAACGCCTGCGCTTTTAACAACCTCACTTCTTTAGGTGAAAAGCCATGACGGCCCGCTATCTGTTTAAGAGTGAAACCAGATTGCAAATCCCCCATAACACTAGCCTGATCTTCCGGAAGCCTAGCAATACCCTCGCGCATATCCATTACAAGTGTTTCATCAGTTTTCAACACATTTGTAGATGCTAAAGCGCCTTGCTTTGAAGATAACTCATCCACAATTGTTCTCCCACTCTCAAAATCACGAACCATCGCATCACTCGATGGGGCGTAAACGCCTGGTCGCTTTTGACTAGGTTTTCTCGCACGAGAATTTCTAAAAGCCCAAGGCCACGCAACTGTACGAAAACTAGCCATTTTAGAATGAGTCGGATCAAAACGTTGACAAGCATCAAGAATACCTTGTCGGACCCCTTGTTGAGCTTCATCTTTCTCAAGATTCGTTTGAATCTCATTACCAAATTTAAACATAAGACGTTGATGCCTTAATTCTAAAGACAAATAAGCATCACTAGAATCACTAGAATTAGCCCTTACCTTTGAAGCCAAAATAGTATCCTCCAGAACACTCTTAAAATGTCTAATACGTTTAGTATTAGATATTGATTCTACATCTGTCCTATTCAACCGAACCGTGCCAAGCCCTTTGCAGGAACGACAACCGGACTTAGGAGGTTCAAACACCGCAATAACTCGAATAAACTTCAGCGCATTAAACGGTAACTTACAATTAGAACACGGAGCATCATAATAAGCCTCAGTTGTTAAAGCATAATCTATTGCGTGCTTTATCAACGCTACGTTACGATCTCTGTGTATCCTAGCTTGAATAATAGAGTCGTCAACAAGTGCAGGCATAGAGTCATAATTTACTATTAACTCATTCACCATCGGTATTTTATTAAGCCTCTGGCCTATACATCTACGCATATCTTCCAAGACAGAAATACGAACCTCATTATCAAAAATAAGCAATAACAAACGAGCAATAAGAACCACACTCGAATCCTTATTATCTATTACCCCTTGGGCCGAATCTTTTATAATAGCGGGCTTAAATTGAACAGCCCGCCGAGACTTAGCCCGCGCTAAGCCCCCGTTAACCATTATCAAACTCCTCAAATAACTTAGCGAATAAATCATGAGTGTTCACGATTACTGGACGCTTAGCTGCTTTTTCTAGTGGAAGCTTAACACTATTCTCGCTCGGCTTAGCCTCAACGATTGGCTTAACCTCAACGATTGGCTTAGCCTCAACGATTGGCTTAGCCTCAACGATTGGCTTAACCTCAACGATTGGCTTAGCCTCAACGATTGGCTTAGCCTCAACGATTGGCTTAGCCTCAACGATTGGCTTAGCCTCAACGATTGGCTTAGCCTCAACGATTGGCTTAGCCTTCTTTTTCCTTACCTTCTTTGGACGCGTCTTATCACACGCAACACAATAAGGTTGACGAATTAAGCTATTCACCTTAGCAAAGCACTCATCGCACCCTTCTTGAAAGTATCTCTTACCACGAGGATTTTTATGCTCCGCACACCCAGCCCAACGAGGTTTGAAATCGACCAGTCGATCTTTCACTTCCCCACAACCAGATGTCGTACCATCCGCATGCTTTACAAGGCATTTCTTCTCAGATTTAGTACCTTTTAATCGGGTTTTTTTAGTCTTCTTTTGATCTTGCTCACTCATAACATTCCTTTCTTAAAACTTAAATTAAACTTTCACACCACAAGAGAATACCTGTTTGATCCGTTTTGTCAACAAATTTATTATTTTATTCTCTAGACCCTTTAGAAGATAGGATTTAACAGTTACTAACATTCCCATCTCACTTTCCTAATACATCAACTACCAAGATGCCTTACAATTCATCAAATGGTTTTGGAGCATCAGTCAAACACATTGAAGTAAGAGCATCACCACTCGTCACTCTCACAGTCATAACACTCTGCATGCTATACAGTGCCTGAGATATAGCGTCATTACTCGCTGATATCAATACAGCTTGAGCCTCTTCTGAAGTTAGAGTCGGATTATCTCTTCGTAACTCCTTATATTGTTTAAGCGCTGAGTTAATAGTTCGTCGTGTAATCATTAGTTGTCTCCTTTCTGCCCTCTACCAACAAGATGCTCAATTCATCAACTCGTTTTTTGGCCTGAAGAAGTTAATAGCGGGCTCTTAAATCAAGTTGATGAATTGGGCCCCTGCCTAGTAGTAGGTACCAATTCATCAATTCATGGTGAAGGGTAAATGTATGCAAGTCCATATAAAGAAAGGATAGACATGCTTATAAGCAACGAATCAAATTAGAACACCGAAGATCTGGAAGAGTTAGTCCGTTGTATAGAAGAGATGGAAGGCTTCAAAAAAGGATCTCACGTCTACTCATCAACGCTTCTACTTTTCAGAACCTACGCTCCGAAGAAATACAAAAATTACCTGGGCGAAGAGTCAGTACCTGATGCTGCTGCTTACAGGAAGTATTCAAAACGATGGAATAACACCATAGAAGTAATGATCAGATCACGCACACAGCTCTCGATGGACGTACTCGATAGAATGGCACACATCGGCGAAAATTATGAGCAGGATATGCCTTCGAACGATGTTCAATGCGTTGCTAAGCATATAGCAAACGCGCTTGGAAAATGGGGAGCAGGTAAGCTAGATTACTCTTGGGCAAAAACCAAATCATTAAGATCACGCTCAAAGATCAAACGAAGTTCAGTAGCTGCTATACGAGAAATTTATAAACTAAAAACCACCATCGAGGATATAGAAATACGAGCGGATCTAAAAATCGAAAAATTAAGAAATAGAATCAGTAAGATAAATAAGCTCCATGGTTTCTGATCGTGGGCCGCAAAATTAGCCCGCTATTAAATGACAGAATCGCAAAAACACTCTAAACCGTGTTGATGAATTCGGCCCGACCCGGGTAGAAAACAGAAAGGAGAAGACCAATGACAAAAGTAAAGTACTTCACGAAGGACACGTTAATCCTCGCCAACCAAGTCGCCATTGCGACTGATCGGAACCGATCACTATATGAAGACAAACTCAATACCCTACCCCCAGGAATTAAATTCCCAATAGGATTCACAATGATTCACAATGATGTAGAGATGCGAGTTCAGATCGCCATAGCTGAAAATGCAGAAGGTGATGGAATGAATAGCGTATGGCTCGACATCCCCTTCGAAACTTTTAACGCCCTTCCAGAAATTGAGGTTTCATCGTGAACAGGAAAGAGAAAGCACTCTATAAAAAAGCAATGGCCCTGACACGAGGCTCCTATCAAGAAGACCTTATTACAGGAGTCCAATCGTGGTCGGGAGCCTCCCTCAAAGGCAAAGCCAAAAGTTGGGGGAAGCATTATTGTAAATCGCGGACCGCACTTTTAGATCGGTTAGAAATGAACAGAATCGCCTATTTGACAAAAGTAAAACACGGTAGGATCAAACTCGTCTTTGGATCACCCCCCACCTTCTATATCGAAGTGGCAATAAACTGCGGTCAAGCGTGGATTCCAGGGTATAAAACAGTACTCGACGAAATTATCGAAGCAGTTGATAATAGTAAAACTCACAAAATATCAACCTAGAATAAGAAAAAACATGGCTCTAAAATTATTCACGGTGTTCGCCGAGGCATTGTCTGAATCTCGGGCCTTTGCCGCCGCTCTCCAAAACCCTCTGATGGCAGGACGATCCCGCTATCAACTTCTAGACACGATTTTGTTCCCATCAGATCAGCTTGCTCTAAAACGAGCTGAAGCTACTTTCGGGGTTCAACCCCAAGCAGACAAGGTGTCAATAGCTGGTGCGTATACTAATACAGTGTGGGCAATCAGAATAGTCACACAAAACCAAGGCATGAAACGACTCATGTTCTTCGGAGTAAGTTAATCATTAAATAAAGGAGGAAGCGTGGACCATTACACCTTACACCGCGAAGAGCAACTTGAGGCGGAGATTCGCCAACTTCGTCAAGCTCTGCGAAATCTCGCCGAGTCCATAATAGCGGGATCGGAACAAGCCTTGCCATTTGCCAAAGAAGCTAAAACCTTCTTAGACAGTTAAAAACGAGTTGATGAATTCAGCTCCTCTTTGGTAGCAATCAGAAAGGAGCTTAATAATGAGCAAACTAATCAAAATCAACAACCCGTCGCTGAGCGAGTTCGAGGGTCAGAAGCCTGACTACGAAAAAAGGTTAGACTTCTTTGACCGCGAAGCAAACAAAAACAAGTTTTGGCGCATCCGAGTATACGGTAAACACATCGTACGCCATTGGGGTCGGCATGGATCTAAAGGACAAACGACAGTTCATTACTCGACCAGCTACTTATCTGCATGGGCTGCCAGAGAAGAGGCTTATCTGCTTTACCGGCAAAAGATAAAAAAAGGTTACATCAAAGATGAAACAACCATCTTGGACCACATAGTCAGGAAGATTAACTGATGAAAACTTTCATGGACAGCTCAGATCGTGTCGGCGGTTACTGGCCGTTGCTTAATGCTGCGAACAACCACGGAGGAGAGAGTGAGCCGGACCACGAAATCGGCGACCTTCAAGATGTTGTAGCCTCTGCGTGGCGAATCATGTCCCAAAAACAACGCGCTCAACTCCTAGTAGACTGTGAAGAACTAGCAAATTGGGCCGAAGATAAAGACATTATAGGAGGGGAGGAATAATGGCTGACTACTACAGTCCAGCAGTATTTACCGAGATAGTCGGGCTGACTGATCTCTTGCGACGAACACTAGAGGCCCAGGGAGCTACCTGCTACAAGGACGGGGAGGAGGAAACTGTTCTCGATGGGATTATAAACGAGCGACCTCCGATCACCCACTACCACGTCACCTTCATCGATAGCTGGAACAGTGGCTACGGAGCTGTTGAGTATTTAGAAGACCTGGAGGAAGAGGAGAAGGGCGAACTTGAGAAAGAACTCGGACCAGAAGGGTTCGATGAACTCAAGAGATTATTGAACTTGGACAGCCAAGATCTGCTCCTAGAAATACTCAAAGTAGACCCAGACACAGAAACAATAGAGGTCCAGTGCGGATTCAACTGCTCGAAGATGCGTACCGATGGCTATGGGGGTTTCAGCCTAATCGCCAATCGGAAAGGTTTCCTACACATCGGAACAACGGACTTCACAATCGACAAGGATGGTACGATTAAGTCTGGAGCGACTTTCTACCCCTGGGAGGATGCTCATGCAATTGCCTAGAGGGTGGACATTTTACGATCCTTTAGCTTACGCATCTAATAGACCTGTAAAGTGTGAATGTTGTGAGTGGAAGGGCCACGAATCCGATCTCGACGAGAGTGTCTGGTCTTATAACGGTATATACCAACGAATCTCACCCGGAGATGTAATGCCTGCTGGAACGTGTCCTAAATCTGTCGGAAAGAACCGTCTTTGCTCCTCTCTTGTTTACTTTAATGATGTAGTCGTAGCATTCAAGGAAATACCCAACATCCTTGAGCAAATAGCAGAAGCTACACAATAGACTTCTAAAATGATAATAGCGGGCTTTCCTGCGCTCATTACATTATTAAAATCAATCAAAAATCGAGTTGATGAATTGACGCAGTCCTCAGTAGAGAGGGAGCAAGAAAAGCTCAGAACACTCCGCAAAATCGAGTTGATGAATTGGAAGAGTCGGAGGTAAAGAACAAGTAAGTAGCTTAAAAAACTTCAATGAAAGGAAAACACAATGAATAATAAACCAACAAACGCACGAGAACCATGGGTATTCGGAGCAAGGAAAGACCGACACCGTGGTATCGAGGTGGACAACGATGGTCAACTCCTCACCGTTGCACAAGCGATTGTAAAAGGTGGACTCGACTGGCTTGTAGAACTCCGCGATCCCATCACTAATGATGAAGACTCAGTTGAAGCTCCCGACTGGCGACAAGTTGTCAAAGTCGAGGACATCTTAAAAGATGGTGAGCTAGTACGAGAAATGCGTACGCTGGGAATGGTAAAGGGACGCTACAGAATCCTGCAAAACCGTGATGCGTTCTCATTCTTTGATAGAGCAACTCTCGAAGGTGCCGCCGTTATCAAAGCTGTAGGACATATGGATCATGGTCGGCTAGTTTGGGCTGTCGCGCAACGTCCTGGGACTATGGAAATCGCTCCTGGTGATGTTATTCATCAAAACATGGTGTTAATCACAGCACACGATGGCTCTCATGCGGCCCGTGTGATGTTCTCACCCTACCGACCAAAAACCGGAACCATGCTGGGGGTTAAATCTCATATGCGGATGAGGACCGAAGTTGGCGTACGTCATACCAAAAGCATCGACGAAAAAATGCTTGACCTTCACAATGTTATCGCTGCTGAATCTGATTACTTTGAAAGATGGAGAGCCGCGCTGGTCGGAACCGAGGAAAAGAAAGGCTTCAAACAGAACATCGTCACGAACGATCAAGTCAAACGTGTCGTCTCTGGGTTATTCCCTGCACAAAAGAAACTCGATGAAGACGGCAACAAACTCGAAGTCATTTCCAGCAGAGCCAGAAACGCCCGCGCTTTGATCCTCGAACGTATTGAAACACAGGCTAAAGCAGCGAAAGAGGCTTACAAGGAAGCTGGGCAGGACGCTCCCAACGGGACAACTCAACTCGATATCTTCCTGGGGGTTTCAGAATACATAGACAAGGATAAAAGCACTCGTAATAGTGGTAATAACTGGGTCGCAAGCACCTTCGGCACTGGGGCAAGCATGCGTCAGAAGGCTTTCGACTTAATCTCAGGACTTTAAGATCACTAATCCAAAAGATTGGAGAGAAAAGTATTACTCTCCACTACCCATCACTGTCCAAGGTATCACCGTTTGCCCTGGTGACCTTGTCATAGTATTAGAAAAAGGGGAATCTTACACACGAACATACGCAGGTATAGGTAAAAGAGGGGAGATTTATATGGAACTCCCTCGTCCATTGACAACGGTGTACTCTGCGCGACCAGGACCGTTCCAAATAGAGCAGCTAAGATATCCAGACCTGTTATCAGGAATAATCAAAGAGATTGATGCGACTGAATAAGTCACATCAATCTTTTTAGAAACAAATTAAAGCCCGCTAAAAACACTAAAAACAAAAGGAGATAAAAATGCCAAAAACACCAAAAGATATATACAACACTTATATGAAAGCTGTAAACGAGTTAGCTGAGAGACCATCAGGCGTATCCAAAGCCCAATTGATAGCTCAACTTAATGTCACAAAGGCTATCGCAAAAGGACTCATAGAAGCTTGTAAGCTCACTCTCAGCCACAAACAAGGTAGAACGCACTTCTACCGAAAACAAACAGATGCAGACACAAATACAATCCCTATCGAAATTACAAAACCAGAAGTAATGAATGCAAAACCTGATGTAGTAATAGCTGCAACAATCCCTAAAACTACAAACACCAAAACAGAAGACGAAGATGAAACAATTGACAATATAATTTCTGAGCTTGATGCTCAGATAATTGACACCCGACAAGCTTTGCGCGGAGCTGCAGCTAAAGCCGGTAAAGCTCTGGGAGAGTGGGCCACACATCAAGCGCTCGTAGACTGTCTCAGAGAGCGCATGCAAGACCTTGCTACCAAACGAATGAATGCAAGCTCATAGCGGGCCGCAAAAACGTGTTGATGAATTGATCGGCTTGCTGGTAGTGAGCGAAAGGAGTAATAATGAAACAAAATATTATACTAGACGCTCTAGCATGGGCCGGAATTAGCGAGCAAGCTCGCATTGCTCGCATTGCTAATAAACTAGCACGGGAGCTACATACTCCTAATGCTCAACATTCCAAAGCAAAAGTAAAGACAGCAGTAAGAGACACAGCCCCGCCCTATGGTCGGGGGAAGATAATCACTAATGCAGTTGAAATCGAATATCGTCGTCAACTGCCAATATCTCTCGAACGAAGAAACCGTGAGGCCGCCGAATTACGCTATAAAAACCATATGACAAAAAAGGCTACCAGAATAAACAATGCCTATGCAGCAGCATTCGACCGACCAATTTACCAACCAAGACAGTACTACACCAGAATAGGCGAGCTTATTAATTGGTCCAGAGATAACGAATTACGCCGCGAATTTGATGAAATCGAAAGTAAAAGAGATAAGGGTGATGAGTGTCTAGCCCTTACATGTCAGGGTAATCACACCATCGCATTATTAAAATCATCAAACAAGAATCCTAATTTACACATCGCAAGCCGATTAAAACAAGGAGTTATAACTAGAACTTACCTAAGAGCCAATAAGTATGAAATTAAGAATTTTGTAGAAGCACTAATTTCATTAGGTGGATCAAAAGTAAAAGCAGCACTATCTCGTGGAAATAAAGTTGTCACTGATTGGGTAGGTAGGAAATCATTCATACACCACGATGCTATCAATAATAGAGGCCCAAGACTGGAGGAATTACCCTGGAGATGCTTAGAAGATAAATCCATGAAGCCAGTACTTATTCACGGAGAAAAAGTAATTGATGAAACCGATCCTGGTCATTCCTATAAAGAGTGGAATGATGTTGATTAACATCATTCGCTCCCTAAATAATTATAGCGGGCCTAATCTCGCGGCCCGAACTAAAAAACGAGTTGATGAATTGAAGAGCTTGTCGGTAGAAGACGAAAGGAGTAAACAAAATGACATTAAGAGAAGAGTTTATTAAAGCAGATATACTTCAATCACTAGCGTGGGTCGGTATGACCCACGAGAGTAAAATAAAAAAATTAGCCAAATTGTATAGAGGCTGTGAAAATAAGATCATTCATGCAGCTAATAAATATGATGAAGCTACTTATGGAACAGTAAGTATATTCGTAAGATCACTAATAACACCAGAAAAAGGTAAAGCAAAACTCACATACCAACAAGTACTAACAGAGATATTACACCAGAAAAAAATAAGAGAAAAAAGAGCCAAGCTCCCTGTAAAAATCCCACGAATAGGACCATTCATAAAAAAATCAAAACGAGAGAGACAGGGGATAGCCTCCAATTATCGATACTCAATATGGGGTGTAGACTATAGAGGTGATAAACACAGAAAAACTAATGAATGCGTGGGCATTGCTAACTTCTCAGGTACAACACTAATTGTCGATAGTGGTGGCTATTCTGCCGCACCAAGAATATGGATGAGAGATAACTTCACTCGACAAATAAAATTAGTAGTACTTGAAGGGGGAAGAGTAACCTCTATTAACAATGCAATATTAAGGCTAGTACCGAAGGGTGTACTAAGAGCATCATTATCAGGTAATCCAATAAAATTCAACTTCAATGGAGAATGCTTCTTCGTTGAAGGAAAACCTCTCAAGTGGAAAAAAGTCAAAAAGATATACTATGATGAGGAAGTGCATCAATCACTAGCATATCCTTAAAAAACGAGTTGATGAATTCAACAAGTTACAGGTAGAAGACAAGAGGGAAAGTTGCACGGTGCGAGTGAAACTCTTGTAGGTCATAACATGAAAGGACTTGACCAAAATGAAATTTCAAAAACTAGCAGCGGTTATCACCGCAATGCCAAACTTACAATCAATGCTGCTTTCTGGTCCACCAGGAATCGGCAAAACCGCTCTGGCCGAAGAGGTTGGGGCAAACATGGGCGATGATACAATCGTCGAGGTAAGGGATCTTTGCTCTCACCTTCCAGAAGACATATTGGGTTTACCCTGGCGAGAAGGTGATGCTACTTTATACGCTCCCCCAACATGGCTTCGTAGACTTTCCAAACCTGGAGTCAAGGGAGTCCTAGTATTAGACGACCTTGGTGCCGCAAGCCCTGCGGTCCAAACAGCAGCATTCAAACTCGTTTTGGAAAGACGTTCCGGTGATTGTATACTCTCTGATGGAGTTAAAATCATTGCGACGACCAACCGGAAAGAGGACAAGTCAGGCGCAACAGTACTTCCTGCGGCACTAAGAAACCGCTGTTGCATCCAAGAGCTTGATGTTGATAGTGATGAATGGTGTCTCTGGGCTACTCAGCACGAAGTACCAGGTGACGTTGTTGCCTTCATCCGCTTCAAGCCCTCGATGTTATCGCATCTTCCAAAGGACGCAGACAAAGTTGGAGCGTTCGCCACACCGAGAACCTGGACAATGGTAGGAAGGTCGCTCGATGCTGCAAAAGCGACCGAAGCAGTCTATGAGGTTGCTGCTGGATTGATCGGTGAAGGTAACGCTGTAGAGTTTACTGCTTTCGTGAGACTCCGAGCTGAAATTCCTGATCCTCGCGCTGTGTTGCTCAATCCCCAAAAAGAGCTTCCAAACCCTCCAAGAGCATCGGAACCGGATCGTCTGGTCGCGCTCGTCACCGCTCTTGCAGAACACGCTGCTCCTATGAGCAATGAACGTACTGCACTTGGGAAGCGTATTCCTGAGCTGTTTCTCAGAGCTGTTGCACACGTAACATCATCTGGACGAGAGTATGCTTCGTCGGGCATTCTGACATACGCTGCTAACAATGGAAATGTTAATTCGCTCATTAAGGCGGCGACAGCAGGGAAGAACGATCCAGTATTGTCACCATTCCTCGATCACCTCCGAAGGGCGCTCAACCCTAACGGGAAGTAGGAATAAATCCCTGAAACTGAGTAGAAAGGACTCAGTTTCAGGGAACCCAATCAAACGAAGTAGTCCTTTCGGGGAGACAGGTCGGGGGCGCAAGCCTCTCGATCTGTCTTTCTTTCTGGCGAAAAACACAGCCCGCTATAAGACTTTGCTAACACAATAACTCGACAAAAACGTGTTGATGAATTCGACTCATTCTAGGTAAAAGACGAAAGGAGAAAACAAATGGCTCGACAAGATAAAATACTAGATATCCTAGCCCTCGCAGAACTACCCGAACACGTCAAACTGGCTCGACTAGCTCGACGGTGGATTGGTAAGCCCTTCAACCGAGAGCAAGCCAAAGCTGTTATCAAGTGCTACCTCGATCCGAACGGTCGGCTCCCTGCGCTTACTCAAGCTCTGATTGACGAGAAGTTACGTCAAGAGCGACTTCGTAACGAACGGGCCGCGTATGCCGATGCTGATAAGAAAGCATCTGAGTCTCCCATGAACAAGTATAAGGGAGCATCATCAGCTGATCTGAGACGACAGCGTATACTCGAAATTGCCAAGCGTACGTTCGGACCGCACGTTCAAGACAACTTCAATGAAGATGCCCTGGCGTTGATGTCGCTGATTGATGGAGAAGACCGCTGGTACCAAGTCAAGTGGTTAGACGCTGGCTCAAAGCCAGTACGTTCTACTCTGATAGAAGTAATCACTATGCGAGCCGCAGGAGGCTCACTCTACAGTCGCTTTCTGCTCTACCGAACTAACGGTCGCATACTGGTAGCTCGGACTACAGCGCGTTCATTAGAGGGAGCGTGGGGAACACAACTCCCGCAAGCCTTCGTTGAGATTGTAGAGACACTGGTTAGCCAAGGCTACACCTTCCGCTCCGACATCGAAGACCAGTCGCTGATCGTGTTCGCCCCAGACGGTGATGAAGAACAACGTATACCCTGGACAGGAAGAACCGTATATGAGTAATACTGACTACTATCTTCATTGTGATAATTGCCCTGAGTGTGGCAATGAAATTTACACAACGAACTCGCATGGAGTAGTAACCGATGATAAATATGAAAGTAAGCTAGGAAAATTTTGCTTCGACTGTGTTCAACGTTACTGGCGTTGTCACTACTGTAAATCATTTTATGCTGGTGGAACACACGATGAACACTTAGAACTCGACTGTAACGGACGCACCATACTCGACGATATTGTAGATGCTCTGGAGGAGAAGTGATGCCGGAAATTAGCTTTTGCTTTCAAGGTTGGGCAATCACAAACCTGGATACAGCCTACGACGTTGATGGGAACACTGTTGATGTCAGCCAACTGTGCGGTGAGGTATTAGCTGCAAAGCTAGAACAGAGTGAGCTGTTCATATCACTAGGCGATCATCTTTACACAAGCAGGAAATCTGAAGTCGAAATAACTGACTTCCAGGGGGAACCGGAGCCAACAGTGCTCGACGATATTGTAGATGCTCTGGAGGAGAAGTGATGACTGATTACTTTGAATGTCCCGATTGTAGTGGTTGTAGTGATGCTCTAGATGGACTCAAGGGAGACGAGAGTAACGGTTGGTTATGCTGGGATTGTCAATTCAGGTATTACCGCTGCCAATTATGTAATAAATTCTCTACCCCGGCGAGCAATGCGCACGATTGTTGTAGAACCATACTCGATGAAATCGCAGATGCGGTAGAATAAGATATGGCTATTAAAACACTCGACGCGCTCGCAATAGCATCGATGAATGAACAAGCACAAATTCACCGCATAGCGGCCTTCTGGTGTAGGAGCTTCAAAGGCCGAGCCCCTTACAACCGTAGTGAGGTTGTTAAATGGGTCAAGGCTCAATACGGCCCGATACTAGATGCAAAAAAACGAAAGAAGATTTCAAAATTACTTTTGGATGAAATCAAGCGACAGATCCGCATCAGAAGTCGTCGTTCTAAGAACGATCTATTAGTAGACCCACTTGACCTACCACTTGGTGCTCCACTAAGAATGGGTAGGTTACTCCAAAGCAGACTTGGGCCAGCTCGCCTATGGGTCAGTCAAAATAGAATGATGTGTACTAATCCATCTCAGTGCCATTATATAGATGGAGATTTCTATAGCGGGCTAGTTGCTGGACTAATTCCCTTACAGATGCGCCTTCGGAACATCAGTAACCCAAACTTATTGGTATATCGCTATCGCGGAAGCGAGCCTCGTACCCGCTTCGTAGCTAACCACATCACTACAGTCGCGGATGCTTTTATCTGGTTAATACCAGAAGACGCCGCAGACTTTCTCCAATTACCAGGTACCAGGATAGAACATGATGGAGAGTCACAGACAGTTAAACTTACAACACAATTCGGCTCTAAAACTCTTCCCTGGAAAAAACTCGTAGCCATCACTAGATAGCGGGCCGCAAAGTAATCAAAACAAGTTGATGAATTCAAACCCTACCTAGTAGAGAGTAATAACCAACTTCAATCTCAACTATAAACCAGTTGATGAATTGAAGATGAATGTGGTAAAGCCTGAGAACAAAAACAATTTTTAACCCCGACCAAAAACCAGTTGATGAATTGAAGATAGTCAGGGTAAAAAAAGAACACACTAGAAAAAGAACACACTAGAGAGGAATACAATGAATAAACAACAAACTAAACAAGAATTGAAACGAATAGAGAAAGCTTCGGAATATATCCTTGAGCGCATCTCTCAGTCCAGAACAAAGCTTCTGGGTCGTCTTCCCTTCTTTGGAAGACTCGCTCTCAAACTTAGACCACGGCTCGCACGTCCTGGTGATGGGGTGACTACAGCAGCGGTCGGTCAAGACGGGTCACTCATTGTAGACGCTGACTTTGCAAAATCACTAACCGATCCACAACTTTGCTTTGTAGTCTGCCATGAAGTATTGCACCCTGCCATGCTCTACTTTGAAAGAATGCAAGGTAGAATACCAAAGCTCTGGAATATGGCTCACGATTATGCCATTAACCTGATTATCAAACAGATGAGTGATAATAAAATCGAACTAATTAAAGATTGTCTTTGCGATAAAAAATACACCAATTGGAGCGCAGAAGAGATATACGATGACTTATTAAAGGACGCTGTTATCGTATCCTTTGCTCAAGGTGAAGGTAAGGGTATGTCTGGACGTGGGGAAGGCAAAGACCCTACTAAAGATCCCCTTAATGGTGATGGTCGTCAGGACATAGGCGACAGCGAGGACGGTAAAAAGGCCAATAATGGAGACAAGGGAGCTAAAAACAGAATAGCAACCGACTGGAAGATCAGCATCGTCGCTGCTGCTCAAACACACGAGCAATCAAAAGGTCGCGGATCTCTTCCAAGCTCACTTCAAAGACTGGTGGACGAAATCACAGAACCAAAAGTGGACTGGCGAGAGCAACTGTCCCGATGGATTGGAGAGAATGGTAGAAAACAAGACTACACTTACTCTCGACCATCACGTCGATCAGAATCTGTCGGACAGTATCTTCCCAGCTTTAAGAAGTACGGTTTTGCTCCGGTAACAGTCATGGTTGATACCTCTGGCTCCATTGGAGACAGAATGCTAAAAGAAGGACTCTCTGAAATCCAAGGAGTCTGCGAGGATCTTGGGCTTAGTGTGAGAGCCATGATTATTGATGCAGCAATTCATGCTGACGTTGAAGTCGCTGATGCTTACGAACTCGCAGAACAGCTTTCAGGTGGTGGTGGCTCAAACTTCATTCCCGCTTTTGATAAGCTTCAAGCAGAAGGATATGACGGGGTTGTAATCGCCTTCACAGACGGTGACATCTGCGTCCCGTCCGTAAAACCGGAAAACCTTCGCGGAGTACTGTGGTGCATATACGAAGGCTGTCACGCTCCAACAGAGTCGTGGGGTGAAACAGTACTAATCCCCAGGGAGGTCGCGGTGTAACCCGCGTCTCTTAGACCGCAAAAACCATTCATTGTAGTTCCTAAGTAACCCCGACTTAATGGTCGATCACCCCGTGCTTCTTTTGGCTTTTGTTTCGTCACGGGACGATCAAAAAGTCGGGGTTGCTACTTTTTTGCGGCCCATAGATCACAGCCCGCTATAAGACTATTTCCTAAAAAACGTGTTGATGAATTGAAGGACTTGTCGGTAGAAACTGAAAGGAGAAATAAATTATGAGAACAAATCCTATAGGGATAAGTAAACGAGCGAAGGGGTTTGCCCTTCAACTGTCTCACCAACATTGGTTCATCATCAGACAAATCTATCCCTGGCTCCAATCTCTCGGAGCTACTGATGAGGACACTGATGAGGCTTTGTCGCTAGTTCCTAAGTGGGAAATAAACGACAAAGACCTAGAAGAAGCTAGGAAAACTGGTCGCAGCCGCGCACTCGCGTACGGAGGTGGGTTCTACCGGCAGAAGACTCTCAGAGTGAGAGCAGACAAATTAGTAGGAATGATTAAATTATTGAACCTGACCGCAGCCTACAGCGCCGCGTCAAGTCAAGCCAGCGGTACGTTTACAAGGAGAGCAGAACGACTAGCCTCTGTAAGCAGCCTGGACATGCTCGCAGATGCGGCCCGATGATTGATGAATTCAATAAGCCACAGGTAGACTTAAACAATGAGATAAAGAAAGGAAATAACATGCAGAGAAGAACATTAACAGACGATACAGGACGCTGGTTCAACATGGAATCAGCAGAAAGATGGGAAGATAATCGTGAGCCCGATACTTGGGTAGGTAAGACACTTTACCGAACCATTGGGGGTCGCTGGATACTATCCAAATGGTCATCCTACTCTGGAGTTAAAACTCAATTCGAAGAGGTCAGCAATGAAACAGCAGCAAAATTCCTAACCGTCAACGGTCACGATCCTCATAACGCTTGCGTCAAAGAATACGCAGCTCTGGAAATCAGATGAACGAAATATACGATAAGTACATTGGATCCGAAGGACTAAAGCAATTCAAGTCTACTGAAGAAATCTATTATTACTTTCTATCCGCGAACATACAAAGGATGTTCCCTGGTGAAGAGATCGATTGGAACGAGACGGGCGACGCTGCTTGTCTCGCAACGAAGCATTGGGAGGAAATACAAGATGAGTAAAACCACACCTGCTCTACAACAAGACGATGAAGAGGGGAGTGATTACACCCTAAACAACAACTCCTGCTGGATCAGCGTGAAAGACATCAGTATATACATCGTCAAACAGGAAGACCGTGTAGAGGTCACACTATTTGGACGAGGAAAAGAAAATGATGATCTACTCGGATACACATCAGCAAGTTTTAATGAAACAGTCCTTAATCGAATCGTAGACGCTACCTTTGCTAAAAAATTAAAAGACCACAAAGCAAAGTTGGTGATAAATCAGGATGGCTCACTAATTGTTGAAACAACAGGATGATGTCTTTGGGCCGCACTTATAACAAGCCCGCTATAAGCCCACAATAAAACGTGTTGATGAATTGAGATCCTCTTTGGTAACAAGTAGAAAGGAGACAAAATGTACGAAGACCAAGAACACGACGAACAATATGAAATACAAGACGATCACTTAAATGGATTACACTTCGGAGCACCTGAACCAGACTGTTGGATATGTTGGGACGAAGACGATGAGCCTGAATGTCCTGGTGATGGTACCTACAATAAATCAATTTGATGAATTCGCACCCTCTTCGGTAAATGACAGAAAGGAGACGACAATGCCAACATTTAAGTTCACTCAGACAGAAATTCGGGCCTACGACGCAGATTACTACATCAAAGCACTAACAAAAGAAGAAGCCATCGAACGGATGGACGATTACGATTACGACGAACAGGGCGATGAAGAATTCATCGAGACAGTGAGGTCAACCACGTACAAGATTAAGCAGATGCCCAAATTAGGCTAAGAGAAAAAAGGGGGACAACTAAATGAAAGGAGACAAATATGGGTTACGACGTTTGGGGTGATGGTGAATTCACTATGAAAGCAGAACAACTTAAAAAGGCCATACCTGTCATAGTTAAAGCAGTTGGAGAGCACGATGGAGATGAAACTATATTAAAAGCGTCTAAAAGAATCTCTGAGACACTCACCCAGGGTTTTGACGATGAGAATGGGGTAACTACTCAAAAAATGTCGGCAGTACTAAAACTACTACCAAAATTGATAGATTCAGTGCTCGATGAAAATTACAAGTGCGACATCGATGACCTAGGTAATCTGACCCTAAGAGTAAATATGGAGAGTTATGATAGCTTTCGTAACTCTGGTAACGAGATGTGGTTCTTCGAGGCTATTGCTCCGTTTTGCGACGCTGATTCGTGTATTGAATTTCACGGCGAGGACGGATACAGATGGCGTTGGGAAATAACCAACGGTAAATTCGTCGAAGTTGACAGTAATGTTGTCTTTGGGAATGACATTAAGGCTCCCGAAATCGTAGAAAAGCTCATTAAGCTGATCTACTACACGGAAGATCCACGCCGTCATCAACCTGGACAACCTATTACAGCGTTCTTCGATTTTAACGACCCTAATTACGAAAAGGTCGTAGGTGAAATCGAAGGTATCCTTCGAGCGTCTGGATTCGGGCCGCAAGCTGGAAAGACAGAACTAGAAAGGTTAGCAGACGTATGAGTGTCGTTAAGAAAGCAATCGACTCCTATCGGGAGTCATCACTCAACATAGAGGGGTGGGTTGTTCTATACACCAGCTGGCGTTCCTTATCTAGTAGGTTGTCTGAAATATTCCTTTACTTAAGAACAAATAAAGACCCTACGATTGCATGGTCAGGGGGACCATTAGAGAACGCAACGATCTTCAAGTCCTACGAAGATGCTATGCGAGCAGTCAATGTGTTACCTCACATCAAAGAACTCAAAGAAGAAGAACGCAGAATAATAAAAGTAAAGGTCCAAACGACTATCAATCTAATAGAAGATTTGCCAATAAATCTTCTAAATGTATTGGCAGAGCTGTGAGACGACGTCGAATATTAGTCGAAGAATTGATAGCTCTATGCGAACAGAGAGGTATCGGAAGAGATGCTCTACGAGAGCACGTGCACGGCTTATGTACATACAGCCAATTACCTGGGAGTCATCAATATCTACATCGAACAAAAATGTCTGATGATGTGTACGACTCTGGCATTGCAGCTCAGATTAGCTTCCTGCTAGATGGTTGGAACGAGTGGAAGCTCCGGCGGATGCTTAACAACACCGGGGGAATTCTCGACGCTATCGTAAGGAGCACAAGCTCATCGCGTGATGAGCTTAAGAAAGAGGTAAACCGTGGGATTCTCGACAAAGATGGACGCACGATATAAACATGACTGATGCTCCAAAAGCCCGCTATTAAAAGGTTTCAAAAAAACCAGTTGATGAATTCAACGCATATCCGGTAAAAGGCGAAAGGAGAAATCAATGAGAAGATACAAAACTACAGTAAATAAATACTACTGCCCACAATGTGGTTATAAAACCCTTATATCAGAAATGGCTTGGCAAGGACCAGCAAATAATAGAGGCTATTACCAGCGTTGGGTATGCAGTCACAACAAAGCATCTGTTCAACTAAAACGGTGTATAGATAATGGGTGGGTATACGCCGACGCAGATCGCTCAAAAGAACAAGTATTAAAAATTATGACGTTGAAACTCACAAACGAGCCACCCTGTTGCTGCATAATTGAAGTATTAGGTAGACACGCTGAGATATCGGATTATGGTACAGTTCTCGACAAGCTCGCCAGGTTTGAAAATGAATTCAATAACTGGTTATTATCTACCAATCATACAATTCATAAAAGAGGCTTTGAAATAATACACCAAACTGACTTCATGGTAGTGGTCAGGCTCCGAGACAGAGAAGGTGTAGGGGCGTGGGTATATTGGGAAGCGGATAGAGAAGTGAACAATATCCTGGGCCGCAAAGACTTAGAACATCCAGCAGCTAACTACATCAAATTCCGAGACACTCCACTAAGCACAATCTTTAACGGCAATCGTTACTGTCTCTGGAAAAAAGATCCAGACAATCACTACCCGAACAGTGGCGCATTGTTATTCTCTGGCAAAAGCATCGGTAAACAGATGCGGGCCGCAATTATCGATTGGTCATCAGCTTTTGAAAAGGAATTTCCAAAGCTACTCGCTGAGGCAAAAGCCCAACGAGAACGGTGGACCAAAGAGGAAGTCGATCTGAAAGATCAAATCCAACGAATCTCCCACAAAATTAAAATTCGCCAATATGACGGTGAAACGCCGTCCTGTTATGTGAAACTAGAACGTCCTGTGACTCCAGCGCAAGCTCGTAAAATTGCTCGAATACTGGAGGGGCGGCCCGAAGGTGGATAAGCCTAATAGACGTAGTAGACATGGAGGATTGATAATGAGTGATAATCATAAATCGATAACATTCAAAATCGATCTAGGTCCGATGGATTGGCGGCTGTTTCAAATACAGCGGTCAATCCTCATCAACCTTGTAATCAACAATGAAAACAATCTGACCTGTGAAGAATTATCAGCCCTTGAAGGGATACTCTGCTTAACTGACCACATCGTCGATGTCGCAGAGAGAAGATGCTGCAACATACCAGACCTGAACGAAATAGTCCTAGATCGTCTAGCATCAATCAAAGGTGACAATATCACACGACTTGCGCGGCTCTCCCCAACCACACCTTCTTAGAAAAACAGGATATTTGTTAATAGCGGGCTATCCTGGCGCTGCTATTCGGGCCGCAACTCTCATACACATCAAAAACAAGTTGATGAATTAACTACCACGTCGGTAGTAAATAACTGAGTCCCCCTATAGCGGGCTCTATGACGCAGCGCGTCATATACATCAGTCACATCAATATAACGCATCATGTCATATTGATGTAGGACAGTGGAAACTACGACCAGCTACATCATTAGTTATTGATGTAGATAAAAATAGAAAGGTGCTTAGAACTAGAATGTTAAAACTAAGAGCTCATAAAATTTTCAAAAACTCAAAATCGTCCCAGGGCTCGAATAACTTTTTCATCATCCATACAAATGATGCTCCATTAAAGTCCGGAGCTCAAAGACATTTAAAGATCTCAAATTTCAAATCCCGCACTTACCCCACACTCAAAATAACAAACATGAGCATCAATTGCGGCACCCAATTGATGCTCACAACCCTAACGTCCGCCCGGACCGTACAACTCCAAAAATCAACATCAAACCTTGTGATGTATAACTTAAATCAATCCCCTAGGATCACCTCCGGCGCGCCCTCAGTATTTACCAAAGTTCGGCACGGCCCACCTAGCATCAATACCCTCAACTCAGAATTTAAAATTAAAAGTGGCGCTCCTATTAATAAGGGTACGCCTGGCGGACCACAGTCTGAGGCCCAACCGGCTGTTAAATCTAATCACATTGGTACTGTGCTCTGCAGGTCAAAGTCAAATGCGGACCGACGGCGTGCAAAATCACCTCGTACCGTGACCCTAAAGTAGCCCGCTATGATATTTTTGCGGAATATGCAAAGAAACCACAGTTAACTGATATCACGTGATATCAGTTAACTTATAAAAGAACTATGATTTTACTCCAATCAAGACGTGGGCGGAGAAAATCGGTATACTAATCATAGTTAAGTGATATCAGTTGATATCACTTAACATAAAAAGAAAGGACGATTTGTGGGAAGAGACCGAAAAGCACACCCAAAGCGCAATACATACTGCTTACGCTTAACCGATAAACAAAACTCCCTACTACAACGCTATACCGAATTCCGCGATTACGCATCAGAAGTAGATGCGGTCCGAGGTATGATCGATGGACTCGAAGGATGGTTCCACCGTCAGTTGGCCAAAGAAAAATCATTATCAAATGATGATAGCGGGCTACCTCTCCAGAGGACTAATAGCGGGCTACCTCTCCAGAGGACTAATAGCGGGCTACCTCCTACTATTGATGTAGAAGATGGCGCATCAGTAGGTGATTTTGGAGGACGAGCATCGGTCGGATTACCAGAGTCTCATCACATTGATGATTAATAACACAAATAAACCTAATAACATCGTAAAATAGTTATTAATGAGAAACGATGTAATACACGATCCTGTCTTCCAACATTTATTATCTAAGCTAGAGATCTCACAGCGAAAACTACGAGACTCGGTAATAGAGCTCCGAGCTTTATATCTAACTCACGATAAAAGGCCCCTCGATGATACTGCTGAAGAAAAGTGGCGGTCCGCACTTTTAGAAGAAGGAGTATCCAATTACCAACAAAAAGTTGAAAACGATGTAGGCGACTTAGTACGTTACGCATTCGAAATTATGCCTAGTAACAACATGAGCTCACACCTCGAAGAGATAAGTAAGTTAAAAGCGGCTCATAAAAAGAGACTAAAAACACAATCCGGTTGGGGTGAAGGTGAGCATACGCCATTAGGATTTGATGAGAAGGTAATCATAGACGGCGGCCCGCCTATAACAATAACTATAAAACCATCTAAATGGTCCTACACCGAAAAGGCCAAAAGAATCAAGAAACTAAAAGAGCCCGCTATGAACATGAAAGATGATAAAAAAGTGCGGCCCGATAATAAACCACACATAAAATAGCCCGCTATAAGAAGAGACCAAAACCGAAAAACACACTCCCTACTCACAAAATTAACCAACAATAATTCGCGACCAAACAGTCACCAATTCAAAAATAGTACACAAGCCAGACGACAGTAGGGATAGCTTGCGAAGATATCATATTGCTATATACATATACGATAGACAAAACTCAATCAGAATAACCTACAAAAGCTACAGAAACATACCACTAAGACCTCCGATGAAAACTCCTCCTCACCACGGGGGTAAAACAGAAATTAACTATAGATAAATCTTTTCGTTTCAACACCTTAAGTTTTTGACCGGAAAAACTCGTCTGCGAAAATCCGAGATACCAAAGCTCATCCTATCCAGATTTTACAAATAACTACACCAGTGTGCGTTCCTATTTTCCCAGGTATTCTAATTACTATGGAACCAAAACGCGCAGAACAACTCGTCCGAGCTCTATTCAACGCAATACCCTGGTGGCTCCGATTCACAGTATGCATCTTCGCACTAAGCAGCATCATCACAGCGCTCGCTATCACAATGATTGCGTGGAGTTTGGTCTCGCTCGTGTTATGGAACTTTGGATAACATAAAAAACCCTACTAATACCCAATCATAAATAAGAGCAAACAATGCTCTAACCCCAAAGAAACCCACGACTAACCTACTTTGATGAACTCTTACACCTCAGATATTTTCGGGCCCGAAAAGAATGGAAGAGATGCAGGAGTACATTGAGTTTTGAGCTGGTTCTACAAGATTACATTGGGAGTACATTGAGTTTTGAGCTGGTTCTGAATAGTTCTGAGCTGATTCTGAATGGTTCTGAGCTGATTCTGAATGGTTTTGATC
>Ga0233414_10000251_pt1 | contig 22774 bp, 41 predicted proteins | sample Na_anoxic_10_MG_FD_189020 | JGI IMG/M metagenome (GOLD analysis project Ga0233414, IMG submission 189020) | Seawater microbial communities from Saanich Inlet, British Columbia, Canada - Na_anoxic_10_MG | ecosystem: Environmental > Aquatic > Marine > Inlet | place: Canada: British Columbia... | reverse complement strand
ACTTAGATCTAGGATTTAAAGCGAACCCATAAGCTATAAATGCTTTTACTGCTAACTCTGTTTTACCGTATCTTGGTGCAATGTTAATTATTAACCTTTTACACTTACCATCAATAACCTCTTGTAGTTTATCAGCTATTTTTTGATGATGTGGAGATACTACAAATTTCCTATTATAGTTTTGTTTAAAGAAGTAACGAGTAAAATATAAGAAGTCTTTTTGTAACCTCTCTTTTTTTAATCCATCTTTAACATTCGTCATCTATTTCAGCGTTTATTTTATCTGCTTCTTTTTGTGTTATTGTTACCGTTGGTATAATAGTTACACCGTTATTTTTTAAATCTATTTCTGTTGTTGGTTTAGTTACACAATACTCTAAAACAGTTTTACCTGCTTGAATATCTTCATTAACTATAAACAACTCTTTAAATTTATGCAGTATTTCTATAATGTCTTTTGGTGTTATAGCTTCTTCTACTGCCTCTCTATAAGCGTTCTTTCTTTTGTCTACTCCTTTTGCTTTGGTGCTGTTACCACCATTATTTACACGTTTATCCATAATCAATACAATTCAAATATTGAAATACAATTTACAAAAAAATCCATCACTTAGATAAGCAATGGATTTCTGAACATCAAACAAACACAAATAATAATATTAAAGATAGTTATTTTTCATCTTTTATAACTGATTCTTTTACTTTTTCTTTTATAGAAAACAGGTATTTAATGATGGCTTCCTTCTCGTTTCTTATGTGTTCTTGGTGTGCTGTCATTTGTCAAGTTTCCTATGTATGTCATCAATCTTGTAGCTTACCTCTGTTTGTTTTTTGTTAGATTCTTCTAAGTGGTTTTTAAGACCTACTATTATTTCTGAATCTTGTTTATCACGTTCTTTATTAATCTTTTTTTCTTCCTCATAGTTTTTTATGAAGTAGTTAAGGAAGTACAGGAGTACCCCTATCACTGGCACTGCTACAATTAGATTCTTTAAGTTCTCCTCCATGACTGTGTAAAGATAAGAAATAATCTTTGCACTTTTTACAGTTTGGTAGGTCGTGTATTAATATGGTCCTACTACCACCGTTAAGCTCTCCAATGATAGTGTGACCTGCTACTGTAAATATACGTAAATAAATTGGGTTTGTGTTTTTGTAATAGGGTGTTAACGTGTCTATTATAGGGTATTTTTCGTTAAACGTGGGGTTATATTCGACGGAATTAACTTTTTTATAGTTGTAAGTTTTCTCTTGACAGAAAATGAATATAACTGTTATGAATAGAATAGTTAATACTATTGCTTTTGTTGAATTGGTTATTGGTTTCATAATAAATAGTTTTTAATTATAGTTTTAAATTGTTCTAGTGATCTTACTAAATAGTATTCTTGATTAAGTTTTTTTATTGTTTCTTCAAATTCTTTTTGTTTAGGACTTTGTTTACCTGTTGCTGTCTTTAACTCAAAATATAGTGTTTTACTGTCAATTACAACTATTAAATCAGAAACACCTTGCATGAGTCCTGTAAGTATAAATTTTTTGTTTTTATAAGCTGCTTCATTAGGTACTGAAAATATAGCGTATCTAGGTGTATGATGTTTTAAACAGTATTTGTTTCTAAACCATTTTATTATTGATCGTTGTATTTGCTCTTCACTTATCTTCATAATATTTATTTATTTTCTTTACTACTTTGTTTTTAAAATCTTCAATAGTCCTGTTTCTATTACCTTCTATTCCCTTATCTGGGTTATGAAGTTCAAAATAGATGGGTAGTATAATTTCATTTATTCTTTTTAATAAGTAATCATTGTTTTTAGCTACTGCTTCTTTTGTTGTTCTGCTTCTTTTAAACATTCTTAATATCAGTTCGGCTGTTAGGTTTTTAGCTTCGTTAATATCTAAGTTTTTCTCCCTTGCTCTTTTTATTATATTTTTAGCTGTTGGTGGTTTCATTTCTTTCTTTCTTTCTTCTGCTATTGAATTTATGCCTTCCTTTTTTTTACCTGTTTTTTCTGGTGGTTCGTTTACGTGGCCACACTCTGGGCATTCTTGATCTTTATGCTCTAATAAGAAGATACACCCACAATTATCACAAACTTCATCTACATTTTCAAATATTTTTATCTCTTCATTATAGTAGTTTTTTTCCCAATCGTAATCATCAGACCAACTGTGTTCAAACCTGTCTACATTACCCCCTAAATCTATAAATTTAAAATCAATTTTATTTTCTTCTTCACAAGTTCGGCCACCTCTTCCAACTATTTGATGGTACAAACTAAGGCTTCTAGTAGCTCTATTCATTATTATAGCTTCGACATTATCTACATCAAAACCAGTAGTAAAACAACCTACACTCATTAATATAGATTTAGGTGTTTTTTTAAACCATTCTACTATTTTTAGCCTATCTTCTTTTGTTTTTGAGTCGTATGATTTGACGTTATAACCTAAATCTAAAAAAGCATTATAAGCTTTTTCGTTTACTGAAATATTAGAGTTAAATATCATTGTTTTTAAACCTAAACACTCTTTTTTATAGTTATCAATTAGGTTTTCAATAGATACAAATTGGCCAAAAACATCATCTTCTGATTTAGCTGTAAATTGGCCTGTGGAGTCTGTCTTTAACTTATCTAAATTAGGAGTGTCACACACAAAATCTCTAACATCAACAAGCTTACCCATATCAATTAATTCACTTATTGCTGTGCCTGTTATTAATTTTCCGTACCATTGATTTAGAGATATATTTTTAACTGTTTTTAGTGTTTTATTACCGCAACAAATAATATGATTATCGTGTTTTTCTTCACACGTTTCACAAGTATACCAGCGTTCTTTTTTATCTGTTGTAGGTGTGGCCGTAAATCCTAAAAGTCTATTTTCATAACCACTAAACACTTTTGTAAATTGTAGGTTATGAACTTCATCAGCTATAATTAAATCATAATCATTAATATTAACAGCATCTTTTTTAATTAGGTTATTAAATGTTTCTACCATTGCAATAGTAACATTTGCGTCTTTATGTTTTTGTTTTTTACCAGCTTCTATTTTACTTGTATCACCTTTTAACCATTTAATAGTTTGATCTAATAACTCTTTTTTGTTTACCAGTATCAAAACTTTACCTATAAAATTATTAGCTATGTATGAAAATATTACTGTTTTACCACTACCTGTTGGTGATTGTATACAGTTCCTTTTATCTGTGCTTTTATTTATTTTATCAACCAATTCTTGTTGGTCTGCTCTCAATATAATTTCCATAATTAAAACCCTATTTTCTCTATACACCTCCATTTAACACCGTTGGTTTTACCCTCTGTCATTCCTATCTCGTGCCGTATGTCGGTGTATAATGTAACCCACTTATTAAATTTTGTAGTCGTAAACCATTTGGCATATTTCAACTCTTCATTCTCAGCTATAAACAAATCTTTAAGCTCTGTTTTTATCCAACGTCTTGAGCCATCCCACTCAAACGAATCCATAAACTCAATAAATTCAGAACTCGTTTCATTTCTTAGTTTTCTTTCGTCTAGGTTTACAGTTTTACTTTCTACTAGGCCATTTTTTAAAAAGTATTGTATACACCTAATCATATAATTATCAAACTTTGACCACTCTTCATCATTCCAATCACTAAACATCAAGTGGCCAAACTCATCCTCTGGTGTGTTTTTATCATTGAAATAACTAGCCATTTCCACCTCAAAAACTCGTCTAAGATGTGAACTACCTTCACCTTTTACTGTGTAGTTAGTTGTGATTGATATTTTAGGGGACTCATTAAATGGTATTTTAATAGCATCTTTTCCTTTTTTCTCTATTGTTAGTCCCTCTGTAATTAAACTAAATAAGTTCTCAAATTTGAAGTTTCTGTCAATGTCATCAAATAGCAAAACCTGTGTATCTGTGTTTACTGTTTGGTAAGCAAATTGAGTAGTAGGATCAAAACCTTTACCATTAATAGTAGATAGTCTTTTTATATGGCTTATAGCTTTGTGAATTAAACCTTTACCGCTCCCACCGTTTGGTACGTCTGAAATCATTTCATCATTAAATATGATTACTTTTGGTTTTCCCTCGTTTTGGTAAGAGTGCAAAAGGTAACCTATAACAGATTTAAAAGTATAGTATCTTTCTTTGTTTTCTCCTGCTATTTTCCATATAAAAGTCTTAAACTCTCCTTCGCTTTCTTCTGCTGGTTTAAAATCTCTGTTTATTACTTGGTCCTCCCAAACAAGTCCTTTAATATCGGAATAGGGTAATATATTAATACTATCTTTTGTTGTTCTTACCGCTGTATTATTATAGTAAATAAAACTTTCTTCTTTCGTATCTCTTTGTATATCAATATCAGAAGTTGAGAGCATTGAAAGAAAGTTTTTATTAAATGTCATTAAGCTACCAGCACACATTTCAAAAGCGTCAATTATACCCCTTTGCCTTAAATCTGAAAGAGTAAAATCTTTTATTCTGTTCTCGTCAAATTCCTTTATGAAATTATCATCTTTTTTAATATATAAATAACCACTATCAGAAGAAGGATAATATTTAGATATGTTGTTATTCTCTAAGTAATTTAAAAATCTAAACGTGGCCATTTTGATTACTTCCTTTTCAGTATAATACCAAAATTCGTCCTTTTTTAAATCGTTCTTATGTTTATCAATTTCTAGTTTTAACGCTTCTTCTTTTACTCCTTCAACCTCACCAACAGCAACACCAGCGATAACCTTCATTTTAATACTTTGTACTTTCTTTTCATCTTCAAAAGAGTTAGTACCAAAATCAGCTGTATTTTTATATGCTGAATTGATTAATAGTAATATTTCATCCTCTTTAAAATCTACTTGTGAGTATCTTAAAATATAATATTCTGCTGTATTTTGGTTTACTCCGTAGCTGTTTAATGCTCTAGCAAATTTGTAAAGGTTTGTATTCCTATTTTCTATTGTGCTATAATTCTTTTTAAACCACTTTTCAAGCCTATCAGCTATTTCATTTTGATCTGTTAAGGGAACATTTGTAACTACTCTTTCAATCCTTTCTGGTGGGTTATATTTATCAGTAAACATTTCAGAGTCTGGATTGATAAATAAATTTTTATCAATAGATAAATAAGTACCTCTACTAATATCCTTTGTAGAATCATCAGTTTTAGCATATTTATCAAAGTGTTTTTGTAACTCTAAATAATACTCTTTGTAAACTTCATCAGTGGCCACAGGTGGTATTTTAACCAATACTTTTAGGCCATTACCAGAAGGAGAAACGAAAGACGCAAAAGTAAATTTATCTTTGTTAACCTGTTCAATTAGATCATCTAGTTTTTCAATACCATCATAATCCATCATCGCTAAACCAGAAGATTTTTTTATCTGTGATTTGTTTCTAGTGCTAAAAGTACCAGAAAAAGTAACCATAGGTAAAGAAGTCTTTTTTAATTCGTTTCTTTCGTCCTTATCGGTTAATAATCTAATATTAGCTATTAATGATTTATATTTTTCAGTCTTTATTTCTTCAAGAACTGTGAAAATATCCATAGACTTTAACTCTATTGAGTCAAACGTCCCTTTAAAATATGATACCCTATAATTCATCAGTCTTTAGTTTAGTTTGTTTTCTAGCTTCTTCTCTTTGTTTCTTCTTTTCTAATAGTGATAAAGGAGTAATTCCTTTGTTACCGTTTGGGGTTTGGTTGTTTCTGTTAATTCTTTTCTGCATAATGATTTTAAAATAAAAAACCCGCTATAATCATCTTGGCTTCCTACGTCCTCGAATCTTATAGCGGGTTAAATGCTTTTAATAAGTTTATAATGTAGGAAGTCTTATTATTTAGTAAAGATAATGATAAATATTAATGTTTTTGTAAAAGGGTACGTTTTTATTTCTTAGGGTATTTTTTAAAGTGGCTTAGGGTACGTTTTTTTGGTTAAAAACAGCGTACACTAACCGCAAACAAAGATTTAGCTGTTTTGGGGTATAAATTTCTGTTTTCCCTTACCCGTATTATATAATTACAGTATTTATTTCTTTAATGATACCCTATAAAACAGGCCGTTTGAAAAAAAAATTGTTTTTAAAAATATGTATACACTTAGGAAAAAAAAGTACCTTTTACCCTAAACATACAATACAGCATTTAAACGTACATTTTGAAAAATAAAAAATACCCTAAATTTCAAAAAACACCCTAATTCAAACACAAATTAAAACTTTTAAAATCTGTTTTACTGGTTGTGTTTATTGTGGTCTTGTCATTGTACTCTAATAACCACCACCCGCTATTTTCTTTTATAATCATAAGTAAAAAAAACAAACTTCGTCTTCGTTAGACTCTTCTTGATCGTAAATTAAAACACCAGCTTTTAAATCAATATTGTAAATGCTAACCTGATAACTTTTTAATCCGTTCTTGTGAATGTTTATAGTATTTTCATCGTCTATGCTGGGAGTCCTAAAGTAAACCCCCCATTCATCAAAACTTATAACTACCTCTTTTTTGTTTTTAAAAAACGGGTTTGAAGAGTACATATTAAACCCTAAAGTACTCTCTTTTCTTTGTGTTATTGTTAAATCATTCATAATGTTAAAAGTTAATAAAAAACCCCCAAAGATTAACTATATCAGTGGAGGTTTTAAGATAGACCCTATTTAAACTACCGTATTTATAAAGATTAGTTGTAATAAAGTTTATAAATATACAATAAGGGTTTTAGTTTAAAACAAAGTGAGCTGTTTTTTATGCTGCTCTATTCGTTCCATTGCTTTGTCGTAGTATTCCTTATCTAATTCACACGCTGTAAGGTCAAATTTTCTGTTATGACAGGCTATTGCTATTGAGCCACTACCTAAGTGAGTATCAAGTATTTTATCACCCTCTTTTGCGTATCGGTCAAGCGTCCACTCGTAAAGGTTTACGGGCTTCTGTGTTGGGTGTATTCTGTCTAATTGGTTTGGGTGTTTATCGTACTTTTTAGCACTTGATTTAAAAGAAGTCCAAGCCATTTCAAATTGAGCAAAAGTAACATCTTCACTAAACCCTTTATCCCAAAGCAACCAACAAGGGCTAGGTTTTACATGGTCAGTCATATAGTTTCCTCCCCATATTATTTGATTCTTACTTACTCTAAACAATTCTTTAAAATAGTATGCAGTAGGTATCGCAGAATCACCTCCAGCAAACTTGTGGTAATCGCTTTTTTTGTCTCCTTTTCTTCGTCCCATACTCACGTTTATATTTATTCCATAAGGTGGATCAACAATAGCTAAATCAAAGTGGTTATCTTCATACCTAGCCATTAGTTCCATATTATCTTCGTTTGTTATTGTCATAATATTATATTAAAAAAAAGAGGGGAACAACCTCGTAACCCTCTTTTTATTTTCATTAGACGAAGTACATTAAGCTTCTAACAGTTTTACAAAGGTACTGCTAACCTTTAATCCAAATTAAACCTAATTCTATTTGTTTGTTTATTGACCTAAAATAATAAGACGAAATACCTAGAGACTCATGGTAAGATGGGTCGAATATCCATTTATTATTCATTGTTGACCTATGAGGGTCTTTTGTATAGTATGTGTCACCTTGTTTTAAATCTTTTAACTCTGGTATCTTATACCCTTTTAAAGACCTTGTTTTAAATGGTTTTACTGTCCAACTACTCATATTAAATATTTTTAGGTGCTAACATATCTACTTTAATAGGTTTTTCATGTGTGTAGTTTATTAATTCAAAATCTGACGCTTCCATAGATTCAAAATCAGTAACACCAATACTTAACAAACAATTACTATGCTTTTCAGTATCTCTTTTTAACAAATCTTTAACAGCTTGTATTTGATTATCGTAGAAGTGAACGCATTTTAAAGTGCCTTCTATTCCTAAAGCCTCGTACCCTGTTATTTCTTCTAGTATTTTAGCTAATAAACCATAAGAAGCAATATTAAAAGGTAAACCTAAGAAAGTATCAACACTTCTTTGATTCCAATGAAGCTCAAACCCAAACTTATTATTTGGTAGAGGCACACCTATTACTTGAAATTCTGAATGACAAGGAGGTAAAGCGGTTTCAAATATCTCTGATGGATTCCAAGCGTTTACCTTTAACCTACTAGACATAATATCCTTCTTCATTCCTTCAATCAAATCTTTAATCTGATCTGTTTTACCATTAAAGTTTCTCCATTGTGCGGAGTAGTTTTTGCCTACACTTCCTTTGCCTATTGCTTCAAACTCTTCTAATGTTTGTTTACCACCTTGTTTAATATACCAGTTGTAAGCGTCTTTATTCCAAATTTTAACACCGTTTTTATTTAGGTAGTCTACATCAGTATCACCACGAAGAAACCAAATTAGCTCGGTTTTTATTGATTTGAAAGCTAGTTTTTTACTTGTTATTGCTGGGAAACCATCCTTAAAAGAGTGTTTAAACGTGTAGCTTGGTATCTGTAAACGCTTAACTCCTCTTCTAATGTTGTTGTACTCTACACCGTTATCAAGTATCTCTTGACACAATTTATTAAATTCAATATCTATTTTAGCCATTACTATAAAATTTTTCCTTTGTTGTTTGCTTTAGATTCTCCATCACACACATCTAACTCATTAACTAATACATAACAAGTTAAATCTGCAATTTCACCGCTTACAATGTTTTCTTTACCGTATATGATTGAATCAACTATTTGAGCTTCTTTATAAAGTTCCTCATCGTTATAAGTAGTACCCCACGTTTTAGGACTGGTGTTATTGATGATGTAATGAGTAGGTTTACCACCGTTCATTGGTTCTATTAGTTTTATCATGTCTATCTATTTCTTTTAAGTGAAACGCCGTAAGGATCAGCCCTTACTATTAAACCTTTACTGTTATAATACAGTCCTTTCTTGTATTGGATAATTTCTTTTGATCTAGCTTTAGTGTTTTTACAATTTTTGCATTGAGTAGGGTTACAACCTATTTTAGTAGGTTTTACCATTAACCTCATTTTTTTGTACTGCGTACAACTGTTGCATTTGTATTTTTGTTTGCTGTTCATCTTCTAAGTTTTCTACGTGTTTAATGTATGCTTTTACTGTTTTCTCTCTAAGGTCATAAAGTCCATCATGAATATCATCAGACATTTCTTCTGCTAAATCTACACCTTCATCACTTTGTATTTTCCAATTCTTTACAATCCTGTTAGCTATATTCATAAAGGTTGTATAGTCTTGTTTCTGTCTACCTTTAAGTTCTCTTGTGCTTAAATATTGCCCTTGTGTAATTGTTGCGTGTAACATACCTACTAATATATTAGTGTTTGCTATTGTTACTATTCTTTCTTTTTGTGTTTGTGTTATTTCACTCATGTTTGTTTATTTTATTTGTTCTATTATTATTTTAATAGTGTCTAAGCTAACCATTATTATACATAGCAAACGCCATGAGTCTCTATCTTTTTTTATATCTTCCATTATTTTTTTCTTTTTCTAATACTAAAATACGTTGTCTTAACTGCTCATTTTCTATTTGTAACATCTCCATAGCTTCAATATAACTATGAGGTAAATTACTCATCTGTTTTCCTTTTCTTTTGCTCATGTTTGTTTAATTTATTATTCTTGATGCTTCCCAATAACTAAAGCCATTTATTAATAACCCACCTAAATTTTTTTGTTCTTTACTTATGTTTTTTACCCACTCTGGTTTTTCATCTAAAAGATTAATCTTAGATAATATACTGTAAGCTTCAAACAATAATTTAGGGTTAAAATAAATACCTTTAACATTATTATAAACTGTCATATAACAGTAGTTCATGTTGTTTGATAATTCTTTAATAGATACGTTTTTAGAGTACATTTCTTTTAAAATTATCCTTTGATTAATACCTAAACTTTTCATTTTAGATATGTAAAAATTAGATTCTTTATTTGATAACTTCATAATCCTAAAGCTGTTTTTAGTTGTGGTGGTGTTGTAACCCAGTAATCGTAATAAATATCAAATACTTTAACACAAACAAAAATAGTTCTTTCTTCCATGTTTGTTATTCTTATACAAGCTGACAAACTATCAGAGCTAATAAAGAATTTATCCCTTCTACCATCCTTTGTTTTTGTTAAAACACCTTTGTTTTTATCAACGTATTCATTAATCAAATCTAATTCAACTTCTGAAAACTCAAATTTAGTCTGTTGCATATCTATCTGTTAAATCGTAGTATCTTGTTGAATAACTTTTAACAATGATAGAGTTACCCATATCATTTACACAATAAAAAGTGTGTTGATAATCTTCTATTTTCCAGCTTAACGCTTTTATTATTATCTCGTCTTTTGTAATTCTCTCTGTGAGTATAAACGTTTCCATGTTTGTAAAGTGTTTGGTAAAAAACGATAGCCATTACAGCTATCGTTAAATAAATTTTAATAATGTCTTTAGTTCTAAACATTTTAGAAGGGTAACTCTTCTGGTGCTTCATCTACCGTTGGATCTTGTGCCGGTGCTGCTTGTGGTTGTGTATTACCACCAGCCTTAAAAGATTTCCAATAGCTTAACTTAGTAAAGTATTTACCGTTGTACTCTCTGCAATCAATATTAAAATCTACATCAATGAAATAACCTACTTTGGTATATTTTAAGAAGTTCTCAATCTTTTCAGTTCCAAACATTTCAAAAGCAAACGTGTTATTATATTGCTCTGTATTCTTAGCAATAAAGGTTAAATTTTGCCACTCTTTACCTGTTGCTTTAGATACTCCTTTTTGTACCTCTTTGATCTCTACTACTTCTAAATTTTCTAACTTCATAATCTACTATTTACTTGTTCTTTATTTCTTCTAAACTAATTGCTATATGCTCTAAAGCTGTTGGTATGTTTTGTTTTGTTAAAACATTTGCTCTTCTATAATCTTCAATCTTAACCAACTCACAAGCTATTAAGAATGAATCTTTAAATGTCAATGAATCGTCAGCAGTTCTTCTTGTTGACTGTCTAACTTGTTCTGCGTAATTTGATACTTCTGTTAATAAACTCATAATCTACTTATTTAATTGTTCTTTTTGTGTTTCTGTTAAGTCAAAAGCCAAAATAGCAGCTTTTGTTGTTTTGTTTTCTTTCAAAGCTATTAAAGCAGCTTCAAAACGGCTATCTGTGATTTTCTCTGGTTTTGGTTTAGCTTTCAATCCGTTACCGTCCTCATCTTCTGCTTGTAAACCTAATAAAGATGATAATGTATAACGTCTGTAATATGATATAGCAGAACCGATTTTTTGAGGGTCTGTTAAATTAGGTAACTCTAAAGAACTTTCAACACCCTTTTCACTTTCTACATCGAATAACCTGCTAACTACTTTATTATCTTCAATAGGCTGTAACAATACTAAACCATGCTTAGAAAGTACAGGATTAACAACCTCAATTAATTTATTAATATCAAAATACTTTGATTTGAAAAAAGGGTTTTTACTATCCTTTGAAATAGCACCTACTTCTTTTTGTACCTCTAATAACTGTTTGTAAATACTCATAATGCTTTTGTTAAATTTTGTTTTTCTGTTCTTAACTCTTTTAAAAGTTCTTTCTTTTCCATCACTCCAATACTTTCATCTTGGATAATATTAACAGCCCGTTTTAATAACAAGCTGTTAATTCTTTCTATTGCTTTATCTTTCATATCTTATCTGATAAGTATTGAGAATTTAAACTTTTCATGTTCTCTTCGTATTGTTCGTTACTTTCTTGATCTGATAACTCATTGTTATATTCATTAACAAACTCAAAAGCTATCTCTTTAACGTCATTATAAAGTTTATAACTAACACTAACACCATCCTCAAAAGTAACATTAAATGTATTATCAATGTTTTCACCATCGAAAGAAACAACAATAGTATTACCGAAAAACTTATTATACTCAAAGTAAACATCGTCAATATCCGCTCCTTTTTTAGCATAATCAACAGCTTCTAATAACATCTTTTCTTTAATATCTTCAATTACCTCTTTCATAATATTTGCGTTTTGTTCTCTGCAAATGTAAACATAAAAATTGAATACACAACAAAGAAACAATGTTTTTTAAATGTTTTAAAAGATGTTGTTTAATAATTAAATTTAACTACCTTTAAGATATGGAAGATCAAGAATTTAAAAAACCTACGGGGGTCTATATGTATATAGACGAAAAAAGAAGAGTAAAAAAACTTTGTAAACTAAAACGAAAAAAAATAAGTGTTTTGTTTTGGGAGCTGATGGAAAAAGAACTTAAAAAAAACAAATTATAGTATGGTGTATTTTATAATAAGTAAAAAAGAAAGAAGAAATTGATATGACAAAAGTAACATTTTATATGAAGAGTGGAAATTCATTCTCTTTAGAGTTTGAGGATTTTGAAATGAGTAAACTAAGTGGTAGTAAAGGTAAAAGAGAAATGAAATACAAAAAACCAAGCAAAGGATTTACTATTGATATAGATGAGATAGAAGCTGTTATAGTAGGATAGCTTATTATATATAACGGTTAATGTAAATTTTGAAGCGATGAGAGAAAAAATAAAACAAATACTAGAAGATTTTAACAGTATGGAAATAGAGCCTAATGAAGCTATTGATGAGCTTTTGAATTTACATAGTTTTATGCTTAGTCATGAACAGATAGCAAAGCAAATGGGTTGGGATGATTACGCTGAAATGATGCTAAATGAAGATAACATAGAGCCAATTACTAAAGGGGCTATAAATATGATATTCATAGCTTATAAACTAAAGATACCATTTGATTAAGTATAACGTTCCGTGTTGTGGGCGTTTGTGAGGTACGAGCAAATGAGCTTAACACCTTGTTATCTATTGGCTTTTTGTACGGGCTAATAGTAATTATTTTATTACTTTATTTGTTTTATTGTAACCTTATGATTACATTTGAGTATAAATAAGAAACGAAAACAATTAGAGATATGAAAAAGTTAATCGCAGAATACACGAAAAGGATTGAGGAGCTAGATAGCAATATATTTCATTACACACAAGCTATAAGAATAATGAGAGGCTCTAAACTAACTATTTACGACAACATAGAAGAACCTATAAACCTCAGAAAAATTGATGAAGGTAAAAGGCAAATACTTGTACAAGTAATTAAAGACTTAGAGGATTATGTGTAATTGGCACAATAGATATAAAGCAATGAAGAAAGGGTTAGGATTAACTAACTCAGATATTGCAGAAATAACAGGTAATACTGCTGACAGTATCAAGAACTCTACACAACCAAACAAACAGATACCGAGAATGTTAAGACTTGCTATTGTAGTATATGAAAAATGTAGTACAAATAGTTGATAGATAACGCCCCGTCTATTTTTAGTGCGGAATAAACAGATAAATTAAATAAGTAAAGATGAACTACACAAAAGAAATAGATAGCATAATAGATTGGTTAACCGAAGAAGATGGTGGACACGCAGTAGGTGAAGGGAATATAAAAATAGCTATAAATGACTTAATAGAGCTAAAGGAAGCATTAAATATAGATATTATTAGCAAACGGTTTGAGTTATGGAACACAACTAACGAAAGCCTAATAAAAGTTTGTGAACACAGGGAAACCGCTGAATTTTGTATGCACATACTTGCAAGTATAGAAGCTGATTATGAAATAAGAGAAACAACTGTTTGCTAATGACTAAAATAGATACAGTACAACTATGAAAGAACTAAGAGAAATACTATCGGGCAAATGCCACAACGAACGAGCGACTGATACAGCGATGAAAGAAGTATTGGATTTATTTCTTGTTATGCTGAATGAGGCTAAACATAAAGCTAGAAACCACAAAGCATTGAAGTATGATAACAACATCTACGACAAAGAAATAACAAACGCTTACGAGGAAGCCTTGTTTATAATGGAAAAAACAATTGAAAGAAAAATTCATTCAGCCTAACGTACGTGTGCAGAAGGCGTTTTAATGCCTTTTTGCATAGTGTTATGCTTATTACGGATTATTAAACGATAAATTAAATTGATTATGAAAAACAGAGACGGACTACAAAACAGTAACCATTGGGCAACTCCAAAATGGCTATATGATAAATTAGATGCAGAGTTTGGTTTTGATTACGACCCCTGCCCACTAAACGCTGATTTTGATGGAATACAAACAGAGTGGGGCAAAGTAAACTTTATAAACCCACCTTATGACAGGGTAAACAAGCCTTTATTTATCAAAAAAGCATACGATGAATGGATGAAAGGCAAAACGTGTGTGCTACTAATACCAAGTGCCACAGGTACAAAACAGTTTCACGAACTAATGCTACCAAATGCCGAAATAAGGTTCTTAAAAGGACGAATTGCATTTGAGGGATATAACACGAAAGGGGAATTTAGTACAACCAATAAAGGAAAGCACGATAGTATGCTGGTAATATTTAGAAGTGCTGAATAGTATTAAGCATAACGTTACGCTATGTTAAGCGGGCTATTGGGATGACTTCGGAAACTGTAAGTTTTCGCCCGTTAAATATAGCGCGTGTTAGTAACAGTACGAAAATAAAGTAATAAACTAAAATATAAGAGATGGAATATAAAGGTAAGATTTACGGTAAAATTGGCAATAAATATTTTGATACTGGTAAAAATACAGAATATTGGAACGAAATGGTAAAAGCTTTAGAGTTTAACTTAAAAGTATTAGAACGGATTCATAAACCTATTTTTAGCCAAAGGTTAGCTATAACACAAACCAAGGAAGCTATTGAAAAGGCTATCGGTTAGTATTGTTACTAACGCTTTGTGTAAGTTTTGCTCGGATTAACCATTAAAATAAATAGATATGACTACAGAACAAGCGGCTGAATACCTAGGATATGGAAGCGTAGAACACTTAGAAAAGAACGATATAAGTGATAGGCGTGAATGGTGGGAGCTGATAAAGAAGCTAACAAGTAAAGACGAAACCGAGTTAAATTTACACCTTGTTGTCTATTGTCCTTTGTGTAATAGTGATAATACAACAGTTGAAAGTGATGGTATTTGGTGTAATGGATGTGATGAATGGACATCAACAAAGGAATGATAGACAACACAGATATAAACAACATTCAAAGATTGCACCCTGTTTAAACTATATTAAACAGGGTTTTTTGTTTGTTTTTATGAATATTTCTAAAATACAATACTGCAAACTTTGCATTACTTTTAATCTCTAGCTTTCTTTTTTAGCTTCTCATAAGTTCTTAACGCTCCAAAACCTAACATACCCATAAGTAAAGGCATTAATTGAGTCATATCTAAAGACTTCATTTGCTCTACCAATGGATAAAAAACCGCTAAAATGTAATTTATAAGAGGTCTTAAAACATAGTTAAAACCAACACCAAACGAACAAACCCACCCTGTAAAAGGTCGCCACCCAGAAACAAACAAAGATGTACTTTGTGCTTCTATTTCGTTTATTTTAGTTTGTAGTTTGTTAAATTCAATATCTATTTTTCCCCTCTCTTCATAGTTGGTAATAGTCGTATCTAATATTTTAGATATTCCACCCAAACCCTCTTTTACTACTTCACCTACTGCTTGACCTGCTACTTTTCCTATTCCAAACATAACTACAATATATCTACATTAAAATTAGGACAGCTTTTAGAACTATACTCATAATGTCCTGACACTTTTAAATCACCAAAAACAGAAAATAAAGATTTACGTAACTGATTAAAAGCTACTATTTGAGATAACATAGGTGTACTCCATTTATCACCATTTGATAGCTTACCACCTTCAAAACAAATACCAATACTATTAGCGTTCTTTCCTTTTGTGTGAGCGCCTGACATCTCTATTGGTCTACCTACTTCTATATTTCCGTTTAATCTAATATAATAATGATAACCAACATCTGACCAACCACGCTCTTCTACGTGCCAACCTCTTACATCTACTATACTAAAGTTTTGAGTTATTTTAGTATCTGCACAATGTAAAATTATCTCGTTTATTTTTCTCATACATCTTCTTCGTTTGGATACCAATCAGTAGGTAATTCATTTACTAACGTTAAACCACAATCGTAGTTATCATGCTTTATTATAGCGAAATCAAAACCGTTTTGATGCTCTAAAATATCAGCCCATTTTATAGTTGTCCCATGATACCCTTCTCCTGTTGTTACTTGGGTATTATACTCTACAATACTATTTTTATCTGTTGATACGTAATACATAGTTTAAAATATTGTGTAATAATCGTTTATATCTGTTTCTATGTTTGTTCTGTCGGATTGTTTATCGTTGTCATAAAGTATACATTCTTGAATTGAACCTCTTAACGCCCTACTGTATCTCTTACCTCCTATGTTTAAATATGGTAAAGTTACTGTTCCAATTGGTAAAGAACCTGCTTTGATAGACGGTGTACCTAGTTGAGACCCATCTACATAGAATAAAGCGGTGTTTGGTGTGTAATGTGTAGAAGCAAGGAAACTAACTTGGTAAGGTAAAGCGTCTAAATTTGTTGCAGAGTGAGAGTTACCTGAACTATCTGCAAAATCAAAATTTGCGGTATCTGCAAATAAAGCTTCAAGGAAAACCGCCCCTTCTACTGCTCCGTAACCACCTAGTTCCCTAGCTCTAAATGTAGCTTGTGCAAGCTGTGAAGTAGTTTTTGACACACCGAAAAAAGAATAATTACTTGATGATATACTAACGTTTCCTGTGTCTAATTGCTGACCGCCATCGAACAACAAAGACGGCTTACCACCCTCTAGTATTAAAGCACCGTTTAAAACTATTTGTGGTTGTTCAGAAGCTATCAAATTGAACGAATCAACACCGTTACCACTTTGATCGTACCATACAGAAACAAAACCATCGTTTGCACCTGTGAAGGTGGTTAACGCTCCGTTTACTATCTGTTTAGGTGTAAAGTCTTGCTCCATATTATCAGAACTACGCCTAACTTTTACCACGTTTGTAACTCCGTTTTTAATTTTCCTTAATGAATAGGCTCTAACAGCGTTGGGGTAAATATCTAGTAAGTACTGGGTCAAGTCTTGCCTGTGTCTTGAATTAATTATACTTAATAAAGCCATATTACACGATTTCGTAGGTTGTTGCTCCTGTTTTTACTAGTGCGATTTTATCACCTTTAGAACCCAAAACCAAAGATTGTTCAGCATTGAAAGAAATAGTCACTCCACTTTCCACAAACTTTATTGGTCCGTCACCCTTCAAAGAAAAATAAACTATTTCACCAATCACACCAACTGAATCGACTGTAATTGTCACTTCCGTTTCTGCTGCAAAATCGCATTCATGCCAAAACCTATCGCTATTATCTGCAACTGTGAAAGCTGTTGTTTGTTGTGTTGGAAAACTTTGTATTGTTTTTGTGTTTTCTTTAATAGTTTTTATAGGAGCTAAATAATCATCGTCTAAACGCCAATCTATATTAACGTAATCAGAAGATGAGTTGAATTTAATAGCTCTACCTAATATGTTTTTTATGATTGCTTCTGTGTCATCAAAAGATATACTTTTACCTCTACATGATAACTCTGATTTATTTTTACTTACTTTTATCTCTCCTATTTGAGTTGGTGATATTTCGCTTTTATCAGTTAGAGTAAAACCATTTGGTATATTTATATTTAAACTTGTATAGTTTTGAGTAACAGAAGATGCTACATCTAATAAATTTAATGATAAACCAGAGTTTTCATTAGTTAGTATAGATGTTTTTTCAGAAGCACCTCCAAAACTGCTATTATAAGAAGATATTCTAATAATATCTTTTGATATTTCTAAATCAGATAAATTAGAATTAATATCTCCAATAGAAACACCAAAACTAGTAGATACACCTCCTTCAATCGTTGTGTTTTGAGTCAAAGTATTGATTCCCTGTTTTAATACAGCAATATCACCTGTACCCTCTAAACTTTCACTACCAACCGTTTTTAAAGGTCTTTTATTTTGTATTGAAGATGTCGTTTCATCTCCTGTATTCGTTCCTGTTGCAAATTTATTTGTGGTACTTGAATCATCTACCTCATCAGCATTAGGGAAACTTAAAATAGGGTTTAAAGGGTCTGTATTATTTACACCGTCACCGTTTACAGATTGAACACCCGAAATACTACCATTAATAGGCTTTTGTATTACTACTCTTACACTTGCCATTATCTTACTGTTAATTTTCCTTTAATAACTGAATTTGAACCAACTATTTTAATGTTGTATTGATAGATACCCCTATCTAAATCTAGGTTTGCAACATTAAACCAAAGTTTATTATTATCTTCTAAAGTACCTTTTACTAATTCACCTGTAACAGTACCACCTTCTAAGTAAATACAACCGCCCAAAGTAATAGAAAAAGTAAATTCGTAATTACTTATATCTATATTCTCATCATTACCACAATCATTACGATAAACAAAACCAAATGTATCACCAAATGTATTTAACGGCTCTTGTGATTTAGCCGTAATGTCAATCACATTAACTTCACTAGGTATTAATAGTTCTTGTATCATAGACCAAAATAAGGGTTATGTGTATTTATTTCTGTTCCGCACGTTGGTACGGTATAACAAGGATATAAAGTAGAATTATCAGATAAAAAAGTTAATATTTTTAAACCTTGTCTTTCAGCTAATAAAACGTATGATTTACTTTCTCTTGTTCTTGATTGTTGCCCTATAACTGTTGCGTTATCACCATTCAATGTAGCTACTCCACTATTTAAAGATAGTTTCATTGAACTACCAACATATAAAGAGTAAGAATAAGACACTAAATAAGGTTTAATAAGGTCTAGTAAAGCGTTATCTTCTATCGTTAATGTATTACTACATTTTCTATCAATTAAACCATCTAAACAATCAATACCAATCAAATCAGATAAGAATCTATCTTGTGCTGATATAATGTATTGGTTGTATTTTTTCTCTTTAATGTTTACTGATAAATCTGCAAAATCAATAACATCTTGAATATTTATTAAAGGTGTACTCATTTTAGTTGTTCATTAGTTTTAACCTTTCAAAATATACCTCTTCAAATCCTTGTACCTCTATTTGTTTAGGTTCTTTTGTTTCGTCTATTTCTACAATAGAAACACCTAAACCATCATCAAAAGTAGTTACCTTATAACCACCTTTAGAAATCAACTCAAGTACAAACTGTTGAACATATCCACACCAAAACTGATGTTTCGTAGGGTTTTCCGTAACATCATACGGAATTTTTGGCATAGAGTGAGTAAAGATAATTTTACCCTCTTCTTTGATGTTTTTTAATGCTTGTTTGAAATATGTAGTTAAGTCTTTATAATGCTTTGAGTCATTAATTATCACTACATCGTAAGCCTTTTTATTAGGTTTACTTAATATGTTTGAGGCTACTGTTTTACCGTTCCAACTACGTGGGAATTTATTTTTATCAAAGTTATCAACTCCTGTTTTATCTCCTTTTATTCTATCAAAAAACAAAGAAGGAACACCTACACCGTAAACACATACGGTATCAAAGTTTAATCTGTTTATAATACTTATTTCTGATTGCATGATATAAAACTTTCAATCTTTATTAACAAAGTACCTTTAGAACAAACAGAATGATTTATATTAGAACCGCTTAACTTATTATAGAGTTTGTTTAAACTGTCGTAACCCTCTTTTTGTTCTGGTGTCATACGGCACGAAGCGTTAAAACTTCGCACCTTATGAAACAAATCTATTAACTCTTGCACTATACAGCAGGAGTTTCTAAACCGATTAAGTAAGCTAAAGTAGCATCATAACCACCTACATCAACAAACTTATACTTATTATCTTTTTCGTTACCAGTAAACGCATAAGTTTCAGTAACATCAGATTCAGCTTCTTGACCAAAACCACCTAAATCTCCTTCAACAGCTTCCATTCCGTTATTTTGTCCTAAAATAATGAAACGTTTGTTTAAATCTTCAATGATAAAAACAATCCTATCAGCCATAACCATACCATCAGACCAAGTAAGATCAGCAGCTGTATCTGTAATAGCTCTTAAATTAAACGCTTGACCGTAGAACTTATTCGCCCCAGGCTTTTTTACCGATGCAGTGAAATCGTGTGAAAACTTAGTACTATCAATAGCGTAAGCTTGTGACCCTGTTTGTACTGTAATAGCATCAATTACATTAGGTACTGTTTCAGTATACCCTAATTTAACACCACTACCATCAGTTAGGTTTAAAGCCCATACTCGACCTTCTAAACCCCCTATTTTTTTGATTGTTTCGCAGGTTCTCGAGTAACCTGACGACATTAAACAACTTGACATAATTAATAAAATTTATAAATTTACACAATATACGACTTTATCCGCTTTTTATTGCGGTATAACTTTAGATAGTTGAATTGTCCTCTGATACTTGCACATTACTTTGAGCATCGTTTATTTCTGTTACTGATACAGTTAAACCTAGATTACTAATAGCATCTGACAGTGCTGTTACTTGCGCCCCTGCTGCATCTGCTCCACTTGTGTCTGCGGTTACATTAGAAGCTGATTCTCCTAAAGCTGAAGCTCCACCTGTATCAATACCACTATTACCACTACTAGAACTACTAGCGTTTTTTATGTTTACAATTTGTGCTGCTCCTGTTGCTGCTACACCTATGGCTGCTGGAATAGCTGCTGGATAAGGTAAAGAAGCGAAAGCATTCATTATGCCTCTAGCTGTATTAATTACTGTTTGTGTAATAGCTAAAGCGGTTTGAAGTTTTTGATCTTTAGAAGCTACTGCCTGAGCTAATGCAAAACCAGCATTTAACAAACTATTTTTTGCTGTTGCTACTTGTTTCTCTAAAGCTATTTTTTTGTTTTTTGTTGTTTCTTCACTTTTTAATTCTTTTTCTCTTGCTGCGTTTTTACTCCTAGCTAAATCTTCATCATTCTTTTTTATCTCATCACTTTTCTTTTTATCTAACTCTATTAATTTCTGATTAGATTCTTCGATTATCAGCTCTTTATCTGTCTCTATTAATTTATTGTTTTGTAATAAAAAATCTCTTTTAAATAGTTCAGCCTCTTTTAGTTTTTCATATTTTATCTCAATATCTGTCTCTTCGTTAGCATCCCTTGTTTTTCTAAAAAGTTCTAATTCAAATGTTTTTTGTTTTTGGTATCCTGCCCTTTTTTCAATTTCTTTTTTTATTTTTTCAGTATCTTTTTCTGTTTCTAAGTTTGTTATTTTATTTCTGTCAAAAGCACTTTTTATTTTAGCTGCTGTTTGTGCATCCTCTTCTTCTTTGAATATTTTAGTTAAGCTCTTTTTATACCTTTCAAAAGCTGTTTCTCCCCTTTCTTGTTCTTCTGTTTCTAATTCAGCCCTTGTTTTTATAACATCTTTAACTTGATTTAAGAATACTTTATTTAATCCATCAAACTCTAAACCTAAATCCCTTGCTATTTTCTTAATCGCTTTTATGGAGTCTAATACAGCCTCCTGAAAAACTAACTTTACATTTGTAGAGAATCTTTTAGCAGCTAAAAAAAGTATACCTTGAACACTAAATATCTCTATAAAATCAAAACCTAATTGTTTTACAGCGTCTATAACAAACGTTATTGTAGTGGTTATAATCCTAAACACTTTATTTAAAGCACTACCTCTAGCTATTAAACCTTCCCAAGAAGAACCTAATCTATCTAAATCACCCTGTAAGTTATTGCCTACAATGTCAGCCATTGCTTTTGCTGAACCTGTTGCGTCTATAAATGATTTAGACAACTCATCTATCTTATCACCATTTTCAGCTATTACAGTTGAAACAATAGCTGCTCTTTTACCAAATAAATCATTCGCTGCTTGTAGCTTGTTTTGAGATTTATTTATTTTAGTCATTGCTTCCTCCCAAGTTAAACCCTGATCAGATAACTCAATAAAGACATTTTTCAACTGCGTACCTGCTGTACTTGCGTCTACACCATTATCAGCTAATACAGCCAATATAGCTGTTGTTTGTTCTACATCAACACCAACGGCTTTAGAAGCTACACCAGCGTTTTTCATGCCCTCAGTAAAAACCTCTATATCTAAAGCAGAAGAAACAAAAGATTTAGCCATTACATCAGCAACCCTTGTTGATTCTGACGCTTCTAAACCAAATTGATTTAATGTTTTAGCTACAACTTTTGCTGACTCGCCTAGTTCTGAATCTGTTGCTACTGCTAAATCTAATATAGCCCCTGTTGCGTCTACTATTTCAGTAGTAGTAAATCCTAATTTAGATAGTTCTAATTGTAATTGAGCTACCTCAGTAGCGGTGAACTTTGTAGACTCACCGTAAGCTATTGTAGACTCTTTTAATGTGTCAAACTCCTTTGCTGTTGCCCCTGTTGTGGCTTTCACTTTAGACATTACAACCTCATAAGCTTTAAAGAAGTTAAAAGCTTGACGACCGACAGCCACTAAAGCACCTATTGCAGCGGTAAAAACACCAATAGGAGAAGCTAACAAAGCAAGGTTAAAACCACCTAAAGCACCAGTAGCTTGGTTTAAAGCTTGTGGATATTTCCCGACTGAACGCCTGAAATCGTCGCCACCTTGTTCAGCTTCTTTAATTCTTTGTATAAGCTTTTTGATATCTTCATTAGCTTGATTAAATGCTTTAGAACCTACTACTAAATCTTGATTTCTTTTAGCTGTTAAAGTTGCTAACGTATTTCTAAGATTGTTTAAGCTACCTGCTTCTGCTTTTTGGCTTGTTATCGCTCTT
>Ga0233414_10000250_pt1 | contig 22784 bp, 22 predicted proteins | sample Na_anoxic_10_MG_FD_189020 | JGI IMG/M metagenome (GOLD analysis project Ga0233414, IMG submission 189020) | Seawater microbial communities from Saanich Inlet, British Columbia, Canada - Na_anoxic_10_MG | ecosystem: Environmental > Aquatic > Marine > Inlet | place: Canada: British Columbia... | reverse complement strand
TGAACTCCAACATCGTTTAATCGTTTATTTGAAGTATCTCCTCTAATAAACCATAATAGCTCTTTAAGGCAAGTTTTCCAAGCAGTTTTTTTAGTAGTAAGAATAGGAATCTTGCCATTCTCAAGAGAGAAATGCATTGCTGAACCAACAGCAGTCTGAACGGCACCGTTTCTACCCTCTTCCAAAGTGCCGTGTTCCATTAAATCTTTTAGCAAATTTAAGTATTGATATTCTTCGTGATAATTATCTTTTCCTGGACGAGGATCTCTATCTTTGTATTTATTTAGGTCAATTGCATATCTCAACATTATATTCAAAAATAAAAGTATATATTTAAATATTTTTAAATCTTATTATAAATCATATGGATAGACTTGAAAAAAATACAGGAAATAGTGAAGAAGGATTTATAAAAACAGTATTTCCATTTGATGAAGCTCAAAAAGGAACTTTATTAAATATTCTTCAATATTCAATTTTAGCTATAATTCCTATTATCATTTTACTAAAATTAATAAAAGAATATATCCCTGAAGCCGATGATGATAAAGGAAGTTTAGTATTATCTGTGGAAGTTGTTGGACAATTATTTGTAATGTTTATTGCTCTATATTTTATTCACCAAATCATAGCATATTTACCTACATATAGTGGTAAGGCATATGGTGATGTTAATCTTATTAATGTAATAGCACCGATGTTATTTATCGCCATAACAATGCAAACTAAATTTGGGGAAAAGATTCATATTTTGATGGATAGAATATGGGAATTATATGATGGTCAAGTATCTTCTAAAACAAATAATAACAAACAACAAGGACAAGGACAAGTTCGTGTAACTCAACCAATAACACAACAATTTAATTCTGCCCCAGCAAATATCGCCAGTCCTCCTCCGGCCCAAATGACTAATAATAAGAGTCAATCCAATGAATATTCAATTCCTCAAGCCCCTAACTTTAATAATATGTATGCCGGTCCTGAAACACCTATGGTTGGAGCAGCAAATCCTACTATGGAAGCTATGGAGCCAATGGCTGCGAATGATTTCTTAGGAAGTTCATTTGGAACATCATTTAATTAAACCAAAAACAAATAATTAAATTACATAATATTTAAATTTAATTATTTTTTACTTTATTAAGAAGGCGTAGTAGGTAAACTTGTAGCGATTGATGGACCATATTGCGGATTGGATTGAGCAACCCCACTTTGACTTAATTCAGAAGCTCTTATTAAAGCCTCATTTGTCGCTTTTACAGTAGCATCTTTTAATTGTTTTGCTTTTAGTTCACCGAGATTACCTAATGCATAAGTAACATTATTTGTTCTTTTCATTTTAGTATATTTTTTTGAAGCAGAATCTGCAGCAGCCTTAGTGGCAGAAGCAGCAGAATCAGAAGCAGCCTTACTAGCATCAGCAGCAGTAGTAGAAAGGGCATCAAAATAAGGTTTACTATCAGTATGAGTTTCTTTTAATTTTTGGTGAGCTTGATTTTTCAAGTTATCCATATGAGGTTGAGTTTTTTTTATTTGTTCTTCTGTTTTTTGTTTCGCTAATTCATACTGTTTATTTGCTTCAGCTTTACCCTTTGCCATTGATTGTTGTAACGATTCTTTAGTAGGCATTGTAAAAAAACCTCCTTTTCTAGATTTTCTAGATTTTCTAGATTTTCTAGATTTTCTAGATTTTCTAGATTTTCTAGGTTTTCTAGGTTTTCTAGATTTTCTAGGTTTTCTAGGTTTTCTAGATTGATGTTTACCTCTATTTTTTCTTCTATATGTGTTGGCCATTATATAAAATATATAGAAGATAAATTAAACGAATTCCTAAATATTAACAATTTTATTTATATACATTTTTAATTTCATTGGTCAAATAGGTATTTTTACTAATAGCACTAATTATTTTTCTTGTTTCTTTTTCATCATTTTCTATATCCGTCATTGTATGAAATACCAACATTGTTATTTTTGTTTGTAAATCATCCTTTACATCCCATCCATCATTTGCATCTTGCCATTTATGTATATTCACTCTTTGTTTCACGGATAAATCTTGTATTCCCTTCAATAGATGTAGTAGTTCATTATCCTTTTCCCATGTATCATCGTCCTTTACATACAATGTCTTTCTCGAGGCATCCGTACAATGAATAGGACGCTGTAAAATATCCAATTGATTTAAACCATTAACCATCATTTTGGTGATTGATTTTGTTAATCCATCTTCTATCGTATGATCATATGTTTCCGCTGTTATAGGTAATGATTGTATAAAATCAGTTAAATTCATCGCATCTTTACAGTGTTCATTTAAAAACATTTGAATATTGAATTGATTGTTAGTAGTATTGTGACTATTATTATTGACATTCCCTTTGACATGAGGGATAATATCTAAAAATGATTTTTGAAATTCTTTATTTTCTTTCATCATCATTACAATGATTTCTTTAAAGTCATGTTGATTATTTTTATCATCCATATTTTTTTGAATATCTTTTATTACTGAATGTAATTCCTTATTTTCATCCTTAACCGTTTTCAATTCATGTAATATAGTTGTATCTTTTGGTGGTTGTGTAGTAACTAAATTACTATCAATTACAATATTATTTGCTTGACTTATGTAGCATTTTTTTTGATGTCTATAATACCCACTATCCCATTTATATGTTTTGCCACATTCACAAATATATTGTTTCGACGGTTGTTGTTTCGGCGGATATTTGTGAGAGGGGATTTTTTGGGACAAAGTACTATCATTTACTACCATTTTACTACCATTTTGGTGTTTTCTAGTCAATAAATGTTTATTAAAGTCTTTTTTACTACTACAACCATAGTCGCAAGATTTACAAAAAAGGATTTTTGGGATTTTTTGGGACAAATTACTATCATTTACTACCATTTATATGATAGTAGAAAAAATCCCCTAAATCCTTTCCGCAAATACTTAAAAATTTATCAATCACAAATTAAAATAAATTAAAAATGAAAACAGAGCATAATGCTCTAAAACGCTTTTTCACCACTTTTCTCAATCCTTTTTCCCAAAATAAAAAAAACACAACAAATATATGTGTGTAATTTTAAAAAGTCAGATTAGGTCTGTGAAAAAAGTAAAAAAGTAAAATACCTACAACCATCATTGACAGTGCCTTTTTTTCAGTTCATCTTTTTTACCTACATATGTAGACGATTGTCTACATCATCTAAATAGTATTGTATATTTTTTGTGTAAAAACAGTCCCTTGAAGTCAAGGTAAATCAGAGAATTTATCCCCCGAAAATGGGAAATCCATATTTGAGAATCCTCGGCACTGGATTTGGGGGATAATTATACCCATTGACTCAGTCCAAGGAAAATATCCTCCGAATCGGTAAAATAAGGAAACTCATTGCGGATTATTGGATTTCTAGCCATTCATTGTATGTTTTATCAAATTGGATGATAAAATCCTCCATTTTCGGAAAATAGATATTTTCATTATAGATTGTCGGATTTCGGGACATATCAATGTTGATGGAGTATATGACGATAATAATTATATTTAGTTATTTAAAAATAAATCACTATTAAAATATATGAATGATAATAGTGATAAAGATTATTTATTAAAATCACTAGATAATGAAAATAATTCAAGTATAGGTAACCTAAATTCAAAACTAATTAAATCAATGAAAAATGATTATTTACAACAGTTACAATTATCTAGAGACAAGTTAAAAGAATACCATAAAAAATTAAAAGACTACAGATATGTAGACGATTTATCAAATATTCAATATGGTAGATATATTAGATGGATTAATTTAACAGATCCTAACAACTTAAAATTAACAACCGGTGGAATAATAATAGATATTAAAATTTGCGAAACTGGTATTCATCTTATATGTAAAAATTTTAAGAATCATAAATTTCAAATAAGAATAAATGAGTGTTTTATTTTTCAAAAAATAACAGAACAAGAAAAAATTATTTTATTCGCACTAGATTATCTAGACAAATAATAAATTGGTTAAAATGAATTGGTTAAAATGAAAAATCATCATTTCTGTTTACTATTATTATATATTATATTTCGTTCTAACGCTGCTTTATTAATATTATCTAAATATAGATTTTGTTTTATTCGGGTAAATTCAAGTTGTTTATTTATACGTAGTATTGTATTTTCATATCTATGCTCTGGTTTTAATTTAGATTGTTCTGCTGCGTATATTTTTATATCATTATAATGTTGATTAATCGCCTGTTTTATATGTATTGGTTCCATATTTGTTACATCTAAATCCATAATACCCTGATAACCTGGTATAATATTATCTGTATTCATCTATTATAATAAATAATATATTTAATTTATTATTATATTTTTTGTCATTATTTGACATCAATTTTTATATGGTATCAATCGGGGATATATTTAATATTTGTTTCCAAACATTTATTCTTTTTATCGCTTGTAAATGTAGTTCTAAATAACACATTTTAGCATATTCAGTAGTAAATAAATTATCTTCGGCATGTCGAAGAACCCGTTCTCGGAACAAATTTTCGGCATGTTGAAAAGTATTTTTAAACTCTTCATCTCTACTATTAAGTCCATAAATTAAACATCTGTCAAAATCATAAGCACTTAATAAGTCAGCTTCTCTTACTATATGATAAGCTGATTGATATATTCCTAAATCAGGAAATCCGTTTTCTTTAACCTTAGAATAAGACATGGTATTGATAATATCTGTAATAGCTTTTCTTTCAGAATCGTTCATTTTTATTTTATCTTTTAAAAATGCTTCTAGATTTACAATACCTTCCATTTCATTCATATATTTACTATCACACATATCATGTAAAGTGGCTGCCAAATAAATAATAATAATATGGTCTTTTATACTTGGATTTAATTCAACTTCTTTTTCGTAAATAGTATGAGCATAATGTAATACATTCATACTATGTGTAATATCATGGGAACTATCAATATTATATTGTTTTGATGTAAGTAATATAAATTTACACAAGTCATTTATAATTTCATAATTCATAATTATTAATAATAAAGTATTATTGGATTATAATTAATTTCAATTTTTTATTAAAAAAAACTTCAAATATGTTCTAGTCTATGTAGACACAGAATTGGATTTCATAAATTGTTTGATATATCCCGATAATATACTTTTGTATATAATTTTTAATGGTGGAAATTGATTACATATATAAAGTCCGGCGCGAATTTGTATATTATTTTGTAGCGCAATATGAATCGACTTGTGAAGTAATTCTATAGAGGTCCATTCATCAATATTAGTACTTGTAGGTTCGATATATGAAATATTTTGAGCTATAATAATCATTTCTTCCAGTTTGGTCATTTATTAGTCTTATTTATTTTTTTTGATTTTTTTGTCTTATTAAAACCAATTTTTTTTCTAAACTTCTTTAATTTTTTAGTAGTTCCTTTTTTGGAAATGAATCGTTGTTTATTTTTACATTTGAAATTATAAAAATCGATACCTCTATTTTTAAAAATTCTCTCTCTACACGTTGATATGGATACAGATTCATTATTGTCATATAACCCTATTTTTTTTATACATTTACATAATTTAGTAGCTAATATGTTTTCAGCCGTATCTTTATAGGTTTGATTTTTTTGTTTAGGAATTTGATAATAGTTAATTATTTTTCTATAATCAGATTGTGTTAAATTCATCACTGTATAATATCAGTCAATATTTAATAAATATTTTATAATTTTTTTTGTTAATATTTTTATAAACAACTATTATATATATATATATATGATGAATAAGCCTTATAAAATAGTAGTTTTTGATTTAGATGAAACATTAGGATATTTTACAGAATTTGGAATATTTTGCGATTGTTTAAATTATTATTTTAAAAATGACAAATACTCTGATATTCATTTTAACGAACTATTAGATTTATTTCCTGAATTTATAAGACCTAAAATATTTTCTATATTAAAGTATTTAAAATTAAAGAAAGAAGAAAATAAATGCTATAAGGTAATGATTTATACTAATAATCAAGGACATAAAAACTGGGCTTTAAATATCAAAAAATATTTTGATACAAAAATTGATTATAAATTATTTGATCAAATTATAGCAGCTTTTAAAGTTAGAGGTAAACCAGTCGAATTAGGTAGAACATCCCATGATAAAACAATTGATGATTTTATAAATTGTACTAAATTACCCACAGATATAGAAATATGTTTTATAGACGATGTATATCATGATGGGATGAATAACGATAGAGTGTATTATATTAATATTAAACCCTATTATAATAAATTATCAATAACAAATATGATATCACAATTTTTAGATTCTACCTTGGTAAAAGATGTTCATAATACATCAGATTTTATAGAATCCATAGAAAAAGAATTTAACAGATATAATTATAGAATAACTGAAAAAACGAAAGAAGAACAAGAGATTGATGAAATAATTAGCAAAAGAATGTTACAACATTTAAAACAATTTTTTTATGAAAATAATAACAAAACATTAAACCGAAACAAGAGAGAAAAGAAAAATAAAACTGTAAAAAATAAAAAATAAAAAATAAAACTGTAAAACTGTAAAAAGAAAGATAATTAACGAATGTCTTTCATAAATTTCAACGAATGTTCTATAATGTCTATTTTTTTAGCACTTTGACCTAATGCAGTTGTAGTTATTAAAAATATAGCGGAAGAAAATACTACTTTTCGATCAAAATTCGTAAATTGAGTTTTCGTAAAAGGGTTAAATCTTATGAGTAAAAAGGCTGATATATAATATTTCATATATGTGTCTAATATTTTCAGTAATTCCGCCTGTCCATTATAAGAGTATAATATTCCAAAATATGCTGTAAGATATAAAATCCATGATAAATATAATATCCAGTCAAATACCATTTCTTGATATTTTAAATTCATTTATATAAATTACATTGATAAAAAAAACAAAATAAAATGAAAAATCCACAATAAAAACTGAAAGCAGATTTTTACAAAGAGTTTTCTATTGACTCGACATCAATTGATAAATTTATTTTGGATTCTGTTGTATTGTATACATTTAATGTTCGAGCACTAGCATCGTTTGTATCTGAATATTTGGGCATCCAAAAATTAGGTATGATATTCTCTCTATTTTTATAATGTGATTCAAAAATTTCTCGATAATATAATTGCTCTTTAGTAGTAGGTTTATTAATTGAATATATATTACTTTGTGTTTGAAATTCTTCATCTGTATATTTATGCTCTAACATTTGTTGAATAATCTTAAACCATGAATTCTCTTGAGAACTAACCCCATCACTAAACGCTTCTTTAGGTCGCCATAAAATTTGAGGTGATAATAAATTAGGATCCATACGTTCTATAGATTTTCTTAACAAATATTTTTCGATTCGTTTTCCATTATTATGATTTCTGTATTCCATCGGAATAGATAAATAATGATGAACAAATGACCTGTCTAAAAAAGGAGTTCGACATTCTAACCCATGACATGATACACTTCTATCACTTCTTAAAACATCATAATATTGAATATTGGATAACAATCTTTTACATTCATAGTCAAATTCAATATCATTAGGACAATTATGAAAATACATATATCCACCAGTCACTTCATCTGAACCATCTCCATTAAATATAACTTTAGCATCACTGTGTTTAGATATATATTGAGCAATTAAGTAATTACCTACACTAGCTCTTACAGTTGTTGTATCATAACTTTCAATATTGTAAATAACTTCTGGAATAGCATCAAAAAATTCATTTTCTGTTAAAATAATTTCTGTATGTTTGCTGTTAATATGATCAGATACTATTTTGGCATATTTTAAATCAGAACCACCTATCATACCAATACTATATGTTTGTAATTGACCAGAAGGAATCCATTTAGATACTATAGCCGAAATTAAACTACTGTCTAATCCTCCCGATAATAAACAAGCAAAATTTCTTTCTGAATTAATCACTCTCTTTTTAACAGATTCTATTAATAAATTGTAAATATCACTATAAATATAAGAATGGTCAGTCAAACTAGTATTAATTGTATGGCGATAATTAAAGGATGTATATGAAATATAACCAGATAATATTAACTCATTATCATTATAACGAGAAATTTTCGTGTAAGACCCCGATGGAAAATCTTCAACATTATTTGTTAAATTAGTAATCTGTTTTAAAAGAGAGGAAAATATAAGAGTGTTTTCATCCGTTCCTATGTACATTGGTCGCACTCCAAATGGATCTTTAGCAGCATATATTTGATTCGTATTGGTGTCATATAATATAAATGAAAACACCCCATCTAAATTTTGTAATGTATATTCTATACCATATTTTTTATACAAATGAATAATACATTCGCAATCAGAATTGGTTTTTGGTTGAACATTTAGATTCTTTAAAATAGATTTATAATTATAAATTTCACCATTACAAATTAAATAAATTCCACTATTGTAAATAGGCTGATTCGATATATCATCTAAGCCATTTATAGCTAATCTATGAAATCCTAATATAGTATTATTATCAATTTTTGTAATAATAGAATGTTCTGGTCCTCGAGATTGTGCTTTATTAAACTGATATTCTATATTTTTAAAATCTATGCTATTCATAGAATCTGTTAAACTATAGAACATAGCAAATATACCACACATTTATTATACTATATTATATTAAAAAATCTTTAGATTAAAAAATCTTTAGATTAAAATATTGTTACACAGAATATATTGTTAAAAATAATATATTCTGGATATATATTAATAGAATGTTTGGAGTAATACAAGGAATGTATACATGTAATCATGGAAGAGTGGATGAAATAAATAATAGAATGTCTGAACGTAATTTGCCATCCGCGAGTCTTCAACCTCAATATAGTATACGACCTGTAGCTACAAAATATGGGTATATGCAGGTATTGGATCAATATAAAAAAACAACTGTCCCATTAAATCAGTATAAATCATATAACACAAAAACAGTATTTAATCCAGGAAACGCAACGGCTCCGTGGAATGGATTTTCTAATAATATTAACACAGAATCTAGTTTAAGGAATCAATTTTTCGCATTACAAAAATGTGAACAATCGGAATTTGTTCCCAAATCAACAAGTGACTTATTTCAAACTAAAGTTGATTACAAACCACAAAAACAAACTCATCCATTATTATTTGATAAACCTGATTTAGCACCTTTTAATCCAAATGTTCAAAATTTAGGTTATAATTTGTTTAATAATCATACAAGAGTTCAATTAAAAGATAGTTCTAATACTGATTCCTGTATGTAAAAAATCAAATATTAAATTCATTGAAAATATTAAATGGATAAATTAATGAATCAATCAATGAATGAATCAATGAATGAATCAATAGATATTTCAATGAATCCAATAGATAATATAACACTAACTTTTTTCGCAAATAAATTACAATATGAACATGTTGTTAAAAAAAAAGAGTTATTTAACAATAATGAATTTACTTCGGATAAAAAATTTTATAAAAAAAGAATAATAGATTTAACGAAAAAATTATTTAGGAATGGAATAGATGATTTACAATTATATGATAGTTTTAATTGTTACATCAAATCGTGTATAAATCATTTGAAATTTATAGATAAGAAAGATATTATTCAAGATAAATATAATACTATGATAGTTCCGAGTGGTAATATGGTCGATGATGATGTTGATGATGATGATGATGATGATATAAATAATTATGATATAAATAATTATGATATAAATAATTGTGATATATTATTAACTAAAAATGAAGTAAAGCAAATTAATTTAGACACATTTGTAATAAAGAAAAAACAAAAGGAAAAAATTAAAATATTACCAAAAAAAGAAATTATTAATATACACACAAAAGAGTATAAAACAAAAGGAATAAAAGCAAAAGGATTAAAAGCAAAAGGATTACCAAAAAAGAAAAATATTAATAATATTTATGAAGAGTCTGACAAAAAAGAAAAATGATTCCAATCATAAAAAAAATAAGAGTAAAAAAAATTATAAAAAGGTGAATTGTAGTCCTAATCCAGATAAACAAAATTTTACATGTTATAGTGATAAATCATTGTTTAAGATGAAAAAATATTGGAACGCTCGACATAATCGAGATAAAATAACTACTAATGATCCAAAAGCAATATGGATTGAATTAAAGGAGAAAATGTCCAATAGTTGTGATAGAGAATCATGTTGGTTAAGAAGTAAATTTATGGAGGGAAATGTTGATAGTGAATTATTAAATTATACATTTGCTCCGAAATCCAATAATATTTGGAAATCAAATGAGTGGTTAAGTAGTTTAGATATAGAATCTGTAATGAAACAATATGAAAAATATTATAAATGTTTTGAGTTTTTAGGTCCATCACCCATTGATTTTGATCATCATAAATTATATGGAGAATGTGTTTGGGAAGAATTATGTAAATTAAATTTAAGTGATATGATAAAAAGACATAAAAATAAAATTGGAATAGTTTTAAATACAGACCCACATTATAAAGAAGGAGAACATTGGATTGCTATGTTTATAAATATTAAACAAAAATATATAATATATTTTGATAGTAATGGAAATACCCCACCGCCACAAGTAACAAAATTAATAGATAATATTACCAAACAAGGGAAACAAATTGGGATCGAATTCGATGTATTAATTAATGAGTTAGAGCATCAACAAACAGATTCAGAGTGTGGAATGTATTGTCTATATTTTATAATTCAAATGATTAAGGATAAAAATAAAGAACATTTTATTAAAAATAAAATAACTGATGAAGAAGTATTTAAATTAAGAAAACAATACTTTAATGGAAATTAAAAGGAAACGATATAAAAAAAAGATAATATATTATTATTAATATGGAATTTACTAGTAATAATAATAAAGGGATGATTTGGGGTTTACTTGAAGAAAGCAAAATTTTTAATGGAATTGAAAATAATAAATTTACCAAAATACAATCTATTATGGAAGGTGTTATAAATAAAATTAATTCTAATAATTCAGACTTATCTCTGATGGAAAAAAATAAAATGGCAATGGAAGAAATAATTTTTAATATAAATAAAGAAAAGGAGCATAATAGTAAATCAAAAAAAATACAAATGATATACACTGCGGATGATTTACAAAAACAGAGAAAAGATAACTTTAGTATAAAATTAAAAGAACAAGAAGAAAATTTAAATACATATATTAATCCTAAAAAACCGGAAGAACCTGATTTTAGTGATAAAAATAATAATAATGATAAACCAATCGGAGGAGAAATGGATAGACTTATTGCTGAAAGAATGGCTAGTAGAGAAAGAGAATTAGAAGTTCCGATGGCGTCAAAAGAAGCTGAGGAATGGATTAATAATTCACGAGACGTTCAATCTAAAACTATCGTCGAAACTCCAGTAACATTAGTTTCTGATAAAAAAGTATCCTTTGAGATGTTAGATGAACCATCAAATCAGTCTATGGATTATCAGGAAGATACAATAGTTTCTAATAATAATAGTAATAATATTAAATTAGAAGTGAATAATCTGTTTAATAAATTAAAGAGAAAAACAGAAGCAGTTACCGTCAAACCAGAAATAAATATGAGTTCAGAAAATAAAATACTAGGTTCAGAAAGAAATATGGGTTCAGATATAAAAATACTAAGAGAAAATCAAGATAAAATATTTCTTTTATGTCAACAAATTCTAGAAAAATTGAATTAGAAATATAATATTATATATTATTATATATTATCATTTACAATGAGTAGAAAAAATAGTAAAGAATTAATAATAAAAAGACGGACATATAGTTCAGATATTATTACAAATAAAGATTCTAGAAGTTTAAGTATTGGTAGTATTGGTAGTATTGGTAGTATTGGTAGTATTGGTAGTATTGGTAGTATTGGTAGTATAGAATCTATCGTTATGGATAATGAAATCATAACAAATGTTAAAACAATACCAATACCTACGCCAATTATTGATAAAGATAACAAAAAAAGAATAAGAGATGTATATATTGATTTAGAATATACATCACATTCTCCAAATCCAAATAATCCATCCTATTTAAAAAAAATATTAAAAATAGGCTTATCTAATAAACAAAAATAATAAACAAAAATAATAAATAAAATTATTTATTATTCTTGAGTCAGTATATTTAATTTTTAACAAATCGAAATTTACCATCAGGTTTTTTAATTAGTTTACCTATTTGTATAGGTTCACCACCAAATTCAGCTGCTTCATTATAACTTTGTAAATCATAAATTTCATTTGTTTGAATATTTCGAGCAAACTTCGTTTTAATACCATTTACTGGTAGAGTAATTTCGTCCGCTTTCCAAGTAATTTTTTCTTTATTTAACTGTGTAACTGTGTCTTTTTCTTCATTCGATATAGAAGGTCTATATGAAAAACTAGATGAGTTCGCTTTACCAAATGAAAAGCATTTAACCGCATCTTTTGTGCCAGGTTTATTATAAATAGCACAATCCATAGAAGATTCTTTGACCGCATTTAATAATTGAGTGCTGATTCTTTCTTTAATAACAGAAATTTCATATAGGGCTTCATCACTGGTTACAGGAATATCTTTGTCAAATTTACTACCATCATTTAATTTTAATTCAATCGCTCCATCACCTGATAATTGTTCGGTTGTAAAGGTCATTAAATATAAAAATACATTTACCGTTCTTAATTCTGGAGGCAAATCTTGATGACTACATATTCTTCGTGCTCTACCAATAACTTGTTCTGTTCGAACAGGATGCCAATAAGGTTCTATTAAATGTACATATCGTGTATTTTTTAAATCAATACCTTCAGCTCCAGACGCCGTAATCATTAATACCTTGATTATCTCTCCATAAAAATTATTAGTAGATATTCTGGATAAATCACTAATAATAGATGAATCGACATTTTCCCATTTACTGTTGTAAATGTTTCTAATTACTTCTTTTTCCTCGGCACTTTCAGTTCCTGTATATAAGGCATAAGTGGGAAGACCTATTTTATCTTCAGGTATATCAAGTTTCCATTGATTCGCCTCATTTTTTTTAATTTTAAATTGTGTAAAGCCATTGGCATCTAATATTAGTTTTAATACTCCAATTCCTTCTATCGTTCTGAACTGGGTATAAATTAAATGTAAACCACGAAATTCGGGATCTTGTAAATTTTCTAATACATTTAAAAATTTAGGACTGTATATTTCTAATCCTTTAGGAGTTAAATATTTAGAGGCATTATCTTTTAAATAATTCATTTCTCTATTAATTCTCTCTTTATAATCATCACTTCTTTCATTATCAGTTTCTTTTTCTAGGACATCCAAATCTTCTACTTCATATAATCCATCAGGATTATCGATTTTCTCTCTCACAGAAATAGCATCTAATATATCTTCGTCGGCGGTTTTTTTTAATACTTCTTCCATATCTTGTCCTTCTTTAGGCATAGGGCGTCTATTTTCTGGAAAAACAAAATTACAAAAAGCTCTAGAAAAAATTCGATAAGTTGAAGAAGTGTCTTTGTATATATCATCACCAGCAGGATTATTTTTCTTCTTCTTTTTAGCAGCCGATTTAGCCACTTTTCTCTCTTGAATACGAGCTTGTTCATATACACCAAATTGAAAATTACTCATTGGAATCTTTATAACCTTGAAATCAGCGTCTTTATCATATTTAGGCATTAGTTGTTCTTGAGCACTTCGAAAATAGGAAGAGAGACCAAGTATTCTTTTCTTAAGAAGATTCGCATTTTTAATATTTCCGGTAGAAGGATCTAAAAATCTAGTTTGAAAAGAGTCTAAACTATCTTCCAGCGCTTTATAATTTTCCACTTGAATACTAGATGAAACTACTTCGATTTCATTTCTATTTAAAATAGAAGTTAGGATTTTAATAAAATCGGCGTCATTAATATCTCCGCGATTATTAACTTTAAAATTCGAGACTCCTTTATAAGCAGTGTCTTTGTTAATATTTATAAATCCAAATGGATTTCGAGTAACCGTAAGTAATCCCGAACGAGGTTTATAATCCAAATAATCTAGAATATCGAATTTATCAAATATTTTGAGTAATTCTTCTTTATTCAGTTTGCGACCAGCGGCTTTCATTTTAATTGGAATAGTCCATGTTTTAATATATCCTCTTAAAATATTGAACATAATAGCCATTTCATTCGGATAATTAATCATCGGTGTTCCAGTTAATAGCACAATTTTACAATTTTCAGCTGAAAGTAAATATTCATATAATCTCATAGAGATTGATTCTGAACGATTCATTTTATTTACGATTCTACTAATTAAATTATGTGCTTCATCAATAATAACCACTTTATTATCAAATGGATTAATAGTATAATCACTGGTTAGATCTCTTAAATGGTTATTGCGTAGACCATTATAATTTATAAATTTATATTTATGAACTATCATTTCATTAATTTGTAGGTCTAGCATTTTTTTTTGTTCTGGAGATAACTCTTCATAATTGGATTTAGGTTTAGAAACATTTACTAACCAAGCACCACCATTTTTTTTAATAAAATCGGGTTTAATACTCAGAATAGAGGACAATGTATTAATTAAGTTATTATCTTCTTTTCCTTTGGCGCCGATAGGGACGAAATCCCAGAATTGATTTTTTTTGTAAATAGTATCTCCACAATTTTTCAACTCTTGTAAATAATTCATTCTTAATGAAGCCGGAGTCATTACAATAATTTGTTTATCGGATTTCATACCTTCTGCTATAGCAATAGAACTACATGTTTTACCACTACCTAAACCATGATACAATAACAATCCTCTATAGGGTGTGTATAAATTAAGGTAATCACGAACAATTTTTTGATGAGTAAGTAATCTAAATTGAGCATTGACAGGACGGTCACATGTAAGAGTTGATTCTGCTTGTTGAAATTCTTCTTTATAGGGTCTAAATAAAGCATTTATAAAATTTATAAAGACTTCGCGATTATTCATATAATAAGCATTGGCTCGCAATACTATTTTTTTTTCTGGAACCGGAAGACGAGAACTAATTTTTGTATCACCAATGATTTGATTTAAATCAATATCATCAACGATTACATCCATTTTTGGTCGTGCTGTTCGTCTGGTGGCTGTGCTAGCATCTTTACTAGCAATATCATCTTTACTAGTAGAAGCATCTTTAGTGGTGGAAAATTCTGATACTAACTTTAATTTTTTTGGTAATTTTTTCACTTTTTTAGGAGGTGGTATAGATATAGGTTCCTTAACAATTATTGTAGGAACTTTTGATATTACTGTTAAATTAAGTTTTTTAAGAAAATCCTCTCTATTAATTAGATTTTCTTTCGTTCTGTCATTGACAATTGTTTTTATTTCTATTTTTTCTTCATCAGATGGTTGAGCATTTTTTATTTTTATTTTAAATTGGTCTATATTTTTTGCGACAGGTTTTATCTTTAATTTTTCTAAAACATTTGTAGACATCTATAATAAATAAAGACATAAAAAAAGAATTATTTACTTATTATTCTAATAATTTAAGTGTTTCTTCACAAGCCATTTGTTCAGCCTTTCGTTTAATTTTATGAATACCATTACTAAAAAATACAAATATTTTACCTTCACCTTCAAATTCCTCTTGAATTTTATCAAAAGAACCAAAGAAATTAAAATCAATCGCATTTTCCTTTTTAACTTCATGAATTTTTTGCCCTAAACAGAGATATACTCCCATATTATATCCAGTCTCATCATTATGACTTATTTCAATATAATGTGGAGTATCCTGAAATTTCTTTTGAATTTTCACTTGAAGAATATTTTTGTAGTTATCATCATCTGTTATTAATTTAATCCAATCGACATGTTTTTCAAATATACTTTCAATGAATTTCTGTGCTATTTGAAATCCGGGTCCAGTAACAAAAACACTTTCGAACCACGAATCTTCATCTTTTATTTGAATTTTATTAAAATCTAAAAATAAAGCACCTAAAAACGATTCAAACAAACATCCTAATTTTTTTAGATTCGTTCTAGTTTTCTTTTCTTCTGCGTGTTTCGATATAATATAATATTTATGAAGACCCATCTCCAATGCTAATTTTCCAATAGATTCGTTTTTTACCAAAGCGATTTTTTTTTCTGTCATGAATCCTTCATTTTCTTTTGGAAAACGACGATATAAATAATATTTCGTAATACATTCCAATACTCCATCTCCAAGGAACTCCAATCGTTCGTTGGATTTTGTATGTAATGGTAAACAATTTACTGGTTGTTCTGTGATGGTAATATTTTCCTGAAGATTATATAATTGAGGTCTTTTAGTATAAGATTTATGAACAAATGCTCGTTTATAAAGAGCTAAATTATTAACCTTTCCAGGAACTCCATATCTTGTTAGAATAGATTGAACTTGATTCAATGTAATCTCAACATTATTAGAATTATAAGGGTTGAACACCAACCCTTCGTCAGATTTAATAATATCATCATCGTGTGAAATCTTAAATTCAGTCATTATAATTATAATATTGAATTTAGTATTTATGTTGATTTGTTAGATGTTATAAAAGTTTTTCAAATAAAAAGCAATCAATACCAACAATTTATTTTTAATAATGAGTTAGTGTATAAATAATGGTCGGATATATGCAAGGTAGTAAAAGAGCAAGGAACACTCCTTCTATTGCGAATAAAACTTCTGTTTTTGGAATTATGGGTGGTTTAGCCCCTCGTACTGGAACAAGTAATGTATCTGTATACAGACATCAACAAATTAAAGGTAGTCGTGGTTTACCTCAATTATACGGTAAATCAGTTGATTACCAAAAAAATTATTTAAAAACCAACAAATTACTTTCTGTCAATCCTTTAGGATCAGGTGGTGTTGGAAAGAAAATGTTAATGTATTCTGGTTCTCGAAGTGGTTATGTAGCTTAAGGAAAATGATAATAAATAAATTAAAAATAATAAAAATTTTATTTAATAAAAATATATTAAATAAAATAATTCAAAAAACTGTCAAAATCTATTAAATTAATTGGAAGAGTTATTTTTTCGTATTTGTTCAATCTTATTTTCACAATGAATAATTAAATTTAAAATATTTAATGCTCGAGGATGATATGAACCACGCATTTGGCATTGAATCTCATAAGCTTCATTATACAACTCAATCGCTTTTAATATATTTTTTTTACTTCCTGTTTTAGAAAAACATGACGCAGCCCGACTCTTTATTTTAATAATAGTATCAGGAGATGAATTGGAATATATTTGACTTAAAAATCCATATACATTTGATACTTTTAACTGTTTACTATGTGCTGGCATTCTATTATACATCATATTAAAAAAATGTTTTTAAATCATTATTAAGATATTAAATATTTATTTATTATTTAGTCGATGTAATCAGCTATCTTTAAACAAAGAATGATGTAATATCTTTCATATTATTTTGCCTATTATTGGTTTCTCTCAAATATTTATCAAATAATAATGTCTTCACTTCTTTATGTTTCAGTGTTGTAATTTTCTCTTCTAATTTTTCTTTATCTTTATCTTCGGTTGTATTACGCAATGATTCTATGTTCATTTGAAACCGTTTCTTTTTTCTTTTAAATGAATCTATTTTTTCTAATACTAACGCAAATACTTGTTGAACAGGTTTCATAATTTGATTGGTAATATAAAACGAATAATTCGGTCTAATATTATTTTTTATAATATAATCAGGATGTTCAATTTTATCTCCTTGTAGTCCATTTTTATTTTTGGTTTCAATATAAACAAATGGTATACGGTCTCCATTACTTGGTTTATTACCAGGATCTCTTCTACCCATTCTATCAGCCAATACTTTATGAGCAATTTGTCGGGGATTTTTATAATTTGACCGTAATGATTTCGTAATAATTAATTTATCCATTGGATATTTTTCTTCAATTATATTCTGTAAACATGATTGTAGAAACTCAATCGCTTTCTCGATATTTTGTTCCTTCATCAATATATCGATAACCCCACCATATACATCTTTTACAATCGGAGCATTATCTCTTCGTTTTAAAACAATACCCATTTCATTTCTTTTACCTTTATTCGGGTCAAATTCATATTTAATTCCAACATATCTTTTTTTCGATAGTAAGGCAAAAGGCATAAAAGTCTTTTCATACTCCAAATCATGTGGTCTTTTTAAAAACTTACTTGCCAATTCACCTGCTTCTTGAGCTAGTTTAATGGTGATATCCAACGCTTTATGTCCTCTAATATCTTCCCCCTCTAATGTTTTTAAATTAAATGTAAAGAATACACTGTCCGTATCTCCGTATACATATTCAGCATTTGAATGAACTTTGCCATAGGTAGTATCAACGATTAAATCTCCATAAGTCTCTTCTATAACGCGTTTTCCATAGGTCAATAATTTACGACCGGTTGCTGTACACGATGCCGCAACATCTTTCTCATAAAATGTGCTTGTTTTGGCACCACATTGTCCATATAATGAATTTGCTGTTAACTTATAACTTAATTGTCTTTTATCTAATATATTCTTCATAAATTCATCATTTTCAAGAGGAATTAATTTTCTCGTGGCTTTTCTGGATGCTAATAACTCTTTTAAGATGGATGGCATAATAGCATGTCCTTCAGAAAATTGAGCAAAACGACAAATTTTAGTTCCATTGTGAATTTTTTCTGATTTACCTCGAGTATTTTTTTTCCATTCAAATGTATCAAATGTAATATCAACATATTCATATTCTGGTAAATTATCGTATTTGAAATTACCATATTCATCTTTTTCACCCGTTTCCGAAATTAATTCTCCTTTCAAATTATATTGTTTTGTCCATACCTTACTATCATGTGATAAATTTTCACTAATCATTGATGATGGATATAGGGAACTATAATCTACTACTGCTACTGGATTATCGAGATATAAATCACACTTTGGAGGTAATACGATAGCACCTTCATATCCATCATCGAATAATGGTTTTTCTAATACTGGTAATAGTGTTTTAAATTCACGACATTTTTTGGCAATATAACTAGTTAATTTAATTCCCTGTCCTCTCATAACTAAGAAATTAATCGGAACACTACAAATTTTGGACATTTCGATATAACCAGTGATTACATCAATTTTATTCATCAGATGATGAACCAAGTTACAATCCTGAATACAATATTTCGCAATAATAGCGCGTTCATCAGGTCCTTCATTAGTCATACGAAATATATCTTGTGGTGTTACATCATCCTTGGCTAATCCCCATTTTACATTTTTTGTCATATTGGGATTTTCTATTCCATCGATTTCGAATGTTCCGTCGCTTTTATTTAAATTTATAACCTTGAATTTTTTCCCATCTTTATACACTTCGGTTGAATGACTGGTTTCTTCAAAATTGATAAAACTACCATTTTCTAATCCAGTCATATTTTTACTATATATTTTTGTGTTATTTTCACCATGTTCTATTTTTTTGACACCATCACCAATAAAATATCCAGATACATAATCTAATTTATATGAAGTTAGGTTGAAATCTCTTCGAAAATAATTATATAAATCTACTTGTAGTCGCCCAGTCATTTTAATGAATTTTAATTCATGTTCGCCACTAGCAATCACAATTTTACTTTCTTCAATATCTATTTGTCCGAGTTCTGTATTTTTATTTCCACATACTTCATTTAAATTTCTTGATAATTTTAAAAATTCTTCTTCACAATTATTTTCTCGGGCACGAATATGAATAAATTGATAATCAAAACCAAATATATTATAACCAATAATAATATCGGGATCTTCTTTTTGAATCAAATTACGCCAAGCCATTAATAATTGTTTTTCAGTATTATAACATTTAATTTCAGAATTTTGAATTTCAGTTACATCAGAACATGTATTCAATGCCAAACAATTGTTTAAATAAGGTTTTTCATCTCCATATTTTAAAAAGGTTGAGCCTATAAATGTTACCTTGTCTCCTTCTAGATGTGGAAATCCGACTTTTTTGAATATATCGGTTATTTCATCGACCTTGATATCACGCTTTATAGATGTATTATTTATTAAATCTATAATATTCGTTTTGATATTTATCTTTGTTCTTTTATTATCATAATTTTCGTCTTCATCTTCGTCGATATTATATCGTTCAAACATTTTTTCAATGGAATTTTCAGAAGACTCTGTTTTTCCTATATTTTCTATTGTCATCGAAAATAATTGTTCTAATAATATATTTAATTTTTTTATACTAGGTTGTATCTTGGGATACACTTTATCTATATTTATTAAATCATCAAATCCAAATGCTGTTTTTATTATTTTACTGACTTGTGATTTTGTTATTTCATCTTCAGATTCATCATATATTTCCATGATATTTGTAGCTAATTTTTTATACGATTTAATTGGAACTGGAAAATCTCCATGACTACTACTTGCCTCTATATCAAAACTACATATTTTATAGGGAACACGGTCCTCCTTTTTATTCAAAGGAACAATGTCCTGTTGATTTATTGAAAATTCATATTTACAAGAGGTTGTTTTTTTAGTTGGACGGATTGCCTTTTTTAAGGGTATACAAATCCATCCCGATGGACTAATTTCTTTAATATGAAAATATCTTAAAAGTGGGGGAATATTTGCTTCATATAAATACAAATTGGTATTATTGAATATATATCCATTCTCTTTTAATCTTCTTCCAGTGTTTTTTCCATAAAAATAAAATAAATTTTTAACTTTATTCATTATAATTGTATTATTAAATTTAATTAATATGAATTTATGGTCTTTCCCTCCATCAAACCCATATAATTTCTTCTTTTTTATTAATTTACATTCTACAATAGAATTTTCATAATATTTTCCTACTTTATTTTTAATATGACCCATTAATTCATCTCGTTGTTCAAAATCCCACTCATCGTCTACTTTAATATAAAAGAATGGTTTATAATCGTTAACAAATAAACAAAAGGTTTCTCCTTTTTCATTAATCCCAAATATTTGAATAATAAATCTTTTATTATCTATTTGAGTTATTATTTGTTCATCACTTTCACTACCACTTGAATTTTCTTTTTCCAATACCTCATCATATATATTAAAGTCAAGTAAACGGCATGATTTTTCCATTACTGGCATAGTTGATATTATATTATAGTATACAATTCTGTTTATTTTCTTTTATCAATTTTTAATTATAAGTTTTAAAATTATAATTAATATAAATATAAATATAAATATAAATATAAATATAAATATAAATATAAATATAAATATAAATATAAATGTCAACTACACTTGACGAAATAAAGGAAATGTTGATTATACTAAATAAAAATATTGAAAAAAATAATGACAAATTAGATATAATTTGTAAAAAATTAGATGGAGAAATAATGGAAGAATGTAAAAAAATGGGTTCTCATATTGATTTTGTTGAAGGAGTTTACGATAATATTAAAAAACCTCTTAATTATATTTGTGATTCAATAAATGGTATGTCTAATAATGGACAAATATGTAATAATGATTCATAAAAAATAATTTTGCTTATAATTATTTTTTATAATTTATCCATTTTTCCATCTACCCCCACCTTATTATTTTATTCCTTTATTCAGTGAAGAATGAATTTCTATTTTCATTATCTGCTTCTTTCCTCTTTCTCTCTGCTTCCATTCTTTCATCTATAGATTTATGCGTTTCATCAATTTCATCCTTAGTTTCTTTTAAAGAGTTTATAAGCTCTTTAGTTGTTACTTCTTTTTGATAACCATATGCTTCCAGTATTGCTCTATATGAATCCTTTTGTGTTTTTTCAATATTTCTTAAATCTTCTATAAATGTTTTATCTTTTATATCTTTTTTATCAGACTGAAATCTTGTATAATCGCTACTTGGTGTTTGTAATATATCATTTATATTTTCCATATTTTTTAAATATTTATAACTATTCTCAGCTAATTGTTTTTCTTTTTTATTTTGATAAGATGATGGTAAATGATATTTCGGGTCAAATTTTCGCGCACCTGGAACTATATTATCTCCAAATCCTTGACTTATTCTACAATCATCAAACAAATCTAATTGTTGTTTTTCCGGACATTTACTCCAATCATATTTGTATTGATTTTTAGTCTTAGAAGACAACATAGTCGGTCTAAACACACGATCTACATTATCAATGGCAAAGTCTTGGGCTTCTTTTGATGTTATTTGATGAGGTTCATTATCGTTTTTAGAATAAGCATCTATATTTTTTGTTAGTGCTATTAAAAATGGCTTTAACCATTTTTCATTTTGAATAAACCTAAAATCATCAGGTCTAGGTCCGGCACCTCTTTTTCCTCGTCTTAGTCTGCCGACGGCTCTTTTTCCTTTTCTTTGTCCTCGTCTGCTGACGGCTCCTTTTCTTTTTCCTTTTCTTTGTCCTCTGCTGACGGATCCTTTTCTTTGTCCTCTGCTGACGGATCCTTTTCTTTGTCCTCGTCTGCTGACGGCTCCTTTTCTTTGTCCTCGTCTGCTGACGGCTCTTTTTCCTTTTCTTTTTCCTCGTCTGCTGACGGCTCCTTTTCTTTGTCCTCGGTAGGAGAC
>Ga0233414_10000249_pt1 | contig 22819 bp, 20 predicted proteins | sample Na_anoxic_10_MG_FD_189020 | JGI IMG/M metagenome (GOLD analysis project Ga0233414, IMG submission 189020) | Seawater microbial communities from Saanich Inlet, British Columbia, Canada - Na_anoxic_10_MG | ecosystem: Environmental > Aquatic > Marine > Inlet | place: Canada: British Columbia... | reverse complement strand
CGGAGGAGCAGGAGATCTGGCCGTGCTTTTTCCCGACGTTCCCATTATCTGTCACGAAAAAGGTATCCGGCACCTTGCAGATCCCTCACATCTATGGGAAGGAAGTCTCAAAACCCTTGGGCAAACAGCACAAGCCTACGGACCATTCCGGCCGGTTCCCCCTAAATTGCTTTACAATGCAGCCCGATATCAAGAAGATAAAGTTATGCCGATCCTGACTCCCGGGCATGCCCCTCATCATGTTAGCTACCTTTTGGGCCCATATCTTTTCGCAGGAGAGGCCGGTGGGGTTTGTTTAGATATTCCCGGTGACGGTTTTTATCTTAGACCCGCCACACCGCCCCGTTTTTTTCTGGAAACCTCTATCAAGAGCATCGATGATCTGATTGCCAGAAAACCCTCAATTATATGTTACGGACATTTCGGCATGAACGAAGATGCTTTGGACATGTTGAAAACACACCGTGAGCAGCTTTTGCTCTGGAAAAAAATTATTGAAGATGAGATGGCCCACCTCGGTGAAGCTGAAGACGAAGATTTCTTCAAAAGCTGTTTGCAAAGGCTTTTAAAGCAAGATCCTTTTCTTAAAGGGTTTTTTCATATGGGCGAGGCTGTAAAAGAGAGGGAGAAAGGATTTCTGAAAAACAGCATAAAAGGATTTACTGGCTATCTAGTGCCGAACGAAAATTAGGATTTTTCGTTAAGATCAAGAAAGACGAAAATTTTAACCACAGGAATACTGGTAGTATTTCGAGGATTAAAATTTGAGTCTGACGCAGATATTGGCGGAAAAGACAGTTTTCGTTCAGGCACTATCTACAAACTATTGCTGATAATCCGTAATCCCTCCAGGGTCAAGGCCGGTTCAACAACTTCAATGGTTTCTGATACTTGACACATAAGCTCTGCCAGACCTCCTGTTGCAATTACCCTGGGGTTTGTGCCCATCTCGATTTTCATTCGCTTAACCATGCCATCCACAAGTCCTGCATATCCAAAAATAATTCCCGCCTTAATACTGCTTGCGGTATCTTTGCCGATTACGTTTTCAGGGGGAACAAAGATTTCGACCCTGGGAAGTTTGGACGCTTTCATGAACAGGGCTTCAGAAGCAATCATGATCCCGGGACTGATGGCACCACCGAGATATTCCCCCTTTTCTGAAATAGAATCAAAGGTTGTGGCTGTCCCAAAATCTATAACAACAAGACTGGTTTGGTACTTGTGAAATGCCGCAACCGCGTTAACGATCCTGTCTGCCCCTACTTCTGATGGATTTTTGTAACGTATTGGCAGGCTTGAAGCTGACATGGCATCGACCCAGTGCGGTGCGTGTCCCAGGTATTTACGACAGAAAGAATCGAGAATTATTACCATGGGTGGAACAACACAGGAGATAATTGTCTTGCTGATTTTTTTGGAACTGATATTGCTTTCGGAAAAAAGATTGGCGGCAAGGATGTTAAACTCATCTTCTGTTGTACGTCTTTCCGTGCGTATCCGCCAGTCCTTAATAAGATGCCTGCCGTCGTAAACACCGATTACCGTGTTGGTATTTCCAATATCGATAACAAGAAGCATGATTATAAATTCCTTTTCCTCACTATATTTTATCCTCACTGATCTTCACTCTAAACTTCTCTGGCTCTACGCCAATAAGAGTGGTTTTAACAGGTAACGTTATGGTTGCCCTTTTAACATAAGCCCCGGGTTTCAATCCTTTGAGATCAACATAAACTTTAATCCATTTTTCCGTATGAAGCTTTTCAATAATATTAACAGGTCCTTTAACTTCAATATTTATTGCCGGTGGCGTAATACTGTAAATGTACGGACTGTTTTTGCCCTCAACCTGAATATCCAAAAACTTTTTGTTAACAATTTTTTCTTGTATTGATATCTCAACAAAAATAATCTTTGAAGAAGAAATGATCTCAAGATCTTCGACAAGGTCCAGAGCCACTTCTCTTTTAAAAGATTCTGACAGCCCTTTGATCTCAATCGGTTTTATCAATACCTTATCCATAGGTCCAAGGATATTTTCAGGTCCTTGCAGAATAACCGATAATGGTTTGGAAACTGCACCTGCAACTGTAAATCCTTTAGCAGGCTTTCCGGAAAAAGAAATTTTAACCGGAAGTTTCTTTTTAATCTTATTCTCAACCCTTACGGTTAAAAAAGTCGGGTTTATTCTTACAATCGATATCCCCTTAGGCAGGATGACACGGTCTTTTTTTATTGGAATAGAGTTGATCCCGACATGTACTCGGGATAGGTCAAGCATATATCGTATCTTCAGGTCAGAAAGGATTCGGATTTTCGATTTCGGGCCGCGGACGTGAACTTCTATCCCTTTTAGCAACGGACCGGTTATGGTCAGTTCTGCAGGGATTTGACTGGAATCAACCGGAATAAGTATGACTGTTTCTTGTAATGATGAGCAGGACACAGATAAAAAAAAGCAAACCCCAAGCAAAAAACACAAAATAGACCATTTTAAAGTCCGTGGGCGTAATATAGATAGCCTATTATGGTTGTTCATAGGTGAAGTGATAAACCATTGTTGAATTCATAAAAAGTCGTTTTTTGACTTTTGCACATTATTAATGGCATCAATGATTTTTATGGTTGCACGTGTATTGGCAACATTGTGGACTCTGACCATGTGGGCGCCGTTCAAAACTGCAGCGGCAACTGAAGCCTGGGTCCCGATTTCCACTTCAGCCAGGTCGGGGTTAATATCTTTTACGGTCTTATATTTAAGGATGTTTCGTACAAAGGCTTTTCTGGAAGATCCGATTAGAATAGGGACATCCAGTGTTTTAAATTCATGCAGGTGTTTAATTAATAAAAGATTATGTTCAACAGTTTTCCCGAAACCGATTCCAGGATCAATGATGATTTTTGACTTTGAAATTCCTCTACTTTTAGCATAATCAATGGTATTTTTTAGAAAATTTTTGATTTCTTTTATAAGATCATCATAAATAGGATCAACCTGCATGGTTCTTGGGGTTCCAAGCATATGCATCAGAATTACCGGAACGTCGTATTCTGCTGCAACATCTGCAATGCCGTGATCAAAACGCAATGCTGAAACATCGTTTATAATGGAAGCGCCGGCTTCAATAGCTCTTCTTGCAACGCCGGCTCTAGTTGTATCTATGGAAATGGGAATCGAAATACGTGCTGCAAGGTTTTCAATCACAGGTACAACACGCCGGATTTCCTCTTCGGCAGATACCGCATCAGAAAAAGGGCGTGTAGATTCTCCGCCTATATCAAGTATGTCGGCCCCGTCTTCAAAAAGTTTTTGGCCTTGAGCCACGGCATTATCTAATGTAAAAAATTCCCCGCCATCTGAAAATGAATCCGGCGTAACATTCAATATACCCATAATACAGGTACGCTTACCAAGAACCAGCCTGTTTTTACCCCATACAAGGTTATATGTTTTCATATGTGCTTGTTAGGTAAAACGTATCGGAAATTCTATAAATATTTAATCTTCAATCGAAAATCTTCAATTATTTTAAGATAGAGAAATTGTACCGGTAAAAATATTTTGCCATGAAATGCACAAAATTCAATTTTAAGGGACTAAGATGAGGGCTGCTCGCTTTCAGTTTCGGTTTTGCTTTCTACCGTATCTTCTTCATTTTCAACCTGAACTTCTTTATCGGTTTTCTCGTTAACAGACGTCTTTGATGGAAACTCGAACCCAGGTCTCATTGAGCGGATAAGTTCATCAAGCTCATTACCTAGCACTGTCTCTTTTTCAAGCAGTCGATCCGCCAGGGCGTGTAGAATATCCACATTCTTTTCTAAAGTATTCTTTGCGCGCTTGTAAGCTTTTTCGACAAGATTTTTTATTTCTTGGTCAATTTTCTTTGCTGTTTCTTCAGAATAATCCCTGTGCTGCGCTATTTCGCGACCCAGGAAAACATGCTCATCATCTTTGGCAAAAGAAAGCGGACCTAAATCTTCGCTCATACCCCAGCTGCGTACCATCTTCTGGGCAACATCGGTTGCCTGTTTGATATCGTTGGCAGCTCCGGTACTGATACGGTCAAAAATAATTTCTTCGGCCACTCGTCCGCCGAAAGCAACCGACAATTCGTTTTCAAGCTGATCTTTAAATTTGAAATCCCTTTCTTCGGGCAAAAACCATGTAATACCAGCGGCACGTCCCCGTGGAATAATGGTTATCTTGTTGACGGCGTCAGTATCGGGAAGCAAGCGGGCCACAAGGGCGTGTCCTCCTTCGTGATATGCCGTGATCTTTCTGTCTTCTTCCCTGATGACTTTTGATTTACGTTCCAATCCCATATAGACCTTGTCCTTGGCATCTTCCAGGTCAAACATGTCAATTTTTTCTTTGTCTCTTTTAGCGCCGAGCAAAGCCGCTTCATTGACAAGGTTTTCCAGATCTGCGCCGGAAAAACCGGGGGTGCCTTTTGCCAGTACAACAAGGTTTACATCGGGTGCTGTCGGCGTTTTTTTCATATGAACCTTAAGAATCTTTTCACGACCTAAAATATCCGGCAGGGGAACAACCACCTGACGATCAAAACGTCCGGGTCGCAAAAGAGCCGGGTCGAGCACATCAGGTCGGTTTGTAGCGGAAATAAGGATAACACCTTCGTTTGATTCAAAACCGTCCATTTCAACCAGAAGCTGGTTTAATGTCTGTTCTCTTTCGTCGTGTCCTCCACCTAATCCGGCTCCCCTGTGCCTTCCAACAGCATCAATTTCATCAATGAAGATAATGCAGGGCGCATTCTTTTTACCCTGGACAAATAGATCTCTGACCCGTGACGCCCCAACACCGACAAACATTTCCACAAAATCAGAACCGCTGATATTAAAAAACGGAACATCAGCTTCACCTGCAATAGCACGAGCTAAAAGAGTTTTGCCTGTACCGGGCGATCCCATAAGGAGAACACCTTTGGGTATCCGTCCTCCAAGACGCGTAAATTTCTTCGGTTCTTTGAGAAAATCTATTATTTCACCGAGTTCTTCTTTGGCCTCATCGATTCCGGCGACATCTTCAAAAGTAACTTTCTTCATTTGGTCGGATTGCAGGCGTGCCCGGCTTTTGCCAAAAGACATGGCCTTGCCCCCTCCGGACTGCATCTGACGCATAAAAAAGATCCATACGCCTATTAGTACAATCATCGGAAACCATGAAACCAGAACATTCATATACCAGGGGGAATCGGTTTCCGGTTTGGCGCTAATTGTAACCCCCTTTTGCCGGAGGATCTTGACAAGGTCGGCATCCTGTGGTGCATATACCTTGAAACGATTGTGGTTTACGTCCGTGGTGAAGAGTTCCTGTCCCTGAATAACCACATCAGAAATACTCCCATTATCGACCATGGATAGAAATTCAGTATAGCTGATATTTGTCTCGGCCAGGTGCTGTTGATTGAAGAGATTATAAAGCATGATCATCATCAGCGTGATGACTATCCATAAAGCCAGATTCTTATAAAAAGGATTCAAAAGCCTTAACCCCCTGTAAAATGATTAATTATAAAATTATATTAATCATTATTGTTAATTAGGCAAGAGAAAGTTCAACTTTAAGTACATTTTTGGTTGAGGATTTCACTTTTACAGATTCATCTATTCTATAACCGGCAACCCAGATTATTTTTCCCCGGCAAAGCAATAAAGGGCATCTTGCGCGTTCTTTTCTGGGGACCTTTTTGTCGATGAAAAATTTTTTTATTTTTTGTGTTCCGGTCATACCCAGCGGCGTAAAACGGTCACCATGCCGAAAATTTCTCAAAACCAGCGGAAAACTTAAGGCATCCCTGTCAAAAAAACCGGTATTTTGTCCAGCATGACATAAGTCGGGCAGATTTTCTATGCCTATTTCGGTGAAGTTAATATGAGCACTGATTTCTTCTATGAATAACGATTCGGGTTTTGCTATTATGTATTCAAAAGTGAACATTTCTGCCCGGCCGGATTTTACATCCATATTACGCATCGTGTTTTTTTCTCTGGAAAAGAGAAGAACGTCTCCTTTTCGCTGGATCCTGATACGATCCGGTAAATCAAGAGCTCCATATTCCGGCCCTCTGTCCAAAAGATTTGTCACAGAATCTATATGGGCAAAATCAATACGCCTCAAATCCCCTTTTGTGCTTGCAATAGCTTTTCTTATTATCCGTCTTTGTGCTGCCACATGAATTCCATTCAGAATTGAGACAGAAAAAGAAATCTGACCGTTCTGAATGCTAAAAACTGCTTTTTCGAAGAGAGGGTGAATTACATCTTCAATCCATTCTTCTTCAGATCTGGTAATTGAGGCAAGTCGGTTCAGGCTTTGGCTGATTTTCGGATTGTAGGATGTTTTTAACAGCGGAATTAAATCGTGACGAATTCTGTTCCTGAGGAATCTTGTGTCTCTGTTAGATGCGTCAGATATATATTTTAGTCCATTTTGATCCAGAAAAGCGATTATTTCGGAACGATTTGATTGTATTAGCGGCCGGATAATCTTTCCGTCCCTTACCGGAGGAATACCCGAAATGCCCAGGGGGCCGCTTCCTCTAAAAAGATTCATTAATACAAGTTCTGCATTATCATCAAAATGATGGCCGAGTGCGATTTTATTAAACCTGTTTTTTCCCGCCACTCTGTTTAAAAAGGTGTGGCGAACGCGTCTGGCCGCTTCTTCCAGGGAAAGCCTGTTTTCAAGCTGATATTTACGGACATTCGCTTTATGAATATAACAAGGTATGTCAAACCTGCCGGCGAGAGATGTAACAAATTCAGCATCCTTATCTGAATCGTTCTGGCGCAGGCAATGATTTAAATGTGCAACTCCAAGCCTGAGGGAAAAGCGGGATGTTAATGTGAGAAGTACATGAAAAAGGGCCACTGAATCAGGCCCGCCTGATACACCGACAACAACCGAATCTCTCGGTTTAAGCATTCCATAGGTTGTAACGGTCTGTTCAACAGTACGTAATAACTTATTATTGTAGCCTTTGTGCGATGCTGGCATGAATAAGCTCGGAAACTTTTTTATCCCATACTCCTATGATGCCTGAACGGACGGAAACCTCGGTAATCCCGGGAGTTATAATTACAGTTTTTATTGTAACCGGTGTTCCATCGGTTTGTTTGGCTTTAATTTTTGTCTTAATACCGCCTGATGTTTTTTCTGTTATCACCATCTCGAGACTTTTTAGAACTGCAGTACATGCCCGATTGGTTTCATCAAACGTTGCTTGATAAGATGTTTTCAGCTCGCCGTTTACATAAGTATACCAACCTGCTCCTGCTCCTGCTCCTGCGAGAAAAACGGCACAACCTGAAGTTATAAAATAAGAGGACAATAATAAAAGGATTAAAACTTTTCGTATCATAATTTACCTTTCCTTTCTTGAACTTTTCGTTAAAATATTACCGCTCATTTGAAATAGATTTGTTTCAAACAATCTAAAGTATTATGAATTTGACTTTTTACGAGACCGTCAATCTTGAAATAGTTAAAAAAAAGTTATGATAGAAATAGATAAATGTCAATCAAAAACACAGAATATAGAATCTGTTAATTTGAGTTGTAGTCTATATTGTGGTAGGAAAGCCGATTTCTTTTTTAACTTGAAAAAATTTTTTATCGATTATATTTATATTCGTGGTTGTGCTAGGCGGGGAGCTAGCGGTGCCCTTTTCCCGAAATCCGCTTCATGCGGGGCTGAATTCCCTCTTAAGGGTTTTTACCTGGGAGCCTATAAGTCAATCTGATCGGCCGCCGCGCAACAGACGGTTACGAACCTCGTCAGATCCGGAAGGAAGCAGCGATAAGTAATGCAGTCTGTGTCGTGGATCGATCCCGGTCAAGCTTTTGGCTTATTATATTTCAGAAAAAGATTCGATAGGGGGTGCACAACCATTTCTTCCATTAGAGGCCTCCCACCAATTCTCAGCCGTTGGATTTTGACTTTTTACGAGATCGTCATATTTAAAATCGAAAAATTCAACCATTAAATTAAAGAACTCAAAATCTAAAATTACCTTTTCTACCTTGACAATATGCCAGACAGTCTTATTTTTTTGCAGTGTTGTGGTATTAGCCCGTATTTTATGAAAAATCGGGGTTGTAAACATTTAAAAAAATCGGGGAAAGCTTTGGCTGATGGGAGCAAAAAAAAAGAAAATCGAAATTCATACTGAAATCGAAGAAAACGGTAAACAAAAGAAAATTTCCAAAGAGATCGATTCTAGCAAAAAAGACAAAGAAAAGACCGATGATCCATTGAAAGTGATGGAAGCAAGGCTTGAATCCGTGGAACAGGAATTAAAAGATTCCCATGACCGTTTTTTGAGGGTTTCCGCTGAGTTTGAAAACTACAAAAAGCGTGCCTCACGCGAAATGAATGACTTCAGGAAATTTGCCAATGAAAGTTTAGTAAAGGCGATGCTTCCCGTGGTCGATAATCTTGACCGTGCCATAGAATCTTCAAGTGATGATGATCACTCAATCAGGTCTGTGGTGGAGGGTGTAAACATGACCCTCAAAGAAATACTGAAGATTTTTGAGCAATTCGGCGTGAAACCGTTTGAGTCTTTAGGGAAAATTTTTGATCCCGCTTTGCACCAGGCTGTTATGCAAAAAGAGACAGATAATCATCCCGAAAAAACTATTTTAAATGAACTTGAGAAAGGATACATGATACATGACAGATTGCTCAGACCTGCCATGGTTGTTGTATCAAAAACAACAGAGTCCGAAAACCAAGAAAACCAGGCTCAAGAAGAGAAGAATAGAAAACAAAAAGAAAAGAGATTATATATAAAGTAAGGAGGAAAACAGATGAGCAAAATTATTGGAATCGATCTCGGCACTACAAATTCATGTGTAGCGGTTATGGAGGGGGGTGAAGCCAAAATTATCACAAACCCCGAGGGAGGGCGTACAACACCTTCTATTGTAGCCGTTTCAGACAGCAAAGAGAGATTGGTCGGTCAAATCGCAAAGCGACAGGCAATCACAAATCCTGAGAATACGGTTTTTGGAGTAAAAAGGCTTATCGGTCGTAAATATGCATCCAAAGAAGTACAGGATGATATTAAAATACTTCCCTATAAGATTGAACAGGCAGAAAATGGCGATGTAAGAATAAATATGCGGGGCAAGTCAAATAGTCCGGCTGAGATATCATCCTTTATATTGGCTAATATCAAAAAAACAGCCGAGGAATATCTTGGAGAGAAAGTTATCGATGCTGTTATAACTGTCCCTGCCTATTTTGATGACAATCAGCGACAGGCAACCAAAGATGCCGGAAAAATTGCCGGTCTTAATGTGCTAAGGATCATTAATGAACCGACTGCCGCATCACTTGCATATGGTCTCGACAAGAAAAGCGAAGAAAAGATTGTTGTCTTTGATCTGGGCGGCGGTACATTTGATGTCTCCATTCTTGAAATCGGCGAAGGGGTTTTCGAAGTAAAAGCGACGAATGGTGATACCCATCTCGGCGGCGAAGATTTCGACCTTCGGCTTATCGATTACCTGGCAGATGAATTCAAAAAAGATCAGGGGATTGATATAAGGAACGATAAAATGGCGCTACAGCGGCTGAAAGAAGCTGCTGAAAAAGCAAAAATGGAACTGTCCACTTCCATGGAAACGGATGTTAATCTTCCATTTATTACAGCCGATGCTGCCGGTCCAAAGCACCTTAACATAAAGATAACCCGAGCAAAGCTTGAAGGGCTTATCAGTGACCTGCTCAAAAAACTTGAAAAACCCTGTCAAATTGCGCTTAAGGATTCGGGACTGTCCACCAATGACATTAATGAAGTAATTCTTGTGGGCGGTATGACACGCATGCCTGCGGTTCAGGACCGCGTCAAGAAATTGTTTGGCAAAGAACCCCACAAAGGTGTTAACCCGGACGAAGTTGTTGCCACCGGCGCCGCCATTCAGGGAGGTGTATTGAAAGGGGACGTAAAGGATGTTCTTCTTCTTGATGTTACACCTCTTTCTCTTGGCATAGAGACCCTGGGTGGTGTAATGACACGGCTTATCGAAAAGAATACGACCATTCCGACCAAAAAGAGCCAGATTTTTTCAACAGCGGCTGACAGCCAGCCTGCCGTATCTATCCATGTGCTGCAGGGAGAGCGGGAGATGGCCGCCGGCAACAAGACTCTGGGACGCTTCGAACTCGTGGGTATACCACCTGCGCCGAGAGGAGTGCCGCAAATCGAGGTGACATTTGATATCGATGCAAACGGAATTGTGAACGTTTCCGCAAAAGATACGGCAACAGGCAAAGAGCAATCCATACAAATAACGGCTTCCAGTGGTTTATCCAAGGAAGAAATCGACAACTTGATAAAGGATGCCGAGCTTCACGCTGAAGATGATAAAAAGAAAAAGGAGCTGGTTGAGGCCCGAAACTCGGCCGATGCGCTTATCTATTCAACGGAAAAATCGATAAAAGATCTTGGCGACAAGATCGATACATCAACCAAGGGCAAGGTTGAAGCTGCCATTGAACCGCTTAAAAAAGCTATGGAAGGGGATGATGTTGCAGAGATCAAACGCCTGAGCGAAGAGTTGACGCAGGCTGCCCATAAACTGGCAGAAGCCATGTATCAGCAGGCTTCCCAGGAAGATCAGCAGCAGGCCGGAGCCGATGCCGCAGGAGGGCCGGAGCAGCCCGGACCTTCCCCATCTGAAGAGGATGTTGTGGATGCTGATTTCGAAGAAGTAAAAGACGAAGACAAAAAGTAACAGCAAATAACATTTTAAATAAAAATCCCGCGTGCACTATTGTGCCGCGGGATTTTTTATTTTGAAAAAGTTTACTCTGTTTATTTCTCTTGACAGACCTTTTGAAATTTTTTAAAAAATTTACGAGACCATTGAAAAATGTTTATTTTTGTTCAAGTTCAAGGAAGACGAAAATTTTAACCACCCCAGTACGATCTGCCGGACCTACGGGGCAGGCAGGAATACATTGAGTATTTCGAGGATTAAAATTTAAGTTTGACGTAGAAATTGGGCAAAAAGGGGCTTTTGCAAAGGTCTCGTTACAAAGGTGCCTTTAACGGCTTAATAGGGAATTCCGTGAGAATCGGGAGCGGTCCCGCCGCTGTGACCGGCGACGAAATCTGCCATATGCCACTGTCTGGTTTTAACCTTATGGGAAGGCGCAGAAAGTAGGATGAGCCGGGAGTCAGAAGACCTGCCTTAGTAAATAACCATATCTCTGCGGTGTTACAGAGAGTTATGGTTAAGAAAAAAAGGGTCAAGTAAGCTGGGTGCAGCCCTTCAATCTTTTATCAAAAGATTGAAGGGCTTTTTTATTTGGGTGTGTTTACACATCGAGACCTTTGAAAAACGTTCAATTTTGTTCAAGGCCAAGGAAGGCGAAAATTTTAACCACAGGAATACATGGAGTATTTTGAGGATTAAAATTTGAGCCTGACGCAGGAATTGGGCAAAAGGGGGCGTTTTGTAAAGGTCTCGCATCCTGGGCGGGGCTTAACATGTTATGAAAGGAGGTGAAAAAAATGAAATCAGGACTAATTATTTATGTTGTTGGCAAAGAACCGGCGAATTGGGATGCAGATTCTGGAAAAAAAACAATAAAGCAGAACATCAAGGCAGACCTTGTTGAGATAATTACAACCAAAACCGGTCATTTTGACGTGATCGATGCCTGGTGCTCGCTCATGATCAGAGGTATGAAACGAATTACCTGCATGATAGGAGAATTTACACCAAACGGCAATCTGGCTCTTACCGGCCGTGAACTCCGCCTGTGCGGATAGCGATAGGGGACGCTCGGGGATCATCATGATGTTTGAACTTTCCCCCGGCGTCCCGCATCCCACATGAAAAAGCCATTGTTGTATTCTTTGCTCCGAATTCTATGTGTTGTAATAAAGCTCAGGTCTTCTGTTCGGGATAAAGTATCGCATCTTGTGACTTCGAACCCGGGTCAGGTCTTCGGCCTTCAGGTTTGCTAATAACATACCTTCTCTGCCGCTTAAATCCTTGTGAATAACTTCGCCGGATGGTCCGATGATCACGGCAACACCCGGAAAGCTGAGCCCTTTTTCATTTTCACCCGTCTGGTTGCATGCGATAATAAACAGGCTGTTATCAAAGGCCCTTGCAGGCAGATGTCGCATCCATGATCGGTATTTTTCTTCAGGAGTTCCTCTCGGAGATGCATGAGGGATGAAGATAAGGTCAGCCCCTTTTAGGGCCATACGGGTGGAAAGCTCGGGGAAGTGGGCATCGTAACAAAGCTGGATGCCAAAATTCACCCCCTCTGCATTGAACAGAGGGATGTTGTTTCCGGGTGTTAAAACCGTACGTTCCGGCGGAGAAATGTGTAGCTTTCGGTAGACGCCTATAAACCCATCAGGTTTTATTACCAGATGACTCGCAAATAACCGGTCCTTTTCATCCCTTTCAACCATGCCTGCCAGGATGACAATCTTTTCACATTTAGCCAAATTTAAAAGATACCGACTCACCGGTCCGGGAACCGGTTCTGCAGCCAAATTTATATCCCGGTGATTACTGTATCCCGAAATATTCATTTCAGGGAAACAAATGATATCGGCGCCTTGATTTTTTGACGACTTGATCCACTTGACCATGCCGTTGAGATTGTTGCTAATCTTGTTTGCCGGTGAATTAGAGACAACAACTGCAATGCGGATATCTTTCATAGGTCGAAATGCGCCTTTATCTTAAATACCTTTGTGGCCGGCAGGTTGATAATTTCCCTAATTCCTGTCTGTTGGGAGATATTTTTAAGGTTTTCCTCTATCTCTTTCATGGATGGTGCAATAAAGGTAAACCAGACGTTATATTTATTATCCCGCTGGTAATTATGGGTTACTCCCGGATAGCGGTTTACAGCCACGGCAAAGCTTTCGATTTTGTCTTCCGGAACCCTTGCCGCACATAACGTACTGACAAATCCAAGCTTTTCAGGAACAAAATTCCCGCCTATTCGGCGTATAATGCCCTTTTTTTTTAACCTGCCCAGTCGTTTTATAACATCATTTTCTGAAAAACCGAGACGTTCGGCAATTGCAAGATAAGGGTTGGGGGTTATGGGAAAGTCGGATTGTATCAGATTAAGGATTGCCCTGTCCATATCATCTATTGGCGGCATGGGTTACTCCTGAAATTTTTCCTTAATAATACGTACCTGAACCTTTCTGGTTCGGGGGCCGTCAAATTCACAGAAAAATATTCCCTGCCACGTGCCGAGTACAAGCCGATTGTTATTTATGGCAATAAGCTCTGAAGGTCCGACAATTGTCGATTTTATATGGGCCGGTGAATTCCCTTCAAGATGGCGATATCCGGCTTCCCACGGTATTATCCTGTTTATGATCATCAGAATATCATCTTTAACGCTCGGATCGGCACTTTCATTAATGGTTATGGCTGCGGTTGTATGGGGCACATAAAGCATGCAAAGCCCCTGGCCGATACCTGCGGACATGATCATATCCTGAATCTTTGAAGTAATATCTATCAATTCTGTCCGGGTTCTTGATTTAACTGTACAAATCACACATCCCCTCCACAAAACAAAAAAGTCCTGCTTTAATTGCAGGACTTTTTTGTTAAAAACTGATAAAATCGATTGCAGTATTTTTGATTAGACACATCCGGTCGGTTTCGGAAGACCAGCCATTTTACAGGCTCCTTTGCCGGGTCCTGACGGAAACAGCTCATAAATATGTTTCAGTTTGAAACCGGTAACTTTTGAAAGGATACGGACCATGGGAGCAATTCCGTTCTTCTCATAGTATTCCTGAAGCACTTGGACAACTTTATGGTGCTCATCGGTCAATTCTTCGATGCCTTCTTGAGTTTTTACCCATTGCACCCACTCTGGACAAAAACTAGCATAGTCATCGATAAAGCCATCTTCATCTACGGTAAAATCCTTTCCCATAAACTCAACTGTTGCCATTTAACAAACCTCCTTTATATTTTAATTATTCTTATTACCTACCGCCTTCTTTTCGTTATAATTTAAAAATCTCTATATGATTAATTTATTAATGTCAATATGAAAAATATAAATATTTTTAAAAATAATTTGATCCTTAATGTACACTAATGTACCCTAACATTGTGAAGCCAAAAATCATAATAATCTGCGGACCAACGGCTTTGGGCAAAACCTCTACGGCAATTAATCTTGCCCGGACTTTTAACGGCGAGATTATCGGTGCCGATTCAATGCAAATATACAGATACATGGATATCGGTACGGCCAAGCCGACAACTGATGAGCAGTCGTGCGTTGCTCATCATATGATTGATTTGGTCGATCCGGACGAACACTTTGATGCCAGACAATTCGCGGAAATGGCCCATAAAAAGATCATTAAACTCCATGCCCGTGGCGTTACACCCTTTGTTGTCGGCGGTACGGGACTTTACATAAAAGCACTTGTGCACGGCCTGTTTAAATCCGGTCAAGCAGATCCCCATATACGTGAGCGTTTGCAAGAACAAGCCCGGATTTGCGGGTCCGATTTTCTTCATCAAAGGTTAATCCTGCATGATCCCGATACTGCAGAAAGAATACATCCCAATGATACATACAGGATCATAAGGGCACTTGAAGTACATGAGTTGACAGGAAAGACGATTACCGCATTACAAAGTGAACACGGGTTTAAAGATAATCGGTTCAGGATTTTAAAAATAGGCCTGCATATAAGCCGGGAGGCACTTTATGATCGTATTAACCACAGGGTAGATTCAATGATCGACTCCGGGTTTCTTGACGAAGTTAAGGGACTTCTGAATATGGGGTACCAAGACGACCTGAAATCGATGCAATCAATCGGTTATCGTCACCTGGTCGATTTTATTAAAGGACGATGTTCATGGGATGAAACGCTACGGACATTGAAACGGGATACAAGAAGATATGCAAAACGTCAATTGACGTGGTTCATGGCAGACCCGGAGATTGTATGGAGAGAGCCCGGACAGCTAAGAGAAATCCGCCAGCTTATAAAAAAATTCTTGCAAGCCGAGTAAAGATGTAACAATAATTAATTGCCATGAAAATAGCGATTGCACAAATTAACCCGATCATCGGTGACTTTAACTATAATTTTGGCAAAATTAAATGTTTTGCTGATAAGGCCATTGAACTTAAATGTGATATGGTTGTCTTTTCAGAACTTGTAATTTCGGGATATCCGCCACGCGATCTTCTTGAAAAGAACGATTTTGTCGATGCCAATCTTGCCTGTTTGAACAGACTCCTGTCGTCAATACGAGGCATAAGTGTTATATGCGGATTTGTGGATAAAAATTCTGCCGATAAAGGAAAACCCCTTTTCAATTCTGCTGTTCATTTTGAAGACGGCAAAATATTGCATAAAGTTCATAAAAGGCTCCTGCCCACATACGACATATTCGATGAAAGCCGGTATTTTGAACCCGGCCGGGAAAGTTCACCATACCCTTACAAGGGACACAGGATAGGACTTACCGTTTGTGAAGATGCCTGGAACGACGAGAATATTTTCAAAAGAAGACTATATTCCACAGATCCTGTGGCCCTGGTTGTAAAAGCCGGTGCTGATTTGGTTATTAACATATCTGCATCTCCTTTTTATGTGGGAACCAAAGAATTCAGGTGGAATATGTTTGGTTCCATGGCCCGAAAATACGGCGTTCCTTTAATATTTGCCAACCAGGTCGGTGGAAATGACAGTGTTATTTTTGATGGAATAAGCACTGTTTTTGACAAAAACGGAAATGTTGTGGCCAGAGCATGTGATTTTGATGAAGACCTTATCGTTTTTGATTCAGAAGCACCCGACTCATCCAAAAACGACCTCCATCTGATTTCAAATTCGGATACAGAATCCATCTTGAAAGCCCTTGTCGTTGGAACCCGTGACTATGTTACAAAATGTGGTTTTTCTAAGGTTGTTGTGGGGTTAAGCGGAGGCATAGATTCAGCGCTGACAGCATGTATTGCGGTTAAAGCCTTGGGGCGGGAAAATGTTTCGGCGGTTTTTATGCCGTCTCAGTATACTTCAAAAGAAAATTTCGAAGATACTGAAAAACTTGCCGAAAATCTCGGCATAGTGCTTACCCGGATCCCCATAGATGGTATCTTTAAAGAATTTTTAAGGTTTCTTTCACCGTCTTTCAAAAAGAGCGAACCCGGCATCACGGAACAGAATATTCAGGCCAGAATCAGGGGTACAATTCTTATGGGCCTGTCAAACAAACATGGCTCCCTTGTACTTTCTACGGGTAATAAGTCTGAGCTGGCCGTGGGCTATTGTACGCTCTATGGTGATATGACAGGAGGACTGGCAGTAATTTCAGATGTCCCAAAAACGACCGTTTATGATCTTGTTCGCTTTATAAATCGAGAAAAAGAATATATCCCCCCACGGATCATCACCAAAGCACCTTCCGCTGAACTCAAACCCGACCAAGCCGATCAGGACGACCTGCCGCCTTATGAAATCCTTGATTCTATTTTAAAAGGATATATTGAAGACTTCAAAGGGGCCCATGAGCTGGTTCAAATGGGGTTTGATAAAGATATTGTAGAGGAGATTATCTTCAAGGTCGACAGAAACGAATACAAGCGATATCAGGCGGCTCCCGGTCTTAAAGTGACGTCAAAGGCTTTTGGTTATGGCAGAAATTACCCGCTTGTACAAGGATATACAAAAATATCCGTATAATTACAAACGGTTCAATTGGTTGCAAACTTTCCCTGCCATGAATCCCTTTTTTCCAGAGTTTCTTTTATCAGGGCCATGTTCTCTGTTTTTTTAAGGGCCCACATGGGTGCGACAAGTTCTTCGGGGTGTGGATCTCCGGTGAGTCGTTGAATAATCATATTTTTCGGAATATGTTCCAGAAAATCACAGACAAGGTCTGCATATTGCTGCTGTTCAAGGCACTTGTATTCGCCGGCGGCGCAAAGCTTATCAAGCTTTGTGCCCCTGACAACATAGAGAAGGTGGATCTTTACGCCGTCTATTCCCATGTCTGAAACAGCCCTGGCTGTTTCCAGTACGTGGGGTTTTTTTTCATTGGGAAGACCGAGAATAACATGGGCACATATTTTAATCCCCCTGTTTTTCGTGGCAACGACTGCTTTTTTAAAACACTTAACGTCATGCCCACGATTGATAAAGGCAAGTGTTGAATCATTGGCGGATTGAAGGCCGTATTCGATCCAGACAAGGTGTTTTTTTACATAGCTTTGCAAAAGCTCCAAAATCTGTTCATTCACACAATCAGGTCTTGTGCCGATTGATAGACCGACCACATCTTCTATAGCAAGAGCCTGCTCATAAAGATTTTTAAGCCTGTCAAAAGGACCATAAGTGTTTGAAAATGACTGAAAATAGGCAATGAATTTTTTTGCCTTGTATCGCTTTGAAAGAGCTTTTTTACTCTGAATGATCTGATCGGTCACAGAAAGCCCTTTCGCGTGGGCGCCGGTGCCGGATCCCCGGGCGTTGCAGTATATACATCCTCCTGTTGAAATCGTACCATTCCTGTTTGGGCAGGAAAGACCTGCATCAATGGTTATTTTTTGAACTCTGCAATCAAAGATACTTCTCAGATACGTGTTAAAATCATTATATCTTTTATGCATGTTATTGGTTTCTTAAGTGTGAATTTTGACGGCTTCGTAAAAAGTCCAACTTCTGCGTTGTGCTGCATTTCGTAATCATTCAACGTACGCAAAGTACGCCTCATGATTACAAAATTTGCACGCCTTGAATTTTGAGCTTTTTACTTTGCCGTCTAATTGCGATTTTTTATGAGATTGTCAATTTTGTGCTTATGGATAAGAAAATTTCCCGGTGAAATTATTTCTGGCTAATTAATGATTATTTTTATAATATATACTTCTTTGAACAAAGATTGTAAAATAATTTAACGGCAACATCTTTGCTTATGGTTTTCTACCGGAAAAAATACGACATTATTGTTGTTGGTGCAGGTCATGCCGGATGTGAGGCTGCACTTGCAGCAGCGAGAATGGGATGCTGCGTACTTCTTATGGCCATAGATCTGGACAAGGTGGCTGCAATGCCTTGCAGCCCGTCTATCGGGGGAATGGCAAAGGGACAGCTTGTAAAAGAGATAGATGCCCTGGGCGGTGAAATGGCAAAGATCACGGATAAAACAGCCATTCAATATAGAACGTTGAACACAAAAAAGGGACCTGCAGTCCAATCCTCGCGCACGCAAAACGATAAGATCCGTTATCATATGGCGATGAAGGCTGTCATTGAAAAACAGCCCAACCTGGACCTCAAACAGGCCATGGTTGAGCGACTTGTAGTTGAGAACAACAGGATCGCCGGTGTGGAAGATCAAACCGGTTTTGGGTATCGGGCTGATGCCGTTGTGCTGGCCACAGGAACATTTTTAAGCGGTCTGGTCCACATAGGGTTCAATTCATTCCAGGCCGGCAGGGCCGGTGAGTTTGCATCGTATGGTCTTCCTGCTCACCTGAGAGAGCTGGGATTTGAGCTTGGAAGAATGAAGACAGGCACACCGCCCAGACTGAAAAAGTCAAGTATCGATTTTAGCAAATTCACAGAGCATGGGTCGGAAGAGGAGCCAAAACCATTTTCATTCTTTACCAAAAAGATTAACAATCCCCAGATCCAAAGCTATATCGGGCATACCAACCAGAAAAGCCACCAGATTGTGCAAAAAAACCTTAAACGCTCAGCCCTGTACGGGGGTATGATAAAAGGAGTTTCGGCCCGCTACTGCCCCTCGTTTGAAGATAAAATCGTCAGGTTTCCTGATAAGGAAAGGCACCAGGTAATCCTTGAGCCCGAAGGACTTGATACCGATGAGGTCTATGCCAGCGGCCTGGGGAACAGCCTTCCCATGGAAATTCAGGTCCAGTTTGTCAGGTCCGTCAAAGGATTGGAAGCGGCTGAGATCATGCGGCCTGCGTACGCCATAGAATACGACTATGTCAATCCTGTCCAGCTCAAGCCCACCCTTGAAACAAAGCCTGTTTCAGGACTTTATATGGCCGGTCAGATTAACGGCACATCGGGTTATGAAGAAGCAGCTGCCCAGGGCATATGGTCAGGAATCAATGCCGCTTGCAAGATCCAGGGAAGGCCGCCGTTCATTCTCGACAGGTCCCAGGCTTACATAGCTGTTATGATAGATGATCTTGTTACAAGGGGCACACGCGAACCTTATCGCATGTTTACGTCACGAGCGGAATACAGGCTTATGCTTCGGGAGGATAATGCGGATCTGAGGTTGATGGAAACCGGTCACGAATTAGGTCTTATCGATCATGATACGCTAAAAGATGTAAATGAACGAAAAAAGCAGATTGCCAGAGAGATAAAAAGAATAAAAGGAACCGTGATAAAGCCTGCCAAAAAGATAAATGATTATTTGCTCAATCAAGGGACAAGACCTTTAAAAAGCGGCATATATCTGGATCAGCTTCTAAAAAGAGCAGAACTTGATTACCATGCCGCGCAAGAGCTGGCCAAAAGCCCTTACAACATCAGTGAATCTGTTGCCAGGCAGGTGGAAATAGAGATCAAATACGAGGGTTATATCAAGCGACAGCTCAAGGAAATCGAAAAGTTCAAGAATCTGGAACGGATGAAAATACCTGAAGATTTTGATTTTACAACGGTGCACGGACTTTCAAATGAACTCAAAGAAAAACTTTCCGCCATAATGCCTTCTTCTCTTGGCCAGGCTTCCCGCATAGATGGAATCACACCTGCCGCACTTTCAGTGATTATGATTTCCCTCAAAGCTGCTGAGAAATATGCATCGGAAACCGGAAATCAAAAAATCGAATGATCCTTGACACCTAATGATTTTCAACTTATTTTGAACCTAAGTTGAAGTCTCATAAAAGTTTAATATAAAATTGAGGTGATTTAGAGATGTCTGAAACAGATTATTATAAAATACTCGGTTTAAATAAAAACGCTTCCAAAGAGGATATTAAGAAGTCTTATCGGAAGCTCGCAATGAAGTATCATCCCGACCATACAAAAGGGAATAAAAGCGCTGAAGAAAAATTTAAAACAATAAGTGAAGCTTATGCTGTCCTGAGCGACAAGGAGAAACGCAAACAGTATGATACGTTCGGCGCCGCAGGATTTCAGCAGCGTTTTTCACAGGAAGATATCTTTAAGGGCTTCGATTTTGATAATATATTCAGCGAGTTGTTTGGAAAAACCCGGCATTTTTCCGGCCGTGGTAACGGCATGCGGTTTTCCTTCGGAGGCGGAACACCGTTTGACGGTTTTCAGAAGCAACAGAAGGCCCGGCCAAAAGGAGCAGACCTGGTGTATGAGCTGCCGCTAACATTAGAGGAGGTAGCAACAGGGACAAGCAAAACAGTGTCATACCAACATCAGGGGCGTAGTGAAAAGATTACGGTAAAGATCCCCAAAGGAATGATATCCGGGAAGAAACTTCGTATTGCAGGTAAGGGTGATCCGGGCCCATATGGCGGACCGCCTGGAGATCTGTATATCCAGTCCAACGTGCTTGGTGATAAGGTTTATGATTCTAAAGGGTATGATCTTTATATGCATAAAGAGATAAAACTGAGCGAGACTCTCCTCGGATCGAGTATTTCTGTTCCCACACTCAGCAAAAAAGAGTTAAGCTTGAAAATACCTCCTGGAACAAAACACAAAACCAAGATGCGTCTTGCAGGACACGGACTTCCCCATATGCATGGAAAAAACAAGGGTGATCTTTATGTCTATATCCATGTAAACATGCCGGTAAAGCTTACGAAAAAGCAAAAAAGGCTGATTGAACAGCTGGCAGAAAGCGGCCTGTAAGGAAGTAAATTTATTGACAAGAGTGATTAAAATGCCTAAAATTCAGGTATGGTCAACAACTGCACTACTCAACGAGGTCTTTAATATTTATAGTTTCTGATTATGCCTGAACTTATTCCTGTCTTGAATAAAAATGATATAGACAATATGGTAGCCCGGGTTGCGCGCAAGATTTCATCTGACTATCAGGATCATGAACTTATTCTCATCGGGATCTTAAAAGGGGCGTTCGTCTTTTTATCTGATCTTGTGCGACATATTACCATACCGGTTAAACTTGATTTCATACGGGCCTGCAGCTACGGCTCCGGCGTTTCATCATCGGGGAACATCCGTTTGACAAAAGAAATTGAGATGGATGTTAATAATAAAGATGTGCTGCTTGTAGAAGACATCGTCGATACAGGCTTGACTTTATCTTATATCATTGATTATTTAGAAACTTTTAATCCAAAAACTGTTAAAATTTGTGCCCTGATTGACAAACACGAACGCCGTGATACAAACATTAAAATCGATTATACTTGCCATAAAGTGGCCGAAGGGTTCCTTGTGGGTTATGGGCTCGATTATAATGAAGACTATAGAAATTTAGCGGGGATTTATCACCTTAAATTTTAAACGGTGGAGTATACCATGATTATTACCTGTAAGGCATGTAACGCCAGTTTCAATTTAAATGAAAGTCTTCTAAAACCAGAGGGCTCCAAAGTTCGATGCTCAAAATGCAAAGAAGTTTTTATCGCCTATCCACCTGCACCCACAAAAGAAGCTGAGAAACCGACTGAAATTATATCGGACCTTGAACTCAAACAAGTGACTGAAGATACTGAAACCGGCCAATTGGATGACTCAGGGTCCGGTGAACTTGATTTGCCGGACCTGGAAAAGTTGTTTGCAGAAGAAGAAATCCCGGAAAAAGAAGGCTATGCTGATGAAGCCATTGAAGATTTCGATCTGGACCTGGATCTTGCGCCCGAACCTGAAGAGGCACCTGATGATATCGAGGAAGAAGCCAAGTTCGGGGAACCGGATGAACTCGATCTGTCAGGTATGGAAGAGCTGCTGAATGTAACGGAAGTTCCGGAAAAAGAAGGCGATACTGACGAGGCCATTGAAGATTTCGATCTGGACCTGGATCTTGCGCCCGAACCTGAAGAGGCACCTCATGATATCGAGGAAGAAGCCAAGTTCGGGGAACCGGATGAACTCGATCTGTCAGACATAGAGGAGTTGCTCGATTTAGAAGAACCGGAAACTGAGGAGAAAGACGAACCAGATGAGGTTGAGCTTGAATTAGATATGGGGGCGGAACCCGATATTGAAAAGGCTCCTGAAGATGTTGAAGCGAGTGTCGAATCTGAAGAGTTGGAAGAGGTTGATTTGTCAGATATAGAAAGGATGTTTGAAACAGAAGAAGAGGAGGCGGAAGAGGAGGCGGAACCCGTAGATTCTCCTTTGCCGGAAGAGACATCAGGAACTGAACTTGATGAGATTGAAGAGGAGGCGGATGAACCCGAAACCATCGAATCTTTTGAAACAGAAGAGATAGAGCGAGAATTTACAATTGAAGATACCGATCAGGATGATCTGTCAGAAGAGGAGATTGCCGATGTGCAACCGGTGGTGGCGAAAATAAAGCCTGCCATGAAAAAACGGATTAGCAAACCGTTAATTGCTTTGCTGATCTTAGTGCTTTTGGGAGGCGGTTGTTACGGCATTTATGTTTTACTTGACTTTATGAATATTAAAATCCCGTTTGTCAGTGATTATCTTAAACCCCAAATTTCTGACCCTGCCGGCAACCTCAAGATAAATACTTTAGATGTTGATAGCGCATTTGTGAAAAATAAAAAAGCAGGAAAGCTTTTTGTGATAACAGGTAGAATAAAAAATGGATATTAAGATGTACGCAGTTATATAA
>Ga0233414_10000248_pt1 | contig 22836 bp, 17 predicted proteins | sample Na_anoxic_10_MG_FD_189020 | JGI IMG/M metagenome (GOLD analysis project Ga0233414, IMG submission 189020) | Seawater microbial communities from Saanich Inlet, British Columbia, Canada - Na_anoxic_10_MG | ecosystem: Environmental > Aquatic > Marine > Inlet | place: Canada: British Columbia... | reverse complement strand
CTCTTAAGGAAAAGCAAAAGATAATAAAGGGAGCCCTATCAGATGTGGGGGGCATTAGAATTGGTTTTGATGTTCCAAAATGGGCGTATGTTCAGACACTGCTTTCCAGGGGTGACAGGCGGGTGGGACGAATGTTATTAACCGCACATATGAATAATGGCGACTGGAAGCGTACCCTTAGATCCTCAGATGTCAATCCGGATTTTTTTGTCTATAGACTGAAAGACCTTAATGAACGACTTCCGTGGGATTTTATTGACCACGGCATCCAAAAATCATTCCTAAAGCAAGAATATCATCTTGCCCTTGAATCCATTGAATCCCCTCCATGTAATGTTGGTAATTGCACCAGATGTGGGGTGTGTGGTTAGCGCTTCTCTTGCAGTCCCGTTTTTATCGGAAAACCTGTGAGTGGATAGATATGAATATGTAGTGGGTGAACCCGCACTGTCCATGTCAGGTGACGGTAAAAAATGATTCTTCAAACTCCGGATTATCCTCATACTTCCCGATAAAGAATCCTGGGGCCTTGTCCATGTGCTTTGTTAGAGTCACCAAACCGTTAGGATTCCATCCAAAACTAAAACTTGCCCTGTCATATAATCTGAAGCCTTGGAGGCTAAATAAATCACCGCACCTTTAAGGCCATCCTCGTTAATCAAACCTTTATTACACAGGCGTCGGCCTGGGCCAGGCCGCCACAGATAGCGCCCAATGCGTATCCTCCCCCATTCCTTTTTAACTCGTACATCAAGTTCATGATGATCCTTGCCCCACTTGCCGTATTGGGATGTCCGATGGCTATGGCGCTTCCATTCACATTGGTCTTTCTGTGTAAGGCCTTGGCAGCCACTTTGTCTTTATCGGTTAAAACCTCCAGGCTAACAAGGGGAACAGCGGCAAAGGCCTCATTGATCTCTATGTAATTGATATCATCGATCCCAAGCTCCGCCATCTTCAAGACCTTTTTCATGGCAACCCCGGGTCCCTCAGGCATACGATTGGGATGAATTGCGATAGACGTCATGGCCACGATTGTGGCAAGCGGTTCCAGATTCAGCGCTTCGGCTTTCTCTCTTGTCATTAGAAGGATTGCGGTTGCACCGTCATTCAGCCCTGGTGCATTTCCTGCTGTGATAGCTCGGGTGCCGTAAATGACCTTCAGCTTTGCCAGTGATTCCATCGTGGTTTTGGGCCGGTACTGCTCATCAATTTTTAAGGTGAAGGGATCTTGTTTTGTAAGCTGGATCTTCATAGGAATGATTTCATCTCTGAATTTTCCAGCATTCCAAGCCTCGCCATATTTTTTGTGGCTCAGAAAGGCCCATTCATCCTGTTCCTCCCTTGAGATGCCATATTCATGGGCCACATCATCCGTATCAACTGAAACCGGATTGAAGTCTTTATAGCCCAGGGCAAACAAGGGATCTTCCATTTTGACATCGCCGATACGAAAGCCCTGGTAGCGAACTCCTCTGACAATCAGTGGTTCCTTGCTAAAAGACGTGGCACCCCCAGCTATTGCAGTCTCAATTTCTCCCAACTTCATGGACATAGAGGCCAGCTTAACTGCTGACATGGCCGAAACGCAGGCCTTATCCAGGGAAATGGATGGCGTCTCGGCTGGCAGGCCTGCCCTTAGCAGGGTTTGTCTGGCAGCGACAGGTGTGTAGACGTCTTTGCAGGGCGAGGTATCCCCCACACCCCAGAAGACCTCATCCACCACATTTGGTTCTAAATTAACCCGTTTCAAGACTTCGACCATTGGTATTGCACCTAAGTCAAAATAATCATATTCCCGCAATGAGCCACAATATTTCCCAAAGGGTGTTCTTGCGGCACTTACAATGACAATCTCTTTTTCAGACATATTTCTTTCTCCTTATTGTTCAGTTCTCTTTCTTAAACTTCCAGTAGTGAATAGCAAGTCAGCCATAAGTCATTGGATAATTGTTTATCTATATTTATAGAACCCTTCCCCGGTCTTTCGCCCTACCCGATTTGCGTCAACCATTTCTTTTAACAGGGAACAGGGCTTATATCGTTCTTCTTTAGTGGATTCCCAAAGGGACTGAAGTGCATAATAAATCACGTCAATCCCCACAGCATCCATTAATTCAAGGATACCCATTGGGTGGTTCGCACCAAGTTTTAACCCTTTATCGATATCTTCCTTTGATGCGATCCGGTTTTGGACTTGATGGGCGCCTTCATTGTAGAGAAGGCACAAAAAGCGATTTACAATAAAGCCGGGTATATCCTTAACAATGATAGGTGTTTTTCCGACGGCCTTGCAAAAATCAACCGCCCTTTTAATCGTATCCTCGCTGGTCTGCTTAGCACTAACGACTTCCACTAACCGCATCAAAGGAACAGGACTGAAAAAATGCGTTCCAACAACGCGTTCTGGATACCGGGCAACCGAGGCAATTTCGGTTACACTCAAGGTGGATGTGTTTGTTGCAAGAACTACATTCTCATCGCACAGTTCCCCCATCTCTTTGAATACTTTTTTTTTGAGATCCATTTTTTCGAGAACTGCCTCTATCACCAGTTCGGTTCCATCTAGGGCATCCCTGAGATCTGTTGTCCCATAAAGGCGTCCCATAATGCCGTCATATTGTTCCCTATTAATTTTTTCTTTTTCCAACTTCCTGCTGATAAACTGCTTAATTGTGCCAATCCCCCGTTCAACAAATTCATCCTTAATGTCTCTCAAACCCACCTGATAACCAGCTTCCACGGCAATCTGGGCTATCCCAGCCCCCATTGTGCCTGCCCCGATAACTGCAATTTTTTTCATATAGCTTTGCCTCCTATTTCATTCAAATGAATAAAAAAATGAACCACAGTTCAATGAAGTGCTTGAAATCTTATTCAGTATGCTTTCTTTTTCATGACAGAACAGATTTATTTTCTGTTGTAATCCCTATCGTGATGCTTACTTTCCTAAAAAAACGGGTTTTCGTTTATCCAAGAAAGCCTTTACCCCTTCTGTTGTATCATCTGTCTCAAATAACTCACCGAAAAGCGTGGCTTCCATTAGCAGTGCATCGTGAAGTGACATCTGCAGTCCCCGATTTATAGCTTTTTTGGCAAACCGGATGGCTACAGGTCCGTTTTTCAGAATCTTTCGGGCAAGATGCTTTGCCTCGCCCAGTTCTTGACCGGGTTCAACGACCTGATCAACCAGACCAATTCTTTCCGCTTCGACAGCGTCAATAGTCTCTCCTGAAAATACCATCATCTTTGCCTTTCCAATCGGTATCAAGCGGGGAAGGCGTTGCGTACCTCCAGCGCCGGGTATGAGGCCAAGGGTTACCTCGGGCAACCCAAACTTGGCCTTGCTCGATGCGATTCGAATATCGCAGGACATGGCCAATTCGCATCCGCCACCCAATGCAAAGCCATTAATTGCAGCAATAACCGGCCATTCAAATTCTTCAATTTTTTGATGCATCTCAGTGACTGCAAGTGCGAAGGCCTCACCGGTTTTACGATTTAGAGCGGGAAAACTCTTGATTTCTGCACCCGCCACAAAAGCCTTGCCTTTGGCCGCTAAGACAGCAGCTTTAACATCGTTATTGACAGACAACCGATCAAAAATGGAACTAAGTTCTTGGGTCACATCAGGATTAAGTGCATTGACCGGAGGTTTATCAATGGTGATCACGGCAATATTTTCTTCTATTACGTAAGTTACGTACCCTCGGCTCATAAGAACTCCTTCAGTAGAAAATCACGTGACAGATCCCACCCATTGGTGATTAAGCGAATCCATAATATTGCAAAACAGCTTATCTGAGGCGATAAAAAGATTCTACAATCTTTAAAACCCAGATTGAAACCATATGTCCGCGGAAATAGTCATGGATGTGTCTGTGAGTTTCCTCGGACCTTGATAGCTCGAACCAGCGAGTCAACGATATCGTTAAGTTCGCCAAGCCCAAGAGTAGGTCTGTTCAGAAGGAATTGCGAGAGAAGGTATTGATCGAATGTGCCGGTAATCATATGAAGGTATGTGGGAAATGGAACATTCGCAATAAAAATGCCTTCCTGCTGACCCTGCTGAACCGCTTTCTGGATCTTTTTCAAGAAAGCTTCAAGGTATTTGTACCCTGGGCTAAAATAAGAGTCTATATTCCGCAAAAGGTCAAGGACGAGAATACGCGAAAAGTCCTCATGGGTCCATAACTGCCATATCAACCGCCAGATAAGCTTTCGTAAAGCCTTTTCTATTTTTGGGAGATCCCGGAAGATTATGTCCTCATCCGAGGCCAGATCTTGCAGATAGGTTTCCGATATGCCCATAAGAATCGCTTCCTTACTATCGAAATATTCATAAATAGTAGCATCGCCCAAATTGGCATGTTTGGCAATTTCGGAAATAGTAGCGTTCAAAAATCCCTTGTTTGAAAAAACCTGGGTAGATGTCTCTATGATTTGGGCTCTCCGGAATTCCGCCCTTCTTTTCTTAAGTGTCTTTGCGTTTTTTTCTTGAACAACCGTCTCGGCGCCGATTCCATTAAGAACCAATTGATAGATGAGGTCCGATTGTTCATTAGGATCATATGGGAGATTGCGGACCACACTATCGAAGGCAGTATACACACTGGTTCCCATGGCCATATTTCTGATTAAACGCGGACTGATATCTTGTCGAAAGAAGCCTTCTTCTTGCCCCTTAATAATCGTTTTCAAGGTAAGCCCAGAATACTCTTTTAGATACTGCAGGTACTCGGAAGCATAGAACTCGGGGTTTTCTCTTTGGGCCATCATTAGGATTTTTGCGTAATGGGGGTTATTACTCACATCAGCCAGATAATGCCAGATTGCTTTTCTGAGCTTGGGACCGGGTTCTTTCATCCCTTGAAAGTGGTAGTTTAAAGATTGGGCCGCATTTTGAAGATACGAGCCATAAATGGCAAACAGAACGTTTCTTTTATTATTGAAATAAGCGTAAATGGATGCCTCGTGAATACCAGACTCTTTAGCAATATCCGCGACCGTGGTTTGAGTAAAACCCTTGGTGGCGAAGAGGTATTCGGCTGATTTGAGTATAGCTAGCTTTTTCTTATTAACCAATTTAACTTTCCCTCGGAAATGTTTATTACCGATGCAGTAAAATATATATGCTGATAAATGTCAAGATTTTTTCAGCTAAAAGCGAGGCCGCAGGACAAATTACTGAATTAGAGACGTATGGCCTTGGTATCCTTTCCTCAATCTGCGGAATCAAAGCAGCCAACCGGTTTCAGGTGATGTGCCCAAGCCGAAGAGCCTGTCTGATTGGAATTACATATGATGCGGGACGCGGTGTCGTTAAACCAGCCGGACAGGAAATATATGAGTAATAGCTAACCATAGCTTAAAAATCTTGACTTACTAATAGTGGTGAATGAAGATATCCAATGGCGAATAGAACTCATTTAGATTCAGGGTTTTAAAAACTATATCAAAAAAATAGAAAGCTGAAGAAATAATTGATCAGTATCGAAAAGAAGAAGTCAATCAAATTAGGAGGGAAACACGTGGTAAAGCATGAAGACCTTGCGCCCAATTTCAGACGAGCTCTCCTGAAAAAGGTGAAAACGAAACAGCCTTACTGGACACTACTCGGCATAGAACTTGTGGATGTCAAAAAAGGATGGGCGAAGTTAAGATTGCCCTTTTCCGAAAAACTGGTCCATCCCCTTGGAGTTGTCCATGGGGGCGCTATCTTCTCGTTGGCGGATTCAGCAGTAGCTATGGCTTTGTTGAATTTAGTGGAGAGAGAAGAGAGATTCACCACCGTTGAGATGAAGATCAATTATGTCAGCCCCTTTGAAAGGGGGGAAATCACGGCCGAGGCAAGAATTCTTAACAAGGGGAGCAGGATTGCAGTGGGGGATGTGGACATTCGAAACGAAAAGGGGCGTCTTGTTGCCAAGTGCCTGGCAACTTATATGATCACGCAACAAGGTACGTAAAGGGCCCGCCATTATGGTTTAAAACATATAGCAATGTAAGCCCCGGCTGATTCACATCTCGCCATTTTTGGAAATTATGGCATGTAAGGGCCGTTATTTAGCGATTAGTCGAGTGAGTCAGTCACGATTGATAACCCAAGAAATCTCAGATTACGCTTAGTTTATTGAAGAATCAGAATGAACACCTCAAGTGCATCGGGGAAACTGGAGAAATTAATAAAACAATAACCACAATAGCCAAAAAAATCTTGACTAATATTATAAGGTAGTGTATGAAAATGTCAATAACCGAATGAAACTCACTCCTATGGAGCAGGAAGATGCTCACGTGCGTTTATTCCGTTTAGAGAGAACTAGCATTCAAGTAGTAGGTCCAAGACCTTAGGCTTATTCATCAGGTTTCGATCCTACGAAATTGAAATAATAGATCATGAAAGGTGGCAGAAAAGTGAAAAAACAAGAATTTGAGAAGGATGATTATTTCAAGATTGATGTTGAATTACACCTCTCGGGTGATAAGACATATATAGACTATTATCCCGGAGTCCAGCAGTGGTGGCGAGGTGTCGACGGCACCAGAAGGGCATTTGGCGCAACTGAGAAGCCCAAAGTATCGGAGATAAAAGATAACGAAGAAAAGAAGGTTCCGGAAGAAGATAAAATCATCACATATATGGACAGATACGGTGTTGATCTTGCCTGCCTGCTCCCTGAATCCATGATGGATACAACGGGTTATGCCACGAGATGGTCAACCAACGGGGAAGTGGCAGCCGCTTGCGAAAAATACCCTGATCGTTTTATCTTCCAGTGTAACGTGGGTCCTCTGCTAAAAAGAGGAATGAAGCATGTGCTCTGGGAGTTAGAGTACCTGGTCAAGGAAAGAAATTGTAAGCTCATCAAATTCTACCCACCTGAGGATACCTATATCAACAACAAGGAAATCTGGCCATTTTATGAAAAAATATCCGAGTTGGGTATCCCTGTCACGATCCATACCGGGTTTAGCTGGTGCCCTCCAGGCAGAGCGAAATATTGCGTGCCCATACTGCTTGATGATGTAGCTACTGATTTCCCGGACCTGACTATCATTGCCTTCCACGCAGGCTGGCCATATTGCCACGACCTTAATATGGTAGCTCTTACCCACCCTAATGTTTATATCAGTCTTAGCTTGCTGATGCCCTGGTGGTTCAATGCACCGTGGCGTCTTGCAGAAATTATCGGGGAAGCTATACAATTTGCAGGAGAAGATCGCATTGTTTGGGGCTCAGATTTCTTTGGTGCAGGCGGTCTCATAAGACTGGCCGTCCAGGGACTCAGGGAGTTTAAGATGCCGGAAGAACTGCAGGAGAGATATGGGTTCGCTCCTGTAACAGAAGAAGTAAAACGGAAGATCTTTGGTGACAACCTGGCCAGATTGCTGAATATAGAGACTAAACGGAGATTTTAAACTATAAAGGAAAGAAAGGGACGATATGGAATTTACTGAACTGTTGAAGCCTATCAGGCTTGGGAATCTGGAGATCAAGAACAGGATTGGCGGTGCGTGTACCACCACGGGCGGTGCGGACATAAACGGATACATTACAGAGAATGCCCTGGCGATCTATGCTGCACGGTCTGCTGGGGGCGCTGGTTTTATTTCTATTGAGTGCACCTTTGCGAATGATTGGGGGGCTCAGACAACAAGTTTCGGAAATCCCCGTATTAGTAATCGATCGTATTGGGCAGGCCTGTCGGAGCTGGCAGAAACAATCAATGCCTTCGGAGCAAAGGCCTTCATACAGATTACGCCTGGATTTGGCCGTCAGGGTTCCAGTAAATTATCGGGTAAAACCCCGCCAGCGCCTTCACCGATTCCCTGTGAGGTGTGTCATGATTTTGATATGCGAATCATGCCATATGGGTGGGAGAGCAGGGCGGCCCAACAGAGGGGCCATGCCAAGGCGCCCAGAGAACTGACCCTGGAGGAAATCGAATATATGGAAAATCAGTATCCGGATGCAGTAGCCGCTGCGAGGATATGCGGATATGATGCCGTGGAGCTACACAGTCCTCATGGTTACCTGATCCATCAGTTCCTTTCCCCGAGGTCGAATCACCGGTCAGACAAATATGGGGGAAGTCTGGAGAACCGAATGCGGTTTTTGAGAAATCTGTTTGTGAACGCCCGGAAGCGTGTCGGCCCGGACTACCCACTTGGAATCAGACTTAGTGGTGATGAGCAAATGGAGAACGGCCTTCATCCGGAGGAAGTAGCCATTATCGCAAAGAAGATGGAGGATGAAGGGATCGACTGGTTGCATGTTTCTTCTGGATCCTATGAGGCCAGAGAGTACTTCTTTCCCCAGCATCCCGATACGATGATTCAGCACGCCCAGGACTTCAAGAGTGTCGTGAAAGTCCCTGTGCTGGTTCCTTCGGTACATGATCCATATCTAGCGGAAAAAGTTATCAAAGAGGGTAAGGCCGACATGGTGACACTTGGCAGGCAGCTTATCGCTGATCCGGACTGGCCGATGAAGGTGAAGGAGGGAAGGATTGATGACATCACCATGTGTGTCAAATGCAATGTTTGCCTTGGCCGGTTTAACCGCGGTTTACAGATTCGTTGTCCTCTTAATCCAAATTCCGGTCGTGAAAGGTATATGCCGCGTTATCAGCGGCCTCCGATTCCGGCGAAACAGCCGCCATGTGAATCGGCTTGCCCTGCGGGCATGGATATTCAAAATTATTTGCTCATGATTTCCAGAGACAGATTTGATGAGGCGCTCACAAAGATCAGAAAAACTTCCCCCTTAGCGGGTGTTATAGGCAGGGTGTGCCATCGTCCATGTGAGGCGGGCTGTAACCGCGCTCAAATGGATCAGCCAATAGCCATCAATGCCCTCAAACGGTTTGTCGCCGATTATGAACTGACAAATGGGGGCAGAAAGACAGAACCTTCCCCTCGAACCAAAAAGGAGTCCGTTGCCGTTATAGGTTCCGGTCCCAGCGGTTTAACTGCTGCCTATGATTTGGTCAGAATGGGTTATGGAGTTACGGTTTTTGAGGCCCTTTCCGTGGCCGGTGGGTGGATGGCTCTTGGTATCCCCGCATATAGGCTGCCCAGAAAGATACTTGAAGCAGAGATAGATATCATTCAAAAAACAGGTGTTGAAATCAAGCTTAACACCCCGATTGGTAAAGATGGCTTAACTATAGAAAATCTATGGGATCAGGGCTATAAGGCTATTTATCTTGCTGTGGGTGCACACGAAAGTTCTAAGCTTGACATCCCCAATGAGGGTATTGCTGGTGTTATAGATGGGGCGTCATGGCTGAAAGACCTGAATTTGGGCAAGGATGTTAAGGTTGGGAAAAAGGTTGTTGTCGTAGGTGGCGGAAATTTAGCCATTGATTCAGCTCGAACTGCGCTAAGGCTCGGCGCTGAAGATGTAACTATCGTATATCGTCGGACCATCGAAGAGATGCCGGCGATCAAGGATGAAATCGAACAGGCCGAAAAAGAGGGAATCCATTTAAATTTCCTTGTCAGTCCCTACAAAATAGTGTGTGACGATAATGCCTGCGCCGGTATTGAGTGTTTTGAAATGAAACTCGGTGACCCTGACGCTACCGGCAGAAAAACACCTCTGTATGTTGCAGGCTCCGAGTTCGAAATCAAAGCTGACATGGTTATTTCCGCTGTAGGCCAGTCTCCAGATCTCGGGTTCCTGCCGGATGACATCAAATTGCAGTTATGGCTGGGCGGACGGATTGCGATTGACAATAATATGGCCACGAATATCCAGGGAATTTTTGCAGGCGGAGATGCGGTGACAGGTCCAGCTTCCGTAATTGATGCCATCGCAGCCGGAAAGAAGGCCGCCGTGGCCATTGATTGTTACCTGACCGGCAAGCTCTATCCTGCTGAGAAACCGGTCGCACAGCTCGCCGATATGGATGATCCTATGATGAAATTCCATCTTAGAGAGGTCGAAAAAGAAGACGGGGCAGTCATGCCGGTTCTCGATGTGCAGGAGAGGAGAAGCTCCTTTAAAGAAGTAAACCTGGGTCTCAGCAAAGAAGAGGCAATCAGGGAGGCAAGGCGATGTTTCAACTGCCGTATTAGTTCCATGCGGTATTAATATAGAGATAGTTAAAAAGTTGAGTTGTTAAAAAGAAGAAATGATTTGGACTGAAAATATTTTTCAAAAAATTGTATTTTACAAAAGGAGAACTTCAAATGACAGGTGAAAAAGACAAGAAGGCTGTGCGTTATGATACGACCGAAACAAAATATAAAACGATTCTTTTTGAGGAAGATAAAGAGTCACCTTTCGTCTGGTATTTGACCCTGAACCGGCCAGATCAGGCCAATGCCATCACTATCGGGCCGGACGAAATGACCGGGGAAATAAAGGATGCCATGGCCCGGGCTAACCATGACGATAATGTCAAGGTTGTGGTGATACGCGGCGCAGGAAAAAATTATTGCGCTGGGTTTGATCTTTCATTCGTATATCGTGTGTATGGTGGAGAAAAAGGCGCAAAACCTTCACAGAGAATCCGGCTGCAGGTGGATCAGGATGAGTTGTACGGATTTCCCCAGGCCATTCTCGATTGCAACAAGGTAGTTATTGTTCAGGTCCATGGTTGGGCTATTGAAGCCGGATTATATATCACCAAGTGTGCCGATATCGTGGTCGCCGCAGAAAACGCCAAATTTTCTCAACGTGGTCAGAGGCTTGCCTTTGGTGGATTGCCGACTCTGCCCCTCGAACTGGTGATGGGCCATACCAAAAAGATCAACGAGCTCATTATAACCGGGAGAACCATCAGCGGCAAGGAAGCGGAAGAGGTCGGCTATGTCACCAAGGCGGTTCCCGAAGAGGATCTGGAGTCGGAAGTCCATGGTCTTGCCACAGCGATCAGTGTTTTGCCGAGAGATGCCATTGTCATGGGCAAGGTGGCCAGACGTCACATGTTAGACCGGATGGGATTGAGTACCTTAAAGGAGGTCATCACCTATCACACCCTGTCCACCAGCATAAGCTATACTGAGGATGAAAAAGATCTGATGTTCATTAAGGACAGGGAAGGGGTTGGGCATAAAGAGGCTTTCCACAAGCTGCACGAGAGATATGAGGCAGAGCTTGACAAGACGAAATATTTCCAAAGCTACGATCCGAGAAAAAAGTAAGTCTATGGAAAAACTATCAGGTAAAATTGCGGTTGTGACAGGGGCCAGTCGCGGCCTTGGGAAGGCCATGGCTATTGAATTGGCGCAGCAAGGCGCCTCAGTAGCAGTGGCGGCACGAACGGTTGAAGCAGGTCAGTCGCCATTGCCAGGTACGATTCATGAGACGGTGAGTGAGATCGGGAAGTTACGTGGTAAAGCCACGGCCATAAGATGCGATGTCACTCGTGAGGAGGATGTGGAAGCGCTGATTAATCAGGTGAACGAGGATTTCGGTCGTGTGGATATCCTGATAAACAATGCCGGGATTACAATCCCTGAAGCATTTCTAAAACTCACGGCCAAGAAGTGGGATCTGGTGATGGGAGTCAACTTAAGAGGAACATTCCTGTGCACTAAGGCTGTCTTACCACAGATGGTGGAACGAAAAAGCGGCCATATCATCAATATTTCGTCGGTCCTTGCTACGAAGGTCAAATTCAGTATACCCTATGGGGCGAGCAAAGCGGCTATAGAGCGGGTTACCCTCGGATTGGCTAAGGAAATGGAAAAGTACAATGTGGCAGTGAACGCGCTTTGTCCTGATTTCACGGTTACTGAGGCTGTCACGGCTTTTCTCAAGGATGTCGATACTACCGATTGGCAACAAACCGAAATGTGGGGCAAGTATGCTGTTATGGTCGCAGCTCAGGATGCGGGCAGCTTAACAGGAAAGATATTAGACGAACCCGCCCTGAGAAAAATATTCGGCCCCCTTGAGTAGGGGAGAAATGTGAAAAAGGGATACAGTTGGATGAAATGAATCTTGATATTTTCAAAGACATGGATAGGGATGACCTCCTGAGATACATTGAATTTCTGCTATGGCATTACCGGGTGATGGATTCCTTTTGGTTTATCCGTGTTGAAGAGGAGTTTGGGATAAAAACTGCGGAAAGGATTAATGAGAGGGTTTGGGTGCGTGTAACGCCTATGGCTGTTAAAGATCTGCTTAGGCGGTTCAATATCGAAGAAAAGGGCCTGGAAGGTCTTGTAAAGGCGCTAAGTCTTTTTCCTTGGACCATTATTGGGGGACATAAGATTGAAAAAGTGGACAATGAAGTCATTTTGACAGTATCTCAATGCCCACCACAGGTAGCCAGGCTCAAACGTGGTTTGGGTGAGTACGATTGCAAAGAAATGCATATGAAGGAATTTATCGGCATCGCCAGAGAAGTTGATCCCCACATCCAAGTAAGGTGTGAATTTGCGCCTCCAGATCCTCACCCTGAAGATCTTTTCTGCAAGTGGCGATTCACTGTATAACTGATTAAGCCACATCTTTTTCGTGTGGTCAGATAGTCAAAGAAAGATAACCCTGAACGGTGAACCCTGAACCTGTGAACGCATATAAAAAAGAATTATACGTCCCTTCCAGGGACAAATCAAACCAGAACCACAGGGCCTGGATTCTTTATTTTTAAAAAAAAGAGCATTTCAATGAAAATCACCGAATATGTGACCTACAAAGAAGCGAAGGAGCATTTTACATGGGATAAAGTCTGGGAAATATTTGACGGGAGCAAAGAGCAGTTCAATATAGCCCATGAATGTATCGATAGACATGTGGGGAAAAGGACTGCCATAAGGATCAAATTCGGGGACGGTCGTTCGGAGCAGTACAGTTTTGATGAGATATCCGATCTTAGTTCCCAGTTTGCCAACGCCCTGGAAGAGGAAAATATCCAATTTGGGGATAGGGTTGCCATCATGCTGGACCCGTCTGTGGAGTTCTATGTGAGCCTCTTTGGCACTGTAAAAAGAGGAGCCTCCGTTGTTCCTTGCTTTACCCTCTTCGGACCTGAGGCGCTTCAGCACCGGATCAAAGATTCCGGTGCAAAACTTCTAATTACAACTGAAGAAAAGGCCCCCTTGCTTGGAGATCTTCCAATCCAGCGCGTCATCACCATCGGATCTGACTTTGACGAATGGATTAAAAGACAACCCACAGCTTACGATCGACCAAGAGAGACTACAGGCAAGGATGTGGGGGTACTTCAGTACTCCAGCGGAACAACCACGAAATATCCGACAGCAATTGATCACTATCACGGGAGTGTTGCACTTTTGGCGCCCAGTGCAATCTTTGCAATGGGAATAGAAGAAGGAGATCGTTTCTTCTGTCCATCATCTCCGGCATGGGGCAATGGGTTGTGGTATGGAACCTTTTGTCCCCTTATTCTTGGGGTAGGCGTTGGCTCCATTTCAGGGAAGTTCAACGAAGAGATCCTGCTTCAGGCGCTTGAAGAATTTGAGATAAATAACTTTCACGCGGCTCCTACAGTCTTTAAAAGACTTATAAGTTCCGGACTGATAGATAGATTCAACCTGAAGATAAACAAGCTCAGTTTTGCCGGAGAGCCCATGGATCTGGATACATTTAACTATCTGAAAGATAAGTTCGGGGTCTCCCCTTGCAGCCTTTATGGCACTACGGAAGTCGGCTGCATCATCGTCAATTACGGGGGTTTTCCAGACTGGGAGGTTAAACCGGGATCCATGGGAAAACCGTTGCTTGGTCTTGATATCCGTGTCGTTGACAAAGATGACCATTCAGTCCCTCCCGGTCAAATCGGTGAGATTGTTATGAACCGCCGTGGCAACCTCTTCCGAGTGAAGGATTCAGCCGTTATTGACGAAGATGGATATTATTGGCATAAGGGAAGATCTGATGATGTTATTATTTCTTCGGGCTGGACTATTAGTCCCACAGAAGTGGAGGATACCCTTTTAAAACACGAAGAGATAGAGGAGGTGGCTGTCATCGGGCTCCCTGACAAGGACCGGGGGAACATCGTAAAGGCGTATATTAAGGTCAGTCAACAACGACCAGGCCTTGAACAAGATATTAAAGATTATGTTAAGGAAAAGCTTAGCAAGCACGAGTATCCGAGGGTCATTGAATTCATAGGCGAATTCCCTAAAACCCCTAAAGGAAATATCAAAAAACAAGAGCTACTGGAGAGTTCAATCCGTAATATTGAAAAGGGAAGCTGAACTGTACTCAGGTTGTCGGGTTTACCGTTCAAGCCTGCCCGCAGGACGGCAGGCGGGGTTCACGGTTGATATCTATGCAATACAGCATGGCTTTTGGCAAGAATCGGATGAACTCCTCATTTATCTTTAAATCGAAACCAAATACTTTAGATTGATGATTCGACAGTATTTTATCTCTCTAACCTTGAACTGTGAACCTTGGAACTTTGAACCTGAATAGTAACGCTGAACTTATCATTTGACTCGGAATTAACCAAAATCCTTTACATATCAACGTATATTAATAGATAGAGATTCAATTTTTAACAGATATCGACAAATCGGCACAAACTCTATTAGAAAGAGCTCATTTAACAACTCATAAGGAAACAGGCATGAGAAAAAAGAGCCAAATCGAATCTTCATTCTGGGAAAAAGAAATTGAGACACTTCCCGTTCAGGACCTGAAGAGACTCCAAACCCAGCGATTGAAGCAGGCAGTGAAAATAGCAGAGGGCGTAACATTTTATAAAGAGAAGTTTAGCGGTTCATCCATAGAGTCGGATAAAATCAAGTCGGTAGATTCCATCAGATTTTTCCCTTTTACGACCAAGGAAGACATGAGGGCCATGTTCCCTTTTGGTTTGTTGGCAGTTCCTTTGGAGGATTGCGTCAGGGTGCATGCGTCCTCAGGAACTACCGGAAGTTCAGTGGCTGTGTTTTACACCGAGAATGACATTGAAACATGGAGCAATCTAGTTGCTCGTTGCCTTTACGGTGTGGGCGTTCGAAGATCTGATATCTTTCAGAACATGGCAGGGTACGGTCTTTTTACAGGGGGATTGGGCTTTCATTACGGCGCTCAAAAGCTGGGTGCTTTGACCATCCCTGCCAGTGCAGGGAATAGCAAAAGGCAGGTTCAACTGATGGTGGATTTTGGTACGACGGTGATCCATATTATGCCGAGCTTTGCCCTGTATCTCATGAGGGTTTTTGAAGAGATAGGGGTTAACCCGAAAAAGGATATCAAACTCAGGACAATGTTTTTAGGTGCTGAGCCCCATTCCGAGGAGACACGAAAGCGGATCGAGGCATTCTACGGTGTTGATGCCTATAATTCCTATGGCCTTTCGGAGATGAATGGGCCGGGAGTCTCATTTGAGTGCCAAATGAAGGATGGAGTCCATATTTGGGAAGACAATTACATCGTGGAGGTCATCGATCCTGATGGCGATGAGCCACTTCCTGTGGGTGAAACTGGTGAATTGGTTTATACTACTCTAACAAAAGAAGCAATGCCTTTGATTAGATATAGATCAGGGGATTTGGCTCGTTTTATCCCGGAACCATGTGCATGTGGCAGAACACATCGTCGTATTTCCAGAATTCAGGGAAGAATAGACGACATGATCATCTGGAAAGGCGTAAATATCTTTCCTATGCAAATCGAGAGTATTCTGATGGATATTCCGGAGATAGAGGAAAATTATCTGGTTGTCCTGGGAACCGATAGCTATGTCGACACGATGACCATTCAGGTGGAGGTGCCTGAAGTGTATTTAGAGGGTGAAAAATCAGAGGCTCTGCAAAGGCGAATCATAAATTCTCTTCAATCGGAATTGCTGGTGAAACCTGATGTACAACTCATGCCGGCAGGCACAATACCCGTATCTGAAATGGGAAAGACAAAAAGGGTTATTGATAAAAGATCTTTTTAGCAGAATAGTGGTGTAGAGGAATTCTGGGCAACCAAGGCCCTAGAACAGGAGAGAAAGGAGGTGAAAATAATAGGATATTATGTCTTACATGGATTATTCTCGCTAACATCTAACCAAGACGGTTAAAAGGAGGTATTATGAAAAAAGTATTTTTGGCTCTATGTATTGGTGTATTTCTCATTGCAGGATTGCCTTACCTCTCGTCAGCCAAGGTCATAACACTGACCTTGACCGACCAAAATCCAGAAGCTGGATGGGGTTCGACGCACGCTCTTCAGCCCTGGATAAAAAAGGTTGAAGAGGCAGCCAAAGGGAAGGTTAAGATACAAGTATATTATTCACAGACATTATCCAAAGGGAGAGATGCCTGGAATGCCGTTAAAAACGGTATCGCGGACATGGGTTGGTGTTTTCATGGCTTCTGGCCCGGTATGACACCTTTGGCTGATGTGGTAACCCTCCCGGGATTGCCGATAAAAAATGCCGAAAAGGGGAGTGAGGTACTATGGAGGCTCTATGGAAAGTATCCGGAGGTCCGTGAAGGGTTCAAAGACAACCATGTCCTCCTCCTTTTTACGTCGGCGCCTTATCATCTGATAACCACCAAAAAGCAGGTTAAGACATTGGCGGATCTTCAGGGGATGAAGATAAGAACAACCGGAGGTCCACCCACAGAACAGATGAAGGTCCTCGGTGCGGTCCCGATGTCCATCCCTATGCCCGAGAACTATATCTCCCTGCAAAAAGGTGTCACAGATGGAATGGGCGCTCCGTGGGACGCGATTTACTCATTCAGGCTTTATGAGGTTGCCAAATATTTCACCTACGTGCCTTTGAGTTGCGTTTACTTCTCAATATCCATTAATAAAAATAAATGGAACAGCCTTCCGAAAGATGTCCAAGAGGCAATGACAAGTGCCAGCGGCCTGGAGGCAGCAAAATTCTTTGGTGCCAATTACCATGACAGCGCTAAAGAAGGGGTCTTCAAGAAGGCGAAGGGCTCCGGCATTAAAATTATTGAATATACTCCCGCAACCGATGAGCTTAAGAAATGGGAAGAGAAGGGTGGCAAACCCGTGTGGAAAAACTGGGTAAAAAGGATGAAAGGCAAAGGTCACTCCAAAGCTCAAGAAATCCTAAATTCCACTCTCGATATGCTCAAATAGATTGAATCATATTATCAAAGGTTAGTTTCCAGTCAAAAAGAGACTATGATCCTGCCTGGACGATCAGTTTTGCTGGAAACTAACCTATCCGTGTATCTTTTTTGGCAACCCTGAATCACGCATTCAGCGGGAAATCCTGAATCTGTGAATATTTAATTTTGTTGTAAGCCAAAAAAGTATCCTAAATATCAAGAGTTTGACCCTTGACCAGAGGTACACACTCAAAATGTGGTTAAAAAAAACAGCCGATTTGATCAACTTGATAACGCGTCCCATTGTTAGACTGCTCAAGAGCATAGCAATGGGTATCCTCCTCATTATGATGTTTCTCACTGCGATGGATGTGATTTTTCGCTACATGTTCAACCGCCCGATAACCGGTTCGTATGAATTGATAGAATTTATGATGGCCATCCTTGTCTCTTTTGGAATAGCCTATTGCGCGTTGGAGGGCGGCCACGTGAGCGTCGATCTGGTGGTCGCCAGGTTTTCCGAGAAAACCCAGGCCATAATTGAAAGTATCACGTCAATCTTCAGCCTCGGCCTATTTATACTCATAACTTGGCAAAACGTTTTATATATAAGGGACAACTTTCATTCCAAATTAGAATCCGCGGTTCTCTTTATCCCAGTATATCCCTTCATAGCTATAGTGGCCATCGGTTTTGCTGTACTTTGTATGGTACTCTTGACTAATCTTTTCCGATATTTATCCGCAGGGGCAACCAAATGACACCAACGATAACAGGTTTTGTCGGTATCGGCGTTCTTCTGTTCATTCTCTTTTCAAGAATGCCGATCGCCTTTGGTATGGGCTTGATAGGTTTTTTGGGCTTTGCCTATCTTGTTGGTGTCGGTCCCGCCCTCGGGCTTTTGAAGACAGTCCCTTATTCGACCTTTGCCTCCCATAGCCTGAGTGTTATACCGCTCTTTATTCTTATGGGTGCCTTTGCATTCTCCGCAGGGTTGAGCAAAGATCTGTATGAGGCTGCCTATAAATGGCTTGGGCATCTGCGCGGGGGATTGGCCATGGCAACGGTCGGGGCCTGTGCCTTTTTTGCCGCGATCAGTGGGTCCAGCATGGCCACCGCCGCTACCATGGGGACGGTGGCCCTGCCGGAAATGAAGAAATACAAATATGACCCTGCGCTAGCTACAGGCGCTGTCGCTGCCGGTGGGAGTATGGGTATCCTGATACCTCCCAGCGTGATACTAATCATTTACGGAATTATTACCGAGCAGTCCATCGGCAAGCTGTTTCTCGCCGGGTTTATCCCAGGGGTGATGGAGGCGGTTTTTTATATGCTTGTCATCGCGGTAATAACAAGGTTTAAGCCAGAGCTGGGTCCCAGAGGACCAAAAACAAATTTCATGGAAAAAGTGAAGGCCCTTTCAAAGACATGGGAGGTTTTGACCTTGTTCATTGTCGTTATAGGCGGAATTTATGTGGGTGTTTTTACACCGACAGAAGCCGCAGGGATCGGTGCCTTCGGGGCGTTTCTTTTTACCATTATCAAAAAGAGGTTAACCTGGAAGGCTTTCAAAGAAAGCCTTTCTACCTCGGTTAAGACATCAGTCATGGTGTTTACAATTATATTGGGGGCCATGCTTCTTGGGTACTTCCTCACCGTGACAAGAATTCCTTTCGATTTAGCAGGATATGTCGGCAGCCTCCCTGTCAACAGGTATGCAATTCTTGTTCTTGTTTTATTGACGTTCATTGTCCTTGGCTGTGTTATTGAAACCATGGCGATTATTTTGCTTACGGTGCCTATCTTTTTTCCAGTGATTGTGAAACTTGGCTTCGACCCTATCTGGTTCGGAATCCTCGTGGTGAGGGCAACAGAGATAGGGCTGCTTACGCCGCCGGTGGGCTTGAATGTGTTTGTCATCAAGGGGGTCGCCCCGGATGTGCCCATTGGGACTATATTCAGGGGTATATTTCCATTCCTTATTGCCGATCTATGCCATGTCGCCATACTGATAGCATTTCCTCAGATTGCACTGTTTTTACCCAGCATGATGGGATAATCGTATCTGCTCATTAAAACACTACCTGCTAAATCAGGTAGATTTCTGTTACAGTTAAAGTTAATTGTAGCCGTTCACGGGTTCAAGGTTCACCGAAAACCCACCTGCCATCCCTTCCCTCAGTACGACAGGTGGGCTTCGGGCAGGTCTAAACCGTTGATTCGTATGGAATCTGGAAATGGATCCAAAATTAAACAAAATTGCAGATAAGCGTGACAAAGAAAGAATAATCAAAACCACATGCTTTCTTTGTCACGGCGGTTGCACATTGCTCGCCCATGTCAGAGACGGGAAATTAATAAAAGTGTATGGAGACCCTGAAGGTCCCCTCAATCTTGGCAGCATATGCGAGAAGGGCAATGCCGCCATCCAGTATGTATATAGTCCATTTCGCCTCAAATACCCTCTGAAGAGGGCTGGAAAAAGGGGCGAAGGCAAATGGAAACGCATATCATGGGAAGAAGCTCTGGAAATTACAGCGAATAGGCTGATGGAAATAAAGGACAAATATGGGGGAGAAAGTATCGCCTACGCCTGGGGAACGGCCAGGGTAGTCCACAGCTATCCCCGGCAAAATTTCTACAATGGTGTGCTGGAAACACCCAATGGAATCGGCGTCGGGCATATTTGTCTAACCAAGACAAGAATGCCGGTCATAAATATGACCGTCGGGCCTATCCCCGGTTTGGCTAGAACAGGGATCCTGCGTGACATTGATCGGGCCGACTGTATCGTGGCATGGGGCGATACCTTGATTGATTCCCGAAATGACGGCATGGGAGGTGTGGGCAAACGGCTTGCCAATAAATTGGCAAGTGGTTGCAAATTGATTGTCATAGACCCTGTATTCACCAGAGCCGCATCCAAAGCTGACATCTGGTTGCCTATACGCCCGGGGACCGATCTTGCACTTGCCCTTTCATGGCTGAATGTCATCATCAGTGAAGGCCTCTATGACAAAAAATTTGTTGAAAAGTGGACGAACGCTCCCTTTCTTGTTCGGTGCGATACGAAGAGGTTATTGAGGGAGAGTGAGATCTTGGACGGAGGGGATCCGCAAAATTTTGTATTTTGGGATCAAAACAACAGCTTTCCACGGGCATGGGATCATGATCTTTGTAAAGGGATTGAAAATACAGAGCCAAGCCTATCTGGACCCTACACTGTCATATTGAATGATGGAAGTGAAGTTGAGTGCCGACCTGTTTGGCATGTGCTACAGAAGATGGTAAGTGAGTGGACCCCAGAGAAAGCCGCCCAGGTGACCTGGCTTTCAGCTGAAAAGATCAGGGATTCTGCAAGAATGTATGCCCGTTCCACACCTGCCTGTATTGAATGGGGAGTTTCCATGTCCCAATGCAGCAGGTCCACAGCCACCAACCAGGCCATTTTACATTTAAAGGCAATCACTGGAAACCTTGATGTGCCAGGGGGAAATGCATTTTGGCATGTTCCTGGGTATAGAGTGCCAAGCACCCCCCTTTCTTCTGGACAGGAGGAAAAACGGATTACAGGGGGCTATGTGTTCAGCAATCCTGCCATGTCGCCAATGCCCTCTGCCCATCAACCAGCCGTTTGGAGGGCCGCAGCTACGGGCGATCCTTATCCCATTAAGGCACTTTATGGCGAAAGTTCAAATCCCCTGATCAGTCATGAAAAGCCGGACAGATTTGTGCTGGAAGCACTCAAGAAATTAGATTTCATCGTATGGTCTGATATAACTATGACTCCCTCCACGGAGTGGGCTGACATTATCTTACCGGTTAGTACACCGTTTGAGAGGGATTGGGTTCACGATGCATTTGACAAGGGCCTTTTTGCGGGTCAGGCTGTAATTGAACCGTGGGGTGAAAGTAGGTCGGATTTTTACATCTTCAGAGAGTTATGCCATAGGATGGGGCGTCCGGATTTATGGCCGTGGGAAACGGAACGGGAACTCTGTGACTGGAAACTGGAACCCCTTGGCATTCATTTTGAAAAACTCATCGAGACATGTTTTTATCCAGCACCTGAGGTTTGGAAAAAGCATGAGAAAAGGCTACTTCGCACCGATAAGAAGCCAGGTTACCCTACGCCTTCCGGCAAACTCGAGATATACGCAACCATGATGGAAGAGGTGGGATTGGATCCATTGCCAGCCTTCAGCTATCCTCCGGAATGCTATGAGAAAGCCCCCCACCTGGCGAAGGACTATCCATACATTCTGATAACAGGATCACGTGAATTAAGTTTCCCTTACTTTCACACGCAATATCACCACGTTCCCTGGTTGCGCGAGATGGAGCCATACCCTCCGGTGCTGATCCATCCGGAAACCGCCAAGGGATTGGGCATAGCTCCAGGTGACTGGGTGTGGGTTGAAACCAGGCATGGAAAGGCGAAGTTCAAGCTAAAGGTTACTAAAAGGATTCATCCGAAGGTTATATCTGTCTGTCATGCCTGGTGGTATCCTGAATTGCCGGCGCCGGCACATGGAGCCTTTGAATCGAATGCCAATCTTTTGGTCGATCCCCAAGGAAATACCGATCCAGCTACGGGCACTACAGAATTGAGAGGACTTCTATGTAAAGTCCATAAAGCGGACGGGCCGCCTCAAGGGGGCAAAGACATCTGAGAGGACTCAAGTGACCAATCAATATGGAATGTTGATCGATCTGAATAGATGTACGGGTTGCAATGCCTGCATTGTTGCCTGCAAGCAGGAAAACGACCTCCTTCCCAGGCTGAATGACCTGCAGGGAGCCAAAGGGTTTTCATTTATCAGAGTGGAGTGCCACGGTCCTGAGGGCGAGTATCCAGATCTATTGATGTATTATCTGCCCAAACTTTGTATGCATTGCGCTGACCCACCCTGTGTTGAAGTCTGTCCTGCTGAGGCCATCTACAAGCAGACCGATGGCCCTGTTCTTTTTGACAGGGAAAAGTGTATAGCATGCGAAGCGTGCTTGGAGGCTTGCCCCTATGAAGCTATTTTCATGGATCGTGAGCAGGAGGTGGCCAGAAAATGCACATTTTGCATACATCTGATACAACAAGGTAAGCGCCCGGCTTGCGCTGCTGCTTGTAATGCCGGAGCAATGCTTTTCGGCAACGTTGCCGACCCAAAGAGCGAAATTTCAAGAACAATCAAAAAGCATGCAGGTAGTTGTTTTGTCCTGAAATCAGAGCTTGAAACAGGACCCTCGATCCATTATATCAGGTGCGGGGAAATTCGTTGATTATCCGGCTAAATCTATTTCTATTGCTTCAAGTCACTGATGCCGGAGAAAAAAAGGAGATGAAATGATCGGTAAAACGACTGAGCAGTTCAAACCTTAATATTCGACAAGGCTGCAATCCAGCTGGTGAAAGTCCAGCTATATCAGTTGTTCTTGATGGGGGATACTCGTGCAGAAGCTTTAAATATTTTGAGTTTTTGATAAGCTTATCCTATGCCACGATCATCAAGACTAACTGCCCGGCCACCTCACTCCGCTTGGCTGGAGGACGGGCCTGACCTAGCGATAGCGGGCAGGCCCGTGGTGTTCTGCACCAGATGTGGGGTGTGCAGTTAGCTTTTCACATTCTATCTCGTAAACATTAACAGTTATCTTAGAAACCTTCTCCTTCCTACATTTCATTACTTGCAAATGCTTAAATTTATTGTATATGAATAACTGGAATGTGGAAGATACGCCTAAAGGAAGTCTATGTATCAGGTTTGATAGAAAGTATTTGTCACAACAGCAAACGATGAGAGGCATTCTTTTAAC